>SWCD01012423.1_pt1 | contig 394449 bp, 299 predicted proteins | sample 4693011 | NCBI WGS metagenome assembly SWCD01 (sample SAMN10267278, study PRJNA491770) | bioreactor metagenome | isolation source: DHS bioreactor inoculated with marine | place: Japan: Omine Ridge, Nankai Trough
TAATGAAATCAAGGTCTGCATTTATTCTAAGAACAGACACACTTAGTAGCTTTTACCGCAAAGCGCAGTAATGAGTTTTTGATAATGAAATCAAGGTCTGCATTTATTCTAAGAACAGACACACTTAGTAGCTTTTACCTCAAAGCACAGGCATAGCCTGTTTTTTATTTGAATCCAATTCCACAATTCAATATATATATTTAAAATAATATATGTGGGCGGCAGATGTCTACATCTGCCCCTGAAAGGAATCTACTTGGAATTTATGAAAGGAAATTGCAATGAGAGAAATTATTCATACCGATAAAGCCCCAGCTGCAATAGGACCATATTCACAAGCAGTAAAAATTGAATGCAGTAAAGTTGTCTATTGTTCAGGACAGATTCCACTGGACCCGACAACAATGGAAATTGTAGGAGAGAGTGCTGCCGAACAGTGTGAGCAGGTAATGAAAAATATGCAGGCTGTTTTAAAAGAAGCAGGTACTGATTTTTCCAAAGTAGTAAAGACAACTATTTATTTGCATGATATGAATGATTTTGTTGCAGTCAATGAAGTCTATGCCAAATCCTTCCCTGAGAATCCACCAGCTCGTGCAACTGTCCAGGTTTCTCGCTTACCAAAAGATGTCAAAGTTGAAATCGATGCCATAGCACAGGTATAACCTGCACACGTTGTGTGATATACCGCGAGGCGCACACCTTGTGTGATTTACCGCAAAGCGTTGTATTGAAAATATTTTTTAATTTGGGTGGCCCACCATTTATGTTGGGGGTTCAGTTATATTAAAAGTGGGTAGACCACTGAACGCAATGAAATTGCCTTGCAGTGGGTTTACTGTTCAAATTTATTTCCTATGAGATGCAGATAGGATATCTGCCGACCACTGAATTCTCCTGACTTAATTTATTCTGATCACAGTATTGCCAGTTGTTTTTACAGTTGATTTTGTTACAAGTTTATGTTCCTAATATCCTTATCAGATTGACAAATATATTAATATTCTTATAATATATATAATAGTAGATGTTAGAGTTTCATGTATGCAGGGATGTAGAAAATGCGGAGGTCTATAAATAATGAAACAATCAAATTATTTTTATGATACAATTATCATATTAGTGGTGCTGTTATTCTCTTTTGAAATTGCTTACGCTCAACTTTATACCTTTAATGGAACTGAAAGACAGGTTACTACTGATACATTAGATCAGTTTGATCCGCATGTTTCAGACAAGTATATTGTTTATTCTGACCGCCGTAATGATGACGCTGATATTTATGTTTGGGATATCGAAACCGAAAATGAATTACAGATTGCTTCTGATAGCGGAGACCAGCTTCTTACAGGAGTATGGGATTCACTGGTAGTCTTTACAGATTTCGGAGGAGGAGATGCTGAGTTATATCTGTATCAGGGTACTGCAACTGCTATTACAAGAATAACAAACCACCCGTCAAATCAGCGTCGCCCTGCAGTTTATGGTAATTACATTGTTTATGAAGATGACCGCAATGGCAATTATGATATTTATATGTATGATCTTTCAACAACAAATGAAACTCAGATTACAACAAATCTTAGCCATCAGCGCAAACCGGCCATTAGTGTAGATTTTATTGTATGGGAAGATTATCGAAATGGCACAAGTGATATTTATGCTTATAGCATCGGTGGAGACAGCATCTGGGCTATTGCTCCGTATACTTCATCACAGGAAGTTGATCCTGATATTGATGGTAGTATTATAACATTTGGCTCCAATCTTTATACGATAGGTGACATCTTTTATCATGACTTAAATACCGGGATTTCATCCGCCATTACAACAACCGATGATTATGAACGAAATCCTTCAGTATCAGGAGATTTCATTTCTTATGAAAGCTATGCCGGGGGAGATTCAGATATTTGGTTGTATAGTATCCCGCTTGGTATTTCTGAAAAAGTAACAATTGATGATGCAGAACAATACCTTAACCATATTTGTGGTAATCGAATTGTATATACAGATAACAGGAATGATAATCTTGATATTTACGAATATGTATTTCAGTTTGTAGGATGCATTTGTGGTGATGCAGATAACTCAGGTGATGTCAATGTCGCTGATCTTGTCTTGATGGTAAATTATATTTTCAAAGGCGGCCCTGCTCCTGTAATTTATGACTCAGCCGATGTAGATGGATCGGGTATGGTGAATGTAGCCGATTTAACTTTTATGGTTAACTACATTTTCAAAGGCGGCTCAGCACCAACGTGTGGGATGTAGAAGAAAATAATAAACCTAATATTGTATGCAAGTTTGATTCCTGTTTATCAGATAAATAGATAATCTTCTCAATAATAATTCTATTAATTCAACTCCTATCAACCGATAATATGGATATATTCATTAATATTCAAAATGGCAGGAGAATAATATGAGAAGTCAGAATGTTTATAGATTAATCTTAGTTTGTATATTGGCACTATTATTATGGACCATCAATTGTAGTGACAGTAGTACCAGCAGTAATAATAATACCGACAACAATGACACTTTAGTTACAGGGGATACAACAGGGACAATTATTGCCGATCATACATTTGCTATTGACCTTTCTTCGATATCAACGGCAACAATAGATCAAATTAATTCAAATTATAATATTTATTATGTCCATACTTCTCATGGCAGTCAAATAGTGACTGGCCTTTCTATGTTGGAGAATGAAAATTCTATTTATTTTCCTCCATCAATCCATGAACCCGGAGATGATCTGGGGCATAACGGCGATACAACCTGGGTTCCGGCTACAAGATCATATCTGAATTCTCATTCTGAATGTAATATGGCTATGTTTTCATGGTGTGGGGGATGTTCTGATAATACCGAAGCCGGAATCAATATTTATCTGGCTAAGATGGAAGAACTGGAAGCAGATTATCCGGCTGTAATTTTTATTTATATGACAGGTCATCTTGATGGTACCGGACCTGATGGAAACTTATACCAACGCAATAATCAGATTCGAGATTATTGTGAAGATAACGGCAAGATCCTTTTTGATTTTGCAGATATTGAAAGCTATGATCCCGATGGAACCTATTATCCTGATGAAGGTGATATTTGTTCATGGTGTACGGAATGGTGTGCAACTCACGACTGTGAATCCTGCGGAGGATGTGCTCATTCACATTGCTACAATTGCTATCAAAAAGGCAAAGCTTTCTGGTGGATGATGGTCGAGATTATCGGTCAAACAGGAGATTGATTTATTGAGTAGGTCGGGAGCTCACCAACGCAATAACATTGCATATATGGTGGGTTTACTGTTCAAATTTATTTTCTATAAGGGGCAGATGAGGACATCTGCCGCCCACTTAATAACCTAAAACTCAAACTCCATCCCCAAAATTGGGAGAGTACTCCATTGATAAAGGACATCCTCTTTACTTTCAACTTCATTCCAGTAATAGGTTGAAATATTTTTACGACCATATGCATTCCAGACAGATAAATAGACAATTAGATTTGAGCCACTGAAGTTAAATCGCCGATCCACTCGAATATTCAGTGAATGATAAGCTGCATAGCGCTCTTCATTGACTCTGTCTCCATCGAGAACATTGCGGTGGATTGCTTCGGATGCGGTCAAATCAAGTGGGGTATAAGGAGCCCCTCCAGCAAAAATCCAGCGAAGGCTATATTCCCATTTATTGTTAGGCTTATATCCCCCTTCAACATTAAATAAGAATTGATTATCAAAAATTCGATTACGCCAGGTTCCATCATTATCTTTATATTCACTACGGAAATACGAACCGCTCACAAGACCATAAATACCTTTAACCAATTTCTTCTGTACTGTAACTTCCACACCATAAGATTTTGCTTGGCCATCATTGGTTAAATTCTGCATATTACCAGTGAAATTTCTATAAACTATTTCATCACTCACAAAAAATTGGGGTTGATCCGGATCAAGAGGGAAATTGTCATATTCTTTATAGTAGCCTTCAACTACAACACGTGTATTTTCTGTCAGCAAATGACTTAAACCTAATATGTAATGGTATGCAATAGGATCATCGAATTTTGTATAGTTTTCATTTATAGCTAGCAACGATAATGGCAGATTCTGATAATAAATTCCTGTGGCAAGATTGATTGTTGTTCTCGGCGTAATCTGATATGCTAATGAAAAACGGGGAGCAATATGATCCTGTTTGTTATAATCAAAATGATCATAGCGCAAACCAAATGTAGTAGTAATTTTACTTAATGTTTTTAATGTATAACTTACAAAGCCACCGAATTTTGGTTCGTTATACGATTTTTTAATTCTCAATGAGTCAACATATTCACCAAGAACATTGGTGTAATCGGATAACCAGGAATCGTAATTATCCATAAAATATTTCAGATCAAAACCAAATTCAAGACTATGATTAGCATTGAAACGATAGTAATTCACATTACGCAATTGTAGGATTTCTTCAGTAGTCTGTTGTTCAACTAATTTTCTAACAACATTAGGATCACCATCAGGACGGGTTTCATAAAAGTCATTGCCATACTTGGTTCCTAATTGTGAGATAGAAGTATTTGAATACCCTTTTGTACTCCATAACCATTTCCAGTTTATTCCACCGGCATATTCGTAACCATCGGAGACACCATAAACCGGATTACCTTCATCTTCGGAATCTTCGCGTGTGAATTCAATAAAATCTTTCCCATAAACAAAGAGAGCACTTAGTTTGTTAGTAGAGGAAAGATCATATGTAATCTTACCCTGATAGTCACTGTAACGCGGAGCAACTCCAACTCCTACAGCATCAACAATTAGGTCCAGATAACTTCGGCGAGCTGAAAGCATAAATGAACCTTTGTTTTTTACAATTGGCCCTTCAGCCAATAAATCAATTCCGGCCATGTGCATGCCAAGTTGGAAATTATAATTCTCACGGTTTCCCTCACGGAAATTGATATCCATTACAGATGAAAGTCTGTTCCCATAAGCTGAGGAAAATCCGCCAGCAGAGAAATTTACATTTTTGATAAAATCAACATTAATCAAGCTAATTGGTCCACCCGATGATCCCTGAAGGGGATAGTGATTGATATTTGGGATTTCAATATTATCAACATAGAAGGCATTTTCGGTTGGATTGCCACCACGAACTACGAGGCTATTCATTTGATCATTTACTTTGGCAATACTGGGAAGAGTCATCATAATACGGCTGACATCGCCGGCAGTTCCGGGAGAGCGTCTGATTTCTTCACCAGAAAAATTAGTGGTGCTGGTTGAAGTTCCAGGTTTATCCGGGAAATATCCAGCTGTCACTTTTATATCATCTACCTCAACATAAGCCAAAGGGAGAGCTACTTCCACTATTGTAATGCGACCCGATCGGATAATTATATCAGTTTTGGTTACCGGTTGATAACCGATACTTCTGACCGAGACATTATATGTCCCTACCGGCACATTCTTAACTTTGAACTCACCGTTGTTATTGGTTGCTGCTCCTTTATCTGAATTTACAATTGAAACTGAAGCGCCAGGTATTGTAGTTTGAGTTTCAGCATCAATAACAACTCCCTTGATACTACCGGTTTTAACCGAAGGTGCTGCTATGCAGATATTGCTAAAGATGAAAATTGATAATATTATAAATATCGTCTGATATTTTTTGTTTCTAAGATTTCTCATTCATAACTCCCACAAATTCTATTATTTAAACAACCCTAATTTTATAAACAATATGTTAATTTTTTTTATATTTTCCAAACATATCTACCCACCTACGGGGAATATATATAATTTGTTTCGAATTTTAATAGTATTATTATCATTTCCAGTATGACTGAAAATATAGTTGAGGGCAGGATCCCAAAGTGATCCTGCCATAGGTATCAACTGTTTAAATGTGAATGGCAGACGCCCTCGTCTGCCTTTTTCTTTATGTTCAGTTGACATGGAGTGGGAGGGAGATTATCTTAGGTGTTATCAGAAAGGGCTGATTACAAATGAAACCGAACCTAATAGATATAATAATTCCTCTATTTGAGTCGAAAAAGTACAATTCACTACCAGATAGTTTCAATAAGTATTGTGAAAAAATTATATCTAAATTGCAATTAGAAAATCCTCTCTATATAGCTTTAAATGATGATGTGGTAGGTACACTACAAGCTATTAATAGAATGTTTCATAGAGCTTCTACCATAACAGGCTTAGATCCTTATGAAGTATTTATGAGGACAGATATAGGAGAGAATGATTTTAGTCCCGAAAGAATAGAGTCATCATTTGCAGAAATTAGAGCGATAATTCATTTAGATTATGAAGGTTTCAACAACATTACTCCATTAATCTCTAAACGGAAAATACAAGAAGCTGATATTATTGGAGAAAAAAATGAATTTAATTTTGCTATCGAAGTAGTAGTATCTCCACAAAATGCTAAAAACAAAAGCTCCTCAGATAAAATTATTCGTTGGATTTTAGGTAAATTAAAGAATGATGTAAAAGTAAATCAATTAAGAAAAACAGCAGAGAAATTGATAAAACCGAGATTGTTAATTGTATGTGTCATTAATACAGTTAGTGCAAAATGGCATTATACATATGAGGAATATATATTAATGTGTAAAACCGTTTGGGATAATTTAGAGAAAAATGAGAATTTCCATGTTTCAATTGTAACAGGTGATGAAAGTAACAATAAACTAGATGATTGTGTTTATCCTGAGTGGCCTAGATAATTGGGTTTGCTGTTACTATAATTTATAAGATATTATTCTTTTCTCGATCTGTCAGGTCACACTTCACTTCGCATAGCAAGACCTGCCACAACTTGTAAATTTATACAGATTCAATATTTAATATGAGCTTTGAAAAATCTTGATAGCTTGTACATCAGGATTTCTGATAAATTTACTTCATGTATATCATAGATATATGCCTACAATAGAATATTAGTAAAATCTATTTTCCAAATTATATGTCTTAAGAAAGTGTTTTAAGGCAAGCTCTCTTTGATAAATTATAGAACTAAATTTATATGTAAGATTCTCGAGTACTGGATGTAGATACCTATCTAGTTCAGAATAATTTAGAACTAATTAGATTGGGTTAGGCCAAAATGTGAATTTATGATCACAATTAGGAAAGTGAAGTCGCTCATCAAATGCTTTAACGATTGTTCCGTTGTATAAAGAATTCACTATTTTTTTTCTGTTTTACTATTAAATGATACTACAATTGAGATAATTAAAATACTCAATAATCCAAACATAATAATTGAGAATTTTAACCATTCATTTTGGATATTATTTAACGCTATATCGATAATATAATAAATAACTGCAATTGCAGCAATTATTGATCCTATCTTTTGTAATGACGATAAATTGAATCCATTCATAATATTCCTCCAATGTTTATTTGTCTCTAGAAATTTCTCCTCTATTAAAGAGAGATAAATTATATTTTAATATTTTATTATCTAATTTTTAATTTTTTTGCCATTTTATTTGCGTCTTACCGCTCTCTCTCTATATATCGGATAATTAAATAATTCATTAATCTTTGTCGACATTTATCTGAAAAATTAATAGTTCTTAATTCCAATGACTCCTGCAATTTATAGTTCGTAATCCTAGTGACTCCAATAATTTATATTGTATAAAAAAAACAATATTGTATGTGTATAGAGCATAACCTTATAGCGACCCTGTCTTCTAATTTATTTGTACGTAGATTTCCTCTTCTGCCTTTATAAATTAGTTCCATATTACGCTTGGCGGAAGAACAGGCTATGCCAGTGGCGGGTCCGAAGACGGAACCGCCTACTAAAATAACTAAGTAACAATAATTTAAATAATGATAAAAAAATATTTTATACCGATATATAGATTTTCATATCCAGATATTAATGCAACTATGGTTATTAAAATTGGGAGTGCAAATAATCCTCTGACTATGAATTTTGTAATTCTCCTCACTTTTCATTTCTTTTTCTACTCATAAACCCAAGAATTCCCAAAATCACATCTCTAAAGCTCCGTACTACTACTGCAAAAGCAATACTTTTCACGATAATTGTAATATTATCCAACATATTTTTCTCCTAAATTATGAAATTAAAAATTATCTCTTTATATATAGGTAAGCGTCGTCGTTTAATATTTTATAATATAATTTTAAACCAGACATTCCATCACTCGTGATAAACTGACTTCTAATAATACTTCCATAAGGGGCAGATGTGGACATCTGCCGCCCACTGCTTATTACGCTTCGCGATAATTCAGGCTATGCCTGTGGCGGGTCCGATGACGGAACCGCCCTACTGTAAAACACTCTCTTTTTATATTTTTCTCAATCCCTACCTAAAAAGTCCCCTTTTTCTGCCTACCTATTGTCAGAAAACAACTTCCAAACACAAAAAATAAATAAATTTATCCTTGACAAAATCAAGAAACTGCGTTTCTTGTGCTTCCATAGTATGTGAAAACAGTCACAAAGGTGTGGCTGTGAATGAGGATGGAAGGTGCGGTAGTATGACGGAGTATTTGTCAGTTGCATTTTTTATTATTGCCGGCACCGGCATAGTACTTTTTACATTTTTTCTGGCGAAGTTGATTCGCCCTCATAATCCCTACAAAGAAAAAAGTATGCCCTATGAATGCGCCGAAGATCCGGTTGGTGATTCATGGATTAAGTTCAATAACAGGTTTTATATTTTCGCACTTTTATTCGTAATATTTGATGTTGAAGTTGTCTTTCTCTTTCCATGGGCAGTTGCTTTCGGAGAGTTAGGTTTGTTTGCCCTGGTGGAGATGGTGATATTTATTTTTATTCTACTTTTCGGACTATTCTATGCCTGGAAAAAAGGAGTGCTCAAATGGGTGTAATAAAAAAATTACCGGTTTATACCGAGAAAATCCCAGGGGGAGCATTTGTTATGACATCACTGGAGGCTGTTCTGAATCATGGGCAGTCAAAATCTTTGTGGTATCTGTTATTTGGAACCGCTTGTTGTGCTATTGAATTAATGTGCGCCGGAGCATCCCGATATGATTTTGATCGTCTGGGAATGATTTTCCGTGCTTCACCGCGTCAGTCCGATCTGATTATCGCTGCCGGTACAATTACAAAAAAAATGGCTCCTCGTTTAAGACGCCTATATGACCAAATGGCTGAACCAAGATATGTTATAGCCATGGGTGGCTGTACTATCAAGGGCGGTCCTTTCTATTATGATAGTTACGCAGTTGAAAAAGGGATCGACCATATTGTCCCGGTCGATATTTATATACCCGGATGCCCTCCTCGTCCTGAGTCTTTATTAGAGGGCTGTATTCATTTACAGGAAAAAATAAAAAAGCAGAAACTCGTTGATTGGCAGGAAAAGTAGCGTGACCCGAGAAGAATTAGCAGCCTACATCATTGATAACTACGGCGATCTGATGAAACCGCTGGAAAGCGGAAAATATGATCCCCTTTTTGTAGTCGAGGTTGATAAGTTGGTCGATGTTGCTCAGAAACTCAAGGCTGATGAAAATTTAAAATTCGATTTCCTGTGCAATATGGGCGGAGTGGATACAAAAGAAAATTTTGAAGCGGTTTATAATATAGCTTCGATGACTAAAAATCTTCGTTTGGATTTTAAAGTAATTCTCCCTTATGACAAAGCCGAAGTTGAATCTTTGCAATCTGTCTGGCCGGGAATTGGCTGGTATGAACGGGAGATGTGGGAGCTGTACGGTATTAATATAAAAAATCATGGCAACTTGACCCGATTCCTTTTGCCTGATGACTGGGATCAGGGATTCCCGATGCGTAAAGACTGGGATGCTCCTGATTTTGTAAGGTTGCCGGAGAAATAAAATGGCGGATTTGCGGACAGAAGAATTTACCGTTAATATGGGACCGCACCATCCCTCGACTCATGGGGTGTGTCGTCTTGTTCTAACTATGGATGGCGAGAAGATCGTCAAGATTGAACCGGTAATCGGGTATCTTCACCGTGCTATAGAAAAAATCTGTGAAAACCGAACTTACATGCAGTGCATTCCTATTCTGGATCGTTTTGAATATGTGACAGCTATGTCCTGCAACTATGTCTTTTCATTGGCAACTGAACGTATCGCTGAAATGGAAGTGCCGGAACGGGCGGAATATCTTCGTGTTATAATGCTCGAACTCAATCGTATTGCTTCTCATTTAATTTTCTACGGCGTGACTGCAATGGATATTGGGGCATTGACACCTTTTCTTTATGGTCTCCGAGAACGCGAGCTTATTATGGATCTCTTTGAGATGACCTGCGGGCAGCGGTTGACCTACAATTATATTCGTATTGGTGGTGTCTCCAAAGATATCCCTAAAGGTTTTGAACCAAAATGCCGTGAAGCTCTAAAAATTATTAGTGAGAAACTTGCGGACTATGAAGGTCTTCTCAATGAAAATCCAATCTGGCTGGCACGTACCAAAGGGGTAGCAGTTCTTCCAAAAGAATTGGCAATTGATTATGGTGTTTCCGGGCCGGTGTTGAGAGCTTCAGGAGTTCAGTACGATCTTCGTAAAAATGATCCTTATTGTATTTATGATAAATTTGATTTTAATATCCCAGTCCGTCATAATGGCGATTGCTTCGATCGATACCTGATCCGTTTGGATGAAATCAGAGAATCGGTTAAGATAATCTCACAGGCATTGGACGGATTACCAGAGGGTGATATTAAGAATAAAAAATCAAGACTGACTTATAAACCACCTGCCGGTGAAACATATACCCGTATTGAAAACTCTCGTGGTGAAATGGGTGTTTACCTGATTTCCGATGGCGGGAAAAAACCTGTCAGAGTAAAAACTAGAGGCGCGTCATATAATCATCTCCAGGTATTACCTTATTATGGCGACGATATGCTGATTGCCGATCTGGTAGCTAATTTTGCAACCCTTGATGTAATTATGCCAGAGGTGGATCGATGAACTGGCCTATTGCAGTATTAGAATTAGCTCCGCTGTTTAGCTGGTTGAGAGGATTGATGGTTGATCTGGGTCTGCCGGAAGTATGGATAACGATCATAAGTTATACTGCTCTTGGTGCAATCACATTTGGCGCATTGTCAGTATTAGCTCTATTTTTAGTATGGTGGGAACGTAAAATCGCCGCTCATATACAACAGCGATTTGGTCCTATGCGTCATGGTTGGCATGGCTGGTACCAGACATTAATGGATGGTCTCAAGCTTCTCCAAAAAGAAGATGTCGTAATTGCTTCTCGTGACAAAGTCGTTTTCTTCTGGGCTCCGGTAGTCTGTTTTGTAGCAGCCTTTTTAGCTTATGTGGTTATGCCCTGGGGCGAGGATCTTATTGTTGCGGATCTCAATATTGGTATTCTCTATGTAATGGCAGTAACTACATTTACTGTTATTTCATTGGTAATGGCAGGATGGGGATCGAATAATAAATACGCTCTTTTAGGCGGAATGCGATCAGCAGCGCAGGTTGTTAGTTATGAAATTCCAATGGTGGTTTCGATTTTGACTGTCATAGTTTTTGTCGGATCACTTTCTATGGTTGATATTGTAAAAGCACAATCGGGTTTAATGTTTAACTGGTTTATTTTCAAAGTTCCTTTTGGTCCGATCGCTTTTATAACCTATATAATTGCCGCCACTGCTGAAGCCAACCGTACTCCTTTTGATATACCGGAAGCGGAACAGGAATTGGTGGCTGGTTACAACATCGAATACTCCGGGATGAAATTCGCTATGTTCTTTTTGGCTGAGTTTGTCAATTTGTTTACAGTCTCGGCTATTGCAACAACTTTGTTTTTGGGCGGATGGAACGGCTGGGAATTTATTCCTTCATGGGCCTGGTTCCTGATGAAAACATTCGGAGTGGTTCTGTTGCTTATGTTGTTCCGCTGGACCTATCCTCGTTTGAGAGTGGATCAGTTGATGGAATTTGCATGGAAGTTTTTAATCCCGTTAACGTTCGCCAATTTGATATTGGGTGCGGTTATTAAATATTTAGGATGGCACTGGTAGAATGGGTATTTTCAAAGACATCAAAGCATTGATTTCCGGTTTGGGAATTGCCGGCAAGCATTTGGGACGCCATGCTATTACTCTCCAGTATCCAGAACAAAAAATGGAAATGCCGGAGAGATCCAGAGGCATTGTTGTTCTTCTCTCTGATCTGGAAACCGGAGAACTCAATTGTACCGGATGCGTGCTTTGCGAAAAAGCCTGTCCGACAGCAGCGATTGATATTGATGCTCCCCGTGATCCTGAAACCAAAAAACGTACAGTAAAGAAATTCACTCTTGATCACGCTCTTTGTTGTTTCTGCGGCTTATGTGAGGAAGCTTGTAATTTTGCAGCAATAAAAATGGCCACCAAATATGAATTATCGACTGACAACAAAGATGATCTTTTCTGGGATATGGATAAACTTCAGCAAATGGGCTTGGACGTAAAATACGAACCCAAAAAGAAGAAAAAGAAACCGGCACCCAAAAAAGCAGCTAAGCCTGCCGATGGTGAAGCGCCTGCAAAAGAAGAAGTAAAAGAAAAAGAGCCTAAGGTTCAAGAAAATGAGCCAGAGGCTCCAAAAGCTGAAGCAAAAGAAGATGTAAAAGAGACAAAAAAAGAAGTAGTCGAAGAAGCAAGAGTTGAAAATAAAGAGGATGTGCCTAAGGCACCTCAGGCACCTAAGGAAGAAGTAGAAACAGAAAATCTATCTGCAAACGATGTAAAAGAAACTAAGGTAGAAAATAAACAAGAAGAGCCTAAGGCTCCAGGTGAGGATAAAGAGTAATGGGTGAAGTTACTCAGGTAGGGCCGGTTTTTTGGGTCCTGTCATTTATAATATTAGTATCAGGGTTTATGGTTGTTAGTTTGAAAAACGTCTTCCATTGTGCTCTCTTCTTAATCCTGTGCTTGTTTTCCGTAGCAGGGATTTTCATTCTTCTTGAAGCGGAATTTTTGGCTGCTGCTCAGGTTCTAATTTATGTTGGTGCGGTGGCTATCTTGATGCTTTTCTCAATTATGTTAACCACCAACCTGGCTAACAAGAAAATTTCGCAATCAAATCATAATGTAACGGTCTCTGTTTTTGTCAGCGTTGTTTTTGCACTCACTTCCATTCTTCTGATTAGCAATACCGATGTTTGGCGTTATCAGGAAAAAGATCTTTCTGACGGGACAATAATGGCATTAGGTAAATCGCTGATGACTCAATTTGTGCTTCCGTTTGAAGTAGTCTCTATATTGCTGTTGGCGGCCATGATCGGAGCGATTGTTCTGGCAAGAAGGGAGAGTTCCTGATGTTTTATTATTTAGCATTAGCAGCTGTTCTGTTCTCAATAGGCCTGTTTGGTGTTTTGACGCGCCGTAATACAATTGGAATTTTGATGTCGCTGGAATTGATGTTTAACGCGGTGAATATTAACTTTGTCGCATTTAATAAATTTATCTTAACCGATGGTTTGATCGGACAGATGTTTGCAATTTTTATTATTGTAGTAGCTGCTGCCGAAGCGGTTGTTGGGCTGGCAATTGTTCTGCTGGTTTATCGAAACTGGCGGGGAATTGATGCGGAGAATTTCCAGGTGATGAAGTGGTAGGATTGACATTATGACAAAATATTCATTTCTGATTTGTTTGATACCGGCTTTGTCTTTTGTAATGATTGTCTTTTTCCTTCGTTGGAAAGAAAAGTTGGCAGCCGGATGGTCAATTGCATCTATTCTTGCCTCCTGGGTAATGTCTATTTTTGTTTTGATAGAGACTCTCAATAATGGTGGAGTAGCCTACGAAGCTTATTATCAATTTTTAAATTTCCCCGGGATAAATCTTGAAATAGGAATTCTGATTGATGCCTTAACAGCTGTTATGCTTGTCGTGGTTACAACGGTTGGTTCCTGCGTACAGATTTATTCAACCGGATATATGCATGGCGATCCAAGATTCAGCCGGTTTTTTGCTTATCTGTCACTCTTCCTGTTCTCCATGCTTGGTCTGGTATTAGCCAATAACTTCTTTATGATTTTCATCTTCTGGGAATTAGTCGGACTAACAAGTTATCTTTTGATTGGTTTCTGGTTTGAGAAAAAATCAGCAGCCAATGCCTGTAAAAAAGCGTTTCTCACTACCCGTGTGGGTGATTTGGGATTTTTGATTGGCTTGTTCCTGATAGCTTATTACTGCGGTACTTTTAATTATGGCGAGGTTTTTGATCAAATAGGCAGCGGAGTCATGCCTCTTGGGATTGTAACCGCAACAGCAATATTTATTTTCTGCGGTGCGGTGGGTAAATCGGCTCAGTTCCCGCTTCATGTCTGGCTGCCCGATGCGATGGAAGGCCCTACTCCGGTTTCGGCTCTGATCCATGCCGCCACTATGGTTGTTGCCGGTGTTTATCTGGTAGCAAGAGCGATGAGTCTGTTTATCGGTTCGGCGGAAGCTTCGATGGTGGTTGCTATTATCGGACTGGTAACTTCATTCCTGGCTGCATCAATGGCCTTAACTCAAAATGATATAAAACGCGTTTTAGCATATTCAACTGTTAGTCAGTTGGGATATATGATTATGGCACTTGGTCTGTATGGTTATGACACTTCTCTTAGTCATCATTCGGTCGGTTATTATGCCGGTACTTTCCATCTTATGACTCATGCCTTCTTTAAAGGTTTGTTGTTCCTTGCGGCCGGATCGATTATTCATGGAGTGCATACCAACGACATCCAGCAAATGGGTGGCTTGTTGCCCAAAATGAAAACGACTGCGATTACGTTTATGATAGCCTCGGCCTCTATTGCAGGAATTTTCCCATTGGCCGGATTCTGGTCCAAAGATGAAATTGTGGCAACAACACTGCATCATCCGGTCTTTTTTGTTCTGACATTACTGATTGCATTTATGACCGCTTTTTATATGTGGAGGCTTTGCTTCCTTACATTCTTTGGAAAACCACGCGACCAGCACCGTTTTGATCATGCCCATGAATCACCCAAATCTATGACCATGCCGCTTGTGTTTTTGGCCGTTCTTGCGGTTGGAGCCGGATGGGTTGGAATTCCCTGGCTGCATAATGGATTCGCATCGTTTGTTTATCATGGTGCCGGACCGGGGGAACATACTCCTTCGATAGCATTGATGATTCTATCACTTTGTGTAGGTCTTTCCGGAATTGGTTTGGCTTATTTAATCTACTATAAAAAAGTCATTTCTGCTGATGCCATCGCCAACCGTTTCAAATTGCTGTATAAATTGTCTTACAATAAATTCTATTTTGATGAAATTTATGGTTTCATACTTCTTGACCCGATCTTGAAAATTGCTAAATACATGTGGAAATTCGATGCCGGGATTATCGATGGACTGGTAAACGGGGTCGCCTGGCTTACAATGTTGTGGGCTGATCTGAAAATGTTATTCGATACCTGGGTTATCGACGGAGCTGTTAACGGATCAGGATGGATAGTAAGAAAAACAGGAAATATATTGAGACACATCCAGAATGGACAGGCGCAGTTTTATGCCCTGACAATTGCCACGCTGGTTGTTCTTATTGGAATAGTTAAATTGGAATTCGTACGCTTTGATTGGAGTTGGCCGGTTATCACGATCATTTTTGTGATCGGGGTTCCTTTGATTGCCATCGTGACTCGTTTAGCCTGGAATGATCAGGATAACAGCCACGACACGCCCCAAGATAAGAAAGCGTAGAGGAGGATAGATTGTAGCATGTTATTGAGTTCACTTATATTCATTCCCCTTCTGGGGATGATCGTGGTGATGCTAATGCCCAAAGGCAGCGACAAAGCTGTCAAATGGACAGCAACCCTGATTAGCGCCATCCCTATGGTTATATCTTTCTGGATTACCTGGGACTATTTCTTCAACTTTGCTCAGTCATCTGCAATGGCTTATGTCGAAGGACCATTCAACTGGATTCCTACTATTAATGCACAATACTATCTTGGGGTTGATGGTATTTCTGTTCCTATGCTTTTCCTGACCGGTCTTTTGAGCACTATTTCATTGATGGCATCTTTTGGCATTAACAAAAGAGTTAAAGAATATTTTGCATTTTTCCTGATGCTCGAAGCTGGTATGATGGGTGTTTTTGTCTCACTGGATTTCTTCCTCTTTTATGTCTTCTGGGAAATCATGCTGGTACCAATGTACTTCCTGATCGGTGTTTGGGGAGGACCAAGAAAAGAATATGCCGCAATCAAGTTTTTCTTATATACCCTGTTTGGTTCGATCTTTATGCTGGTGGCAATTCTGGTTCTCTACTTTACCTCCGAACCGCATACTCTTAATATGTTGACATTAACTGAAACATCTCCAAATCTTACGCATGGCCTGCAGATGGTTTGTTTTATCTTTTTCTTTATTGCATTTGCAATCAAAGTTCCTGTCTGGCCGTTCCATACCTGGTTGCCTGATGCTCACGTTCAAGCACCTACAGCCGTATCTGTTATCCTTGCTGGTGTCCTGCTTAAAATGGGAACTTACGCTATGCTGCGTATCAGCTGGCCGATGTTTCCCTCGGCTCTGAGAGAATTATCATTCTGGATAGCGGTGCTGGGTGTTATCGGAATAATTTATGGCGCCCTCGTATCTTTGGCGCAAAAAGATTTGAAAAAATTAGTGGCGTACTCATCGGTATCGCATATGGGTTACTGCATGCTGGCGTTGGGAGCTTTCTCATCGACTACCGCGATGGCCGGGGTTATGTTCCAGATGATTTCGCATGGTCTGATCACCGGCGCATTATTCCTATTGGTAGGCGTCCTTTATGACCGGGCTCACACTCGTGAGATTGCAGCGTTTGGCGGTCTGGGTGCTCATCTGCCGGTTTATACCGGACTGATGGTTATGTTTGGCATGGCTTCTTTGGGACTGCCGGGCATGTCGGGTTTTGTTTCTGAATTTATGATTTTTGTGGGTGCTTTTAGTGCTCTTAATAAAGTATTGGTTGGGGTATCAGTTCTTGGTGTTGTCATCGGTGCTGCTTATATCCTGCGCATGGTACAAAATGTTTTCTTAGGCGAATTTGATTCCGCTCGCTGGGGCGGATTAACTGATATCAATGCTCGTGAACTGGCGACTGTAATTCCACTGGGCGTGCTTACTTTACTTGTCGGAATTTATCCCAAACCACTGGAAATTTTGATGTCAGCAACTTTACAAAACCTTGTTAATTTAATGGCTCGATAAAATGGAATATGTACTGCCAGAATATAATTTGCAAATAATGTCTCCGGAGATATTTTTGTTTATATGGGCACTTTTGGTTATTTCATTTGATGTAATTACCAAAAGGAAAAACGGATCATCAACAGGCTATCTGGCATTACTGGGTCTGATGATAACCGGACTACTCCTGGCCTTTAGCGGCAAAGGAGTAGGATTCGGCTCAATGTTCTTCCAGGACGACACTTCTATATTCTTCAAATTAATATTCCTTGGCGCTGCATTTATGGCTATCGGAAGCTCGTTTGGAATTACTGCCAGTAAGATAGTAAACCATCGGGGTGAATTTTACGGACTGATGTTGTTATCAACTTTGGGGATGATGTTCCTGGCTTCATCGAATGAACTTCTCTCGCTTTATATTGGTCTGGAACTGACGACAATTCCACTTTTTGTATTAGCAGCTTTCTTCAAGGATAATAAGCTCTCGGTCGAGGCCGGTATAAAATATTTCATTGTTGGAGCATTTTCATCGGCGTTACTGCTTTATGGAATTTCATTTCTCTATGGTTTGACGGGAACAACAGATATTGTTCAAATGAAAATTAATCTGGCCATCACCCATCTTACGTTCCAGAACATTGGCGTCATTCTGATATTGTCTACTGTTCTTATAGTTGCCGGGATCGGATTCAAATTGGCACTACCGCCATTTCACCAGTGGGTTCCTGATGTTTACGAAGGATCACCAACTCCTGTTGCGGCGTTTTTGTCGGTAGGTTCCAAAGCGGCCGGTTTGATTGCTTTTGCCAAGATATTTTGTAATGGGCTTTATGCCTTTCACACCCCGGATCTGTCGCCTAATGATTGGGGGATGTTGGTTGCTGTCATAGCTGCAATGGCGATGATAATCGGCAACACTGTTGCCATTAGGCAGACCAATATGAAACGGATGCTTGGTTATTCCTCTATTGCTCAGGCTGGTTATATTATGATAGGTCTGATTGCAATGAACAAATTGGGGATGTCCTCAATGGGCTTTTATATGTTTGCCTATATGTTTGCCAATATGGGAGCTTTTGCTGTAGTAGCTCTGGTTGAAGATAAAACCGGAACTTGTGAAATAGCCAATTATTCGGGGTTATCCAAAACTTCGCCGATGCTGTCTGGAATATTCGCAGTCTTTTTACTTTCATTAGCAGGTATTCCTCCATTGGCTGGATTTTTAGCAAAATATTATGTCTTTGCTGCCGGCATTCAGGCTGCTCAAACGGTTCCGTCACTTTCATGGATGTATTGGCTGGTTGGTATAGGATTGCTTACTTCGGTCTTTTCACTTTATTATTACGCCAATGTCATTAAAGAGATGTATTTCTCAAAAGATGCCTCTCCTTACACTATTAAATTTACTGTTCCGGCTTTGACGGTTCTTCTTATTGGAGTGGCAGGTGTATTTATTTTCGGGCTTTACCCTGAACCGATCATGAATTTTACCTCCAATTTTGCAAATTCTTTTGGTTTGCTGCCATAACCCTATTTGAGTTATACTTGACATTAGGAAATTTTCCCGATAAAATTAGTATTATGGAAGTATTAATTTCGTGCTAAAGGTTTAAGCTATGGCGGGATTTGTTGGATTAATAAAAAGATATTTTGTGTCGGGCGTGCTTGTCGTTGTTCCATTAATTCTGACTTATATAGTATTAAAATTTCTCTTCGAAACTATCGATGGTATTCTCCAGCCTTTAATTCATAAACTGATCGGATATTATGTTCCGGGATTAGGATTAGGGATTACTCTTCTTCTTATTATTCTTGCAGGTATTTTTACACGAAATTTTGTTGGAGCTCGCATATATAAAATTGGGGAGCAAATTCTGATAAAACTTCCTATAATCCGTCCTATTTATTCTTCCGCCAAGCAACTTCTGGAATCTGTAACAGGTCCGTCGGTGAAATCATTTAAGGAAGTGGCCCTGGTGGAATATCCCCGTAAAGGATCATGGGTTATTGGTTTTATTTCTAACCACTTTAAAGTTTCCATAAATGAAAAAGAAAAAAATCATATATCGGTTTTTATTCCATCGACTCCAACTCCCATTTCTGGCATGGTAGTTATCCTCCCGTGTGAAGATGTATATCCCATTGATATGACAATTGAAGAAGGGATAAAATTTCTGGTCTCCGGCGGGGTTGCTGCTCCGGAAATGATTAAAATCAAAAAAGAATTATTTAAAGATAATGAGGGTATTGTCAGTGAAATTAGCTAACCTTTTAATGGATCGCCGTATTAATATTGACTTGAAAGCGCATACAAAAGAAGAAGCAGTTTATGAACTGCTGGATATTCTAAAAGATGAAGGCGTATCGCTTGATTATGACGAGGTTGTCAGGTCGATAAAAGAGAGAGACGAAGTAGAAAATACTTCTTACGGTCATGGTTTTGCCTTTCCCCATTCCAGAACCAATGCCGTCAATGAACTTTACATTCTGGTGGGCATTTCCAAAAATGGTCTGGGAGATAAAACGCCTGACAATATTCCGCTACATGCCATCTGTCTGCTTTTAACTCCCTCAACTATTGCCAAACTCTATCTGCAAACCCTGGCTGGGCTGGCATCTTTTGCCAGAATGGATGGGACTTTGGATAAGCTGCGCTCTGTCAGCAACCCTCTTGATTTGATAAAATATATCAGTGATGCCAATGTCGTGGTGGACAAAGAACTGATGGTCAAAGATGTCATGCGCCATAATGTGGTTTCTGTCAAACCGGATGACACGCTTAAAGAAGTTGCCAATCAGATGTTTCGTAATCGTCTTTCTGCTCTGGCGGTTGTTGATAACGATAATAAATTATTAGGTGCAATCAGTGATCGTGATTTGATTAAAGCGGCTTTGCCGGACTATAAAACTTTGATTTCCAATCTTAATTATTCTATGGATGTGGAGCCTTTCGAGGAGCTGCTTAAGCGTGAAGATAAAATAAAAGTTTCGCAGCTTTATCGTGACGATTATGAAGTGACAACTCCCAATACCAGGATTGTGGAAGTCGCGGCTATGATGATTTTTAAGGATGTTACGAGAGTATTTGTTACTTCTGATGACAATCTTGTCGGAATACTACTGAGAAAAGACATTGTTAATATGATAATCAGAGGTTGAGGAATTCCCTCTCCTTATATAAATAAGCAGTAAAATAACATATGAGCACAACAATTAAAAAATTTGATATAGATCCATATCTATATTTGGTTCCTACAGTTACTTTCATTGCAAGTTTGCCAGGTTTATACTTTGGTTTTAATCATGCCGATTTAGAACCTCAAACAGGTGCATTAATCTTTGGTATAGCTATTTTTGCGGCTGCTTTTATTCTCTCATGGGCGGCTGAAGCAGCACAGATTGATATGTCAGAATCCCTTGCGGTTGCAATTTTAGCATTAGTAGCAGTTCTGCCGGAATACGCAGTTGATTTTGTGTTTACCTGGAAAGCAGCTCATGATCCACAGCAGGCCCATTATGCTCTGGCGAATATGACTGGAGCTAATCGTTTATTAGTAGGACTTGGGTGGCCATTGGTTCTGGTGATTTATATTCTCGCAAAAAAGAAAAAGAAAATCATTCTGGATAAATCTCAGAGAGTGGAAATCTTCTATCTGGCTATGGCGACTATTTACTCCTTTACTATTCCCTTGAAAGGTGAATTGAATCTTTTTGATACATTGATACTTGTAACCCTGTTTGCCATGTATACCCGCCGGATTGCCAAAATGGAAACAGTGGAACCGGAGTTGGTTGGTCCTGTGAAAATAATTGCGAATATGTCAACTGTTTCAAGGAGAATGACAACAGCATTATTATTTGTGTATTCAGGTGCTGTAATCTTTCTTGTAGCGGAACCCTTTGCCATGTCGTTAGTAGATACTGGTGCAGCTTGGGGGATAGATGAATTTTTCTTAGTTCAATGGCTTGCTCCAATTGCTTCTGAATCTCCTGAATTTATCGTTGCCGCTACCTGGGCATTCAGGGGACATGCCGGGTCAGCAATGAAAGCCCTAATCTCCTCGAAAGTAAATCAGTGGACTCTATTAGTAGGTACAATTCCACTTGTATATGCAATTTCCGGTCAATCCTTTGCACCATTTTTACTGGATGTTCTCGATGACACTAATACGCAAACCCACGAACTCTATCTGACGGCAGCGCAGTCATTGTTTGGAGTTGCAGTTTTAGTTAATCTGAAATTTGATCGTGTTAATGGCTTATTGTTGCTTGTATTATTCCTGTCACAATTGATTTTTGCTGAGATCAGGATGGAAGTAGCGGCGATATATATTGTACTGGCTGTAATCTATCATATCCTACATCGCAAAGACCTGATACCGGCACTTTATACAGGATTGAACATAAGTAAGAAAAAATAGTTGAGAGATTATAAAGTTAGCTTAGCTGCTTTTTTTCTTTTTCTTTTCTCTGAATCCGATTCTTGGGAAAGGATTTACTATTGAGCTGGCAATATTGGTAAGGTGAGCGTTTATCCTTTTCAGATGGCGAACATACAATGCCAAACAGACAGAATCATCAACCGGCAGTCCATTCCCTTTTTTACTAACAATTGACTCAACAATGCTATCTGCAGTTTTGCCGGTTTCATCTTCCATTTTAAGAATAGCTCGGGCATCATCAATGTCCTGTTCAGTCAGGTCATGAATAACTCTGGGGAAGAGGTCTTTGATAGTTTTTTCCATTTTTAAAATATCATCTTCAAAGGCACCCCCTTTGAGACGTTCCGGATGCATTATGGCTAGTTCGGAAATATTTTTGGTATAGTCGCCAATCCGTTCCACATCAATAACAATTGAAACCAATACCAGTCCGGGAACTATATTCTGGGTGCCGGCAATGGTGAGATGCGTAAGCACATTGCGGCGGACTTCCCGAAGATATTTGTTAATTTTACGATCCATTTTCCTGATATCAAATGGAAGTTCTGCAGAATCTTTTTCACGCAGGGTTGTGCAGGAAGCTTTATACATTTTATGATCAGATTCCATCATCTTGAGGGTAGTAACAACGGCCGAATCAAGAAGGGTCTCTGATGCAAACAGTTCTTTGAATTTATTAAACATACATTAACTCCATTATCAATCTGCGAAAAAGAGAATCGCACCTGGTATTATAAAGAAAACCACAATTATATACAATATCGGAATCAATTTAGATTTTTGAGTCAATTCGGCCATTTTATTTGATAGCCAGATAGGAATTCTCTTTGCTGGCCAAAAAATAGCAATACCATAGATATTAAATATCAAGTGAGCAAAGGCGACACTAACGCCTGCCGGTGAACCCGTTACAAAGGAAGCCAGAAAAGCGGTTATTGTCGTACCAATATTGGCTCCCAATAAATAAGGATAAATTTGGTCTAACCGTAAAATCCCGGCTCCGATAAGAGGTATAATAATAGAAGTGGTAATTGAAGATGATTGAACCATTGCCGTTAATAGTATGCCTAATGAGAAGCTGAGGATTGGAGTACGGAACACGAATCTTTGGAAAAATCTTTCAACTTTGCTTAAGACTAATGATTTCAGAACTATTACTATATACCGTAAAGCTATAAACAAAAGAATCATAGCCACAACAGCCGAAATCCAGCCGGAATTGCCGGTCAGTTGGATTATGGCGTTGGCGACCGGTTTGGTTATAGCATTGAGGGGCGAGGTAAATTCCATACCTCCAAAACCGACAAACATATTCTCCAGAATAGTTGCCGATTTGCCAATTATGTCAAAATATACTTGTAATGGTAATAAGACAATAACAGAGCAAATGTTGAAGAAATCATGAAGCAGAGATCCTCCGAAAGCTCTTTTAAATTCATCACTCCGGGAGATACTGCCCAAAGAGACCATAATATTTGTAACCGATGTTCCAATATTTGCCCCCATAATCATGGGAATTGCAGCTTCAATTGGTAATACGCCGGATGCTACCAGGCCTACAATTGATGAAGTTGTGAAAGAGGATGACTGGACAATAGCCGTGGTGAGGACACCTATCATTAGAGCTACAATCGGATTGGAAGTAGCACTAAACATAGCCTGGGCAAACTCTTTTCCAAACAGTTTAAAAGAGCCACCCATTAACTTAATTGATAGAATAAAGACATAGACCAGAAATATAATCAGGGCAATTTTTAAAATGACAGATACAACTGAGACAGCTGCATCTTCTGAAGTTGTTCCGAGCTGATTGGTATCAGCCATTTAATTTAACTTTCGTTATCACCAATTCCCTTTGAGTAACCACAACTTTCGCCAATATATAGTCGATAAATTGGTGTCGCAAGCGATTTGGGAATAAATTTCTCCATTATCGCAAGCTGTTGTATTTCAACGCAATAGTTCGAATTCCGTCTGTTATTCAGGTATTTTCCCCGCTGTTGATAGAATATAATTGTCAGTTCTGAAATATTGGGCTGTTATCCGCCTGATTTTATCTGCGGTAATACTTGAAAGGGAAGTTAACAAGCGTCGGTCATAGTCAAGCGGCAGACCCAGATATTCATTAAGACCCAGATAGTAAGCCTGATTTATTGCTGATAGTTTGGCGCTTTGAAGCCTTCCCCAAATTTTATTTTTGGCTCGGTTAAGTTCAGATTTTGTAGGGCCGTCAAATTGAAGTTTTTCAATCTCAAGAAGCATTCCATTAAGGGCAGTATTGTAATTATTACTTCCCGTACCAATGGAGCAATAATACCAACCGATTTCACGATCAAAATTTGTGCCGGCTCCCACCGAGTAAGCAAGGCCCTGCCTCTCTCTTAAATTCAGATAAAGTTTATTGGACAAAATTGAACTGGCAATTGAGAGGGGAACAGCATCGCTACTCATTGCATCTGGCAATGTACCACCTATTAAAATAGTAATTTGTTCTTTATCTAATTCAGTATGGCTTGAATCTTTTGAGGCAGTGTTACCACTAAAACCATAATAGGTAGGTTCTTTTCCTGCTTTGGGTAAAGATGCCAATGTCGAGTCTGTCCATGCTTTGATTTCATCAATCGGCTTACCGGAAACGATTGAAATAATAATATTCTCAGGAGAATAATACCACTGGTGGTGGTTTCTCAGATCCTCGGTTGTAATCAAGTTTATAGAAGACATATCACCCATAACCGGACGGGAAAATTTATGGTCCGGGAACAATGAACTGAAAAATTGATTTTTTGCAATGTAACTGCCCGAAGAAGCTTTCCTGCCCAAAATTGCAATCATTGCATGCCTGACATTTTCGACTTCGATTGAATCAAACGAAGGCTGCCAAAGCATTTCATTAAAAAGATCATAACCTGTTTTGGCAAACTCATCAATTGTCTCGAATTTCATAAATGAAAATTTTCTGGAGGTATAACGATCATCATACGGAATCCAGGGATTATCATACAAGGTAATATTAGAACCTATCAAAGCTAAACCATTGGTAAGTTGCTGGGCATTTCGGGTGATGGTTCCTTTCTCAAGACAGCGGTTGACAAAATCAGTTATCCCGGCTTGGCCATCAGGTTCATTGATAGTGCGACCTTTGCCTATGACATTCATGGCGAATACTTCGTTGCCCGGAGCAGATTTTAGAATTACTGTCAATCCGTTTTCATAAATTTCACGATGATATTCGGCGTTGTCAATCAGTTCAAAACTTATTGAATCGGTTACAGGATAAATTAGTTCTTTTCCATCAAATAATTCATAAGTTGGAATTTGTACCGAATCAAAATGACTGGTTACTTCGTCTGCAGACATGGTTATTGGAACATACGAATTGGTGGTGTTTGAGCTGTCAGCCGGTTTAACTACGGTGGCTATAAACGATGGCGATGAGAACCATTTCCATGCAGCCGTTTGACTATGTGCCCAGGTTACTTCTGACATGTTATCGTTATACGACTTCACAAAATCCCATCCGGCAGTCATAATATATGGAGAGATAATAAATCCATAATAATGTAGTTTGGATGAATAATATATATCATCACATTTGATAGTCGTTTTAATTCCCTGAATTGTCATATCATTAGCAACGAGAGCGGTACTTGTTTTTAAATGATCCAGTATCAGAGTGATAATAGAATCACTGTTTTCAGGATTATCAGTGATCGCAGATATTTCCAATCTTGAGAATTCTTCATAAGGAATAAGACTGACAGAAAAGTTAGTAGCTAATGGTTTGGCCCCGCCCTCTAATGCAATGGAAAGAGGTGAGATCTCATCCATGCCAAGATACCGGCTGAGAAGATCAATAGCAAAAAAATCAGAGTCATCGTATTTAGGGGCATTAAATGAAAAATCTATATATGTCTGAGTAACATTAGCGGTAGTATCGAAAAACCTCTGTCCGGCAATTTGACCACCGGTTATCTTTATGTTTGCAAAGCTTCCGGTTTCATCAGGGGAAGAATTATTTTTAAATTTTCCAAATACATTACTAATAACATATTTAATCTGCTCAGATTCAAAATCACCTATAACCATCAGGGTCATATTTTTGGGAATATAATATCTCTTCCAATAGTCAATCACTGCTTCCCTGGTAATATTTTCAATAAAGGCTTTGTAACCCAGAACTGGTTGCTCATAATCAGTTTTAGCATAAGCATTTTTAGTGAAGAATTTTTCTGCCGGATATGATGGGGAATCCATATCTCGATTGATTTCTTCAATTACCACCTTTTTCTCTTTGGCAAATTCATTTTCGGGGAAAACAGAGTTAAACAACATATCAGCCTGTACGGTCATCCCATATTCAATATATTGTTTGGGGAGCAATACCAGATATGAAGTCAATTCTTTGCGGGTAAAAGCGTTGATATATCCACCCAGATCACCAATTGAGGCATCCAATTCTTCACGGCTCAAAGTGGCTGTTCCATCAAACAAAAGATGCTCAAGAAAATGAGTAATACCGTTTTCAAATTTGGATTCATATTTACTTCCGGATTTCACAAAAACCATGCTGGTAATCATAGGGGAAGTATGTACCTCTTTTAAAATAACCGTCATCCCGTTTTCAAGTTGATAAGATTCTGTTTGTGCAATAATATTTGATGGTAAAATAGCTAATGTTATAATGCCTATAATTATTAATGATTTTGTCAATTTTTTAAAATTCATTATTTCTCCCTAAATGTAACAATGTTACCTCATACTGGATTCATTTTATACATTCTTTCTTGTTGTGTCAATGGAAGTTAAGAATTGCGTTGACTTATACGATAAATAAAGTATATTTTGTGCTCCAATGAGTTATAAAAAACGACATCCCCGTATGGATATGGGATTTGATTTGGCTATTTCATTAGTCTTATTTTTGATCCTGATTTTATCCAATTTTGCAGGGAGTAGTCTGTCCGGAACTTCATTTACCACATTTATCCAAAATGACAGAGATATAAAAACATATTGCTGTAATTTCCCTCAGGATCAGGGTTCTGAAACAACCGGAATGACCTCCGATGGAATACCTGCTCCGGAAGAACCGGCTTATCTGGTAATGCCCGGTATTATTAAACCGGATAACAGTGAAAAAAGATCAAACGAAAAAAGATATTATAATCAAGATAAGAGAATACGAACTCTAACATGGAATAAGAGGCGTAGTCTTGTATCTTCCTCATCAAAAATATCAACGACTTTAGGCCGACAATTCACCCTTGTTGGCGCCAAACCCTCCGGCACCAGCTAGCCGATAGGATCGGCACTCATTTTGGAACTTGCTATATCAATTCCAAAATGTATTACAAAATAAGATTAATCAAAAAAACAAATGTAATAATATTTCTATAACTACTCTGAAAGGGTATGTTTATGTCAAAACAAAATTGGAGAATCGGCCTTACAGTAGTGCTAATTATCCTGGCGTGTTTCGCCTTCTGGAACACTTTTACGCTATGGACTATGAGCGAGGCTGAACGAGCTGAAATGCAGGAGGCTGATCCCGGTGGATTGTTAACCCTGCAACAAAAAGCAATTCGGTTGGGACTTGATCTACAAGGTGGAATCCACGTTGTTCTCCGGGTTAAACTGGAAGAGATTGATGAAGCCGGACGTGATGATGCTGTTGAAAGAGCTATTCAGATTATCCGCAACCGTGTTGATGGTCTGGGTGTCGCCGAACCGGTTATCCAGAAACAGGGTAATGATCGTATTATTGTCGATCTTCCGGGTTACACCGATGCCGATAGAGCCGAAGAGCTGATCGGTCAGACAGCACTGCTCGAATTCAAGCTGTTGGAAACATTAGATAATGCAAATCTGCTTATCGCCAAAATGGATTCGGTCATTCATGTTTATGAAAAAGAGAGAACAGGGGATACTGCTTCGTCGGATGCTGATGAAATAGAACCGGCCGTTGATGAAAAAGTTGAAGAAGTGGTTGAGGAGACTACTGAAGAGACTTCAGATATTCTTGCCGATTTGATGGGTGATTCGGCCGCTGCTTCAGGAGATTCCATTGATGATCCTTTTGCTTTTGATGAAGAGATGGGGCTTGACGCAAATGAACGTCCTCTCTCATCACGTATGAGACTTGCCATGTTAAGGGAGAGGACAGGCAGTGGTTGGCCGGGATATGTTGTTTCCAAAGAAGACCGCCCGCTTATTGATAAATGGTTTGGTCTGATGCAGGTGCAGCAGATTATACCGATTGATGTCTCATGGAATTGGTCAACCCGTTCAGAAATTCGCGATTCCAAAGAAGTTTACATGCTTTATCTGGTTAAGCGCAAAGTTCAGTTCCTTGGTAAGTTCCTCGAAAATATATCACTTGGAAGAGACAGCTATGGCGGTTTTACCGTTGACTTTTCTCTTTCCGGCGATGGAGCTGCCCGTTTTGCCCAGTTGACCGGGGCCAATATTGATAAGCCTTTGGCAATTGTATTGGATGATAAAGTTGAATCAGCTCCATTTATTTCCAGTAAAATCCGTCGTAACGGACAGATCACTTTGGGTGGCGGTGCCGGTGTTGAAGATGCTACCAATCTTCGTATCGTTTTAAAAGCTGGTGCTCTACCTGCTCCGGTACAAATTATTGAAAAGAATGTTGTCGGAGCTACTCTGGGAACGGACTCAATTAAAAAGGGCTTTTACTCAGCTATTTTTGGTCTGATGTTAGTCTTAATCTATATAGCTGTTTATTATCGCCTTTCCGGTGTGATTGCCGATATAGGTTTGATTTTTAACCTCTTCTTCCTGCTATCAATTATGGCCGCACTTGGGGCGACTCTGACCATGCCTGGAATTGCAGGTATTATCCTGACCATTGGTATCTCTGTCGATGCCAATATTCTGATATTTGAGCGTATCCGTGAAGAGCTGCGCACTGGTAAAACAGTGAGAGCCTCTATTGATGCTGGATATAGCCGAGCATTTGTTGCTATTTTTGATTCACACGTCACTACCCTGATTACAGCCGGCGCTCTGTTCCTTCTTGGTTCAGGTCCTATTAAGGGATTTGCTGTTACGTTGTTCTGGGGTGTGTTGATTTCATTATACACTGCTTATATAGTTACCAAACAGGTCTTTGACATCCGCAAAGCCTATAAAACCCTGAGTATATAGAAAGGAGAATAATTATGGGAATGTTTAGAATAATACCTGATACCAATATTAATTTTATTGGTGCTCGAAATATAGCTTTTGTCATTTCTCTGGTTCTGATTGCTCTGGGTCTTTTTGCCCTGGTGTCACTCTGGACCGGCACCGCTAATCTTGGAATTGATTTCGCCGGCGGTGTAATGATTTATGCAGCCTTTGAAAAGCCAATTGCGATAGAAGACCTTCGAAGCGCTTTGGTCGGTGAATTTCCTGATGCACAAATAAATGATCTTCAGGGATTTGAAAAGCCAAACGCCTTCATTATAAAAATCAAGAAGCCTGGAGCAGAAGGTGAAGCTCAAAAGAGGCTTGATGTAATGGAAGGTTTAATGACCAGCAAATTTGCTGATAACTCTTATGAAATTGTTTCTGAACATATTATCGGACCGGCGGTCGGAAAGACTCTCCGCAAAGATGCCCAATGGGCAGTAATAATTTCACTGATCGGAATCATTCTTTATATTTGGGTCCGTTTTGATTTCCGTTCCGGCATCGCTGCAACGATTGCTACTTTCCATGATGTCTTGGCGGTTCTGGGAATTATGATACTTATGGGCTATGAATTCGATCTGCTGTTAGTTACCGCCTTGCTTACCTTAGCTGGTTATTCACTAACCGATACGGTGGTGGTGTTTGACCGAATTCGTGAGAACCTGAAAAGATGGCGCACCAAAGGCGAGTTTGCCAGTGCTGTCAATCATTCGATCAACGAAGTACTCTCAAGAACTTTCAATACTTCGATTACAGTATTGTTTGTTGTTCTTTCGTTGTACTTCCTTGGTGGCGAAGTCCTGAAAACTTTTGCTCTGGCATTAACGCTTGGTGTTATTGTCGGAACATATAGTTCGATCTTTGTCGCTTCCCCAATCGTAGTTGAGTGGGAAGCCCGCCGACCCAGTCGTTTCAAATAGTGGCATAGCCACTTTTACCTGGCGTAAGACTGAAATTATATCAGTTAATTATGTTGGGAATCATTTAGTCGAATAAAAACACACAATGTGTGTAGGGCAGGATCCCTTAGTGATCCTGCCTTTTTTTATTTGTAAAATAAGATAATGTGATCTAATATTACTCGGGTGGCCCACCCTTTAGGGTGGGTTTACAGTTTATTTGAGTAGAAACCCACCGAAAGTGGTGGGCTACCCAGTTGATAACCTGATTGCATGTTCATGTAATTGTTAAATCCTTGACACATTCTGAATGCACTCCCTATCATAATTATATGACACTAAATAAAAATTATATTACTATAGTCGTATTGTTTATAATTTCTTTTGTACTATTTCCTGTCGCAGTATCAGCATCTGAAATTGTAACAGGACCACCTAAGCTATTCAATGACTCAGGTTGGACTATGGTATATCAGGAAAACTTGGATACTGATTTTGTAGCCTCGGATGGACAAACATTTGGAACCGATGATTGGTTAATTTTCCAACTGTTAAATGATGGTGCAATAACTGTTGCCAATGGATATGCTCAACTCAACGCACCTGATTTCTGGAATGCAGCTTTGATCAGGAGTACCAATACTTTACCAGATGAATACAAAATAAGAACCAAAATTGGATATATAAATTATGACCTGACCAATTATGAACAAGCCGACTATGATGATCCAGATTTCAATGATCATGGCGGCAATTATGAAAATGGAATGTATTTTTTAACGGTTACAGACGATACCTGTTCAGGAAATCAATGTGCGGAATTATGGTGGCATTATCACAGGAAGATGGTCATTGATATAGACAACCATGTTCCCGGTGTCGGGGGGGATAGGTATCATCCGGTTTTTATGGTCTATATGGCACCCGAAACAAACTCTGGTGGAAATTTACTGAGAACCTGGACCGGAACTTATTGGGATGAATCTGATTGGAACTGGAGTGTTGCCCATACCTATGAATATGACACATGGTATTATGCTGAACTGGAGAAGAGAGACGATTCTATAATTCTTCGACTCTATGATGAGAGTCAGAATATTATCGAAGAAACAACACCGGTAAGTCTGGATAAAATCTTTGCTATGGATGATTCTACAGAGTTTTTATATGTGGGTGAACCGCATACAGATGATTATGAAGGAAATGTTAGAATCGACGAGATAACTTTGTATACCCCTGATGCATTATCTGATATTGATGATCAAGACATCAATACCAACCTGCCAAATGGGTTTGCAATTGCACAAAATTATCCAAATCCCTTTAATCCGGGTACAAATATTGAATATGAAATCCCAATAAAATCTCACATTAAGATCATAGTGTATAATATTCTTGGGCAGGAAATCAAAACTATTGTTGATCAAATTAAATCAGCAGGAAAATATATGACGGATTGGGATGGAACAGATAGTAATGGTAAACCTGTTTCAAGTGGAGTATATTATTACAAGTTAGAATCAGATGGATTTGTAGATTCTAAGAAGATGGTGTTGGTGAGATAGAATAGCTTCATTTATCATCGCCCTATCCAGCCCATGTTTTGGTTGGCAAATCACAAAAAAATGTTATATTTAATCGAAAGTGCACTTGCGCACGCATCTTTTAACCGTTTTCTTTGTATATAGATTATATACATGAGGATAGGTATGTTTAGGTTTCTATTTTTGACACTAATAGTTGTTCTTCTAATATCGCTGCCATCGTATGGCCAACGTCCCAGTCGGCAGGATATTCCCTCTACAAATGCTAATAATTTGTTTGGGGAAGAAAACCCTCATCCTTCGGCAGTCAAAGTTGCCCGACTTCATTATTCTGGTGGGGGAGACTGGTATTGGGGAAGTTCAGCTATACCCAATTTCCTGAATTTTGTCGAAGAGAATACGGATTTTGCAATAGATAAAAAAGAACATACTGTCACAATAAACGATCCTGATCTGTTCAAGTATCCCTTTCTGTTTGCAACTGGACATGGTGTAATAAGTTTTGGTGCTGATGAACGAGAACGACTGAGACGCTATCTGGAGGGCGGCGGATTTTTGTTTGTTAATGATTCTTATGGAATAGAAAGCAGTTTCAAAAATGAAGTAGCCGAGCTATTCCCCGAAAGAGAACTGGTACAACTTCCATTTAGTCATGAGATTTATCACTCGTTTTATGATTTCCCTAATGGTCCTCCCAAAATACATGAACATGACAAAAATGCTCCTCGGGGATGGGCGATAGTTCTCAATGGAAGAGTAGTCCTTTATTTTCTGGTGGAATCTGATATTGGTGATGGTTGGGAAGATCCTCAGGTTCATAATGATCCTGAAGATTTAAGGCAACAGGCGTTCAAAATGGGTCTGAACATATTGACATACGCCCTGTTATATTAGTACAAATTTTACCTGCCTTGTTATTACTGGCAGTCGATATATATTTATATGAGAAGTGTTAATCCAAATCCTGGATAGGCGGCAACATGGCAACAATAAATTCAACTCAAGCACTGTTACAAAAACTTAAATCAATTCTGTTTAAGCAAAGATTAGTAATATTTACTGCAGGTTTATTATTAACAGTTGCAGTATTAGTTCTAATCGGGATAGGTCTGTCACTTCTTGCTAATATAATGATCCTACCAGTCTGGTTAAAGGTAACGTTGTTACTCTTATTAGGGGGAATAACGGTAGTAACTTTTGGGAGATATGCAATAGCACGTCTATTTACAGGATCAGTTGATAAAGTGGCTGTTGATCTTGAAGAAAAAAATCCAGAACTCAAAGGAAGACTTGTTGCAGCAATCCAGTTTGCGAGACAGAAATCTCACAAAGGCTTTTCCGGTGAGTTGATCGAAGCAACTTTCAAACAAGCATTGGAAAGAGCTCAAAAAATAAATTTCAATCAGGCTGTTTCATTTTATCATTTATTCAAACAGGGCAGGCTATTTGCATTGGCGACAGTTTTGGCAATAGCAATGCTTATTACTTTGCCGGGTCTGTTTTCTTATTCTTATGAAGTCTATTCAAATCCTACCACTAAAATTGCACCTCCATTGGGTTATGCCGTGATTCCATTTCCGGGGGATACCGAATGGGTGAAATATAAAGATATAGAAATTGGGGCTTCGATTTTTGGCGATGAGCTTCCATCAAGAGTTAAGATTCATCATCGTTTAGTAGGGGGCAATTGGCAGATATCGGAGATTGATTTAAAAAAATCAAGAGTCATTTCATCAGAAAATGGAGACTCAGTAAATTGTGCTATCAAGTTGAGACAGATAAATCGTTCATTTGATTATTATGTCGAGGCAGGCCGGGTCACAACTGAAATCCAGAAAATTGATGTTGTTGATCGCCCAAGAGTAAGCGGAATCAAGCTTTCATTATTTTATCCCAAATATACTGAACTTACACCGATGGTAATTGATGAAAATAATGGTTCATTTTCTGCGATCTATGGAACCCGCGTCAACATGTCAATTGAGACCAACCTTGCAGTAGAACAAGCCTTCATTGTCTATGATGATTCCAGCAGTGTGCCCTTTAAAGTAAATGGCCGGAAAATTGAAACTTCATTATTAGTTGAGGAATCGCAGTCGTATTATATCCGCTTGCTGGATCATCTGGGAGAACAGAATCCTGATCCTATTGAATATTATATCACTTCCATTCCGGATGAGTATCCTTCGGTTGATGTTATCCGACCCGGCTTTGATGTCAACCTTTCCGATGAGATGGTGCTTCCATTGCTTGTCAGAATATTTGATGATTTTGGATTTTCATCTCTGGTGATGAAATATACAATTATGTCGCGAGGAAATCCATCCGAGGAGCATGTAATTGTTCTGCATTATCCTGATCGACTTAAAACCGAAGGGGACATTGAACTCAACTGGGATATGGATCAGCTTGCGCTCTATCCGGGTGATTATGTTCTTTATCATTTTGAAATAGCTGACAATGATGTCATTTCAGGGCCGAAAATTTCCAAGTCGCGTCAATATATTGCCCGCCTTCCTTCATTGGATGAAATTATTGCAGAGACTGAAGGAAAAAGCGCCCAGAGAATTACTGAGACAGCTAAGCTGTTAAAACAGGGAAAAGATATTTCCGAACGGTTTAAGGATATGGCTCGCAAAATTCAGGCTCAGAATAAAAATTTACCAAAAGCCGATTGGCAGCATCAAAAAGAATTGGAGAACCTCTCACAGCAAAATCAAGAGCTGGTGAAAAATGTAGAAAAGCTTGCTGAGGAGATGGACAAGTCTGTTGAGAAGTTGGGTGAAAACGCAACCATGAGCCGCAAGATAATGGAAAAGATGCAGCAGATTCAAAAATTATTTGAAGATGTTGCTACTCCGGAAATGAAAGAAGCCCAGCGAAAGCTGATGGAAGCTTTGAAAGAGATGGATCAGCAGAAAATCCAGGAAGCGATGAAAGAGTTTCAGATGTCTCAGGAAGAAATGCTGAAACGATTGGAACGTACTTTGGCTCTGTTGAAAAAGATGCAGATGGAACAGAAGATGGAATCAATGGTGCGTAAAGCTGAACAGCTTCTCAAAGATCAACAGGAAATGAATCAGAAAACAGACTCTTCTTCAAAAGCAGAACTTCCATCACTAAGTTCCAAAGAAGAAGATATTAAGAAAAGACTTGAAGCTCTTAAAAAAGAAGTCGACGACCTTGAGAAACTGATGAGCGAAGCAGAAATGCAGGACTCTCCCGAAGCTAAGAAATTCTCTGATGCCTTAAAGAAGACCGATGCTGAAAAAGATATGCAGAAGATGTCTGAGAAACTTGATCAGCAGGAACAGCAGGAAGCTTCTGACGAAGGCAAGCAAGCAGCCAGCAAGCTGGCATCTATGCTGGATCAAATGCAGCAGCAATTATTAGCACTCACTAAAAGTAATGAAGACGATATCAAAAGAGCTTTGAAGATGGCTATGGATGATGCCAATTATCTTTCCAAAACTCAGGAAGAACTGCTTATGCAGGCGGCCCAGATGGATCCCCAATCCGTATTGCAAAGAGAATTAGCAACAGTACAAAAAGATTTGGAAACGGCTTGTTCCGGATTGAAAAACAGAATAGATAAATTGGGAAAAGAATCGCCTTTTATTGCCTCGGAGCTTGATAAATTAATCCGGGAAGCTACCCAGCAGATGGATCTGGCCACGCAATGCCTGTCTGATAAAAAGGCAGCCAATGCCTGTCGTTCACAACGTGAAGCGATGACTGCTCTTAATAAAGCATCAGTTCGCCTGATGGAATCGCTAAACAATCAGAAGCAATGCGACAAAGGTAGTAACTGCAATAAAAACATGTCCAAGATGGAATCAATGTGCAATAAGCAAAATAAATTGAACCAGCAGACAAAACAGCAATGCAACAATCCTTCTATGAACCCATCGGCCCAACCCAAAGCCTCGCGTGATGGTCTCAGGAGATTGGCCGCGGAACAGGAATCTATTCGTAAGTCAGTGCAGCAATTAGCTGATGAGTTTGCCGGCTCGCGACAGATCTTGGGTCGACTGGATGATATCGCTGATGAAATGAAAAAAATAGAAGAGGATCTTGCTGACGGTGAAGTTGGTCCGGAGACAATGGAACGGCAGTTGCAGATTTATTCCCGCATGCTTCAGGCATCAAGATCACTTCAGCGCAAAGATTTCACCGAACAGCGAAAAGCCAATAGTGCATCGGATCAATTGTTTACTATCCCTCCGGATCTTCCTCAGGAACTTCTCAATGATCGTGTGAAATTGGAAGACCGCCTTCGTAAATATTTAGGCGGGAAATATCCTCCACAGTACGAAGAACAGATCAAGGCATATTTTAAAGCATTGCTTCAATCGGAAGCCCAGCTTAACACCAATTCTGCAAGAGAATTAAACCAATGATCAGATTTAGCATGTCGTTGATATTATTATTTCTTTTGATTGCACAGCCAACGGTGGTATTTTCAAAAGTTCAAAAGAAGACACCTACTCCGGTTGGATTTAATAAAGTACCTCCAAATCAAAAGCAAATCGATGATAACAACAGAATCAAATTTGCACGAGACTTAATGCGTGAGAAAAATTTTGAAGGTGCAGCAGCATTATTAGAAACAATCTATGAAAAACAGCCTAACAGCAACACAGTTATTAATCTGCTTAGATCCTGTTATAATCAGTTAGGTTATTATACCAAGACAGAAAATATGATCAGAAGGATGCTTGAAGCTCACCCTGATGGATATGCTAATCATCAATTTCTCGCTGAAGCACTGGCTCGCCAGAACAGGACAGAAGAAGCGTTGCAATCTTATGACAGTGCTGTGGATAATGTTATTAATATGGATTCGACCCAATATTTGAATATTGTAAGAAGCATGTCTGCTTATGGTTTTGAATCTGAAGCTATCAAATTAATCAAAGAAATTAGAACCACAAAAAATGATCCTAAAGTATTATCACTTGAAGCTGGTAAAATTTCTGAAGCTGCCCGTGATTATAAAACCGCCACATTAGAATATTTTTCAGCTCTGGATGACACTTCTCGAGGCGGGGTTGAGGCTGAGGGAAGACTCTTAAAACTTCTGTCTAATGAAGAGGCAACAATTGATGTTGAGCAGGAATTATTAGCCCAGACAGGAAATTTCCCCCGTGTTAAAGTAGCAAGGCTTCTTTCGGTTCATTATCTCAAAACCGGCCAACCGGGAAAATCATATCAGTTTGCCAAACTTCAGGATTCTCTTGAAGGTAATAATGGTCTGGCAATTCTAAATCATATCCGTTCCTGCAATGAACGAAAATTGTATCAGGACGCTGTTATTGCATTTGAAAAATCACCCCCGTTATATGTTAAAAAACCAATGTATTTTGAAACTCTCAGGATTTATGCTGCTGCATTGGTTCAGTTGGGAAGGTATCGTGATGCCATTATAGTTTATGATTCAGTGGCAGCGAAATTCCCAAGAGAGCAGGATAAAGCGGAAGCATGTTTCAAGATTGGCCAGATATATCTTGATAATCTGATGGACTATCAATCGGCTCAAAAGATATTTGATTCAGTTATTGCTCATCATAAATACGGTGGCGGGTATTTTAAATCTTTAATAACTCTTCCTCATTGTTATTTACGTCAGGGAGATATTGACCAAGCTCTCAGCAAGTTTGATATGCTTACCGGTTTAAGATTCAATCAGGATGCTCAAGAAGAGATACAATATTATCGGGGTTTGATCTTTTTCTATAAAAAGAATTATGATTCCAGCAAGACTGTTTTCAACCGGATGATAGTAGATTTCCCCAGAGGTTTTTATCTCAATGATGCTCTTCAATTGATCATGCTTATCAATGATGCTGCCGAAGCCCCTGTTTACCTGCATGATTATTCCGAGGCACTATGTTATAGAGAGCGACGGCTGCCTGATTCTACAAAAATTGTTTTGGATAAAATTGTAAATGATAGTAATCCGTTATTGGCTGATATTTCTCTTTATAAATTATGTCTGATAAGCCTTGATAATTTTGATTCATCCTCTGCTTTGGGATATATCGAGAAGATGTCAGAGCAATATCCCGAATCATATTACTTTCCTTTTGCTTTGAAAACAAAGGCAGAAATATTGCTGGAAAACCCTGATACATGGGAAAAAGGAAAAGAAATCTATCGTCATTTACTCGAGAGTTATCCCGACTACCCCTTTATTTCTGATGTCCGCAAACGTTTGCGGGAACTCGAAATAGATGCCCAAACCGGTTAGGATATTGCATATCAGGCATGACGCAGGACTTTTACCATATTTTGTAGGATTTAAACAAAGATTAATTTAATATCAAAATTGCATATCTTGTAAAATATTAATAAATTAATCATCAATATATTAATCTATTATGCAGGTTGTCGAGTAAGAAAATAAAGGGTTGTTTAAATGGATAACTATATTATATTTAACCCCTTATAGAAGTGAATTATGAAAATTCAGTTTTCCCAAAAGGTATAGTTTTTTGATAGAGGAGAAAATTAGCGGATGAATTTGATTAAAAATGAAAAAATAGATAAAACGAATGTTGTTCTGGCTTCCTCTGTATTTGTAATTTCGTTTGTTATTTATGCCATGACTGTTCAGCAGTCATTTTCTTTTTGGGATTGTGGCGAATTCATCGCCTGTTCCTATATCCTGGGAATTCCACATCCCCCCGGAACACCTCTATTTGTCCTTCTAGGGAGATTATTTTCAGAACTACCAATACCATTTATTAGCGGGATACATGAGATTGCCTGGCGTATTAATTACCTTTCGGTTATTGGCTCTGCTCTGACGGCAGCCTTCAGTTATCTTCTTACAGTACGCATGGTGGGATATTTTTTCGGTGAGAATAAAAATGAAAAAATTAACCGGATAATCGCTTATATCGGCGGTTTGGCAGGTGGATTTTTCGTAGCCTTTTCTAATACCAACTGGGCCAACTCTGTTGAAGCTGAAGTTTACGGATTAGCTCTCTGGCTTTCGGTAACTATTGTTTGGCTTACGATACGATACTTTGAAGAACGCGGCAATATCGCTGCTCCTGTTACATTGATATTGACCTTTTACCTGGCTTTGCTTGGTGTAGGAATGCACATGACAGTATTTCTGGTTGTGCCGATCTGTTCAATTTTCTTTATACTTAAAAAAGAGGCCACTACCAGAGACTGGGCAATATTAAGCGGTTTTGTAATCGCTGAAGTTTTGTTTATAATGTTTTTTGCTTATGTAGGAGGGGGAAGCAAGATGTTCTATCTCTTCTCATTTGCCGCTGCAGCATTGGTATTTTTACTTCTCTATAAAAAAATTAACTGGGCTATTTTGATAGCTATTGCATCTCTCTCGACAATTATGATGAGTTTTTCTCTATATGCCAAAGCAACTCCGATTGCATTTGCCGCTATTATTCTCCTGGCTTACTGGTCAGAAAAGAAAAAATTAAAATTTCAATGGAAAGCTGCCCTGGCAGTTATTATTATTGGATTTATTGGCATGTCGGTTCATGCTTATATACCAATTCGCTCAGCTTCAAATCCGCGTATTGATGAAAACAATCCCTCTCGTGACTGGCGGACTTTTGTAAATTTCCTTGATCGCAAACAGTATGGACAGGTTTCGATGGTTGACCGGATGTTTAAAAGACGCGGTCTTTTCGAGAACCAATTCGGACGCCACCCCCATATGGGTTTCTGGTCTTATTTTGAGGACCAATATTCTCATGGCCGCTGGTGGTTTGCACCATTTTTCATATTAGGATTGATTGGTGTGATTGTTGCTATTAAGAAAAGACTGGAGATAGGACTGCCATTTTTTGTCCTGTTATTATTCTGTTCGGCGGGATTGATTTTGTATATGAATTTTGCCGATGGCATCATGTATGATACTCGAACTGGCGATGCCTATCTTGAAGTGCGTAATCGTGATTATTTCTTTACCCCGGCTTTTGTATTTTTTGGGATTGCAATGGGTATGGGGGTCGCTGCGGTTACTAAATTCTTACGAGACATGATAGGTAAAGACAATCAGGGATTGCAGAAAAAAATTGTTTATACTTGTTCTGTTTTGGCTCTGTTGCCACTGGTTACTTTTGGTAAAAACTATCATGAAAACGACCGTTCTCAAAATAATATTCCATACAATTATGCTGCCAATCTTTTGGATACCTGCGAGCCAAATTCAATATTGTTTACTTCGGGCGACAATGATACTTTCCCGCTCTGGTGCATTCAGGAGGTATATAAATACCGTTTGGATGTCAAGGTAGTTAATCTGTCGCTGCTAAACACAGACTGGTATGTGGAGCAGATGAAGAACCGTTTTGGTGTTCCGATTTCCTTGACAGATTCTCAGATTTTGTGGCATCCTTATGAACCGCGACCAGGCATAACTGCCGGACGACCATTAAAATCATTCTATGACAGGCCAAGAAAATGGATGACCTATCTTAATGCGGTACCCTATGAGGGACGAATCCTCAAAGTTCAGGATATGATGGTTGATGAAATTGTTATTGAAAATAACTGGAAAGATCCGATCTTCTTCAGTTCTCAGCCATACGCAGAGTCACCTCTTAAGCTTCGCGAGCACAGTACTGCTGTTGGTTTAGCATACCGCCTTGATAAAGAACCTATGCAAAGGTTTATCGATGCTGACAGGGGTTATGATCTGTATATGAATACTTATCGCTATGATGGTTATTCAAATTCAGAAGTCTTCCGCGAAGAGAATGCTACTGGCGTATTTTTGGGTTATGGTGTAAATGCGGTCAGGATCTTTGATGAACTTATTAGACAGAATGATACAACCAGAGCTATAAATATTCTGGAGAAAATGATAGATGTGTATCCCGAATACTGGCAGTCATATGCCCTGTTGGGGGACTTATATGAGAAACTGGGCGATTCAACGGTTCTTGATTCCCTAATGTATCAGTTACAGGATACCCTTACTGCATTTATTGAGACTAATCCGGAAAATCTGTTCTATATACAGGATCTCGGATTGACCAAGCTGGAAATTGGCAAAAGACTAAGGAATGTTGAATTAGTTGATGAGGGAATCCAACTCCTCTGGGATGCTTTTAATTTGAATCAGAACAATGGTTATTCATTCCGAAAATTGATCACTGTTCTGGGCAATCAGCAGAGGTATAGTGATATACAAAAAGCAGCTAAGATCCATTCTGATTACAAAATGAATATGCAGGATCCTGCCTTGCGCCAGTTGCTTGGGTTGGGAGCTTCCAATCTGACGCCACCGCCTAACAGACCCTGATAACATTTTTGGATAAAATAAAAGGCGGACATTATGTCCGCCTTTTTTAATTAATACTAAGATATCTGGAATGAAAGTGGCAACGCCACTTTAATCGGAGAGTTTATAACCGCTGAAACGATGGTAGCCATTGCTTGACTTTTTGAGCATATTCGCTGAAACAAATTCCTGTAAAAGAGTATTGTGGTTTTGATCGTAACGATTTATAATCCGTACTACTTCATCTTTGGAATAAGACCGTCCCGGTTCAAACTGAGCCAGAATATATTCCATTAGGTATTTATGATTGGTAGAATCACGCATCTGTTTCTTTGGTTGTTTTTCGCTGCCTGAATCAATAACTAATTTCGGGCGGTTCTTGCTGCCTCTGCTTACATTAGAATTTTTCTCCAGCCATTCAAAAACAGAAATTTCGGGGATTCGCCAGTCTTTACCTATTTTATAAGCTGAGATTTCCCCCGACTGTACTTTGCGAGTAATGACCTGAACATTCATCTTTAGCTTTTTTGCTAATTCCGAAGTAGTAAAAAATTCTGTATTTTTTATCAGCCCTTCATGGTAATTCACTGATAGTCTCCTTAGAAGTATTTTTCATATTGTATAAATCTTAACATATTAGAATTAAAAAGATGATACGATGTTTAATTATTGGGTCAAGATTTAACATTATTATTACATAACTTTTTGTATTATTAGACATTTTAAAATAGTTTTTCTGTCAGTTAATGTTGCTTTCTTAAATTCAAAAGTGTTATTGTCTTTATGCGCATATTAATATTTATTGCTCTTTGCCTGATATGGGGTTCTACCTGGATGGCTATCAAGATCGGTTTGACTTCAGCCCCTCCTTTATGGGGAGCAAGTATCCGGTTTATAGTAGCGATTGTCATTCTCTATGGAATCATTCTAGTTAAGCAATACAAAATTCCAAATAAGTTAAAAGATTTGTTGAGAATCGGATACCCCGGATTGTTTGCCTACGGAATTAGTTATGCTATGGTTTATATTGCTGAGCAGTATATCAATTCTGCTATGACAGCAGTATTGTTTGCGTCCTTTCCGCTATTTGTGGCTCTGCTATCATTAAAAATGCTTAAAAATGAAGGAGTCAGTCTTATTGCATGGGTGGGATTGGTCTTTGGATTTTTGGGAATAGTTGTCATTTCTTATGATTCTCTGCAAACATCACAATTTATGTTTATAGGGGCATTGCTTGTACTGGCATCTTCTTTTTCAGCTTCATACGCAACAGTTTTGATTAGGCGGACTATAAAGGGAGAAAATATTATTGTTACTCTGGCAATCCAGATGACTCTTGGTTTTATACCCCTTTTGTTGGCTGCAATTATCTTTGAAGATATTCGTGATTTTCATTTAGTAGCTGAAACTATCGGATCAATTCTCTATCTGGCAATATTGGGAACAGTGACAGCATTTTTTGGCTATTACTGGTTATTAGCTCGCGCTAAAGCAGTGGTAGTATCACTGATTACTTTTGTTGCTCCTATTATCAGCATAGTGATTGGAGTAATTGGTTTTAATGAAACTCTTTCAAATGGCGTGATACTGGGAAGTGTGATGATCTTATTCGGCGTATTATTAGTAATTAAGAAGTGAAGATTGATAATTTGGGTCTCTCATATTAATAATTAAATATAGCTCACTGACTTGCTCTACCTTAATTTATTGAGTATATTATACTTACATTAATAAATCTGCTGGTCGGTTCTTGTTTAACTGTAATTTTAGAAACAAAACCAGACAAGAATCACATCATAATGAAAATACAATTAAATTGTAGATTTTAATATATCTCAGGGATTTAGGGATAATTAAATCGATTTTGAAGGGGATTATCGAGAAAGGAAGTACAAATATGTTTCATAATCAAAAGGATCCGTACTTTCAGAGTAACAATAAGCGAGTAAAATATATAGCTGATATAGATAAGATTAAACAGCTTACACTAGATGAGAAAAACGCTCTTCGTGATGTTTCCTCTAAGTATCCTTTTAGAATAAATAATTACTACCTTAATTTGATAAATTGGGACGATCCCAATGATCCTATCAGAAGACTGGTTGTACCTCATAAAGATGAGCTATTGGAATGGGGTTCACTGGATTGTTCTAATGAGAAAAAAAATACAGTGAGTAACGGAGTTCAGCATAAATACACATCAACAGTTTTATTATTAGTTAGTGAGGTTTGTTTTTCTCTTTGCCGCTATTGTTTTCGCAAGAGGTTGTTTTTAAAAGGTAATAAAGAAACAACAAACAGTATTGAAAAGGGTCTTGAATATATTAGAAATCATCCCGAAGTGGATAATGTTCTATTAACTGGTGGTGATCCGCTAATGCTTTCAACAGAGAAACTGGAAAATATTATCAGACAGATTCGCAGGATTGAACATGTAAAAGTAATCCGCATTGGTTCCAAGATGCCTGCATTTAATCCTTATCGTATTTTAAATGATGATTCTCTGATTAAGATGTTAAAAAAATATTCCGAACAGTCTCGTAGGATTTATCTTATGTGTCATTTTGATCATCCGCATGAACTTACTCCTCAATCAATAGAAGCTGTAAGAAGATTTATTGATGCAGGTATAATCTGCTTGAATCAAAATCCAATAATAAGAGGAATATCTGATAGTCCGGTGGTTTTGGAAAAACTCTGGAAGGATCTCACCTATATGGGAGTATCTCAATATTATGTATTCCAGAACAGGCCGACGATAGGTAATGCCCCCTATTCTGTACCTATTGTGGAAGCCTATCATAAGATTGAAAAAGCAAAAGCTGAATGTTCGGGTTTAGCTAAACGGATTAAGTATGTAATGTCTCATGCATCGGGAAAAGTTGAAGTAGTGGGAGTCGATAGCAAGCATATATTTTTGAAATATCATCAAGCATTAAAAGATAAGGATACTCAAAGGCTCCTGATCTGCCAGAGGGATGATAAGGCTACATGGTTGGATCAATTGAAACCCGCTAATGGCTTTGAAAACAAATATTACTCTGAGATCATTGATTCGTTTAGAATCAACTGATAATCAAATAATATTTCATACTGAATTGATCTCATAGTTGACTTTTAATGCCCACCATTGTTTCTTGAATCCATGAGTAATTCAGAAAAAAAACAGGGTCTTACCTACGCTGATAGCGGGGTGGATATTGCCGCTGGTGACGAAGCGGTTGAGAGAATAAAAAAATACGCCAGAGCTACTTTCAACAATCAGGTTCTCTCTGATATTGGTGCTTTTGGCGGTCTTTTCAAACCGGATCTATCAAATATTAAACAACCGGTTTTTGTTTCATCGACTGATTCGGTGGGGACAAAGCTTAAAATTGCCTTTATGACTAATAAGCATGATACCGTCGGGGAAGATTTAGTCAACCACTGCGTTAATGATATTTTAGTTCAAGGAGCCAAGCCGCTATTCTTTCTGGATTATATTGGGGTTGGACAACTGAAACCAGAAAAAATGGCGGATCTGGTTAGTGGCGTCAGCCGTGGATGTCAGAACTCTGGAATGGCTCTTATCGGTGGAGAGACTGCCGAACTTCCGGATTTATACCAGCCGGGTGAATATGATATTGCCGGATTTATAGTGGGAATGGTTGATCAGGAGGATATCATTGACGGAAAGAAAATAACCCCTGGGAATGTCTGTCTGGGTCTGCCCTCGAATGGCTTACATACCAACGGCTATACGATGGTTAGGAAAGTAGCTTTCGAAATGGCTGGGTTGAAACCGGGAGATCATGTTGAAGAATTAGGGATGACAATTGATGAGTCCCTGATGAAGGTTCATCGTTGTTATGCACCAATTGTTTTTGATCTTATGAAAAAATTTGACATAAAAGGGATGGCGCATATAACTGGTGGTGGATTACAGGGAAATCTCAATAGAGTTTTACCTGATAACTGTGATGCTCAAATCAGCAAAGCTACCTGGCCAGTATTACCAATTTTTAACTTCCTAAAACGAGCTGGCAATATTGATCCGGATGATATCTATTCGGCTTTTAATATGGGTATTGGTTATGTTCTTGTTGTAGATAAAGATGATGCGGATGATATTGAAAAAGCTCTGATTGATATGAATGAAAAAGTGTATCGTATTGGGACTATTACCGAAGGAACAGGCAAAGTTAACCTGACTGAATAAAATTGAAATCGGAATAATTGGAGATAACATAGAATGCTAAAAAAAGTTTTGTTTATAATTTGTGATGGTCTTGGAGATCGTCCCGTAAAAAAGCTGGGAAACAAAACACCCCTTGAAGCGGCCCAAACACCAAATCTGGATAAACTGGCAACAGGAGCAGAATGCGGTCTGATGCATACTCTCGGACGGGGATTCACTCCCGGAAGTGATACCGCTCATCTTACTATTTTCGGCTATCCAATTGATAAATATTATTCCGGTCGCGGTCCTATCGAAGTAGCCGGATTAGGATTGGAATTAGAAGGGGGAGATGTTGCTCTTAGGGGGAATTTCGGGACTGTGAACGAGAAGATGATAATTACAGATCGTCGTGCCGGAAGGATACTCGAAGTTGGACCGTTGACTGAAGCTATCGATGGCATGGAAGTGGACGGGGTTAAATTTGTCGTTAAACCGGGCACTGCTCATCGGGCGGGAGTTATAATGCGCGGCAAGGGTCTTTCAGGAAACATTATTGATGCCGATCCGCATGTCCCTGATGTTCCGGTCAGAACAGTTACACCAACCGATGATACCAAAGAGGCCAAACATACGGCGGAAATTTTGAACAAATTTCTACATAAAGCGCATGGAATTCTCAAAGATCATCCTTTCAACGCAGAACGTGTTAAAGCTGGAAAACTACCAGCCAATTTCCTTTTGGTTCGTGGTGGCGGTCAGTATGTTTCGCTCCCCAGTTTTAAAAAGAGATACAATTTAACTTCATGCTGTATTGCCGGTGGTGGTCTTTACAAAGGAGTAGCAGCTTTTTTGGGCATGGATATAGTTAATGTTCCCGGGGCAACCGGTTTGCCGGATACTGATATTGAAGCCAAGTTCAAAACTTCACTGGAAAAACTTAAGACCTATGATTTTGTTTTCACCCATGTAAAAGCTACGGATTCATTAGCTGAAGACGGCAATTATGAAGGGAAGCGGGATTTCATTGAAAAAATCGATAAGGCTGCCGCTTTGTTAACTAATTTACCTGATGATGTAATGCTGGTTATCACTGCCGATCATTCGACTGCCTCGGAGATGAAAGCGCATTCGGCTGATCCGGTGCCGATTATGTTTTATGGTGGCGGAGGAGAATCTATCCGGGTTGATAAAGTTACAGAATTTAATGAACGTGGCTGTGCTGAGGGTGGTTTAGGATATATTGTTGGTCTGGATGTCATGCCCCAGGTTCAGAATTTGTTGGGAAAATTACATTTGGTAGGAGCATAATTCGAGGTGTGATAAAATCAATGTCTTGTGGGCGGCACACGTCCTCGTGTGCCCCTTTATTGGCAGGATTTTAGTATATGAAAGTTTGTAAAAAAGTTGAAAGGATCCATTTCTGGTAAAATTACTTAAAAGTATTGGGTTTTTTATCATCCCCAAAGATATTGAGCTTCGCAAGCGAAGACTCGAACTGATGGTTTGGGCTTTTCTCCTTTCACTATCATTTTATCCCGGAGTATTCGGCTTTTTGGCCTGGTTATCACTTATCAGACCAATAATAATATTATCCAAACTTAAAGGACGCTCAGCTTTTAATGCTGCCTATTTTTTCAGTTTCTTTTTTAATCTGTTTACAATCTATTGGGTGGCGATGGTTACTCCACCGGGAATGGTTGCCGCAGTTGTAATTGTCTCGTTCTATTACACCGCAATTTTAATGCTCTTCAGTAAGCTGCATTCGATCAAGCCAATGATTGGCTTTATTGCTCTTCCGTTTCTTTGGACCGGTCTTGAGTATTTCCGTACCCTTTCAGAGTTTGCATTTCCCTGGTCTGATCTGGGATATTCTCAAGCCTGTTTTCTCTATGTCCTGCAAATCGTATCAGTCATTTCTGTTCATGGCTTAACATTTTTAATTGTCGCTGTTAATGTTCTCCTTATTCAGTTATTCAGGAAAACTCCCACGCTGGAAAAAAAATTAACTTCGGTATTAGTCTCATTGGCAATCGTTGCATTAATTACCGCTTACGGATGGGTGGTTATCCCTCGTTTTCCAACTGATGGGGATATTGATGTTGCCCTGTTGCAGGGTTCAGTGCCTCTCAAAGTTAAATGGGCGCAGAATAACCAGGAGTACAGCTATAATCTTTATGATTCTCTCACTCAGGCGACAACCGACAGTACAATAAAATTATTTGTCTGGCCGGAAACATCGGCTCCATCATATTTGAGTAATGATTATAAAAGCCGTAAAAGAGTGGGAGGAATTGCTGCAAAATCAAAAACTCCACATCTTGTTGGAGGATTGGCAACTTCATTTGTAAACAAGAAACAACGTTATCACAACGCTTGTTACCAGTTTGATGCCACCGGTAAACTCGAACAACAATATCATAAAGCAAGACTTGTACCATTTTCTGAACATGTACCATATCAGGATTACTTGCCTTTTTTGGAAAAGAGTTTCCTTCAGGACTATCTCTCATTTATTGACCAAAACGGAATACAATGGTGGTCCGATTTTTATCCGGGCGATTCACCGGAGCTTTTTAAACTGGATGATAACCGTTATGGCGTGTTGATATGTTTTGAGTGTGCTTTCCCAGAATTTGTTCGTGACAGAATCCTTGATGGCGCTAATTTCATGGTTGGTATCACCAATGACACTTGGTTTGGCGAGTCGGTTGGGATACATATGCACTCTAAGATTTTTATTACAAGAGCTGTTGAGAACCGTTGCTGGATGACTCGTACTGCTAATAGCGGCTTGACTTATATTGTTGATGATTACGGACGTATAAGAGATGAACTTGCTTTAAATGAAATTGCAGTACTAAAAGGAAAAGTTGGATTGCTGGACAGCTATTCGGTATTTACCAAAATCGGAGATATATTCGGTAAGTTCTCTTTCTTGATAACGCTGGGGATATGGGGTATATTAATTATCTTATGGTTAAAAAGAAAATTCATTCGTTAATAAATAATATGAAAGTAAAACTAATTAAAATAACTTTGTTTGTTCTGATTTTGTGGATTGGATCTGTTCAAGCCCAATCTGATTGGACAACTCTGACTTCATTTAAAGATATAAATAAAATGATGGTAATCAATGATTCCCTCTATGTTGCCACAATGGGAGGATTGTTAATAGTAGATGATATAAGTTCTCAGGGAAAAACTTTTTTAAATACTGATGGATTAGGAACAACTCAAATCACAGATATTATCCGGGATGATCAGGGTCAGGTATGGCTTTCCGCATTCGGAAGACTCATAAAATTTGATTACAATAATCCTGAGCAGTTTCTGTTTCTTCCGGCTGAAGGTGATATGTTTTTGCTTACCCGTCTGCATGATGACGGCGATAACCTTTGGGTAGGGACCGATTCCGGTCTTGTATTATTTTCAAAAATTAATGACGGCGGCCAGATTGAGGGGCATTTCCCTCTTACAAGTATCAATTCATTCCCGGAAATAAATGATATTTTAATTATAGGTGACTCCATTTGGGTGGCTACATCATCAGGATTGGTTGTCGGCGACAAAAGTGATCCGGGTACTTTGTTTCCACCATCAGCATGGTTTCGTTATCATTATCGAGATTTCCCTGGACTGGAATCAAATTTAATTAACAGGATTGTCAACTTTGAGAATGGCAAATATGTTGCTACTGATAGAGGTTTGTTTCGTCTTGAGCAAACTTTATTTGATACAAGTTTTATCCCTATAGTAGAAACTCAAAATCGTATAGTATATGGTCTTGAAGTGATTAACGATTCTCTATATGTATTCTATGAAGGAAATGGCTTAGGCATAATTGAAAATGATCTTTTCACAGCATTATCAACTGACGGATTAACATCGTCACCCGCTATTGGAATAGAGTGGAAAAATCAAATATGGGTTGGTGCTTATAATGGCGGTTTGTTTTATCAATCACCGGGGGAGTCGTTTGTTGAATATGAATATACCGGTTTGCCCAATAATGATGTAACTACTATCACTCTGGATGGACAGAGACGGATAGTTGCCGGATTCGGTCGTAAAATTTATGCTCGTTATGAAAATGGAGTTTGGACAAATACCGGTGCAGGTGCGAAAGATGGAACCATGAGTCTGATGACCGATCGCAATGGTGATGTCTGGGGAGGAACCTGGGGACAGGGATTGTGGCAGATTAAGGATGATACTGTACTTGTATATGGCGATACTAACTCCACTGTTGTTGGAATTCCTAATGGTCCTAATTATGCCGTTACAAGGGGGATAGCTACCGATGGTGACAGGATATATGTCACCTGTTTCCTTGCTTATACTGATGCGCCAGTTGCGGTGGGACAATTGGATTATCTCGATGTTTTTGAAAGCTGGGATGCGATTGGGATTTCTGAGGGATTAAGTAACATGTTTGTTACCGGTATTAGTTATGGAAACAATCAACTGGCTGTTGGCACCGAAGGAGTGGGAGTGTATCTCTGCGATATTGTTGAATTGTCCGATGGCACAGTCAGAGCAGAATGCAAGCAATATACTCGGGAAAATTCTCCACTGATCTCAAATATAATAAGAGTTGCTGAATATTCCATCTACGGGAATGCCTTTGTCGGAACTAATTTCGGATTGTCTCGCTGGGATGATGGCTATGAGCGTTTTGTTGATGTTGACCTTCCGGCAGGGATTGGACCTGATATTTCTGCGCTTGCATTTGATGATCGCAATAATCTCTGGATAGGTACCCGAACCGGACTGGCACGGAGAGATGCTGTCACACTTGAAATTGAAATTTTCACAACTGATAATAGCGACCTTGTTATAAATGCGATTTCAGATCTCTATCTGGATAAACAGACCGGCGACCTATATATCACTACCAATGGTGGTATTTCCATTCTGAAATCGGAAATTCAAAATTGGGCGACATCAACTGAAACAGTATTGGCAGTCCCTAATCCATTTGTAATAAAATCAGAATCAGACAAGTTGAGTTTTAATTATACCAAACCGGCAACAGTAAATATTTATACAATCTCAGGCGAAGCAGTAGATGATTTCCCTGTTAATATCCCCTGGGATGGGAAAAATAAAAACGGGAAAGAAGTTGCTTCCGGAGTATATCTCTTTGTTATTACGAGTGAAAAAAGTGAAATTGCTACCGGAAAATTTCTTTTGGTTCGATAATGATGAACGTTTCATGCTGTCCCTCAAATCAATTGCCTGATGATATACAAAACAAAATAAATAATCATTCTTTGTTCACTTCCATAGGATTCGCAAATATCTGGCAAGCAAATGGAGGCAAAGCAGTCACATGGATTGCAGAACATGAAAATAAAATAATTACCCTTCTGCCAGGCGTTGAGTTTGGCTCAAAGCTTCTTGTACGTTTCATGGCTATGCCCAACAGTTGTTATGGGAGTATAATTTACAATGATATTTCTGAGGAATTAAAGTTAGAATCCGGAAAAGCAATACTCGATGAGATTATAAAGAGAAAATATGTTAAAACATATTTATTTGATTATTATAATACCATCCCTGAAAATGATAATTTCAATATCGAAAAATGTCAGACAACGTTGGTTGATATTTCTGATCCCGAATGGGAACCACCTGACAAAAAACTTCGCCAGCAAATCCGCAAAACCAGGGGCATAGCCCCTCTTAGTTTCAATTCCTATGATCATTTTAGTGGGTTTATGCATTTAGTAAAGAAGACCGAGCATAGAATAAGACAGAAATCAAAATACTCACCTGAATTTTTTAAAGCATTAGCTGAGTTGGCTGAAAAAGATAATCGTGTCTGGTGGTATTGGTACGAGCATGAAGGCAATCCGATATCATCGAATATATTTTTTTTAGAAAAGGATAATATGCTCCACTGGCAATCATACATTGATGAAGAGTTTTCATCACTGCAGCCCAATAAATTTATTCCTTACCATGCTGCAAAAAAGGCATCAAAGTTAGGAATTAAATATTTGAATCTGGGCTCATCCCCTGATAATGCTGAGGGAGTCGATTCCTACAAAAGTAAATGGGGCGGTGAACCATATTATTATAATTGTTTGGTTTTAAAAAGAGGGATAGGTAAGATTCTGTGAACAGAGGATTAAAAATACTCCTATTGGCTGACAGTAGATCTTTTCATACTGAAAGATATGCCCATGAGCTTCGCAATCAGGGTTGTCATGTTCTGGTGGCTTCGGTCGAACGGGGGACAATGCTTCACTTTCATCTTGTAAAAAGAGGTGGGGTACAAACAAAATATTACATAAAGGCTATACCAAGAGCTTATCAGATTATCAGAAAGTTTCAACCTGATATAATCAACGCCCACTTTGCATCGGGGTATGGTTTTCTTGTTTCACTATTAAAAAAATTTAAAAAGATACCCCGTGTCCTTCACATTCAGGGTTCGGATGTACTCCTTGTACCGCATATATCAAAGCTCAGGCATTATAAAGTTGTGAAGGCTCTAAAAGAGGTTGATTGCGTTGTTGCTGATTCAAACTATCTGGAATCAGAAGCAGAAAAGTTAGTTACAATAAAAAGGTCTGAAGTTATAGGATGGGGTATTGAGAATAAATATCTGAATTTACATAAATCTGATTATTCTTTGCACTCACCATTGAAAATAATTGTCCCTCGTCCCCATGAAAAAGTTTACAACAATAAGTTTATAATTAATGCTCTAAAATCATTACTCAAAGAAAAGAAGGTGAAAATCACCTTTCCGGAATTTGGATCGCTTCTTTCAGAGTTCGAAAAAGAATGTTCGGAGTATTTAGATAATGGTGTCTACTTGTATAAAAAAATGCCTCGGGAACAGTTTGTTCAGTATATGTCATGGTTTGATATTTACCTTTCCGCATCACTTTCGGATTCATCTCCGATTTCTCTTATAGAAGCAATGGCTCTGGGATTAATTCCTGTAGCAGGTGATATTCCCGGAGTAAAAGAATGGCTGAATCCTCTAAGTGGATTTACCTATTCTCTGAAAGATCCCAAACAATTGGAAAACATTTTTTGTGATCTCATAAATAATAATATTCCCCTTACAGAAATGCGTCAGAATAATTTTACAGAGGTTCAGAAGAGAGGAATTTTCGAAAAGAATATGACTCAGCAGATAGCTCTAATGCGTCAGCTCATTGAGGAAAAAAATGAGCAATAAACGGGTACTGCTTGTTTGTTATTATTTTCCTCCACTTGGCGGAGCAGGAGTAGGCCGTCCATTAGCATTATATAAGCAATTGAATGAATTCGGATGGGACTGTCATATCCTGACTGTAAAACCGGTAGCATACAGAGTCTTTGAACCGGAATTATTAGATGATCTACCAAAAGATAATATCTACAGAGCGGGTTCGTATGATCCTCAAAGATTAATGTACCTCTTAGGTATTCGTAAAGTTAAAGGTTCATTGATTAATCAAAGCAAACCTGCGTCGAATAAATTTTTCCCTGATTCAAAAATAGGTTGGGTTCGATCAGCAATAAAATTTGGAAGGACATTGTTAGGCAACAGAAAATACGATGCTATCATTTCTACATCTCCGCCTGTCTCAGCACACCTCGTTGCTCAATCCTTAGCTGGTGAATTTTCTATTCCCTGGGTTGCTGATTTCAGAGATTATTGGACAACCGTCCCTATCGAAAAAACTTATCATTCGGATAATGAAAAAATCAAAAAAGGCAATAAATTGCTTTCTCAGATTATTGAAAAATCATCAACAAAAACTGCCATTAATAAATCAATTGGGGATTATGTTAAGGCCGATCACATAGTTTATAATTCTTATGATAGAGATCATGCAAAATTATGGAGCCAGCCTGAAACGGATAAATATTACATTGGCATATTAGGATCTATTAATAATATGTGTCCTGTAGAACCTTTGCTTCAGGCTATATCAAAACTTAAAGAAGATAATCAAAGTTTGTATAAGTTAATAAAATTAGTTCAAGTTGGATCAGTAGACAAAAATTGGCTGTTAATACAATTGAAAAAATATGGACTGACAGATATAACCGAAATCAATGGCATTCAAAATAGAGCTGCAACAATTGAGTTGTTATCAAAAACATCTCTAATGTATTTGGGCTTAAAGTCAAAAGATGAGATCGGAATCTCTACCGGAAGGATCTATACTATTTTATCATCCGGCCGTCCTGTACTGGCATACGCTCACCCTGACGGAGAACTTGCTAAGCTTGTGAATTCCACTTCCAATGGATTTGTTTTTAATGATAAAAATAATGATAAGGCCGTTGCATACTTAAAAGAGCAGATTGATTCATTTAGAGAAAAAGAGGGGACAATATCTTTACTGCCGGATTATGCCCTTCCTTATGCATCAGATAAAATAGCTGCTCAGTTTGCTGAAATTCTTAACCAGTTGTAATTATCGTAATAGAATCATTCTTTTTGTATCCGTGTAATCCTCTGAAGTTAATTTATAAAAATATATGCCTGATGACACAGCGCTATTGTTTTTATTATTCCCGTTCCATTCAATAGTGTGACTCCCAGCCTGAACTTGATCATTCATCAGGGTAACAATATTTTGACCAAGACTATTATAAATATTTATTTCAACTATAGTTTTGACTGGGATATCAAACTCTATCAAAGTTGTAGGATTAAATGGATTTGGATAATTCTGGTATAGTGTGAATGTTCCTGGTAAAATATCATTTTCTTCATCAATATCAGTTGTCAGAGATGGAGTAAATTTTCCTAAAGAAGTTGTATAGCCACTCTTCACACTGGCGATAGAATATTCGATACCATACAGAAGACCATCAGGTAATGAAAATTCACCATTTTGATTTGTGTATCCTTCATCTATTATTGCGCCATCTAAACTGATAACAATATGACTGTTGTCTACAGGTTGACTATTAGAAATTACTGTAACTTTTTTTTCTGATCCAAAAACAACTGTGATTTCTTGTGTTTCAGGTTTTGAAGTATAAATTTTAAGCGTTGGATCACCATGGAAATTCTGCCCTAATACCAGATCACGATAATAGTAGTACATTTCCTTACATTCATACATTGCTTCGACTGCCGGTTGTTCCGGATTAGCAAAAAGGGAATTAAAATATGTATATTGTAAATAATAACTGCTTCCCACCCAACCCCAACGGGAATTTGCTACAAAGCCAACCGCTCCTGCTCCCGGTAGAGACAATAATTCTGAGACAATTAAATAGCCGTTATCACCGTAATTCCCAATATCCTGATCAAATGAACCATTGCTGCAAGCCAGAGAATAATACATCGAAACCTTGTTATTATTTGTCAGGTTCAAAAAGCTTCCATGAGTACTGCTTGCTTGTCCGGTGATAAAATATGATTTCGGCCAATTGTTGTATCCTGTAGTCCAAACACCAAAAGCGTCAGGACGACCATGGGCGATTATATGAACAATTCCGAAACCATCACTGATATGATCGGTAAGATCATATGCTGAAGAATTAGTCGGGTAGTTATCCGAACCTGTGGGAGTTTCGACTCCTTCAGTAGAGTCCACTTCAAAATATCCTGGGAAAGTCTGTGCAATAAAACCGTGCTGTCCGTCCGGGTAATCGCGCATTTGATCTGAGCAGAAAAAGAAGGTCCGTTCCAGATAATCGGTATCACCGTTTCCGGGATTGGTTTCATAGGCAATCAGCTTGTTGACATAATTAATCATCTGCACAGCAGTATTAAAGGGGAGACGTCCAACATATAATTCCGAAGTCAGATCAGCATCATCAACAGTTCTTTCTCCCCAGACATTGTCGCCATCAGCATTCCAATCACCATTGATGTCAGCAAAATACAAATCAGCTATTTGTAGTTGATCCAAAGCCACATTGGTTGATGAAGTACCATGATATGCATATCTTATAGGCAGGATAGTTTCATCTCCAGCCATCAAAACATATTTGCCTCCATCGGCATAAAAAACTTTTAGGTATTCTCTGAGTTTTTCAGCATCGTCCCGACCTGAATATAGAGGCAGGATATCTTCCACGATTTTAACTTCAGTATTAATTCCGGTAGAAGTCTTATAATCTGCAAGTTCTTCGCAAGCTTCAATCAGGGGAGAGGAAGTGATTATGACATATTCCAAAACATCCGCATTTGAGAATCCCTGGTTTTTTTCTTTAGTGTATTGTGATTTTATAAATGATATGTCATCGTCACTTAAAAGATCAGATGGTAATATTGTCCTATTTCCTATTATAAGAGTGAGAGATTCATTAAAAAATATACTACCGGAAGTATCAATTGTTACGGGAAAAATTCTCAACCTCGCATAACGAGTTTCATTTATAATAATTTCATCTCCGATAAATAACGGATCCTGTCCAATTGCGATTCTTTCAGGAGTGGGATAATGGTCATCGGATGATGTTACATAATCTTCAAATATATCTGTGTTTTGAGAATGATCGATTATTTCATTTTTCCGGATTTTCAATTTTACATCCTGAGATTTTTCATTAGGAAGTAATTCAATATAATAATTTTCAGCACTGAGGCTAAGATTGGCACTGACGGCGGTCGATTTATAATTTGAGTATTTAATTTCGCCTGAATTAATTCTGTTTTCAATCATATTTTGATCAAATGAGATCGTCGTATTGTCGTAAGCTGATGTACTGCATGTAAATAAGAATATCGAAAACGTAAATCTTAGGAATAATCGCACAAATACCTCCGGTTTCATTGTTAACCGTAATTAGAATTGCAAAAGTTCAGCCATCTGGACAATTATTGTCCGTTTAATTTCCGATAACAGTAAGGCGTTGTACGGCAGTGCGTTACGAGTAGTGATTGCCGGGCGTTGTAGTTAGCTGAGACATTTAATAATAATATATATCTCAAAAATTCAACAATCTGTTGGATTTTTACCCTTAAATAGATTTGTCAATAAAAATAAATACCGCTCTGTCTTCTTCTTGACCATGGCTTTACGATTTATAAAAAATGTATTCCGGTTACTTATTGAAATAATACAAGTTACATGACTTTAATTTATTAATTTAATTAAAAAATAGCTTGACAGAAGCCTGAAAAAAGTGATTTAATAGTAGGTGGGTTAAATTAGACCTAATAGGGTAAAAGTGGAGAAAAGTGGAAAACTCCAATATGAGTGGATTTTACGGACAATTTCAGACTACAATGGATACCAAAGGGCGCTTTGCTCTTCCGGCTAAGTTGCGTAGTGTAAATGACTTAGATGGAAACTCATTGTTAGAAGGCAACTTGGTACTTACCAAAGGTCTCGAAGGTTGTTTAAGTCTGTATCCGGAACAGGAATGGCAAGACATTCAGGATAAGTTATCAACGCTCAGCTTTACCCAGAAAAACTTTAGATATTTTAGTCGTCGTTTTTATTCAACGGCGGCAGCCGTGACGCCCGACCGTAATGGCAGGATTTTGATTCCGGCTCATCTCATCAAGGAAGCCGCTCTCAAGAAAAATCTGACCGTTATCGGTGTAAACCGAACGATAGAGATATGGCACCCGGAAAGATTCGAATATTATATCGAACAATTTCATGGGAGTTATGAAGAAGTAGCAGAAAGATTGTTTACCGCCGACAATGATCGGCAGGAGTAAGGGAATGCACCTGCCGGTTATGGCCGGTGAAGTTGTAGAGCTACTCAAAACAGATCCTAATGGGATCTATCTCGATCTTACAGTCGGAACCGGGGGACACCTTGAAGCTTTAGCTCAGAATTTGGCCGATGATGCTCGTCTTTATGGAATAGATAAAGATCAACAGGCGTTAGAGCTGGCAGAGAAAAAGCTGAAGACCTGCAAACAGAATATACAACTGGTTTGTGCATCGTATGGCGAGGCTGTCACAGTACTAAAAAATTATCCGGATGTTTCTTTTGATGGGATGCTCATGGATTTGGGCCTGTCATCATTGCAGTTAGATGAAATGGGAAGAGGTTTTTCCTTCCGTGATGATGGACCGCTGGATATGCGGTTTGATCCTCAACTCGGGAGAAGAACAGCAGCTGACCTGATCCAGACAGCTACTGAAAAGGAACTTGCCGAAATTATTAAAACTTATGGAGAGCAGAGGCAGGCGAGGAAAATCGCCAAAGCCATTGTCACGGAAAGACAAGACAAAATGATCCTCACGACTTTGCAGTTGAAAGACATCATAAACAGAATTATTCCTGCTCCATTTCAGAATAAAGCCTGCGCTCGTGTCTTTCAAGCTCTCAGGATTGAAGTCAACAATGAACTTTCCATTCTTGAACAGGCGTTGCCTGATCTTCTAACTATGCTTAATGAAAAAGGGAGGATGGCTGTTATTACTTATCACTCTCTTGAAGATCGCATAGTAAAACGATTTTTCCAAAAAGAAGTCAAGGGATGTACCTGCCCACCGGAATTTCCGATATGCAACTGCGGAAATAAACCAAACCTTAAGTTCGTGAATAGAAAACCAATTCTACCAGGCGAATCTGAGATCAGAGAAAATCCCCGAGCACGGTCAGCCAAGTTGAGGGTAGCAGAGAGGATTGCCGTATGATAAAAGCAATCCGTAAATTCAGTGAAACAGTCGAGATGCAGTCATCGATTTTCAATCGGATCAGATCCAATAAATATTTTCCTTTTGCACTACTGGGTATGTTTCTTCTGGCTGCTGCTTGTATCCATATCTGGCAGCGGGTACAGGTTCTGGATCTGGTGCACGAAGTATCATTGTTGAAAATAGAAAACAAAGAACTGGTAAATGATTTAAGAAAAGTAAATTCAGAAATTGCCACTCTTTCCAAAGTATCCCGCATAGAACAATACTCAATCGATTCTTTGGGATTAAAAAAAGTTGATGCTGAAAAACTTATCACTCTAGTCCGCCCACGGGAAGAACAGCAAGAGTTGGATAATATTTCTATGGTGATGACCGCAATCCAGAGGGTAGCGACTTATCTTCCATCAGTAAGTGAAACACAGGCAACCGCCGGAGAATTGAAGCAGGTTATCAAGGATTCTCTTTCAAGAGGAGGAGAGAATTAATGAAACGTACCAGGATGGAAAAGGTCCGGCTCAGTATTCTATTCGCAATTGTCTGTCTCTTCTTTTCTGTCGTTATAGCTCGTCTGGTTCACCTGCAGGTTTTTCTCAGTCCCAAATACAGCACTATTGTTGATAATCAGACAGGCGGAACTATCAACATCCCCGCGACCCGGGGAATTATTTATGACCGTATGGGACAGGTCATAGCCAGCAATGTTACCCGTTCTTCACTCTATTCTTATGCACTAACAGAAAAAGAACTCAGTAGTGTAGCTAGCTACCTTGAGAAGACATTTGATTTGAAAGCTGGTACTTCAAAATCAAAATATGGCCTCAAGGTAAAAAGATTCCGCTGGATCAAAAGAAGAATGAATGATGAATTAGCCCTTCATATCGAAACCACCGCTCCTCAGGGTCTTTATTTGCGTTCGGAAACTCAAAGGGAATATCCTTATGGAACAATCGGCAAACAGATTTTAGGTTTTACTGATATAGATAATCATGGTCAGGCAGGGATTGAGATGACCTATGATTCCACTCTTGCTGGAAAATCCGGAAAAGCTGATATTCGTCGTGATGGCAACCGTAATTTGTACCGTGTAAAAGAATCAGCAATGTTAAAACCGGTGCTTGGCCAATCACTTGTATTAACGATCGACTGGCGTTTACAGGAAATTTTGGAAAATGAACTTAGCAATGGGATTGAGGAATACAACGCTAAGGGAGGAATGGGAGCTTTTGTAGATTGCAATACTGGTGAAATTTTGGCAATGGCCCATTCTGACCCTAACGAAAAAAATCGGAACAAGCCGCTGAAGTTGAAAGTTGTGACCGATCAGTTTGAACCCGGTTCGATTTTTAAAGCATTTACTGCTGGTGGATTGTTGGATGCTGGGTTGGTTAATTTTGAGGACACCATCTATTGCGAAAAAGGAAAATGGAAACTCGGAAGACGCACCCTGCATGATGACAAAGAATTAGAGTGGCTGACTTTCCGTGAGATAATGGAACTTTCCAGTAATATCGGAATTGGGAAATATGCTCTGGAACTGGGTGGTGACAGACTTTACCAGACTGCCTGTGATTTTGGTTTTGGTAAAAAACAAAATATCGGACTTGGTGGGGAAACCAGAGGGAGAGTGGTATGCCCAGAAAAATGGTCAGACTATACAATCTCAGCTCTGGCAATGGGGCACTCGATTGCTGTTAACACTCTCCAGATGGCAAACGCTTTTGCTGCTATCGCCAATGGGGGAGAGTTGCTGAAACCATCGCTGGTACTGTGCGGCGTGAATGAAAAGGGTCATATAACAAATCGTTGCGAACGCGAAGTTATCAATAGGGTAATTAAACAGGAATCTTCGGATTCTCTCAGAAGTTTTCTTCGGGGTGTGGTTGAACATGGTACTGCACCAAAAGTAAACTCTCCCGCTATATCCATTGCAGGAAAAACCGGAACTGCAGAAATTCCCAGAGAAGATGGAAGAGGATATTATAAAAATAAATTTATGGCCAGCTTTGCTGGCTTTTTCCCGGCAGAAGAACCGCGCATTGCCGGTGTGATTGTTCTTAAAGATCCCAAGCCTATTACCTATGGCGGGTACACTTCAGGTCCGGTTTTCCGTCGCATTGCTGAAAATTATCTGGTTATCAATCCTGATATTTTTAAAGTTGATCAACAGGTGATGAAGATTATGGATGATGAAAAAGAATCAACAATTGAAGTCCCTGATTTTGTTGGTCGTTCGATTATTCAGGCTGAAGCCAGAGCTAAAGCGAAAGAAATTATAGTTTTCAAAAGTGCCGATTCCGGAATAGTAGTCTGGCAATATCCTCCGGCCGATCGTCTGATATTTAAAGGGGATGTCGTTCTGGTTGCGGTCAAAGCAGACACAACGACTGAACAGAAAATGCCGGATCTTCGCGGCTTGTCAATCAGGCAGGCATCAGCTTTTCTTACTCATGCGGGTATAAAGAGCAGAGTACATGGGCGTGGACGGGTTATCAAACAATCAATTCTGCCCGGTGAAATCGTAAATAAAAAAACAGAATGCTGGCTTGAATGCAAGTCGGGTTAAGGGAGGAAACTATTAAACTCAGCGAGTTAATAGAGGGTTTGGATGTTATCGAAATCAATGGCGATACTGACATTGAAATTGAGAACATTGAATATGATTCTAGATTGACCCAAAAGAATTCTCTCTTTTTTGCTGTTACCGGATACAAGCAGGATGGTTATCAGTTTGTCCCGCAGGCGTTAGAAAATGGAACAGTGGTTGTTGTTGGGGAGAAAGAGAAATGCGAAGGGGTTTGTACTTATATTCAAGTTCCCGATGTTAGACTGGCTATGGCTCATATAGCGGTCGCATTCTATGGCTTCCCGGGTAAGAAAATGAAATTATGCGGTGTTACCGGTACGAATGGAAAAACAACTGTCTGTCATTTATTAAAAAATATTTTGGAACAACAAAATAAAAAAACAGGTCTGGTCTGTTCTACAATTTACGATACCGGTGAAGAAACATTTGCTGCCGAAAGAACTACTCCCGAAGCGATTGATTTACAACGGTTGCTATTCCTGATGAAGAAAAATTATTGTGTCAATGCGGTACTGGAAGTCTCTTCCCATGCCCTGGCTCTAAGGCGGGTAGATAATCTAAATTTCAGAGTTGTTGTTTTTACCAATATAACTCGCGACCATCTTGATTTCCATGAGACAATGGAAAACTATCTTGATACCAAAGGGCTTCTTCTGAAAAAGATGAACGGCCCTATGAGCTACGCCGTTATAAATCTGGATATTCCCGAGTTCAGAAAATTCTTTGGCGATTTTTCATCATCGTATTTGAGTTATTCACTTGAAGACAGCAATGCCGATGTCTATTGCGCTAATTATGAAATCAAACCTACCAGCACAATTTTTGATATGGTAACTCCAATGGGAACCCAGACGGTGATGCTCCCTCTTCCGGGCAGATTTAACCTGATAAATGCAATCGCGGCAGCAACTGCCGGGTTAGCTTATGGAATTGATTTTGATAATGTTATTGCCGGATTAGAAAGTGCCCGACCTGTTCCCGGAAGATTTATGCCGATTGATGAAGGGCAGCCATTTGGAGTTTATGTCGATTTTGCCCACACACCGGATGCGTTGGAAAGACTTTGCCAATCTGCTCGTGAAATGACTAAGGGTAAAGTTCTGGTTTTATTTGGATGCGGCGGTGATCGTGATAAAGGGAAGCGACCATTGATGGGCAAGGCCGCAACAACGAATGCTGATTATGTTGTCGTTACATCGGATAATCCCCGCAGTGAATCACAGGATGATATCATCAAAAATATAAAACCTGGTCTAAAAACAAGAAATTACAAAATAATTCCTGATAGAAAAGAAGCTATTGCTCACATTATCAATGAAGCTGAAACCGGTGATGTAGTCTTATTGGCTGGCAAGGGAATAGAAAATTATCAGGAGATTAATGGAGAGCGTTTCCCATTTGATGATACAATCATTGCTCGGGAAACTTTGGTTGAACGTGGCTTTGAACCTGCAAATGCAGTTGAGGAGAATTGATAACTTTGCGCTTTGATAAACTGGCCGCTATTACAGGCGGGACACTTTATAACACTGGTATGGAACACAAGATATTTAATGGTGTCGGTATCGACAGCCGCACAATCGAAGAAGATCAATTGTTTGTTGCCATAAGAGGTGAGCACAATGACGGCCACAAGTTTATCAATTCAGCAATATCAAATGGTGCGAGTGGTTTGCTGGTGGAATACAATTATCCAGCTTTAGAAAAAATTGATGGCAACATTCCAGTAGTATCAGTAATGGACAGCCATGAAGCGATGATGACACTTGCCAGAGAATATCGTAATACTATTGATGCCCGCTTTATCGGCATTACCGGTTCCAATGGAAAGACAACTACCAAAGAGATGCTCTATTATCTTCTCAATGCCCTTGAATCAAATATCTATAAGTCTCCGGGCAATCTTAATAATTTATTTGGTGTTCCCCTGGCTATGTTCGGTGTCCCGTCAGAATGCAGCATTGCTATATTTGAAATGGGAATTTCAACCAAACATGAAATGCCAAAATTAGCCGAGATGGTCAGACCGGATATAGCAGTTATAACAAACATTGGTCCTTCTCATCTTGAGTTTTTAAATTCGGTTGAAGATGTTGCTCGTGCAAAACTTGAAATTTCAAAATATTCTGATAAAGATATTCCGGTAGTTATCAACGCAGATGATAAAGTACTGGCTAAAGAAACACACAACGTGTGTAATCTTGTTACTTTTGGAATGGATTCTAAGTCTGACTATCATCCTGATAAAATAGAAATTGATGAGAATGGAAATACACAGGTACTGATTGAGAATAATGAATTCAATATAAAGTTGCCTGGCAACCATCAGGTTTATAACCTATTAGCCGGGTATGCTGTTTGTCGTACGTTAGGCTTTGGTTTTGAAAATATAGATACATCATCAATAGAGTTTGATACGGCTCCAATGCGGGGACAAAAAATAGTACTCGAAAATATTACATTTATTGCTGACTGTTATAATGCCAATCCCGAATCTGTTAAAGCAGGTCTTGATGCCTTTTTCTCCATTCCAACGAAAAATGAGCGAGTATTAATTTTGGGTGACATGCTTGAACTTGGATCAGATGCTGTCATGTATCACAATGAAATTGGAAGTTTATTTTCAAAGTATGAATTCAAAAAAGTAATCACGATAGGGAAACTATCAAGCCAATATAAACATGGTGCAGTTGATAGTGGTATACCCAAAGATAAGTTTATTCATTTTGATACTGTTGCTGACGCTGCCAAAAAAATCAAATCAATCTTAAGTCCCGATCAATTGGTTTATCTGAAGGGATCTCGTGGAATTGGTTTGGAAGTAATCCTTGAAGCCTATCAATCCGGAGGAGAAAACTAATGCTATACCATCTTCTGTATCCTCTGGCTAATGAAATCTCCGGATTGAATCTGTTCCGTTATATTACTTTCAGAACTGCCGGTGCAACCGCTACTGCGATTATAATCTGTCTTTTACTGGGACCTCTTTTTATTCGCATTCTGAAGAAAAAACAAATCAAAGAAAAAATCAGGGCTGAAGGTCCCCAGACACATCTTAAAAAAGAAGGCACCCCTACAATGGGCGGCTTGATAATTATTGCAGGAATTGTTGTCCCTACTCTTCTATGGGCTGATTTGAGTAATTTTTATATCCTGATGGCTCTGCTTGTTACAATGTGGATGGGTTTAATCGGTTATCTCGATGATTACCTGAAGGCAATCAAAGGGGAGCCAAAAGGAATGGTTGCCAGAAAAAAACTAATTGGGCAAATCAGCCTGGGTTTGATCTTTGGGATATTTTTGTCCTATTTTGCTCCTTCTGAAGTTTTTGATGGAACTACCGGCATACCCTTTTTCAAAAATTATATTCTGGTTCTCGGACCAATGTATATTCCCTTTATAATTCTGGTAATCACCGGATCATCAAATGCGGTAAATCTCAGTGATGGCGCTGATGGATTAGCGATTGGTCTTAGTGCTCTATGTTTTATTACTTTTGGCGGGATCGCTTATGTTACAGGACGATTGGATTTTTCCAATTACCTCCAGATTGAATATCTCCCTGGTACTGGTGAGTTAAGTGTTTTTTGTGGAGCGGCAATCGGAGCAGCCCTTGGATTTCTGTGGTTTAACAGTCATCCGGCTGAAGTCTTTATGGGGGATACCGGTTCCCTCGCATTGGGCGGAGCATTGGGTGCGATAGCGATAATGTTAAAAAAAGAATTGCTTCTGGTAATTGTCGGTGGGGTTTTTGTGATTGAAGTCCTATCGGTAATTATCCAGGTGCTTTCATATAAATATCGTGGCGGCAAAAGAGTATTTAAAATGGCTCCTATACATCATCACTTTGAATTACTGGGCTGGGCGGAATCAAAAGTGGTTGTCCGGTTCTGGATTATAGGTGCTCTGTTTGCCCTGGTAACTCTTGCAACATTGAAGGTGAGATGACGACAGAAGAACGGATTAAAAATAGACGGATTGGCGTTGTTGGAATGGCTGGATCTGGATTAGCAGCAGCACTGCTTGCGGATAAAATGGGTGGGCTGCCATTTGTCTCCGATAACGGAAGAGCCGAACTGCTTAGAAGCCAGACAGAACAATTACGCAAGGCCGGCATCCCGTTTGAAACTGACGGCCATACCGACAAATTATTGGAATGCGATTATATTATTATTTCTCCTGGTATTCCCTTGCAGAGTGAAATAGTTGTCAAGATCAGAGAAGCAGGACTGCCAATATTTTCTGAGATAGAATTTGCTTCATGGGTTTGCAAAGGACGGATTATTGCAATCACCGGCTCTAACGGAAAGACTACGACGACAACTCTGATAGGTGAAATTTTTAAAGCTGCCAATTTCAATACTTTTGTCTGTGGGAATATCGGCTTGCCTTTTTCCGAGGTTGTTACTGATATTCCATATGATGGCATTGCTGTTGTCGAAGTTTCCAATTTCCAGTTAGAAACAATATCGGATTTCAAACCGCATATTGCTATGATTCTCAATCTTACCCCGGATCATCTCGATCGCCATGGAACCTTTGAAGAATACAAAAAAGCCAAGTTCCGTATTACAGACAATCAGACAGAGTCCGATTTCCTGATTATAAATCATGATGATCCCGGGACAATCAGGGATGAAATCAAAACCAATGCAAAAATATTATCATTTTCTGTGAATGACATTTTGGAATCTGCAGCAGTGGTTCGTGATGAAATATTATGTCTTGATATCAAAGGGATTAAAGAAGAGATAATTGCCAGGGAAGATATTCTTATTCCCGGTCCGCATAATTTGCAAAATTCTGCTGCTGCTATAACTGCTGCAAATATTCTGGGAGCATCTAAAAATGTACTAAAAAAAGTGCTGAGTACTTTTCCTGGGGTGGAGCATCGATTGGAACGGGTTCCCAGTGTGGCCGGAATAAATTTTATTAATGATTCCAAAGCTACCAACGTCGATTCGGTCTGTTACGCCCTGCAATCGATAGATTCACCATTGTATCTGATAGCCGGGGGACGCGACAAAGGATCAACATTGGAATCAATTATTAAATTTGGTAAAAATAAAATTAAAGGGATTGTTGCTGTAGGTGAGGCAAGGGAAAAAATATTGAATTCACTGGGAAAGGATTTTCCGGTGCAGTTCGCGGAGACTTTGGAAGAGGCAGTCGAAATTTGTTTTGAAATGGCCTATCCGGGTGAAACAGTTTTGTTATCGCCCGCATGTGCAAGTTTTGATATGTTTGAAAACTTTGAACACCGCGGTCAGGTTTTTAAGACCGCCGTAGCGAATTTAAAAAATGGTAAAACGAGCAAACAGAAAAATTAATTCTAAAAACAGGGTCGATGAACGCCTGTTGTTAGCTTATCTGCTGATTCTTATAGCGGGGTTGGTTACTATTTATTCAACTTCGTCTATGATTGCCGAAAGCCGGTTTGGATCACACTTTTTCTTTCTGAAACAACAGTTCATTTGGATAGTGTTGTCCTTGTGCGCTGTATTTGTTATCTGTCGTGTTGATCTGGCTCGTTTTGCGGTTTTCTCTGCACCTGCTTTGCTGCTTACTTTTGGATTGCTGGCGATGGTTTTTCTGATGCCGGCTCGCAATGATGCTCATCGGTGGTTATTCTTTGGGCCAATTACAATTCAGCCTTCGGAGTTATTTAAAATTATTCTGATATACTATCTTGCTTTCTCGTTATCCAATCGGGAAAGAAATGTTGCTGACTACAAAGAGATAATTTACCGCTATGTTCCAATCATATCCATCGGTCTGATTTTGATTGTTCTTGAACCGGATCTGGGTACGACCATTGTAATTTTCATAACTGCATCGGGACTTTTCTTTTTAGCTGGTGCGAGAATAAAACATTTGCTTGTGGTTGCTGTTCCTTCGATTACTGCAGCAGCATTATTGGTGTTTGTGGGGGGATATAAGAAGGCGCGGATTCTAGATTATATAGCGGCTGTGTTTGATCCCCTACAAGGTAGTTATCAAAGCAAACAAGCTGCACTAACTTTGGGCTCAGGGGGATTATTTGGAATCGGACTTGGTGATGGACGACAAAAGCTGTTCTTCCTTCCCTATCCCCATACTGATTTTATTTTTGCTGCAATCGGTGAAGAGATAGGGCTGATCGGTTTGTTAATTATAATAACTCTCTTTTTCTATATTTTGATGAGAGGAATGAGAATTGCATCAGGCCAGCCAGATAGGTTTGGTTACTTGTTGGCATCGGGAATGGTGATTTCACTTTTTATCAACATTGCTGTGAATCTTGGCGTAGTTACAAGTTTATTGCCCGTGACCGGATTGGCTCTTCCGTTTGTATCCTATGGAGGTTCCTCTCTTGTGATTTCCAGTGTTGCCATAGGAGTTCTTTTGAATCTATCACGGAGGGTTGCCTGATGAAAATTACGCGCCCTGCCAGAATTATTTTTGCAGGAGGTGGAACCGGCGGGCATCTCTTCCCGGCTATAGCTATAGCCAATCGTATTGGAGAAATGCTGAAAAACAATGGCGGTTCTGAGATTCTCTTTGTTGGTACGAAACGGGGCATTGAATTCCGGATGAAAGAGAAACTTGGCTACCCGCTTCACCTGATAAATATGCGCGGAATAGTGCGTTCGTTAACTTTGAAAAATTTGCTGGTTCCATTTGTGATTATTGGAGCTTTGTTAAAATCCTACTTTTTATTAAACCGTTTCAAACCTGATGTTGTTGTCGGTACTGGCGGGTATGTTTCATGGCCGGTCTTAAAAATGGCTAACTGGAAAAAGATCAATACCGTTTTACAGGAACAGAATTCATTTCCCGGAATCACCACAAGACAATTGGCCGGTAAAGCAGCCTGTATCTATCTTGGATTTAAAAAGGCCAATGAATTTCTAAATACTAACTCGGAAATTAAAGTAACCGGCAATCCGGTAAGAAAAACAATCTCAGGCGGGAATCGTGAAGAGGCCTTAAAAGAGTTTGGTTTGGATAACTCCAAAAAAACAATTCTGATTCTGGGTGGAAGTCAGGGAGCGAGGGCAATCAATGAAGCCGTACTGGCTGGTTTTGAAAAATTAAACGTTTCTAATAGGTATCAATTGTTGTGGCAGACGGGGAAAAGAGATTACACGGAAGTCACCGCTTTGGCGGGCAGGAAGGTACAAGACTGCACTCTTTTCCCCTTTGCACATAATATGGAACAGGTTTATGCCGCGGCAGATATAGCCATAGCAAGAGCCGGAGCGTTGACTCTGGCAGAATTGATTGAATGCAATATTCCTACGATTTTGATCCCTTATCGTTTTGCTGCCGGAGATCACCAGAGAAAAAATGCTGAAGATATGACAGCGATGGGATTGGCTGAAATTATCGAAGAAAAAAATCTCAAAAATATAAATCTGATTGAGGAAGCTATCAACCTGATGGAATCAGACAGATTTGATAAAATGAATAATAGATTAAAAGAGAAGACTCAAAATAGAAAACCGGCGGTCGATGTCATTGCAGAAGACATCATAAAAATTATCAACGAAACACGAAAGAGTGAGAATTGAGTACTAAAGTTGAGAATGAAATTACAACAACAACCTCCGATTTTGGATGTGAAACGCTAATGTTTGGTAAGATTAAAAAATTATACTTTGTTGGAATCGGCGGAGCCGGGATGTCCGGTATTGCAGAGATACTGTTTAATCTCGGCTTTGAAATCAAGGGTTCCGATAATACTCCCAGCGAAGTCACTGCTTATCTTGATAAGCTGGGTGTGGACGTTTTTGATAATCACAGCCCTGATAATTTAAGTGATGTTGATGTCGTTGTAATTTCATCAGCAGTCGGGGAAGATAATCCGGAAGTAGTCGAAGCCCGTCGACGGGGAATTCCGGTTATCAAAAGAGCTGAGATGTTGGGCGAAATTATGCGCCTTAAATTCTCTATCGGCGTTTCCGGTACGCATGGTAAAACCACTACCACTTCAATGATCGGTAAAGTCCTTCGTATGGGAAAGTACCAGCCTACAATTATCGTTGGTGGGGTAGTCGCCGAATTAGGAACCGGTGCGGCATTGGGTAGCGGCGAATATCTTGTCGCGGAAGCAGACGAATATGACCGCTCATTCCTGGCTATGTATCCATCGATGGCGGTGGTGACCAATCTGGAACCGGATCATCTTGACTGCTATGATGGTATCGAAGATTTAATAAATTCATTCCTGCAATATATGAACCGGGTTCCTTTTTACGGATCGGTTGTGATTTCTGCCGATGATAAACGGCTGATGTTGTTACGCGACAAAATTGACCGCCCCTATGTCACCTTTGGTTTTTCAGTTGATGCTGATTACCGGGCTTTGAATATGAAATTGGAACCGGGAAGATCACTATTTTCTGTTTACCATAAAGGCGAGCTTCTTGGGGAAATAATTTTAGGCGCTCCGGGGATGCATAATATCTCTAATGCCATGGCGACTATTGCAGTCTGTTGTGAATTGGGCGTCTCTTTTGAAACCATTGCCGATGGACTCAGGACATTTACTGGAGTCGGCCGGCGTTTTGAAATTATCGGCGAGGTGAATGATGTTTTAGTCATTGATGACTATGCCCATCATCCAACCGAAATTGAAGCCACCCTTAGGACAGCTAAAGAAGTTTATAACCGCCGGGTGATTGTAATTTATCAACCGCATCTTTTCAGCAGGACAAAAACTTTTGCGGATGAGTTAGCCCAGTCCCTCTCAATTGCAGACAAGTGCCTGCTGGCTGATATTTATCCGGCGCGTGAAGAACCAATCGAGGGTGTGACTTCCGAATTGATAATTAAAAAAGCAGATGAAATAAATATTGGTGATTTCACATATATCGGACCTCGTGAAAAGGCAGCATCAGAAGTTGCAAAAATCGCCAAGCCTGGTGATATGATAATAATCATGGGAGCAGGATCTATAACGCTGGTTAAAAATGAAGTTCTCGAAGTTTTAAAAGGATAATGATGTTTTCTGTACCTAAGAAAATAAAATTAATTGCAGCCGGGATTCTTATCTCTGGGTTAGGGTTTTTTATTGTGGTCAATTACACTGATGCCTGCCATTTGGAGAATGTTTTTATCAATGGCAAGTCAATCGAGAACTGGTCGGAACGTTTAGGATTAAATGAAAATGAAGCGTTGGTAAAATGCCCGGTTGATAGCGTGGCCCGTGAAATTCTAATTGAAGAAAAAATATTCAAAGTTGATGTCGCCTATCTTCTCCCGAATGAATTGGAAATAAAAACTAACAATTTTAAACCGGTCTGTTTTGTAATCGGACAGGAGACTGGAAGAATGTTTGGGCTGGATGAATCGGGAAGATTGATTGGTCTTGAAAATGCAGAAATTGATTGGGAACAGCCTGTCTTTACCGGCGTAAAAACTGCTGATTTGTTTAACTATTGTAATGACTTTCGAGTACCGATTGCTATAAAACAATTAGAAATAATAAGAAGAAAACAGATCGATGTCTATCGCCTGATTGATGAAATTGATTTTTCTAATTCAGGTTACCTTGTTACAACTCTCTCTGGTATGGATCTGAAACTCTGGGTACGGGCTGACAGGTTATTGGAAAATTTAAGTCGGATGATAGATTTTATTCATAAATATGATACAGATATTTCTAATCTGGATCATCTTGATTTGAGATATGATGACATGATTATTTGTGCTGAGGGGAAAAAATAATATGCCGCAGGAAAATATCGTAGCCGCAGTTGATTTTGGGACTTCCCAGATTGTCGCTTTAGTGGGGGAGATGGACGCTGATGGAAAAGTCTATGTCATCGGTCATGGTATGAATCCTGCTGAAGGTTTGCGGCGTGGGATCGTTGTGGATATGGAAAAAACAATCAACTCAATTAAAAAAGCTGTCAACGATGCTGCCTTAATTTCCGGAACAGAAATTGATCGGGTAACGGTTGGGATTGCCGGAGAACATATCAGATCAATCAACAGTCATGGAGTGGTGGCCGTTAGCCGTACTGACAATGAAATTACTCAGGCTGATGTCAACAAAGCTCTCGAAGCCGCCCGGACAGTTGCTATTCCGGTTGATAGAGAAATTATTCATGTAATACCTCAAAGTTTTTCTGTCGATGATCAGACCGGTGTTAAAGATCCGGTCGGGATGTCCGGTGTGCGTCTTGAAGTTGAAGCGCATCTGGTCACAGCCTCGGTTGCGACCGCCAGAAATATTTACCGGGCATTAGAAAGATGTCATCTGGAAGTTGATCATATTGTTTTGGAAGGATTGGCTCTGGAAGAAGTTATACTTACTGAAGATGATCTTGATAGTGGTGTGGTTGTCGTCGATATTGGTTCTGAACTGACCAATGTTTCTGTCTTTTATGATGAAGCTATCCGCCATACTGCAGTTATACCTCTCGGTAGTAAAAATGTAACCAATGATATTGCAATCGGTCTGCGTACCCCCGTCGATCAGGCAGAGTTTTTGAAAGTGGGGCATGGCGCCGCTTTGTCATCGATGGTTGATGCCGAGGAAATGATCTCGGTTGAATCGACAACAACGCGTGAATCGCGTGAGATTTCACGACATGTGTTGGCATCGATAATTGAACCGAGAATGGAAGAAATATTAACGCTGGTACTGCATGAAATTAAAAAAGCTAATGCTGTTGAATTTCTCACCGGGGGAATGGTATTGTCTGGTGGCGGTGCATTGTTGCAGGGGACCGAACAATTGGCAGAGCAGATGCTTGATATGCCGGTAAGGATTGGACAAATAAATAGTTTTGATCATGTCCCTGATGAATTGAATAACATCCGGTATGCTACGGCGCATGGACTTCTGTTGTATGGATTCCATCATGAACCGATCAAGGGTGGAAGTTCCGGGAAGATGAGGGGGATTTTGAGAAAATTTGAAAAGTGGATTACAAAGAAACTTTAAATAGTTCATGGAGGAACTAAAATGGTAGAGAATAAACATTCTTTCAAGTTTGCCGAGGACTACATCGGCTATGCCAACATCAAAGTTGTGGGTGTCGGCGGTGGCGGTGGGAACGCCATAAACAGAATGATCGAAGCGGGACTCAAAGGGGTTGAGTTCATTGCTATTAACACTGATGCCCAGGTACTCGATCAAAATCGGGCTGACAAAAAAGTTCAGATCGGTAATGATTTAACCGGTGGACTCGGTGCGGGAGCAAATCCTGAAGTCGGTAAAGGAGCCATTGATGAAAACCGTCAGGCCGTAACCGAGGCGATGGATAAACCGAACCTTGTCTTTATTACCGCAGGCATGGGTGGTGGAACCGGAACCGGAGCTGCTCCGGTAGTAGCCGAAATGGCCAAACAAAATGGTGCCCTAACCGTGGCAATTGTCACCAAGCCTTTCCGTTTTGAAGGAGCCCAGAGAATTAAACGGGCTGATAAAGGTCTGGATGAACTCCGGTCGAAGGTCGATACTCTCATAACAATACCAAACGAAAGATTACTTGAGATTGTTGACAAAAAGACAACTTTGACCCAGGCTTTTGCTACTGCTGATGAAATCCTGCACCAGGCTACAAAAGGTATCTCTGATCTGATCACTATCCCCGGATTGATAAACTGTGACTTTGCCGATGTCCGTACCGTCATGTTGGAGCGCGGCGATGCCCTGATGGGAACTGGTTATGGAACCGGCGATGAAAGAGCAGTCGATGCCGCCCAGATGGCAATCTCTTCACCTCTACTCGGCGATGTTTCTATAAGCGGAGCCAGAGGGGTGCTGATCAATGTTACCGGCGGTGAAGATATGACTCTGTTTGATGTCAACACTGCTACTTCTCTGGTCTATGAAGCAGCTGGTGATGATGCCAACATTATTTTTGGAGCGGTTATTGATCCGTCAATGGATGATCAGATGCGGGTCACTGTTATTGCTACCGGATTTGGTTGTGCAAAAGCAGAAATCAAAATTGAAGAAGTTAAAAATGATAATATTGAGCAGGTTCCCAAAGGAAAACCGATGTCACTCTTCCCGGAACGTGATCTTGAACAAGCAAAGAATGAACCTGAGCAGGAAGAAGTTTTAGTTGGCCAGGAAGCTTCGTATGAAGAAACCATCTCTGCTGGTAATAGCAACGGCAATGGAAATGGCAGTAGTGAAAAGAGAAACAGGGTTCCATTGTTTACTGAAGCTGACAGAACCATCCCGGCATATATCCGCCGGATAGGCGAAGGTTGAGAATTATAAGTATCTGAAGAAATGAAAAATTGAATAGATAGTTTTTTTACCAAAAGGCAGACAAGTCTGCGTTTAGGTTCCTCCACAATGCCGCTGGGCTAACTACCCTTCCAGCGGCATATTTTTATTAATAGAATTTTTAATGATAATATATGAATATGTATTGAGAACATAATGTTGTAGGGTTACGGCATGCCGTGCCCTACAAAAAAATCAGGCAATGCCTGTGTCATTCCTGCGTAGGCAGGAATCCATCTTGAGCATGCAGGATCTTTGTGATCCTGCCATAAATCCTGTAAGGGCGATGCATTTTTCTGAATAGTCTTTTAAATCATGTAATGCCTGTGGCGGGTCCGTTAAGCGGAACCGCCCTACAAAACTAAGGGGCAGATGAGGACAGGCTTAGCCTGAGTTATTGCCTCCCACAAGCTATAGGATTATTGCTCTATATCATAGGAACATTCCCATTATTCTAATGGTTTCTATATTTCACGATTCATTAGAAACTTTCTAATAGTATGTGTTACAACAACTAGGACATCAGTTAACTGTCGGCATCTTTAGTGCTCTATATGCCAAAGAAGAAATAGAATATTCCATAGGTATCTTATGAATTTTATGATCAATGCCAATAATAACTCCATGAATTTTGTAAGAAATATTAATTCAGGTTGGAGTAAATTAACTAATTCAATAGTAAAGCTCTCTTCGGGTTTGAAAATAAATTCTGCCTCAGATGGTCCGGCTACTTTGGTAATTTCCGAACAGCTTCGTTCCCGAATTGCATCTCTGAATCAGGAAATAAAAAATATCGATGCACAAATTTATAAAAATCAATATGCTTCCTCGACTGTTGGTCAATTAAGATCAGATCTTACAGAACTACGAACTCTGGCGATAGGTGCCGCTAACGAAGGTGGAAATAATGATGCCGCCCAGGATGCCTATCAAAACAGTGCTGATTTAATCATTTCAAATTATAATTACAAAATAGACATGGCTGATTATAATGGCTCCGCTATTCTTGATGGATCTTCAGGATCAGTAGCCAATATTGATTATTTGGAAAATATGGATTTATCATCGGCAGAATCAGCAAGCGCTGCCATAAATCAAATTGATCAGGCAATATCAGAAGTAGATTCTGTTCAGGTTGACCTTGGAGCAAAACAAGCCAACCAATTAGAACCGGAGAAGTCGAACTTAGAAATAACAAAATCAAACTTGATAGCTGCTGAAAGCAATTTAAGAGACCTGGATTATGCGTCAGAATTTACTAACATGATAACTGAGATGTTTAAAATTAAGGCAAACATAGCAATCTTGTCTCATTCATATTTAACTTCAAAATCAGTAATTGAATTGTTAAACACCAAATAGTACTTCTAAATACCCATAATACCGACTGCGCCACCTGTCATTGTGGCTGAATTGCGCCAGAATTGCTTGACTTTAGCCTTTTTACTTCGTAATTTTGCTTCGCATGGAACTATCATCAAAAAAAATACTGTCAGCTATTAAAAAGCAGTCAAGCCATCCCATGAAAATGAAAGAGCTTGCCAAAGCCCTTAATATTTCCAAAACTATCTTCCCTCAATTCAGAACAATTGTAAAAAGCCTGATTGAAACCGGTGATTTGGTCAAACTTAAGCGGGGACGAATCGCTTTACCCGATGAAATGAATATTGTAATAGGGGAAATCTCTTTAACTCGCAAAGGGGTCGGATTTGTCAAGGTTGATTCTGAGACACAGGATATTTTGATCCCTTCTTTGAGTCTTGGGACTGCTTTTGATGGTGACAAAGTTATGGTACGTTTGACTGGACTGGCTGGTGGTCGTCAGGCCGGGGTAGTTGTAAAAGTAGTTGAACGATCAGGTAGAAATATTGTTGGTGTTTACCACAAAGGGATTCATTTCCCCTATGTTTCACCTGATAACGCCCGTATTCATCGTGATATTTACATTCCCGCTGAAGAAATCAACAATGCTAAGGATGGTCATAAAGTAGTCTGCAAGCTTATTGAATGGGATGATCGCAATCTTAATCCGGTTGGAAAAGTAACTGATATTTTGGGTTACCCTGAAGAGCCGGGCGTGGATCTGTTAACGATTATCAAAACCTATAATCTCCCGGAAGAATTCGAGCAGGATGTTTTAAACGAAGCAGAGCTGCAAACATCGAAAAATATCGATGATGAATTTTCAAAACGACTCGATTTAACCAAGGAATGCACTTATACAATTGACCCGTTTGATGCCAAAGATCATGACGATGCCATTTCTATCAGGAAAAATAATGATGGCTACAATCTTGGGGTGCATATAGCTGATGTTTCCTTCTGGGTTGAACCCGGTTCCAAGTTGGATAGTGAAGCATTTACCAGAGGAAATTCGGTTTATCTTCCCGGTAAAGTGATTCCGATGCTTCCGGAGATTTTATCAAACGATGTCTGTTCGCTCAAACCGAATCGCAAACGATTAGCCTTTTCGGTTTTTATTCAATTTGATCATAAAGGAAAAATGCTTTCATGGAAAGTGGCTGATACGGTTATAAAATCTCAGGCAAAGCTCTCTTATGAAGAAGTTCAGGATTTTTATGATCAAAAAGTGTTAAAACCGCAATCCCAAAAGAAGATTGATAAAGTATCTGAGAGTTTGATTGCCGCCAGAGAGTTAGCTTCTATTTTAAGTAAAAGGAGATTCGCCGAAGGATCCCTTGATTTTGACCTCCCCGAATCAAAAATCATTCTTAATAATAAGGGCGAGGTTCTGGAATTAGGGAATAGGGTACGATTGGAATCGCATCGTTTGGTTGAAGAATTTATGCTGGCAGCCAACAAAGCGGTTGCGCTGGAAGTTTTCCGCAAGGGCCAGCATATGATATATCGTGTCCATGCCAGCCCTGATATGGAAAAGCTAACAAATTTTTCGGCAATGATGTCGCGTCTTGGATATAAATTTCCCGTTTCCGAAAATACCAAGCCGATTCACTTGGCTCGTTTTTTGATAAAAGTTAAGGGAAAGTCGGAAGAAGAATTTATTAATGAACTAATGCTTCGCTCTCTCCAAAAAGCAGTTTACCAGAGAAAAAATATTGGGCATTTTGGACTCGCTTTTAAACATTATTCTCATTTCACCTCACCCATAAGGCGTTATCCTGATCTTCTCGTGCATAGATTACTGCGGGCTCTGAAAAACGGAAAATATCCGCCAGGATTTGCCAGAGAAATTCCAAGCGTGATTGACAATGTAAGCAGCCATTGCTCTGATTCGGAACGGGCGGCTGAAAGGGCGGAAAGAGAAGCGATCAAAGTCAAGCAGGCATCGTTTATGATTAAACATGTCGGAGATGTTTTCAAAGGGGTAATTTCCGGAGTGATGGGTTATGGCTTTTATGTCCGATTGGATGGATTGGGAGCCGAGGGGATGGTGCGGATTTCTTCAATTGATGATGATTACTACCTTCATGATGAAAAAAACTACACTCTAACAGGACGAAGCACCGGACGGAAATTTCGCATGGGTGATCAGATTGAAGTGGGGGTTTTAAAAGTTGATAAGCTCAAACATGAAATAGATCTTTTTATAGCTGAAAAACAAAAAAAGAAAGCTAGTAAAACCAGCAAGGCTGGCAAGGCCAGTTCTAATCGCAAAGAGCGAAGAAAAAGGAAGAAGAAATAATATTATAAATAGGATCTCCGGTAACGATGATAAATCAAACCCTGATTTTTATTGATCCTCGCCGTGAGGATGAAATTCCGATTGACTGGTCAAAGATCGGCCAGGTAGTTACGGAACTTTCGGAAATTTATCAGAAGGTCAAAGAATTCAAAATTGATCTTATCCTAATAGATGATTCCCGATCAGAAATCAAACCTTCGGTTGCTACAAAGATCCGTCGCTTCAATGGGCTGACGGAGATTTGGTTAATGACCCATGATGATTTTTATGAAGATTTTGATACCAATTTTATCGATGGTTCCTTTTCTCGTTACCAGGGACTTGAAAAAATTACCCGTAAAGTTGAAAATATTTTAAACGGTAAAAAGCTTCTTGATAAATATGGTATAATTGGTCGCACAACAAGAATGAAAGCGGTAGCAGAGACAATTGACAGGGTTGCCACTACCGAAGTACCGGTTATGATTGTTGGTTCATCGGGAACTGGAAAAGAGCTTGTAGCTCATGCTCTTCATCGTTATTCCAATCGAAAAAATAATCCTTTTGTGGCAATAAACTGTGGAGCATTAGCCGAAGGGATTCTTGAATCAGAATTATTCGGCCATGAACGGGGAGCCTTCACCGGCTCGGTTTCCAGACGTGAAGGACTCTTTTTTAAAGCCGAAGGCGGTTCAATATTTTTAGATGAAATTGGGGAAACCAAACCTGATACCCAGGTTAAATTATTACGCGTTCTTGAAGATGGTACCTATTATCCGGTAGGATCGTCAATCGCTCGTCATGCAGATGTTAGAGTAATTTCTGCAACAAATAGAGATCTTTCCGAAGCAATCGCAGAAAAAGAATTTCGTGAAGACCTCTATTTTAGAATTGGTGTGGTTAAAATTGTTCTTCCTTCCCTGATGGATCGCAAAGGGGATATCCAACCCCTTCTTTCTTATTTCTGGAAAGATCATAAGAAACTGGATTTCTCTGATACAGCTTTAGAGCTTTTGATTAAATATGATTGGCCGGGCAATGTTAGGCAGTTAAGAAACTTCACTGATCGTATGATTGCTTTCAAACCCAAAGGGGTTATCAATGAACAGGATGTTCAGGCTTTTTTAGATGAACAACATACGAAGCTTGATCATTTACCAGTTTCAACTGGTAAAACTGTCGAAGAAGCTGGACAGGAATTAATTTACAGAGCCATTCTGCAAATGGGAACAGAGATAAGACTTCTAAGAGATTTGATAACATCGCATCTTCCAGGGGGAGCACCGGAGGATCAGACGGAAGTTTTTGACTCCATGAAAAGCGGGGGGACTATGGAACAGATGGAAGAGATGATGATCAAACAGGTTTTGGATGAGACTGGTGGCAACCGCAAAGAGACAGCCAAAAAACTTGGAATAGGCGAAAGAACACTCTATCGAAAATTGAAAAAATATAATCTCCGTTGATTGTGCGTATTGTATATTTAACAATAGTGATCTTAGTTTTATGGACAGGCTATGCTTGCGGGCAGGGTGTTTCATCGGATCTGTATGATAGCGATGAAGAACTTTATCAGGCGTGGTTGTTGGGGGATATCAGCTATAGTGAATTTATTATTATAAAGGAAATTCTGGCAACTGGAATTGATTCGACTAATACTCATCTTCTTGATCATATTCCCAATCTTACTTTTTTTCTAAAACAGAAGAAGAGCCTACAGACAAATTTGGAACAAGAGCAGGAAAAGCTGTTTTTGTCTCCTAAAACTAAACGTTCCAAATATCTCGCAAAAGTTGACTACAGATATTACCAGAAGTTAAAAAAAGAAGATACTTCCCGCTATCATATCTCTACAAATATTAAAATTAATAAAAACCTACAAGCAATCTTTAAAGTTGAGCGAGAATACAGCGGTTACGAAAGAATAATTTATCGCTCGATAAGATACAGAGACAGACGAAGTCTGATAAATGAATTCTATGCAGGTAATTTTTCAAAGAGGTTAGGATTAGGAACTGTTGCCGGATATAGGAGAAAGTTTTTAAATCTAACCCGAGAGATTAATGATGAATCATTGTTGTTTCCAGACTATGGAGGTTCAAACGGTTTTTATTTTAAAATAAAACCAAATAATAAAATTGAAATCCAATCAATCCTCTCAATCAACCGCGATGATACTCATAGAGTAACTTCATCAGCAACTATGGTATCAATTGAGGTCAATAAAATTGATCTCGGTTTATTAGCAGGAATGAATAAGATAATAAAAAGAGATAACAAAACTGCAATAGATGATATGAAGTTTGCAGCATATTCGAAATATAAATACTCTGGAGGATATAACGCTGTTGAAGCCACAATGCAAAATGGTGATCAAAGCGGTTTGGGAGGGATTGTTACCGAGGGAAGGCATCATTTTAACAATGCTGATATAAGATATTCCTTATGGTCCTACAGTGATAATTTTCTTGATCTTTCATCGGGTAGTAAAGCGGGCAATATCTCCCATTCGGATAGTCTTGATGAAATTGATTTATCGATTTCTACAAGCAGAACCGGTGTTGAAGGTGGATTGTTCAAAACAATAATTGAGTTATCATCAAATTATGAAATGGTAAGTTCCCTGATTTACTCAGGGATTGATAAGGATAATTATAATATTCAGTATCTCGCCGGGTTGATAAGATCGATTAACGAAAGTCTTTCTATCAGGCTTGATCATATTTACAAAACAAGAAAAAGATTCAAAGATCAAAAGGAAACTGATATTATAGACCATAAAACAAGGTTAGAATCTCGATTTTCCTCTGGCAATTTATCAATAAGAAGCTATATTGGTTATCAGATTAAAACAGGGGAGAATGATTATTTGTCTTTGTTCATGAGATTGCGCAATACCAAAACCCGGTTTGGTTCTCTGGAGCTATGGACAAATCTGTCTCGTATTGATGTTAAAAATATAATGATTGATAACTGGTATTCATTCATTAGGATCCATCATCAGCTATTACCCAATTTTTCAACCGGAATAAAACTAAGCCACAATTATAACAGATCAAGCTCTGACCGCCATAGTACAACGGTGATTCTGGAGGCAACTGCACTGCTATGAGAAAATTGGTATTTTCAATACTTATATTTCTTTTCATTTTTATATCTAATACCAAAGCCGGGATAATTATCAATGAAGTATTAGTCAATGAACCGGGTGGATATACCACTCTGGAATGGTTTGAACTTTATAATGATTCCCGAGGATCAGAATCTCTTGATGATTATAAATTTCATATCGGTTCAAAAATAATAGCATTTGAATCCGGCCTTATAATGGAAGCTGGGGCATATCAAATCTTCTGCCGAGAGTTATATACTGTTGGAACCAAACGAGGATTTGAGGATTACTGGGGAGATAGTTCTTTTGTATGGGGAAATACGAAATGGGAGTCCAAAATTGATACTCCAATTGTTATTGGAGAATCGTTCAGCTTTACCAACGCATCAGGTGAGATCGAACTTTATGACAACAACGATATTCTTGTATCTGAATTTGTATGGACAAGTTCTGGTCTGGATGGCTACTCATGGGAGAGGTTCTCTCCACTTTCTGATGTTATTGAGCAATCGGTTGATAATATTGGTTCAAGTCCGGGATATATTAATTCCATAACTCCTGTTCCCAATGATCTGGCTGTTGAGTTGATTGATATTAATAGATTAGATGGATTTACTAATATTTCATTAATAATTACAAACGTAGGCACAAATACTGTTTCTGACGCAACTCTTCAAGTCAATGAAATTGTGAATGATTTGGTAGTCTCACCTCTTGAGACTTTATCAATACCTGAATTGTTATCCCAGGAAATATATACTGTGACCAGAAGTTATAATAATTTATTTATATACTATACGACTCTTGAAATAGAGTTATCATCTGATGATCGGCTTAACAACAATGAGATGATTTTTATTGCTCCGGGGAGTGATTTTCCGCCAGTTATTTTAACAGAAATTTTAGCCAATCCAACTTCATCATTAAATTCCGAGTGGGTTGAAATTTATAATCGCTCACCATACACATTTGATATTTCAGGTATTTTGCTAGGTGATTCACTTCATGCTTATTTAGTTACAGATATTTCATTTTTACTACAGCCGGATGAATATTTGATTCTTGCAGAAGATTCTATTAATTTCAGTGATTACTATTCTATCTTTAATGGAGATGTTATTGAACCTGATAAGTGGGCATCATTAAATAATGGATCAGACAAAGTCCGGTTGATAGACCAATATGGATTAGAATTGGATCATTTTTCATATAAAAAAATTCATCCTGATAACCAGACATGGGGTAGGGGTAGCGATGTTTTGCATCAGGATGATTGGGGAGTTTCAGAATTAGCTGGCGGCACTCCCGGAGAAGAAAATCATGATGTCTATTTCAGCCCCACCGGATCTAATGTAAATTTCACTCTTGATCCAAAAATCATATCTCCTGATGGCGACGGGATCGATGAATTTACAACTATAACAGTTGAAGCACCAAGCGAGCATGAATACAAATTGAAAATCTATGACAAGCAGGGTCGGGAAGTTTATTCATTTGACAGAGTCAGAGATGAGAACGAATGGTCCGGTACTAACAACACTGGAGGACGTCTTCCCATTGGAATTTATATTGTCTATTTGGAAGTAGTCGGAATGGAATCGACCAAACAACCAATTGTAATTGCACGGTAAGTTATGAGAATACTTTTAATAATATTAATACTGCTATGTTTTGTCTTACCTGCAAGTGCGTTTGATTTTTCGTCTTCAAGAGGAATTGGATTAGGAAATTCTGTGCTTTTGTCAGAAACATCGGCATCCTCATTGGTAAATCTTCCCGGAGCTGGGATAAAAAATAATCAGTGGAAAATTGATCTTGGTGTGAACCGCAAATTTGAGTTAAAAGATTTCGACGAAATAATAATCGCCGGAGCTTTTCGTAAAGGTAATTATTTATTTTCACTTGGTCTGTCACAATTTGGTTCTCCTGATTTGTATTCAGAAAAGACTGTTAAATTAAGTTCAGCTTATTATTTGGAAGATCTAAGTTTTGGTTTGGCACTGTCAGGTTTGTTTTTAGATTTTGGTCAGGGATATGAAGGATTAAGTGCTTTTACATTCGGGTTAGCAGCTAATTATCATAAGAAAAATTATTTTGCATCTTTTATGGCAGATAATCTTACATCACCTAAGCTCCATGAAAACAGTCCGGAGTATAAACCAATATTTAATTTCTATTTTGAATATGATACTTTTAAATCATTTTCGGTAACAGCCCGTACTACTTTTGAAAGCAAACAGAAACCGCAATTTGCCATTGGACAGGTGATTGATATTTCTGCTGATGCCTCGATTTTGTGGGGGCTTTCATCGGAGCCAATCATCTATGGGGGCGGATTGGAGTATGATTTCAGGAGTATGATTTTTGATTACATGGTTTCATATCATCCGGTTCTCGGTTTTACTCATGGGATAACTATCTCTTACGGATCACCAGGTATTAAAAGTACTCTGGTGGAACCAGTTCAAAAATAGAAATTCTTATGCATAATTTACCTTTGACAAGAGAAGAAATTGAAACTTATGAGAATAAACATCTGGCCCCATATGCAGTCCTCTCTTCAAAATCAAGAGGGCGATCATATCCGATAATTGAACATCCGCTTCGTACAATATTCCAGCGAGATCGTGACCGGATAATTCATTCAACAGCTTTCAGGCGATTGGAATACAAAACCCAGGTATTTATTCCCCATGAAAAAGATCATTTCCGGACAAGATTGACCCATACTATCGAAGTTGCCCAGATTGCCAGAACGTTAGCCCGAAATCTACGACTTAATGAAGACCTTGCCGAAGCAATTGCTCTGGCGCATGATCTTGGCCATACTCCATTCGGGCATAGCGGGGAAGATGTCCTTGATGATTTGCTAAAAAATTGCGGTGGATTTAATCACAATCGCCAGTCGCTTCGGATCGTAGATCTTCTTGAACAACGATACCCGGAACATCCGGGGCTAAATCTCTCTTTTGAAGTTCGCGAAGGAATCGCCCGCCATGAAACTAAAGTAGATACCAATAATAAAGAATTCAAAATATCCAATCAGCCGACCTTGGAAGCATCGCTGGTTGATATTGCCGATGAGATTGCATACAATGCTCATGATATTGATGACGGCCTTTCATCGGGAATTCTCACTTTTAATATTTTACAAGACGAAGAGTCTATAACAAAGTTAGTTGGGAATGATATCTTTGAGGATTTAACTATTAACGATGATCAGAAGCGTTATGCTTTGGTGAGAAAAATAATTAACCTGATGGTTACTGATCTTATAAGCGAAACGCAGGGAAGAATAAATGAATTTGCTTTTAATAGTTTAGAAGATGTCAGAAATAATCCAGACAAGGTCAGTTTGTTTTCGGATGAGATGGCTCTGCATGTCAATGGCATAAAAGAATTTTTGTTTAATAAATTATATCTTGATCCAAAACTTCAAGCAATGTCCAAAACAGCAAATACAATTATTACTACAATTTTTGAGAGCCTGAACAATAATCCCAAGTTGATGCCCCAAAGGTTTCAGGAAATGATGCTGAAGGAAGAGAAGCAGATTGTAATTGCTGATTATATAGCCGGGATGACCGACCGCTACGCCGAAAAGAAATACTCCGAATTGGTATAAGTATCCAGTAGGGCGGATCTGTTCACAGACCCGCCAAATATCCAGTGTATTTCTGGAATAGCAGGTCTAAAGGTAGACCTCCCTACAAGACTGCACTCCTAATAAAATAGATTAAATTGTAGGGAACGCAGATCTGCGTTCCCTAACAATTATACGATTTACTCATTATTGTCATTCATTTGGACAGGCACAGTGATCTGTCCCAACAACTTTATTTGTGATATTATGAATCTATTTGCACTCAATTGTATTCTCAAAACATACCAACAGAAACTATCTTATATGATAACAACAACTTACGATTCCATTTTTGCAGGCACAGAGCTTGCAGTAAGAAGAGTATGGAATGTTATTTTGGCTCCCATGATCTGCCCCATGATGATAGCATAATGGATAAAACCGTTGTGGTCTCGTTCCATATCCCCGAAGTGGGCATTAAATTCAAAGCCCCATTTGCGGCTGTTGATTCCGAACATGGTGATCTGGCGGCTCTTTTGGCTTTGTTGGAATTTATTGACGGCAATCAGAAATATTTCCCCAATTGTGCTTTCCAGATTTTCGGAAATAACATCAATGTTGTTAATGGTCTTAATCAAAAAATGGATCTTCCGGAAAAATTCCAGCATTTAATTGAAAAGGCACAGAACTATCGCCAAAAATATCGTTTCTCATTAGGCTGGACCCCTTCTGAAGGGAATCCGGATTTCGAAGCTCTTTTTGATTGACCCTCCCTATATGGTGGCTTTATTATGTTACCATGAAAACTCCCCAGGCTTTAGCCAAAGAAATTGATGCCGGCAAATACAAGTTGGCATACTACCTTATGGGTGTGGAGGATTTCCGCATTGTCGAGGCAGAAAAATATATCGTCAGGCATTTTCTTCCCGATCTTCAAATAACAACCAATTATAGAAAAATTAATGGCCGACGTACTAAATGCAAAGATGTTTTAGCAGAATTATCCAACCTGCCTATGTTAGGGGAGAGGCAGGCTTTTGGGATCTCTGAGATTCAGAGTTTTAAGCCGACTGAAGTTGATAGAATATTTAAACTTCTTGATCCCCCTGATCCGAACCGTATTGTAATTTTTAGTTCTCCATCTGCACGCATGCCCAAGAAAAACTCAGCTTTTTTCAAGAAAATTTCCAAAGTCGCCGAGATAATTGAATTCAAAAGACTCTCTGGATCTGCGGTAGCCACAAGAATACAAGGTGGATTAAAAAAAGAAAAAATTGAAATAGAACAGGATGCTCTCAATCTTCTTGTCGAGCTTATCGGGGGAAATAGTGGCGGGGTCGAAGCCGAGCTTTCCAAACTCCGTGATTTTAAAGAGGCTGGGGAGAGTGTTACTGTAGAGGATATAAAAGCTGTCACAAGCGGTTATGAAGTTTTTAATATTTTTGAAATTGCTGATTTTATTATTGCCGGTCAGACAAAAAAAGTTCTGAAAATGATAAATACTCTTGTTGCTGAAGGAAGCACTCCGGTTGCTATCTGCTCATTGCTGTTAACACATTTTATTCTGCTTTATCTGGTTAAAAACGGACACCCCCTTCCGGCTAACCGAAGATTTTTAACACCCCGCTATAATCAGCAATGTTCAACATATAGTAATGAAATTCTTGAGAAAATTCTGCTTAGCCTGACTACCTGTGATGCAGATCTAAGAGGAGGAGCCCTTCCCCCTAAAATGGAACTGGAGATGCTTGTCCTGGGTATTTTAGGCGAGAGAAAATAAGTCCGGTGAGTAAAAAAAACAGGGAAGAAATTGGCACTAAGCCTGTATTAGCTTCAGGAGAGGAAATCTCCGACAAAAAGCTGATAATAGCGGTACAGGAAGGGGATAAAAAGGCTTTCAGCCCGCTTATTCGCCGTTACCAGAAGAGGTTGTTCCGCTTTATTTACGGACTGGTTGGCTCATTTGATACTGCTGAGGATGTTGTGCAAGAGACATTTATAAAAGCCTACAAGGCAATTGAGTCTTTTAAAACTGAATATGAATTTTACCCCTGGCTGGCAACAATTGCCAGAAATACAGCTTATAACAGTATTCACCGGGAAGAACGGAAAGAGTCGTTAAATTCTTTACAGGAAAAGGGTTACGATCCAGCATCTACAGAACTGGGGCCATTTGATAAGCTTCTGGACGACGAAGGTCAGAAACGGTTTTATAATGCAGTTAAGGCTATGCCGGTGAAATATAGAGCAGTTTTTTCTCTAAGACATTTTGAAGATATGGACTATTCGGCAATTGCCAGTTATTTGAAAATTCCACCAGGAACGGTCGATTCCCGATTATACCGGGCCAGGAAATTTTTGTTAGAGGAATTAAAGGATCTTTTAATGATCGTAATTTTTTGCTTTATTATGGCAAACGGATTTTAATTATGGAACACAGTTATTTCAAAGACCGAATTTCAGCTTTTATCGATGGTGAACTCCCTCCTTATGAAGAGCAGGTGGTAGGGGAACATCTGGTCGACTGTGAAGAATGCCAACAGCTAAAAGCTGAGTTGGAAAAATTAGATTCTCTTGTCAAAGAACGTTCAGGTCTTAATGAAGATGAATACTGGGAAAAATCAGCCCAAGAAATTGAGAACAAGCTTGGCCTGTCGGATACTAATGTTGTTGATGTTAATGCCAAAAAGAAATCAGGATATAAAGGCTTAGGCTGGAAGATGGTCACAGCAGCAGCCTCAATTGCAATACTGACATTCATTGGCATAAACAAGGATGATATTTTTAAGGATATTGATACTACTCCCAAAATGCAGGCTCCTTCAATTGCACTACCTCCGCCAGAATCTTTACAACAAGATGATTTGGTTTTAGGTGAAGATAATGCTATTGAAAGTGCAACTATTGATGAAGAGAATATAGGTAAAGCAGAGAGTTTAGGAAAGGGACCAGGAACTGAGACACGGGGTAAGAAGGGTAGTACCGAACAAAAGGAAATTGTAACGCCTAAAATTGGTATTCCAGCTCCTTCTCCTTTATCTGAAAGCGATCTAAAACAAAATAAGGCTCAGGAAGAAAGTACAGTGAATACTGAACCGGTAAAAACAATCGAGGACCTTCTTTCCCAGGTTGAGGGTGTCGTGACTAATACCCAGGGTGAAGTCTTTATCCGGGGAGGACGAGCCGGGGAAGTTGATTATATCGTTGATGGTGTCCCCACGGATGATCATGACAGTTCAGTTAAAAAAAGTAAAACCAGCAAAACTTCAGAGCCGAGGGTTAAAGAAGAACAGGATGAGTCTTTTGATATTGCCAGCCCAGATATAACTATGGATATGGAAGTAGAAAAATCAGCAAAGAGTCCAACCGTTGTGAATGTTGAATTGGAACCAAAAACTACAGATATTGATAAAGTAATCAATGTTACTGGCAAACAGGATCAGTTGAAAGTCTATGAAACTGCCAACCAGACAACTATAACAAGAGAAGATGTTGCAACCAGTTCAGAAACATCAACTGAAGATTCAGTACTAATTCTTAAAGAACTAATTACCAGACGGGATTCAATAGAAACAGCATGGAAAAAACTTTCTTCAGGTAAAAAGAAATTGAGACTTAACTCTGCTGTTGAAAAGTTTAATTCAATCGATGTTGTGGAGAAGCAACTTCTTCTAAGTTATTATGATGTTGCTATTGCTGCAAAAAATAAAGACGAAGAAGAATATGAATCCGCTATCGAATTCCTTAAAGATTATGCTAAAAATAGTAGATCCCGTTTTCCTGTAGTGGCTCGTAACTACCTCAAACGGCTTGATATTATTGATTATTAACAGGCATTGCCTGCTTTATTATTTTTCATTTATACTATTTGAAGACTAAATTTCACCATAATTCCCAAATTAATGAAACAACTTTTTAATTGATCTGTCGTATATAAATAGCAGTTAATAGTATTATTGCAAATAGGAGATACAATGGATAAACGTTTATATAGATCGCGACACGAGAAAATAATTGGTGGTGTTTGCGGTGGGCTAGGAAACTACTTTGATATTGATCCGACAATAATCCGTCTGATTACGGTCCTTTTGTTTTTTGCAAAAGGAGTAGGCGCTATGGCTTATCTTATTGCCTGGATTATTATCCCAGTAAAACCGTATGAAACTGAGAATACAGAAACTACAAAAAGCGAATCTGAAAAACATCAATATTCATCATCATGGTATAAATATCTTCCGGGAATTATTCTGATCGCTATTGGTATATTTTTATTGTTACAGATAAATTTCTACTGGTTTGACTCGGAATTATTCTGGGCGGCAGCATTAATTATTGGTGGTCTTTTCCTTGTATTCCATAAGAAGAAAAATACTGAAGTCAAAGATCCGCTTGAACCGGCTCATGAACACAATAATGGTCAAAACGGAGGTACAACCTTATGACACCAGCACGGTTCAGATGGGGTTTGATTTTAGTGATGATAGGGGTACTTCTTCTATTACAACAAGCAAATATCCTTAATTCCAACTATTGGGCTGACTTGTTAGTCTGGTTTCCGGTTGTGTTGATTGCAATTGGTATTGAAAAAATATTCACTAACTCAAGATTGAAATTTATCTCTTACATGTCAACAATCGGATTAGTTGCAGTTGGATTCCTTATTGCATTTACCGGAAGTTTTGGTGGACATAACACAAGTTTTTTTTCTGAAACCTCCTTTGAAATAGATAACGATGATACGGTTAATAAAATCGAAGCTTATTTGGATCTTGATGCTACCAATCTTACTATCCGTGATTCTGGTCCAGATATTATTAATGGAAGATTTGATAAATTCACTCAAAAACCTAAAATTTATTCAAATTTTGAGGACGACAAAGCCTTTGTTGAACTTAAGAGCCGCAAAGGGAGTTATCTTGGAGGGGCAATAAAAATTAATACTGGAGCTTCACAGGACTGGACGCTTAAATTCTCCAGGGATATCCCACTTGATCTGGAATGCAGCGGGAATGAATCTGATTTGCATCTGAATATGAAATCCACGCCCCTTGAACAATTGAAGCTTGAAGCTGATGATGCCAGTATCTACTTAAGATTAGGTGAATTGATCCCTCTTGTAAAAATCAAAATCTTTGGCGAAAATTCTGATCTTGAAATTCGCGTTCCTCAGAAAGTCGGACTTCGTATAGCCGGAGATGATTATGGTTCATACCTACTTCGCCTGGATTCTTTTGAATTTATCGAAGAGGATGGAATTTTTACAACTAAGGGATTTGATACCATTGAAACTCAAATTGATATCGAGTTAGGTGATAATCTTGACAATGTGATTATTCAGCCGTTTTAATATTTTTATCGATAAATTAGACTAAGGGCGGTTTTCAAACCGCCCTTTTTTGTGTCTCTTCCATAATAAAAAAATAAGATTTGCATTTTGGCCTAATATCTCTTAAAATTGATCCGTGATGGATATTAAATATAATCTCACCAAGCTAAAAGGGAAGATAATTGCTATCGATGGTCCGGCTGGATCCGGTAAATCGACAACTGCAAAAATAATTGCCGACAGGCTTGGCTATACTTACCTCGATACTGGGGCAATGTATCGGGCTTTAACCTATTATGCGATGAAACATAATATTCCTCCTTCAGATGGCGACAGCCTCGCAACAGCGATGGAAAGATTATCAATCGATTTCAAAAATATAAATAATATTCAACATGTATACATTGGGGGAGAAGATGTCACTACTGAAATCCGTACTCCCGAAGTAACCCGGCAGGTTTCCGAAGTTTCGGCTCATAAAAAAATCCGTGAAGTGATGGTTACTAAACAAAAAGAATTAGGGCAGAAGGGTTCAATTATTGCTGAGGGGCGTGATACCACGACAGTTGTATTTACCAACGCTCACTTGAAAATATATCTCAAAGCTTCAATAGACCAACGAGCTCAAAGGCGCCTGATTGATTTAACAAAAATGGGTATAACAACCAGCCTGCAGGAAATACAGGATGATATCGAGCGTAGGGATAACTATGACTCCAACCGCGAGCATTCTCCGTTGACAATTGCTCCCGATGCAATCGTGATAGATACCAGTAATCTTTCTATTGAAGATCAGGTGGATAAAATTATTCATCTGGCCATTGATAAGTTTTAAGCAAATGAAAATTATATATCCAATCGGGTGGTTTCTTTCCAGATCTATAGCAGAAATATTTGGCGGACTAAAAATATATGGACGGGAAAATGTACCTGAAACCGGAGGATTTATTTTAGCTCCAAACCATATTTCTTATTACGATCCTCCATTTGTTGGTAGCTGTATCAATCGCCCAATACATTATTTTGCTAAATACGAACTTTTTAAAAACAAATTATTTGCGATTATATTAAGAAAAGTAAATGCCCTGCCTGTTAAAAGAGGGACAATTGATCGGCAAGCCCTCAAAATGGCTATCGATATTATAAAACAAGGATCCGGGTTGACTATGTTCCCGGAAGGAACCCGCTCAAAGACTGATAAGTTTTTGAAACCAAAAGCAGGTCTTGGTCTGATAGCCCGCAACGCCGGATGCCCGATAGTTCCAGCCTATATTTGCAATACTAATAATCTTAAATCATGTATTTTTCGTAAAAACAGGGTACACATATCTTTTGGTAAGCCGTTGTCCGCCAACTGGGTAATGTCATTTGGAGAGAATAAGGAAGATTATCTGGCTATTTCTACGGCTGTATTAGAGCAAATCAGCGAACTTAAGGATAACCTTCCTCTTAAATAAAAATAAATAAATCCGATAAAATTGTTAAGAAAGATCTTGATATTTCCTTGTATTATATATATATAGGAAAACTGCCTGAGGCATAGTAATGCCTTTAATGGCAGATGTATCTGTCGGTCTTCCTTCGGGAAAATCCAAAGCTGACGGATAGTTCGTAAGGAGGTTCTAAAGTATTAACATGGCTCAAGCCAAAAAACCTAATTTTAATCCAAGTTCCAAATTCTCCAAACGCAAAACTACATCCGCTAAAAAAACCGCAAAGGTCAAGACAAAAATCACAAAGCAGGATGTTAAGACCACTGAAGTAAAAGTAGAGGTCAAGAAGGAGAGACGGGAACGCGTCTTGACAACCCGCCATCAGAGAATGGTGGAAAAAGCAAGAGTTCGGGCATCAATGCCTGCTCCTGCACAAATAACTGAACCCGTTGTCGAAGCATTACAGATCACCGACGTTGCCGGTGTCGTTTATGATGCTGATGATTATCAGGCGATGGTGGATATGTATGATGCCACTATCAAGGATATCAAAGAGGGCGAAGTTGTTCAGGGAACCGTAATCGGCGTAACTCGTGATGATGTAATTGTCGATGTCGGATTTAAATCCGAAGGCGTTATCCCTATGGGTGAATTCTCTCAACCCATCAATATAAAAATGGGAGATGAGATCGAAGTATTCCTGGAGCAGATTGAAGACTCCAATGGCCAGCTTATTCTGTCCAAACAGAAAGCTGACTTCATGCGTGTCTGGGAAAAAATCCGCGAAGTTCATGATGGCGGTGAAGCAATTACCGGTATAGTCAGTCGTCGTATTAAGGGCGGACTGGTTGTTGATATCATGGGTGTTGATGCCTTCCTGCCTGGTTCACAGGTGGCGCTGCGTCAGGTTCCGGATTTTGATGCTCTGATTAACAAGGAAATGTCGGTCAAAATTATTAAGATCAACAAGAGTCGTCGTAATATCGTTATTTCACGGCGTGTTGTTCTTGAAGAAGAACGCGATGTCATGCGGACAGCACTGCTCAATGAAATCAGTGTTGGTCAGGTTCGCCAGGGCGTAGTCAAAAATGTCACCGATTTTGGTGTCTTTATTGATCTTGGAGGTGTTGATGGTCTTCTACATATTACTGATATGTCGTGGGGCCGGATTCGTCATCCCAGCGAGCTGGTTAATCTGGGTGAAAAGATTGATGTCAAAATTCTCGATTTCGATGAGAAGACCTCTCGTATTTCACTCGGCCTGAAACAAATGACACCGTATCCATGGGAAAATATCGAGCAGAAATATCCTCTCGGTAAAAAGGTCAAAGGCCGCGTTGTTTCGATAACCGATTACGGTGCGTTCGTTGAACTTGAAAAGGGTATTGAAGGCTTAATTCATATATCTGAAATGTCATGGACTCAGCATATCAAACATCCTTCGAAAATCATGAGTGTTAATGATTCAGTCGAAGCTGTTGTTCTCTCAGTTGATAAAGAGAATGAAAAGATTTCGCTGGGTATCAAACAAATGGAACCCGATCCGTGGACAACCATTGAGGATAAATATCCTACTGGTACAATTGTTATCGGTCGTGTTCGCAACCTGACCGCTTTTGGCGCTTTTGTTGAGCTGGAAGAAGGTATTGACGGTTTGGTGCATATCTCTGATATGTCATGGACCAAGCGTATCCAGCACCCATCAGAAGTGATGAAAAAAGGTGATAAGGTTGAAGTTAAAGTTATGCGAATTGATCACGAGAATCGCCGCATTTCTTTAGGTTTCAAACAACTCTCTGAAGATCCCTGGCCGGAAATCTCTCGCAAATATGCGGTAGGTTCTGAGTGCCTCGGTACTATTACCAGAGTGATGGATCGTGGTGTGACTGTTGATCTTGATGGTGGTGTGGAAGGATTTGTACCTACTGCACAATTAGGCCGCAAAGATCTGGCAGATCCAACCGGTATCTTTAACGAAGGTGATGAAATTCCGCTTCAGGTAGCTGAATTTGACCGTAATCAGCATAAAATAGTTCTGAGTGTTACCGCTTATTATAAAAAACGGGAACGTAATGAACTTGATCAGTTCCTGGCCAAGCATCCGATTGAGAATGCAAAAGTCATGGCTGATGCTATGCCTGATGATCTTAAAAAACAGGTTGAAGAAACTAAACCTGAAGAACCAAAGGTTGAAGAAGCTAAAGCTGAGGAACAGGCCGAGCCTGTATCTGAGGAACAACCTACAACCGATGAACCTCCTAAAGAAGAGGCTAAGGCTGAAGAGGCTGTTGAAGAAAAACCTGAAGCTGCTCCTGAAGAGCCAAAGGCTGAAGAATCCTCAACTGAAACTCCAGATGAGGACTCTGATAAGACAGAATAATACACATCTGTGTATCTTCATAAAAACCGGTGGTTATTGATTTAATCACCGGTTTTGTTTTGGGGAAAATAAAAAATCCCATAACTTTGCCAATAGAATTCGTTATATTAAGTAGTTATGAATTTAAAAACCGAAAAGACAATCAGGTTCCAGACAGTCGGGTGTCGGCTCAATCAGTATGAATCGGAAAAGATGGCTGCCGAATTATATCCCTATGGTTTCAGACGCGCTCTTAAAGATGAAAAAGCTGATCTGACTGTTATCAATACCTGCACTGTTACGCATCGGGCTGATTCTGATTGCCGTTATTTAGTTCGTAGGGCTAATCGTCAAAACCCCGATGGAAGGATTGTTGTGGTTGGCTGTTATGTTGAGCATGAAGCAGAACTTCTAGCATCTATGGATGGTGTTGACACTCTTATTTTTAATAATGAGAAAGACAAAATAACATCCCTCCTTCCAAAAGTAATGCCTGAGCTTTTTGATCGCGAACCTGATATAAATTGTTCTACTGAAATTTCCGATTTTCATAATCGCAATCGCGCCTGGATTAAAGTCTCCGATGGATGCAATCAGCAATGTTCGTTTTGTATTATCACGGTTGTAAGGGGCAAGTTAATTAATAGACCTGCTTCAGATATAGTTGAAGAAATAAAAAGTCTGGTAAACTTTGGCTACAATGAAGTAGTCCTTACCGGTGTAAATCTTGGTTATTATAAAGATAAGACACAAAGTGTCAAAAATCTGGCCGGACTTTGTAAAAGTATAATTGATAATACAAATCTATATAGAATTAGATTATCTTCTATTGAACCACAAATTGTCGACAATGATTTGATCAGATTATTTAACGATTCCGACGGTCGGATCTGTCGTCATTTTCATCTTCCAATACAATCAGGTTCAGATAAAATTCTACGACTAATGCGGAGACCCTATAAAGCAAAAACATTTTTGCATAAAGCTGAAGCTATTAAAAAAATTAATCCCGGTACAATGGTCGGGGGCGATGTCATCGTAGGTTTTCCTGGAGAGACAAAAGAAGACTTTGAACTGAGCCGGCAGATATGCGAATCAGGTGTTGTTGACTATATGCATGTCTTTAGCTACTCTGATCGCACCGGGACCTCGGCTTCAAAAATGTCTGACAAGATCCGTCCGGAAGAAATCAAAAACCGCTGCCGGACTTTGTCTGATCTCTCTGATAATTTATTGAATAAATTTAGAAATTCACAGGTGGGGGAGACGCTCGAAGTTATCTCAGAACATAAGCCCGACAAAGAAGGAGCACACCTTGCTGTTTCTGATAATTATCTGAAAATAAAATTACCGTCTTCAATAGAAACCGGCAAAGCAGTAGTCAAAGTCAAAATCGAAAAAGCGGTTGATGATTATTTGACAGGGCAGATAATCTAAACGTGATCTATGCTTGTGAACATGGAAATTTCTGAATTTGTTGTGCAAAGATCAGTGACACTTAAATTATTAACATCATTGTTGCCGGTAAGCCTTGCGAATGTTGCCAGTTCGTGAGTACAAACATTAAAATAATTTTCCAACCATTTAGCAGATTGATCAATATCTAATCGTCTTCTCAGTTCATCATCCTGAGTACAGATTCCTACCGGACATGTTCCGAGATTGCAAACCCGATACTGCTGACAACCACAGGCAATTAATGCTGCCGAGGCGATTGCAATGGCATCGGCTCCCATAGCAAGAGCTTTGGCAAAATCAGAAGAGACGCGTAATCCGCCCGTTATGATCAAAGATATATCCTTGATACCATTTTTATCCAGGAATTTTCGTGCACGATGCAGAGCAAAAATAGTGGGGAGGGATGTTGCTGCTTTAATATATTTTGGTGAAGCTCCGGTAGCACCCGGACGGCCATCAATTGTAATAAAATCCGGTTCACTCTGGATTACAATTTCAAGATCAGCTTCAATATTTCCAGCAGCAATTTTTACACCAATAGGTTTACCGCTGGTTTTTTCTCTGAGCCATGCTACTTTTGCCTTAAGATCTTCAGGAGTCAGAATATCATCAAAATGCGAGGGACTTTTTATATCTTCACCCTCTTTTGATCCCCTTACTTTGGCAATCTCGCTTGTCACTTTGGAGCCGGGGAGATGCCCGCCCATGCCAGGTTTTGAGGACTGACCAATTTTAATTTCTACCGCATCAACTCGTTTTAGGTTTTCATCTGTGACACTGTATTTGTGAGGGACATATTCAAAAATATACTTGTGTGCGTTACTAATTGAATCTTCGAGAATGCCGCCTTCACCGGAACACATAGCCGTTTTAACTGCTGCGCTCCCTTTTGCCAGAGCCGTTTTGACTTCTTTGGACAGAGCACCAAAGGACATATGGCTTACATATATTGGAGTATCAATAACAAGAGGATGTTTCGCTTTGGGACCAATTATTGTTTTGGTATTAACAATTTCATTTTCATTCAAAGGCAGCTTTGATAACTGTGCTCCTTTGATGAGAATATCATCCCATGAAATGACTGGTTTTGTTGTCCGCATTGCTTCAATGATAGACTTGCCGGTTTCAGCCATAGCATGAATATCTGACATTGTAGTTTCGAGGTCATCAGATTTACGGCGATAGTCGTCAATTGACGACCCGGCAGCAGTACTGCTACCGGATTCATCATCACTTTTATCATCAGTTTGCTTAGTGAAGTTTTCTTTTTCTACTCCACAGACAGGGCAGAGCCAGTCATTAGGTAGATCTTTGAACGGGACTCCTTCTGTCTCTTCATTGTATTCAAATCCGCATACTTCACATATATAAATAGCCATTACAGCTCCTAAAAGTCCATGTTGGCTGGTTCGTAATATTCTCTCGGATGCTTGCATGCCGGGCATTTTCCTGGAGGTTCAGGTCCTTCATGAACATATCCGCACACACTGCATTTCCATTTGATTGGAACTTCACGTTTGAAAACTGTTCCACTCTGAACCATTTCCAATAGTTTTTTATAACGGTCGCGGTGATGTGCTTCGACTTTAGCAATTTGCTTAAACAGAATAGCCGCCTCTTTATTGCCCTCTTCTTCTGCTTCTTTGGCAAAGGTTGGATACATTACTGTGGTTTCGTATTCCTCGCCATCCATAGCATCTTTTAAATTTGACGCCGTATCACCAAGCCCGCCCAACAAAGCAAATTCATCTTTGGCATGGCGTTTCTCGTTTTCAGCTGTTTCTTCAAAAATTCTACCAATATAGTGATAGCCTTCTTTGTGGGCTATTTTTGCGTAGTAAGTATATTTATTACGGGCTTGTGATTCACCGGCAAATGCGGCTGCCAGGTTTTCTTTTGTCTTACTCATTATAAACCTCCAAATATCAATTAATTAATTTACTCTATTATTCAGTAATTATCATAATTTATCAAGTGATAAAATTCACATTCAATATTATTATTAAGTGATTTACTCGATGTAATTATTTAAATGCGATCTGTTACAATTTTCCTGATGCGAAGGGAATATTTTTCCGTTTTTGACTAAACCTCAACAGTTGCTGAGACCACCATCTCACCTTAATCGTATGCTATTCAACGCATAGCGAAGTGGCCGTGCCACTTGGCATGGGGGATGCTTTGTGGGAAAGTGGAGAAATAGTTTTATTTAATGGAGTAAACGTTGTCAGACGCTGAAAAAAATAAAGAAGCTCAAAAAGAAGAGCAGAAAACAGATGAGCAATCTTCACCACAAAAAGGTGGATTGATGAAGATTATCATGATTAGTGTTATTGCGATTGTTTGTGTCGGAGCCAGCATCTTTGGAACGATGATGTTTATGGGCGGTGAAGAGGCTTCACATCCAACAGAAGAACCAACTGAAGCTCAAGCAGATTCAACTCAACATGATCAACATGCTACTAATGAAACTACTCACGATGAATTTGATTCTCTTTTCTTTGATGAGAATGATCAGTCTGTAATTGAAATGATTGAAGAGAACCTGGCAGCCCTTGATTGGGATCCAAATGCGGGGATGACTGAGGAAGAATTGGCGATGTCGGCTGAAGATTCAGTTGAAGCTGTCAACTGGCTTGATGATGAAAAGAAGAAGCTGGCTAATAGAGAAAATGATCTTGTTTTACGGGAAAAGGATTTAGTAAAATTAGATAAATCTTTAACTCAAAAAATATTACGGATCGAGCAGGAAGAATCATCTCGAATAAGTAAACTTGCTAAGTTGTACGACGGCATGGATAGCCGTGCTGTGGCACAATTGATGGCTAATCTTGATGATAAAACCATTGTTTCGATTTTACCAAAAATGAAAATTAAGAATGCATCGGCTGTTTTGCAGATATTACCGCCCCAGAGAGCGGCAAGACTTTCAAAGCAGATGATTACTATTGCTGAGATATAAAATGAGCTCTGATAATTTAAACATAATGAACCTTTTGCTGGGTAGTCTTCCCCAGACGAATGACCCGTCATTACTCGGTGGATCAAAGCCTTCCGGTGAAGTACAAAGCACTGGATTTGATCTAATTTTGGATCAATTAATGATGTCATTAGGGGAGACAGAGAGCGGTTCATTAGATTTAATAAATGGTAATACTAAAGAATCTTTACTCAAATCAGATAATCAATCAAGCTTGTTACAGAATGGTAAAGAGAATTCCGGGATTTCAAATGGATCAGACAATTTTAATAATAATGATCTGATCAGCAATCTTCAACTCAATGCAATTACAACAAATGAACTGAAAAATAATTTAGTTACTGATTCTTCTGGAGAAATTGATAGTAAGTTCAAAGTACTAAATTGGAATATCATAGGCGAAAATGTAAACCTTGATTTGGTTTCAGAGCATAATCCTGAAACGATTATTAAAGTAACTATTCCTGCTAAGGATTTAGTCGAACAACTAAGTGGCAGCAATAACAGTCTTAACTCTACATTCAACAGAGTACCTCTTGATGGTCAAAATATAACGGCAGCAAATCAGCTTAAAGAATTACTGGCAAAGTATGACATAAAAGAACTGCATATAAATACATCAGAAAATAAATCTGATGCTGTCCCAAACAAGAATGAAGTGAATGTTGAAATATTTGCTCAGAATGCCGGACAGGAAATTGTCCTTAAGAGCAAACTAAATAAGAATGCAATTAAGATAAAAAATAATCTTCTTGATAAAAAATCAATTCAAGCAGAAGAGAAAGCCAACAGGGTAGGTTTTGACGCTGAACAGTCAAAATTACTTTCTGTTAAACATAATTTGCAAAAATCGACTATGAATCTTTCAGCAAAATCGAAGGTCATGGAAAATTTTGATCTGATGAAACAATTTTCAGATTCTAATACAACTCAGGATGTTAAAACCGACAATGCTAGCCAACTGCCTGATTTTATAAAATCTCCTACCGAAATGACATTGACCAAAGATAAAGTCAATTTACAGCCGGTGCGTTTTACACTTCCCGATAATATCAATTCTCAACTTAAAACCAATGGTAAATCAGTTAGAATTAATATTGAACCGGATAATCTTGGACCAGCTCGGTTGAGTTTGAATATACATAATGATAAATTGAGAGCTGTTGTTTCAGTAAACAGTGTTCAGGCAAAAATGACAGTTGAAGGATCTCTTGATAGATTGCTTGATGCACTTAATAAAGCAAATATTCAGGTTGATTACATTGATGTTGATGTCAATCAGCAAAACAGTTATGAGCAATTTGCTCAGCAGAGACCAAATTATCTAAACAAACATTCTAATCGTAATTTTTCATTGAGTGATTACCTCACAACAGATGAATCGATAATAAAAAATAAAACACCCAATGGGGTGTCATATGTTAACGCTAATGGCGTAAACTTAACGGCATAGGAATTTAAAATGGCAATTATAGCTTCAGTAGATGAGATTCAATCAGCAGCAGCCGGGACAAACAATTTTGCCCCAACAGGTGTTGATTCCCTTGGTAAAGATGATTTTTTACAATTGTTAATTACCAAAATGGAATATCAGGATCCTTTGAATCCTATGAGTGATGAAGACTTCATTTCCCAGTTAGCTCAATTTTCATCGCTTGAACAGATGTCAAATATCTCTGAAGGTATCGCTGAATCTAATCAATGGGATTTCCTGCAGATGCAGTCTATAAATAATGTCATGGCCGCCGGACTTATCGGAAAAGATGTCAAAGCCAGTTATGATTCAGTCTATTACGATGGCACCAATACTCCCAGTATATCATTTTCGACAAACAGTTTTGCCAGTGATCTGACAATTAGAATTAAAGATGCTCAGGGATTCACTGTTGCAACATTGAATGATGCTGATGTCCCTCCAGGCGATCAGACTTATGAATGGGATGGTCGTGATGATCATGGCAATATAGTCGAGAGCGGGCATTATAGTCTTGAAGTAACAGGGATAGATTCTTCGGGGAATGAATTCAAACCAACATTGTCATTAATCGGTAAAGTCGAAGCAGTCTCTTACCGTGATGGTGCCGCCTATTTCAGAATCAACGGTATCGAAGTGCCGTTTGGCGATGTCTCTGCTATAGGTGAAGAAGGATCATTTATAGACATCCCGGCAACAACTGATAATGATGATTCTTCAGAAGAAGAAGATGATGGTAGTGGTAACGGTTAAAGGTATTTAGGGAAGAAGGAAAAGGAAGAAAAGATGAGTCAGCCAATTAATATATCTCAACTGCAAAAACCGGTTAATCTGATAGAAATTGCAGAAAAAGGACAGACCAAAAATACTGGTAGTGCAGGAGAATCGTCGTTTAAAGACATGTTTTCAAAAGAACTCGCTTCTTCAACAGGAGTTTCATTTTCAAAACATGCTGAACAGAGATTGTTCTCACGCGGAATTGAATTGTCTGATACAACTCTGAACAAAATATCGGATGCAATAAATCGAGCAAATACTAAAGGCTCCAAAGAGACACTGATATTGACAGATGAAGCAGCTTTGGTAGTCTCAGTAAAAAACAGAACCGTTATAACAGTTTTTGACCGTGATAATCTGCGTGAGGGAGTAGTAACCTCAATTGATTCAGCAGTAGTTTTATAATTGGAAGATAAGAGAATTTATTAAATGAGAAAAAACAATACATATAAATCAAGCAGAAAGCTGGACTCCATTTTGATGGAGAGGCTTGCCTGTCTATGCATGGAGGTAAATGCATTATGATGGCATCATTATTTTCCGGTGTGTCCGGACTGAAAAACCATCAGGTAAAAATGAATGTAATTGGTAATAATATTGCCAACATTAACACGATTGGTTTCCAGGGAAGCCGGGTTAATTTCCAGGAAGCTCTGGTTCAGACAACCCGCGGTGCTGGACGCCCATCCTCAATTACCGGTGGTACCAATCCAACTCAGTTAGGGTTAGGAATGGAAGTTGGTGCAATTGACACTCTGTTTAAACAGGGTGGACTTGAAACGACTGATCAAATTACCGATCTTGCAATCCAGGGTCAGGGATTCTTTATTCTGGGTGATGCAAACGGTAACAAGTTCTACACCAGAGCTGGCGCTTTTGGTTTTGATGCTGATGGTACTCTGGTTGATCCGGCGACAGGACTTCATGTCTTTGGCAAGATGGCTGGACCCACAGGTGAAATTTCATCACTTACAACGACAGATAAAATTGTACTGCCGTTTGGCCAGCAGGATCCGGCTAATGCTACCCAAAGCGTATGGATGTCAAATAATCTGGATGCTTCAGCAACTGATGCAGAAGCTCACCGGACAGATTCCGGTGATTCATCGGTTATTCTTGTCAGTGGTGATGCTGCTGATGGTGTTGGTGGTGTTCACACTATTGAAATCTCTGGTGCGCAGGCAACAAATGATAATGCAACCAGTAATGTTTCGGGATTAACCGGTTCAATGACTTTAGGTAGTCTTGGTACTCCGATTACAGATTTCTCAAATGTTACTTTCTCAGTAGATGGTTCCCAGGCAGGTACTGTTGCTGGTCTTTCTACTGAAACAACAATTGATAGTTTATTGTCAAAGATAAATGAAATTGCAGGAATTACTGCAACTCTGAATGGCTCTGGCGAAATTGAAATTGTCAGGGATAGAGCAGGTGATACTTCCTCATATAACTTTAGCACTTCAGCTTCAACACCAGGTGATATTTTAAACATGCTTTTTGGTATCACTGGTGGCAGTACCCTCCAATCCAGCGGTGGATCTGCTTCTACAATAGTTGCTATTGATACCTTTACACCCGATAAGGGCACTGGTGCAGCTGCTGGTCCAATGACAACAACTCTTGGCCTCGTATTTAATGAAAATACTGGTATCGTCACCGGCTTGAGTGGTGTTGGCGGTGGTGGTGTTGAAATTACTGCCGATTCAACTGGGATAACTGAAACAGCTACATCCGGTAATCATTTAGTTATAACAACTGACCCGACTCTTCATACCGCTTCTATAAGTGTCTTTGATTCCCAGGGTGGTAAGCATACGGTATCAATTGAATTTTTTAAATCAATTCAAGCTAATCGTTGGGAATGGACTGCTTCTACAATGGATAATGAAATAATAACCACTGGTGCATCAGGCTATGTTGCCTTTAACGCTGATGGTTCATTGAATTCTTTTGAATATAATGGTGGTGCCGATTCGATTTCTATTGATCCCGGTAATGGTGCTGAGACTATGGAGATTGAAGTAAATGCCGGTACATCATTTGGATACGATGGCTTGACCGGTTTTGCTTCTGGACAACATACTGCCTCATTAGTAAGGCAGGATGGTTATGGAGTTGGATTGCTGGACAAAATTACTGTCGATAAAGGCGGAAATATTGCCGGTATCTTTACAAATGGAGTAACCAGAACATTGGCACAGATTGCACTGGCTGATTTCTTTAACCAGGCTGGTTTATTAAAAGCTGGTAAATCAATGTATCAGGAATCTGCTAACTCAGGCAGCGCTGTTGAAGGTGTTGCTGGTGAAACTATCTCAGCAGACATTTTCTCAGGTGCTTTGGAATCATCCTCGGTAGACATCGCTCAGGAGTTTACTTCGATGATCACTGCCCAGCGTGGTTTCCAGGCAAATGCCAGGATTATTACAACATCAGATTCCATGCTCGATGAACTGGTGAATATTAAGAGATAATAATGATTGAAAATAGTCAAAACATATGGATTTGTTAATAGACATGATGTCCGGTTAATCCCGGGCATCACTGTCACATTCACAGGAGTGAATTATGGCTGATAATGAAGATAAAACTGTAGTTGAAGGTAAAGAAGGAGAGGGGCAGGAAGCTCCCAAGAAAAAAGGCTCTAACAAGCTAATTCTTTTTGGCGGAATTGGTGTAGGAGCGATTGTAATTGGTATTGCTCTTACCATATTTGTCATTAAGCCGATGACTTCCGGTTCGGAAGCAGGCGATGAACAACAGACCGAAGAAGTATCAGAAGATTCTCATGCTAAAAAAGAAGATAGCCATGGTGGCTCTGATGGGAAAGAGGGTGGAGCACCGGGTAATATTACTGTCGTTAAAGATATTGTTATTAACCCAGCCGGTACCGGCGGTTCTCGTTTCCTTTCGGTTTCATTTGCTTTTGAGTTCGACTCTCCATCTGAGATGGAACATTTTGAATCTCGTGAGATGGCTATTCGTGACGCATTGATTACCATTATGTCATCAAAGACTGTTGCCCAGTTAACTGATCCCAAGCAGAAAGAGATTGCCCGTTATCAGATTAAAAAACGGGTAGCGCAGTTAATGAAAATAGAAGAAATAGCCGGTGTCTATTACACCGATTTTGTTTTACAGTAAGGGAATATTAAGTGGCAAAGATTCTAAGTCAGGATGAAATTGACGCTCTATTGACGACTGTCTCCTCTGGGGATCAGGATATCAATGAGAATGAGCCAGAGGATGATCGCCTGCGGTCGATAATTTCCTACGATTTCAAACATCCAAATCGAGTATCAAAAGACCAGATCCGTACCCTGGAAAATATGCATGATAATTTCGCCGGCCACTATGGTTCGACGCTGTCAACTATGATGCGTACCATCGTCGATGTTGATTTGGTATCGGTTGATCAGATTACCTATTCTGAATTTATCATGTCATTAGTGACCCCATCATGTACTTATGCCTTTGGCGCCGCACCGCTTGATGCTGTTAGCCTGGTTGATTTTAACCCTACTCTTACTTTTGCTTTTATTGACCGAATGTTCGGCGGTAATGGAAAGATTTTGGAAACAGAACGGGAACTGACACCTATCGAACGAACGGTAATGGGACGACTCTCTAACAAGCTTTATGGTGATCTTGAAAAATCATGGGAAAATATTCTACAGATTAAGGTAGAACAAAAAAGTTTTGAAACCAACCCTCAGTTTATTCAGATAGTTCCTCCGGGTGAAACAGTCATTGTAGTTTCATTCCAGATTAAAATATTTCATTCAACCGGCCTGCTTACTGTCTGTTATCCGTATGTAGCCCTTGAACCGATTATTATGAAATTATCTGCTCAGAACTGGATTGATGCCACCAAGAAGAAAAATTTGGAAGAAGATCGTGACATCAACGAAGAGAATCTTGGATTGGTTAATGTTAATCTTAATACAGTACTCCTGTCCTCTTCAATAAAAATTAGAGAATTTATGGAATTAAAAAAAGGGGACATTATTCCATCGGATAAAAAGATAAATGATCCCATTGAAATATTTGTTAACAAAAAGAAAAAATTTACAGCTCGTCCCGGATTGTCAGGCAAAAAACGAGCTTTTCAGGTAATGGAAATTTGTAAAACTCCATTGGAGGAGAAAAATAAAGATGACTGATGAGGAAAAAGTTGAATCTCCAGTAGAAGACGCTTCAGATAATGCTGAAGAATCTCCTGAAGCCGGGGAAGTATCACCATCTCAATCTGATGATGTGGTAGATGAATCTCCTGTTGAGAATTCATCAGAAGAAACACCGGTAGAACCATCTGCTGAGGAAAATGAAAATGCTGATGACGCCGAGGGAAAGGATGTCGAAGCAGCAATGATGGCAATGCTTGAAGATTTACCAGAGGATGGTAAAGGAGCTTCTCCTGATGATATTAAATTCGATTCTCCCGAAGTATCAAAAGCTAAGTTTCAGCATCTTTCAGAGCCAGCCAGTTCACCGGATGCAAGGAATATTGATATTCTTATGGATGTTAATCTTCCCGTTTCAATTGAGCTTGGCAGAACCAAGATGTCAATTTCGGAAATTCTGGGACTTGGATCTGGTTCGGTAGTTGAATTGAATAAATTGGCCGGAGAACCGGTTGATGTATTGGTGAACTATAAAATAGTCGCCAAGGGTGAAGTCGTAGTTATTGATGAAAATTTCGGTGTCCGTATTACACAGTTGATGACACCCGAAGAAAGATTGAAGATGCTCTGTGAAGAAGAATAATATGCAAAAAAAATCAGTTGTCATAGTCAGTATCATACTGGCAGTGGCAATAATTGGTTTGTTTATGCTGGACTCCAGTCCGGTAACAGCAGAACAGGCTCTTGATAACAAAGCAAATATTGCAGAAAATACTACAAGCAATGCCGGTATTGAGGATAGTATGATTGGTACTGCTATGCCATCAATGATCAGGATGATTTGTGCTTTGATTGTTGTTATCTGCTGTATCTATGCTGGTATCTTTCTTCTCAAGCGATCAATGGGAAAAAAATATGCTGGTGGTGGAAATAACATTTTGGAAGTGTTGGAAACTGCCTGTGTTGCTCCAAAAAAGACGATCTCATTAGTCAAGGTAATGGATAAATCTGTTCTGATCGGTGTCACTGAAAATGGAATATCAATGCTCACCGAACTGGATTCTGAACAAACAGAAAAAGTATTGGCATCTCAAGCATCTCCCCAGGATGACATTGACTTTAAAAAGTCATTCAAAACTGCCTGGGATAAAGTGCTTAAAGTCAGCCCCGGAAAGAAAGAAACGGTGCTGAACACTTAAACCGTGACAATAGGAAGTCATGGTTAATAAAACGTGCGAAATGGATTTTGTGCGTAAATAAATTGATATAGGATGTTATGAAACAAACGTTGTTTGCCCTTCTTATTTGTCTGTGTGTTGCTACGATTTTTGCTGGCGACATCTCAGCTCAAACTATACCCAAAATTTCTGTCGAAGTAGGGGAGTCCGAAGACTCAACCGAACTATCTTCCACACTTCAAATTGTAATTCTTTTAACCGTACTGGCCTTAGCGCCATCGATACTAATCATGGTGACATCGTTTATACGATTTATCGTGGTTATGTCATTCCTTAGAAATGCAATGGGTATAAACCAAATGCCTCCAAATCAACTTTTGGTAGGGCTGGCATTGATACTGACATTTTTTGTTATGTCACCGGTGGTTGAGAAAAGCTACAACGAAGGAATAAAACCCTATATCGATAAAGAAATGGAATCTGATGAAGCTTTCGATAAAGCTGTTGGACCATTCAGAGAATTCATGTTAAAACAAACGCGTGAAAAAGATCTCGCTTTGTTTGTAAATATCGCTGGTTTGGATCAACCGGAAAATGCTGAAGAAATTCCTCTTCAGGTTTTAATCCCGGGATACGTTATTTCTGAACTTCGCATAGCCTTCCAGATCGCCTTTGTATTGTTTATCCCCTTTCTTGTGATAGATATGGTTGTGGCATCGGTATTGATGTCTATGGGTATGATGATGCTGCCGCCTATCATTGTCTCGCTTCCCTTTAAGATACTATTGTTTGTCTTAGTTGATGGCTGGTATTTGCTTATAAAATCATTAGTGGAATCATTTAAAGTTTAAGGATAGATGTTATGGAAACTCAAACAGTAGTTGCAATCGGGCGGGAAGCATTATCAGTAACTCTGATGATAGCCGGACCAATGTTATTAGCCGGGCTTATTATCGGGTTAGCTATATCAATCTTCCAGGCAATCACCCAGATCAACGAAATGACTTTAACATTTGTCCCAAAGATTCTGGCCATTGCATTAGCAGTACTGATTTTCCTTCCCTGGATGATAAATGTAGCCACTGATTTTGCCCGTCATATGTTTGCAATGATTCCTACGTTAGCAGGGTAGCATATCTTATATGATAAAAAATCATTCAATTATCTAAATCTCATAAATTTAGATGAGTGAATTCTATCGATAAAACAGGCTTTGCCAACTTCGCCACTTTAGTTTTAATCCTGAACAATTTTCCTACACAACTGGTAAATATTTCCACACCAAGCCTTGCCTGGTTTTATTAGCGATAGAGTGTTCGCCGTAACATCAAGAGACGCAACGCCTTAAATTCTTTTTCGATAGTGTTTCAAACTGGCACAGGGTTTGTAATAGCAAATAGTAATAACAGAAGGTAAGGATGTAAAAATTTGTTCGATTTTATTAACTACAGTACCGAAACTCTCCAAATATTTCTCTTAGTTTTACTGAGAGCATCAGGATTAATCCTGATTGCTCCCATATTCAGTGACAACACTGTTCCTAAAACTATCAGAGTCGGTCTGGTTATTATACTCTCCGGAATTATTGTCTCGGCAGTAAATCATCCGGATATTCAGGCAATTACATCCTTATGGCAGTTAGCCGGATTAGCCATAAAAGAAATTATGATCGGTTTTGTAATCGGTATCACTTTCAAATTCCTGTTTATGGGAATTAAAACCGGTGGTGGAATACTTGGCTACCAGCTTGGTTTTGCTATGGTCAGCCTTCCGGATGTTGATACATCAGGTCAGGTATCGGTTGTGGCTCGTTTCTGGGTTCTTATTGCAACTCTGATATTTCTGGTTATTGACGGTCACCATATGGTTATCTCAGCATTAGTCGACAGCTACCGCGCAATTCCGGTGGGGATGGCTTCAATGTCTGCTCCAATTGGTGAGCTTCTGGCAAAGACCAGTGGTTATGTTTTTGTTATCGCTATTAAACTGGCTGCTCCAATAACAGTCACACTTTTCTTAACCGATGTTTCTCTGGGATTGATTTCCAAAGTTATGCCTACGATGAATGTCTTCTTTGTCGGTTTCCCGATTAAGGTTGGAGTTGGTCTGGCTGTTGTCGCAATGTCACTTCCTTTGTTTGCCTATGTACTCGAAAATTTTGTCCACCTTTTAGATAACGAGATGCGCATAATATTATCAGTCTGGGGCGAGGTGTAGCGATGGCTGAACAGGGTTTCCAGGAAAGAACAGAAAAAGCGACATCAAAACGTCGCGAGAAAGCCCGTGAACGGGGACAGGTTGCAAAGTCGGCTGAACTCAATTCGGCGGCGATTATCTGTCTTGGTTTTGTGACTCTCTATTTTCTGGCTCCATATCTTGCTGACCAGACACAGGCACTTATGCGCTACACTATGTCCAATGCTCCTCTTCTTGCTACTGCCGAACCTACTTTCTATAAATCATTCGTTGATAACATGCTGAAGTTTTTCATGATCATGGGACCTTTCTTTGTAGTTCTGACTGTAATCGCCTTTGGCTCCAATGTAGCCCAGGTTGGTTTCCGCATAACTCCTAAAGCAATGGAACCAAAATTTGAAAAACTGAATCTTCTTAAAGGCCTCAAAAGAATGTTCGGATTAAAATCTCTGGTACAGTTAATCAGAGATGTCCTGAAGCTTTTGGTCGTTGGATTTGTAGCTTTCAAAGTTATCGCCGGTGAATTTTACGGTTTCTTCCAGTTAGCCGATATGACCGTACCGCAGGTTGCCGGAGAAATGGGAAGGCTTTCTCTTGAACTGGCGCTTAAAGTTGGTGCTGTCATTTTTGTTATCGCCATTCTGGACTATGTCTATCAAAAATATGAATTTGAAAAATCAATTAAGATGAGCCGCCAAGATCTTAAAGACGAACACAAGGATTCTGAAGGATCACCTCAGAATAAATCTCGTGTCCGCCAAATCCAAATGCAAATGGCTCGTTCCAGAATGATGAAAGCTGTTCCTCTTGCTGATGTTGTTGTAACCAACCCGACTCATTATGCAGTTGCAATAAAATATGAGCAGGATGGTTCCTCAGCTCCTTATGTAGTAGCCAAAGGTCAGCGCATCATAGCCCAGAAAATTAAAGCAATCGCAATTGAAAATAATATCCCTGTAGTAGAAGATCGCCCATTAGCACGCGCTCTTTATAAGCTCTGTGATGTTGGTCAATCAATCCCTGCAAATCTATATCGTGCCGTTGCGGAAGTGCTCGCCTATGTCTATCGCCTGAAAGGGAAGGTGGTAAACTAATATGGCCGCAACGATTTCAAAAAAAGGTTTGATTGAGATGATCACTTCTCGTTCAGATATTGCTCTGGCGGTAGGTGTTGTAGGTATTATTGGTGTTCTGGTAATTCCGATTCCAACTATGCTATTGGATTTTGCTTTAGCATTTAATATCACTTTCTCATTGATAGTTTTACTGACTACTCTTTATGTCACCCGTCCGCTTGACCTCTCGGTCTTCCCGGGAATGCTTCTGATTGTCACGCTGATGCGGTTGGCTTTAAACGTAGCATCGACAAGATTGATTCTCGGACATGCTTACGCCGGCGATGTCATTAACTCGTTTGGTGATTTTGTTGTCCAGGGGAATTATGTTGTCGGTTTTATCGTTTTTATAATTCTGGTAATTATTCAATTTGTAGTTATCACCAAAGGTGCCGGTCGCATATCCGAAGTTGCCGCCCGGTTTACTCTGGATGCTATGCCCGGCAAGCAGATGGCTATCGATGCTGATCTCAATGCCGGTATTATCACTGATAATGAAGCAAAAACTCGCCGTATAGATATTTCCCGTGAAGCTGATTTCTATGGTGCAATGGACGGTGCCTCCAAGTTTGTTCGTGGAGATGCTATTGCAGGGATCCTAATTACATTAGTGAACATTATCGGTGGTTTTGTAATCGGTATCGTGCTCAATGATATGAGCATTACTGATTCGATGCGCACCTATTCATTGCTTTCAATAGGTGATGGTCTGGTAACACAGATTCCGGCTCTGCTGGTTTCTACTGCCTCTGGTGTAATTGTTACCCGCGCTGCTGCAACTACAAATATGGGTAAAGATCTTAGCCAGCAGCTTACCAAACAACCAAAAGCTATAATAGTAACCGCTGTGGTTTTGATCCTCTTTGGCATGTTACCCGGAATGCCCACCTTTACCTTTTTAACACTTGGTTTATTAGTTGGTGGAGTTGGTTATATGGCCAAAGGACAGCAGGCAAAAAAAATAACTGCAGAAAAAGAAGCTGAATTACAACAGAACGAAAAGAGTCAACAGCCTGAAGAGCGCACTGAAGATTTACTAAAAATAGATACACTCGGTTTAGAAATTGGTTATGGCTTGATTCCATTGGTCGATCCAAATCAAGAGGGTGACCTGCTGGATCGTATCTCATCTATCCGCAAGCAGATTGCCAGTGAATTAGGGATTGTTGTACCGCCTATTCGTATTCGGGATAATGTTCAGTTATCACCAAATGAATACCAGATCAAAGTCAAAGGTATCAAGGTTGCTAAATTTGATATACTTACTGATCACGTTCTGGCAATCAACCCCGGTTTTATAGATGAGAAACTTGACGGCTTTGATGCAAAAGATCCTGCTTTCGGTTTAAATGCCACCTGGATTCTTCCAACTCTTAGAGAAGTTGCTGAAGCCAAAGGTTTCACTGTGGTTGAACCGGGTGCGGTTATTGCAACACATCTAACTGAATTAGTACGCAGTTCTGCTAATGAGTTAATCAGTCGCCAGGATGTTCAGCATCTGGTTGATACTCTTAAAGAAGATTACCCTGCTCTGGTAGATTCGATTATTCCTGAACAGGTCTCACTGGGGACATTACAAAAAGTTTTACAGACACTGCTCCATGAAAGAGTACCAGTAAGAGATCTCGCTACAATTCTAGAAACAATATCTGACTATATCGGTGCTACCAAAGAGCCTGATGTCCTTGGTGAATATGTAAGAATGGCACTCAAGCGTCAGATTTCTGAACTCTACAAAGATCGTGATGGAAAAATAAATGTCTTTACTATAGATCCTTCGGTTGAGCAGGCTTTGGCTGAATCAGTACAGAATACCAAACAGGGTTTGATGCTGGCGGTTGATCCTGCAATGGCGGAAGCATTGTTGGAAAATATGTCCGGAATGGTAAATGAGATGCAGGTTGCGGGTATGACTCCGGCTTGTCTGTGTTCCCCGAATATTCGTCTTGCCTTACAGCGCCTCGTGGAAACTAAGTTCCCAGGCATAGCGGTCCTTTCCTATAACGAAATCATGCCTGATGTCGAAGTTGTTTCGACCGGATTGGTGAGGTTACAAAATGATAATTAAATCTTTTAAAGCAAAAACTGCATCAGATGCAATGAGACAGATTCGTAGTGCGATGGGTGATGAAGCTATTGTTCTTAAGACTCATCAGTTACAGAATCAGGTTGAAATTACCGCTTGTATCGAGAATACTACAATATCAAAAGCTGATTCAATTCTCAATACTCAGACTTTGTCTGATTCCTCTATTGAAACTTCTACATTTGTAAAAGTAGAACAAAACAGACTTGCTGAAGAACAGTATGTTGATCCTGAAATTCCTGAGATGGTTGTATCTGATAATTCCGATGATGAGAAAATCGTTGTTGCAAATAATAGAATTAATGAAATAGCAAATAGTAATTTCAATGATAGTTCCCTTTCAGCCATAGATGAAAAGCTTAATAAGCTTCTGAGCATCAATCTTCATTGTGATGAAGACAACTCCTATTCAGATATTTTAAAACCATATGTAGCTCAGATGCAACGGGCTGATTTACCCAATGATTTCATTTATAATTTCTTTTTACACAGATCAGAAACAATATCAAAGAAGAAAGATATACAAAATTATATAATTGAAGAACTGGCAAAAGTTCTATCTAACTCTATTTCCTCCGGTATTAAAATTCGCAAAGGAGATGGTGTTCTTATCTATGGTCCGGCAGGATCAGGTAAATCTTCTCTGTTGGGTAAACTGGCTGTATCACTAATCACTAAGAAAAAGAACAAAGTAAAATTAGCCAGCCTTGATGATCAGAAAATCGGCGCCTTTGAAGAGTTAGCTGTCTATGCCGATCTGCTGAAGCTTGACACGGTAGATACAAACTCACCTGATGATAATACGGATCATATCACTCTGATCGATACTCCGGCATTTCCAATTAACGAAGAACAACAGATTGATTTCTGTGATACAATAAATAGAGTTCAACCTGAATATCGTATTGCAGTGTTTTCTGCTCTGACTCGTACTGATGATGTTCTTGAAATATCAGAGCAACTATCAAAATTGAATCCAACTCATGTTGCAGTGACAATGCTTGATCTGACCAATCGGTTGGGCGGCATCATTGCAGCAGTCAGAGTTTTGAATACAAAATTATTATTCGTAGCTGATGCTCCCGGTGGAGTCAATCAGATCATGACTCCCGATCCCAAATTATTGGCAAAAGCCATTATGGGAATGGAGGTCAGCTATGAATAGGACAAAAATACTCTCATCCTTAAGGAATCGGGACTACCGCGGTGGTTCCTCACCGGCTATTGTTTCGATCCTTTCGGGTAAGGGGGGGGTTGGCAAATCAGTAATCTCTTATAATCTGGCTGAATGCCTGGGTTATGCCGGGATGAAAATATTGTTGGTCGACTATGATCTCAGTTGCGGCAATCTGCATATTCTGTCCAATCAGAATTATGATACCGGTCTGGATGATTATTATTCCAACAACCTGAGTCTTAATGAATCGACTTTGAAACTGACTCTAAAATTGAATTTGCTCTCAGCATCAAAAGAAGGGCTTAGAAACAGTCTCTATAATGCTGGTAATGCAATTAAGTTTATTGAAAAAATTTGTCAGGATGCAACTGATTATGACATGGTCATTATTGATCATAGTTCCGGCATCTCCGAGTCTTCACTGGCAATAGCCCATGTATCTGATTTGAATATTTTAGTCGTGGTCCCGGAGCTAACATCTATCTCCGATGGCTACGGACTCTATAAACATCTAATAAGAATAAATGATCAGGCTCTGTGCCGTTTATTGATTAACCGCATCGACCAAAATGATAAACCAGAAAATATTTATGGAAAATTGAATGCGATGACCGAAAAATTTCTTGGTCACTCACTCAAGCCGATTGGCTGGTTATCAGAAGATGCTCTCATTCGCAAAGCGGTTGCATCACAAATTTCCGCAATCGTTGCTGATGAAAATTCAGTGACAGTACAGGAATTAAAGCAAATCGCCAACAGCGTGTTAAGTCTGCTCTTCCAGAGAACGAGTGGAATGCTGTCGGTAAGTAAAAACGAGATAAATATTAACTCGGCTGTGGCCGATATAAGGGAATAACAAAGATATGGTTAAAACAACCAAAATCGAACCAAAAAAAAGTGGTAGTAAAACTACCCCGGTAAAAACTCAGGTTCTGCCAAAAGCTATTCGCCCGAACAAATGGAAAGTTACAAGCAGAGAATGGGATCTCTACCACAAATACAAATCACCGGAGCTAAGAAAGCAGCTCCTGAATAAATACGTTCCGCTGGTTAGGAATGTAGCAACACGTATGGCGATGGGGTTTCCGCGTTCGGTAGAATTATCTGATTTGGTAAATACCGGAATGATCGGATTGATTGAAGCTTTTAAGAATTTTGATCCTGATCGCAATGTTAAATTTGAAACTTATGCCGTGCCTCGTATACGAGGAGCTATTTTGGATGAATTAAGAGCTCTTGACTGGGTCCCAAGATCTACCAGAGCCAAGTCGCGTGAAATTGATCGCGCTTTATCTGCCCTGGAAAATGATTTGGGTCGCTCTCCAAAAAAAGATGAGCTGGCCAGATATATGAATATTACTGAAAGAGAATTGAACCTGGCATTGGACGATGTCTCCGGGACTCAGATTCTTTCTTTGGATGATGTTATCTATCGCGAAGATGATAACCGTCAGGTACCGCGGATTGAGACAATTGTAGATAAAACTACTCACAATATTTTGGGTGAAATTGAAAAAGGTGAGTTAAGAAGTTTCCTCGTGGTTGCTATGGATAAGCTGACCGAGCAGGAAAAATTAGTAATTGCCCTGTATTACTACGAAGAACTGACACTCAAAGAGATTGGGGCAGTAATGCATATCTCAGAATCAAGGGTTTCTCAGATCCATACCAGAGCGGTAGCAAAGCTGCGCGGCATGGTGCATGAAAAATTTTCCATGACTGCATGATGTGCTGATAACAGGGAGTGTGGACTATGAACCATACTATCGAATCAGTGGATAATCTGCCTCAGGCAACGGTGAACAATAAGGTTCACAAGACAGATAAGTCCAAAGAAGATAAAGACCAGAAGTCATTTGATGAAGAGTTGAAAGAGAAATTGAAAAAGAAGAAAAAGTCTGAAACAGAGGACGAACTAATAATTGATCAGACAGTAGTGTCGGAACAAGACAATAGCAAAGAAGAAAACGAAGATAATAACAATGAAGATAAATTGGAAGATCAACAGTCGCAAACTGCGGAAGAGAAGAGTGAGGATGATAATACCGACTCTGAACAACCGCCGCACATTGATCTGAAGATATAACAGACAGGAATTGTGAAAATGGATATTTCGCAGGAAATGCTAATTGATTTAGCGCTAAACGTTTTAAGTTTTCTGACAGCAGGAATGCTATCGGTAGTGATTTATTCAATGTTTCAGAAAAAAAGATCTGAACATGAAAAGACACAACCGAATAAAGCATCAGAAAATATTGCAAATTCCGTAATTGAAGAAAATGTTATCAATGATAAATCACCAGCAGAATTCATTCAATTTAATGCTGGAAGTAAAAATAGAAACAGGCATATGACCGGACGGGATAATATCCCCAGATTTAATAACCGCGATAAAGTTTTGGAATCAGCCCTGAAGATGATTAAACAGGGTGTTTCCGAATCAAAGATAAAAGCGGCTCTTCCGATATCCAGCGCCGAGTTGACCGTCCTGGGACTTAAAAAAGATAAACAATAGGAGATGATAATGAGTAACGATAGTCCCTTTTTCCATTCCAAAGTAGAGTGCCCCATTTGTAAAACTCTCAATGATTTTGAGACAGTGAGAGTAGGGGCGTATATTGAGGATGGTCGTGATACCGATTTCTGCCCGGAAAATATCAATTGGCGTTTTCCAAAATACCAATTATACAATCCATTGGTTTTTTTCGTAGCAACCTGCAGCAATTGTTTTTATTCGCGTGAGTTTACAAAAAAGTTCAAAGAATGGAAAAGTGATAATAATTTCCGGACCTATAAGCTCAAAGCAACCAAAGACAAACATCTTGATCAGTTAGCTACTGCTGACTCCGTTATGAAACGAATGGGTGATGCGATTAATATACCATCATACCCCAATGAATCTGCTATTCTTAAATTGCATCTAAGCATATTTGATGAGAAGATTTTCGATCATTACTGCAAGCTTGATGTCGGTCGCTTTTATCTTCGAATCGGATGGGTATTTCGCAGTATGGGCAAGGGTAATACTCAGCCTGAGATGGGACTTCATAGTATATTAGCAGATCTTAATGCAAAATATAGTATGATGAAAGGGGCAATTGATCAATCAATTGATTCTGTAAATTCATTTGGTGAATATGTTGATGTCAATTTTAAGTCTAATGATATTCCCAATGAAATTAATACCAAGCTGCAGCCCTACCGTGACAATTTTTCAGGTATCTGCAAAAATATGTCAGATAATATTACTTCAGCACAAAATAATTTTGAGGAACTGGAAAAGCTGTTAAAGGAATGCTCTGATGTTGCTATTGGTGATCAGCACCCGGGACAGACATCACAGTTTTTAAATTTCCCGTCGTTTGTACATTTCCTTTCCGATTTAAAAATGAACTGGGATGGGATCGTTACCAATGAATTTGAAGCATTAGTTAAAGCTCGTAATTATTATCGAGCATCTTATGAAGATGGTCGTTCTATTGCTCCTGGAAATCAACAAATTCAGGCTACATATTTGATTGCAGAACTTTCCCGAAGAGTTGGTGATCATGAAACAGCCAAAGAGTATTTCAACAGCACAATTAAAACAGGGCAGGAGCTTATTTATCGCAATCGGACCGATAAGACCAAGTCTGCTCTGGCTAAGAAAATACTTGAATTAGCTATTGAACAAGGTAAGTCAAACATGAACGCCTTAAAAAGTAATTAGGAATTGATTGTGGGAATAGAAGTAAATACACCTTTAACTGATAAAGCCTTTCTGGATGGAATAGATCTGTCCAAGTTTGACTTTACTACCCTGGTCGGCGGGAAAATTAAAGTTTATTCCGATCAATTTCCGGGAAAAGCACTTTTCAGTCGAATAACAGTCTCCGGGGTTGATGCGATTACGATTGATCGCAGTGGAGCTGATGGGTTGATTGATAATCTCGTTAATAACCAGACGGTAATTGTTCAACTGGATTATAAGGGTGAAAGAATTGCCGTTAGCGGAACCTTCAACCGTGTTGGTGGAGGGGTATGCAAAGTTTTTTTCAAAAACAAAGTTGTTCCTTTGTTCAGAAGGAAAAATATCCGTATTGATGTCAGAAGACCTGTCAAACTATCAGCTTTACCGGTAAAATCGTTTACCAAGACTCGTCTGGCCAAGTTAAGATGGATGGAGACTTCGACGATAAATCTTTCTGGCGGGGGAGCTCTTCTTGATATGTCAGCATATCTTGAAGCTCCTACTTATCTGTTTATTAATCTGGGTTTTGATGAAGTTAAATTTCCCAAATTGATTATGGGTCAGGTACGGCATTGTCATCTGGATAATCCGGGGCATTATCATGTTGGGGTGGCGTTTATTTCAAAGGAACAGAAAAGAAAGCACTTTTCACTTTCAATGGAAAAACAATTACCTGACCAGGTTTCACAGTATGATGATATCCAGAAATCGTTATTGACAAAAAAAATGCAAGTATGGAAACAAAAAAATTAAGATACATGAGGCATTAAAATGAAAGACAGTACTAAAACAAAATATATATCGGATGTTAATAATACCGATACAAAATTAAAAGCTACCAAGCCATTTGAGGTAGAGAGAGAAAACCAACGGCAGTTTATCCGATTGGAAATCTCAACTCCGATGTCATTAAAAAAGATTAAAGATATTTTTGGTAATTTCTGGCCAACTGAAGAAGATTATTCAGTCGCTGGTGAAATTTTGAATATTTCAGCCGGTGGTGTTCTGGTCGATCTTGATCAGCCATTGAATGAACAGGATATTGTTTCTATGAAATTTTCATTACAGGATGTTAAAAGCCTCGATAATGTTTTAGGATTAGTTAAAAGAGTTGAACACGATGAGGATTGTTATCTCACCGGTATTGAGTTTGTGACTCAGCAACAGTTAGAAGATCGCCTTTCAACTGCTGAAATTAAACTTCTAGATAACAGCTTTGATGATTTCTCGCATCGGGTAACAGATGTTTTAAAGCAGCATGTTTATGACTCAGCCGGAGATCAGAATGTATAAATGTTTTGTGAAATATTTGGTTTTGGTAACAATACTGATACTTGTTTTTTGCATCTCAGGTTTTGCACAGCATTCTGCCCGAGTTGTGATGATCCATGTTGACGATACGCCAACAACTATGGGGAAATCACAAATTGAACAGAATCTTATCAGAGTGTTAAGTAGAAATGCTAATCTGAGAGTATTTTCTACTAAAAGTGAAAATGGAAACCTGCCTCCATTGCCGGGTGATTTTAATAACCCGGATACATTGGCCGATTGGTGTGCTGAGAGTGGATGCCGTTATCTTCTCACAATTAAAATCTATGATGAAAAAATTGTCAGAAAAAAAGGATTTCATTTTCCCCTTTTATTTCACAAGTATCAAACCGAAGGAATAATAGAAGCCGAAGTTAGATTATTTGATGCTTCGCGTAATCGCTTTGTAATAGCTGAATCAATGAAGGTCAAAGAAAAAGGTCCGCGGGTATTCCAGGCAACAATGGATGATGATATTAACGATCCTGATCTGCATTTGACATCACTTCAAAAAATAAAATTTATTTCCACTCTGGAAAATAAATTCTGTCGTGAAGTCTATGAAAAACTGGAAAAGTCAATGCCAACAAGAAATGGATATTCAAGATAAATGAAAATTTGTGAGTTTATTATATGACTACTCTGATTAAAGAAATTGATAAAAAACAATCTGAAGAGATGCGCATTCTTTCCGAAGTAGCAGCGGCATTGTCTTCATCGGCAGAATTAAAACAAATACTAAACGTCATTCTTACTGGTGCTACTGCTTCCCAGGGATTGGGATTCAACCGAGCTTTTTTGTTTTTGTTTAACGAAAAAGAAAACCAGTTGGAAGGACATATGGCTATTGGACCAAGCTCACCCGAAGAAGCCGGTCATATTTGGGGAAGGTTGGATTCAGATAGGGTCTCTCTTACTCAGTTGCTTGATTTTGAACCTGAATCTTCAAATGGTAATTCGGATGAGATTACTAACCGTATAAGCGGAATGATTTTTGATCTTTCTCGGGATTCTCTTATAAGCCAGATTTGTAAGAATGGACATTGGGCAAATCTTGAAAGTGGTAACACTACTATGCTTGATGATGGAACCAGATTATTATTGGAAAAATTAGGTACCGATGATGTTGCGCTTGTGCCTCTGATAAGTAAAGGGAATTTACAGGGATTATTGGCTGCCGATAACGAAATTACAAAAGAAAAAATATCTGATGATTCGGTAGGCTTGTTACAGGTATTGGCAAATCAGGCGGCACTGGCAATTCAGCGTTCAAAATTGCTCGAAAGAGAAAGAAGCAGAATTAAAGAACTAAAATGTATAAATGAAAAGCTCGCCCAATCACAAGATCAGATTGTAAAATTTGAAAAAATGTCGGTTATGGGAGAGCTGACAGCAGCAATTGCATATCAATTACGAAACCCGCTTGATATTATTGATGGCTTTGTGAATATCTTGCTGCAGCTTCAAAATAGTAATGAGTACCATGAGTACTTAAATATTATTTCGCAGGAGGTAAAACGAACTGAATCGGTGTTAAATCAGGTATTAGGTTTTTCTCATGCCTCGAATAATGATTCGGAAGTCATTGATTTTTCATCATTGAGTAGACGTTATTTTGATAAGCATAGCGGCAGTTCCAGCATGTCAAAAGTTGAAATCGATTTATCCTTAGCTCAGGAAAATCTTTTAGTAAAAGTAAATCGTGAACAGGTTTATCTGGCCCTGGAACAGTTGCTGGGATTCATTGTTGATGATATCCTTCCCAGTGGTACAATCATGTTAAGAACCGAACAGGATAACTCCACTGCAAAATTATTGATTCTGATGAATTGCCCCCATGAACACAGAGATAGATTAAACCGCTCACTTAAACAGATATTTTCCGAACAGACTGCCCCGCAATATTTATCACTTATTGTAGCCAGTGAAACATTCAAATTTCATGGCGGTAATCTTGGTGTTACCGAAGGAGTTGATAATACTCCCTGCATTATTGTAGAGCTTCCCATGATTGATAAAAATAATCTAACAAAGTTAGTTCTTAAGCGGAATAAAGAATGAAACAAGAACTTCAAAAGAATTCGACACCGGATTTAGTCGAACAGGTGAAATCTCTCAATGAAGAGGTTAAAGTTTTAGCATTAAACCTGGCTATCTATCTTGCCAAAGCTAAATCAAAATCTGATGAGTTAAACCAATTGGAGCCGGATTTTATACGTCTTGTCAATGGCACTGTAAAAGCGGTAAAAGAACTGACTGGTGTAATCAATAATGCAAGAAACAGTGAAGATTTAATTAATTCCGAAAATAATAATAATCAACCTAACAATGAACTAATAGAGAATAAACTTCATAATATACTTGATCAATGTACAAGGATTCTAACGGCTCTCTCTGTAAAGAAAAATACTGGTATATAATCTTTTGAAACGCAGGAAGTTACTGGGGTAATCTTAGCTTAACTTTTTTTATGCTAAGTGAAGTATTTATCCAGTGGGTCGATAAATATATAGAGGTAAAATTTGTAGTTAATTGCTGCAAAGTGAGATGTAAACAGATTTAAAATTATGTAAGATTAGATTATTTAATCTGTTCTGGAAAAGTTACAGGTGGTTATGAGTACACTCGATTTTTCAAAAATTAACAAACTTGCTGAAAAAAAAGGCGAGCCTTTTAATATTCTGATTATTGATGATGAAGAGAGGATCAGGAATGTCTACCAGGAATTTTGTAGTTTAACTGATGCCATCAATGTGGAATTGGCTCAATCCGGCGAGGATGCTATTGAAAAGGTCAAAAACACTAATTTTGATCTTATTACATTAGATCTAATTATGCCGGAAATGTCGGGATTGGATGTTTTAACATCCATTAAAGAAGTGTCTCCCAAAGTTCCGATTATGATTATTACCGGCAACGCTACAACCCGGTTAATTAATGAAGCTGGTATTATGGGAGCAAGCCAGGTATTACATAAACCGGTAATGCTTGAAGATCTACTTGAAAAGATCACTACTACATTTGACAAAAAACTTCAATAAAGACAACAAAGCTTGGAAGGTTTATTACAGGACATGAAAAAAAATATTTCAGTATTAATAGTTGATGATGAAGAAATGATGAGGAGTCTTTTAGAAAAGATTCTTTCGCGTGAGGGATATAAAATCAGGACTGCTGAAAATGGGTTAGTAGCTCTTGAGCTACAAAAAGAAGAACCATCGGATATTATTATCTCAGATATGAAAATGCCTGTTATGAATGGATTTGAACTTCTTAAGGAAATTAAAAAAGATTTTCCCAGCACTGGTATCATTATAATGACTGCCTATGGAGATACATATACTGTTAAAAATGCTCTGTTACTTGGCGCGGATGAATATCTCACCAAACCATTTAAAGGCTATGAATTGTCAATGATAGTCGAAAGAGCCTATTGGAGAATTCTATCAACCCAAAATCAAGCAGAGTATGATGTAAGCTGATAGGTCTGTTCCCTCCTGAATAAAGATTTGGTACTATTTGGCTATAAAAAACTATGTAAATAGTGCTTGAAAATCAAAATTATATCCAATATATTCAATCGTTAAAAATAATAATAACGGAGAGATGGCTGAGCGGCTGAAGGCGGCGGATTGCTAATCCGTTGTAGGGGTATTCCTCTACCCAGGGTTCGAATCCCTGTCTCTCCGCCATTATAAGGCAACGACTTAGCGCTACATTTCTTGTAGCATTTTTTATTTGTGGCATATTAAGCCACTGTTGAAGATCCAATGTCTTGTATTGAAGATTGTAGTTTATAGAATTAAGATCCCGGAAGTGATAATAATCAGATGAAACCAAAATATGAACTGATGGCTCCGGCAGGTAATTTCCCTATGCTTGTTGCTGCAATAAAAGCTGAAGCTGATGCTGTTTATTTTGGGCTAAATGATTTTTCCATGCGGGCATCATCGAAAAATTTCAATCTTGATGATCTGGATGAGATGAGGCAACTCTGTGATTCTTCACCCAGAAAAGCTAAAATGTATCTCACCTTGAACACGATTATTTATGATGAAGAGCTAAACCAATTAGAAGAGATCATAAAGCAGATCAAAGGCAAGGTTGATGCAGTTATATGCTGGGATCATGCGGTCATGTTGCTGTGCAAAATACACAAAATTCCGTTTTTCATTTCAACTCAAGCATCTGTTGCCAACACGAGAGCGGCGGAATACTATAAAGAACTGGGAGCACAGAGAGTAGTGTTAGCTCGAGAACTAAATTTAGATCAGATTAAGAAAATATCAAATATAATTGATGTTGAATGTTTTATTCATGGGGCTATGTGCGTTGCCATCTCAGGACGTTGTTTCATGTCGCAGTTTACCTATGACAGATCGGCAAACAGGGGAGAGTGTAATCAGAATTGCCGCCGAAGCTACACTGTAACTGATGATTCGGGTAAAGAACTCAAAGTAGAAAACTCACGGATTATGTCTGCCAAAGATTTGTGTGCGCTGCCATTCATTGAGAAAATGAAAGAGGCGGGAGTGATGAGTTTCAAGATCGAGGGTCGAGGTCGGGATGCCAGGTATGTTGATGTTGTCACTTCTGTTTACCGGAAAGCACTTGATGGTTCTTTGTCTCCTAATGATCTTCAGGAAAGTATCAAAGAACTCGAAAAAGTATTTAACCGACAATTTTCTTCAGGATTTTATCTTGGGAAACCGACTGACCATGATTTTTCAAAGACAGAAAACAGTGCCGCTACCGAAGTGAAGCACACCCTGGGGAAAGTTATAAATTACTACTCTAATAATCAGGTTGCCAGTATCAAACTAATGGCGGATTTGGCTATAGGCGACAAAATCGTTGTCATTGGAAACAAAACCGGAATTGTAACACTGCATGTTTCTTCTATGGAAATTGAAAATGAAGTAGTTGAAAAAGCCATCAAAGGGGATTCGGTAGGCATCAAGATTCCTGGCGTCCGCAAAAACGACACCGTTTATATTATCAAATCCAAATAAAGTAATGATAATAATTTAACTATTGATTGCAATAACACTCAACCAATCATTGTCATATCTACTATTAATATTATCATTAGAATTACTAATTATCAAAATAGATAAAGTCAGCCATTTATGTTTTAATGATTGAAAGTAATGATTACATTTCCCTTTTTATGACCTTTATCGACATACTGGTGAGCTTCTGCAGTCTGTTCCAAAGGATAACATCTATCTATGATAGCTTTTAATTTACCTGCTTCAATAAGTTCCTTGAGAAAAATCAAATTATCAGCTTTAATGGCTGGTGTCCCAAATATTACTTTCTTACTACCTACAATTGAAGTCCATAGTGCTTGAATAAGAGGCCAATCAACTGTGAGATAAGCCCCCCTTGGCTTTAAGGAGCTTTTGCAATGTGAAAAAGAAGTCTTTCTTACCGTGTCAAAAATAATGTCATAGGTCTCGCTGCATTTGGTAAAATCCTCTTTAGTGTAATCAATTACCTCATCGGCTCCCAGAGATTTCACCAATTCTAAATTTGTGGTACTGCATACTCCTGTAACTTCTGCCCCGAAATACTTGGCAAGCTGTACCGCAAAGGTGCCTACACTTCCAGAAGCTCCATTGATTAGAACTTTTTGTCCGTTCTGGATATCTCCTTTTCTAAGTATATGCAATGCTGTTAGTCCTCCAATAGGAACAGCGGCTGCCTCCTCATAGGTCATATTGACCGGCTTTATTGCGGCCTCTTCTTCAGGCAGACATTTGTATTCGGCGTTAGCACAACCAAAACATGTCTCGCTGCAAGCTCCAAAAACCTGGTCACCTTTTTCAAATCGTTTTACATTTTTGCCAATTGATTCTATTTCCCCGGATAACTCATTCCCCGGTATTTTTATTCTTGGTTTTCTAAGACCATACATCATTCGCCCGGGGAGCCAGAACCAGCAAGCGAATGTAAAACTTCGAAGAAAGCAGTCCCCTGATGCTACTGTTGCTGCATGTACTTTTATCAGTACTTCATTGTCATTAGGAGTAGGTTTTTCCACCTCTTTGAGCTGAAGAACTTCAGGTGGTCCGTATTTTGTACATACAATTGCTTTCATGATTTTATAATTACGACAAATGATCGATTATCTCAAACATAACCATAACGATCTGTTGACTGTGAACAACTACCAGTGTACTGCTTCTGGTTTTTCCTTAAGGAGTCTTTTTGGTCTGCTTATCTTGTTTCTTTTTTGCTTTCTGGGCATCTTTGCTTTTTTTCTGCTTGTCACTTTTATTTTTGTCTTTTTTACCACCTTTGTCACCCATTGATAAACTCCTTTAATATTAACATTAACTGTTATACGATCAATTAGCTCAATAATATGAAATTGACGGAATCAACACCGTCTATAACACAATATGTTTCTATACAAATACGGATTTAATGTATTTTATTCAATATAAAAGAAAATTGGAATATTCAACCAACCTAAGTCAAATAATACAAATACTGAAGTTCATAAAATTACTATTCTTCTGTAGATGATTTCATTTCTAATTGTCGGGCAGCATCTGTAACAGCTCCGATTTTAGATGCCCAGGATGTTTTATTCTTTATGTCTTCATCGGTCACAAAATGAACATCTAAAAATTTTTCGATTCGATATCCGGTTTGATGGAAATTTAATTCACCAATTAGTTGTTTTGTCTGAGTTGATAACGATGCTCCAATCATTACCGACATGCCGATAGCACTTCAGTAAATCCGTCGAATCCAGTTTACTTTATTGACAAATTTTATTTTATAGTTAGTTATCTGATGTATACTTAGATATCAATATCTCCCATTGCTCTTCATCAAGAAGAGTTTCAAATTCAATTGAATCAAAAACATTATCAATTGTGATACTATTATTATCAAGAGCTTTGCTTAACCAATTAAGCGCTTCATCTGATTCACCCAATAAAGATGCAATACGTGCAAGATCAAATGCAAAGCTATTATCAGTATCTTTATTCCATGCTTCAAGCTTTGGTTTGATATTTGAAAGAATAGACAAATCTTCTTTTTCTAAACGTCTATGTATCAAATGTAAATCAATATGAATTTGTATCCATTTTTTACACAATTCGTGATTTTGCGGTGATATGCTACTTTCGATATTGGCTAAATTTACGTTGAGTTCAGATTTTTCTTCTTCACTTACCTTTCTCATATTCTTAATTTCATCCATATATTCAGTATCACTTGTTATATCTACTTCTAATTTAAATTCCTCAGTCATTGCGTTCATCATGATGATAAAATCACTAATAAAATAAACTGCTTTATCTAAGACACTTCTGTACGTTGAGTAGCCTCTTTTAGATTCAAATAACCCTATCTTTATAATTATAGGAATAATATTTGTATACATAACATATGATATAGTACAATTATCATACTCCTCTATGTACTGTTCTCTCTTCTCAGGATTAGTAAGAATTGGTTCAAGTTCAGAACGTTCTATTTCCCATGTCTCACGAATAAATACTCTTAGAATATCAAGTGTTTCTAAAAGCTTTGGATCATCAAAATCTCGAATGTATCGCCTTGGGTAATATTCACTCTGACACATTGTCGAATACATAACTGTACTTATATAATTCATAGAGTAAGCCCTATTACGAAATCCTTCTCCTGTACTAGTATGGTGAATGACTTCGTTTTGGCAATCTTCGAATTTTCCAAGTTTGTAATTGTCTTTAGAAACTGTTAATATTAAACCATATTGAAGCATCTTACTTAAAGCCTTTAGAGTCTTATCATTTTCATATCCAAATAAACTGAGGTAATTGCAAACATCTTTAATGGATACAGTGTATTCCTTTCGTGGATATATATAAAGAAGTGCTCTGATCCCTAATAATCGATCTTTATAAGTGGAGCCAAAGCCGTAAATATTTGCTATGAGTGGTTGATCTGATTGCAGTCCCCATGGATTTAACATATATCTCTCCAAAGAATAATCTGAGCGAAGAATTTGCTCTTTCACATACTGTTCACTCCAATGAGCAGCAATATCAACGATACTTTGAGCGAAGACGATGGCGCCCCTAATTTGTCTATCAAAGAAATCATCAAAAAAATCTTTGAAATGTGGTCTCAGTAGTTGGTTATATATTACTTGAAGATTGTTTATGAATACATCGGCAGTCTGCAAGTGTTGAAGTAGATTGGTTATTTGATCAAGGTTTTTAGCATCATCTTCTATAAAGATTTTCAATCTCTCAATTACTACTTCATATGCTGACGGGCCAATATGATTGATTTCATCAAATGGTCCTGTTTTATGTATCCAATTTATTAATGTCTCATGGCGACATGCTCCAACCATAAGTGGATAACGGTTATGATGAATGTTCAATAGGGATACCATAATTGCTTTTTGAACTTCTTGAGGTGAAGAATCCATATTGTCAAATACAATAAAAATACATAAATGATTATCTTTACAATGATTCTCACGTAACCATCCATAAAAATGCAAAATAAATTTTAGGAGATCTATTAATGCATGATCCGGACATTTTTTTGCCAAATCATCAAATGAAATTGGTTCACTTGTTCTTTGTAATCCATATCTTATTATTGTAGAAAAGTAATCTGGTCTGTCTGGTCTTTCGATAGAAAATAAATATGAAACAAAATCCTCACATCTATTTATGTATGAAGTTCCTAGTATGCCATCCAGCTCACCGACCAATTTATCATATAGGGTTTTGAATAATTCAATTTTAGTTTCTAATTGCCTAGAATCAATATTCAACCAGAGACGTGGTCGATAAGGTCGAGAAGGACATTTTTCATTGTCGCAATCTTGACACTTACTTAAATAATTTGTCCAAATGTAATGTAGCTTGTGAGTCTTTCCACAACCCGTATCTCCAACTAATACTATATTTGATTCTGTTGGATTGTGAATTCGGTCTGCAAATAGATGTTCATATGTCAAACTCTCATCAGGTTCTTGCTTTTTTCCAAAGAATGCTTTTAGATTTTGAATGAATTTAGAGCCCTTAGCTCCTGTAAAGCCATATAGCTTGGCTGCCTTTTTCTTATCCTTGATTTCTTTAGTAATGTATGTTTCTATAAGTGTTTTAGGTATGTCAGAGGTTTGACTCAACCTTCCTTCGTTATCAAAATTAACTTGAAATATTTCATTTTTTAGTTTTACATACAATTCTGTTTCGAATTCTGTCTGAGCATTTTCACCTGTGATAACTTGCCAAATAGTTGTTGGTTTGTTTTTCCCTAATATAGACATATATAATCCTTTTATAATTTAGATTCCATTTCTTTAGCTAATTCTTTTAACTTATTAAGCTCGTTAATGTCTAAGTTGAAGGATGGTGGTGCAAATAACCTAGATTGGCATTTTTCAAATTCGGCAAATAATGATAGAAATTGTGTTGAAAGATCAGCTTGTATTTCAAAATTACGTTCTAATACACGTTTTATAGAAATCCATGTATCTTCTAATGCTAGCCTACTTGCTTCTTGTTTGCGTAACATTTTGTTTTTGGGGATATTTTCTAATTTATTTAATATGTCACAAATTTGTACTAACTGTTGTTTTATTCGAAATATATATTTTCTTTGCTTTCGTTCCTCTCTTAATATAGTCAACCGATCAGCAAAGAGATATCCAATTGTGGCAGCTATTATTATACCTACAATCTTATAATATTCTGTTATGAATAAAGCCTTATCAAATATAACTGAATCCGATTGACCTGAAATCATCTCTGCAATAAAAATCACCAGTATTGGAGATAGTACAATACAAACAATAACAATTATCAATATAATTATAGTTTTTAACATTTATTCCCTCCCAAAATAGACGCTCAATGTTAATTACATTATATTTTAAAGGTCTCCCGTGCCCTTAAGATAAATCTATTTGTATATATTATAATACACGATACAATTTATTTGAGAATTAATCAAGCTCAATAGTAGATGAATAAGTGTAATTTATGAAAAACGGCTAATATAGAATGTTTCAAGTAGATTCAATTATAACTTAATGTTGAGGGGGACCTGACCATAGATCAAAATTTTATAAATTTGATTCGAATATCAAATTAGTATATTAATCTATTCTTCTGTAGATGATTTCATTTCTAATTGTCGGGCAGCATCTGTAACGGCTCCGATTTTAGATGCCCAGGATGTTTTATTCTTTATGTCTTCATCGGTCACAAAATGAACGTCTAAAAAATTTTCGGTTCGATATCCGGTTTGATGGAAATTTAATTCACCCAGGCATAGGCTCCATCCTTTGAACCAATCACCAAGTCGATTCTTTTGATCCTCAGATCCTCTGAAATGAACTAATAGATTAATGTCGCTTGCAGGTCCGGCGTTTGCATTTTTTGTACTGCCGAATAAGTAGAATGCTGCAACTCCATATTTTTCTGGTTCCAATGAGCCCGCCATATACTCAGCCATTTTTAAACGCCACTGCCAGAAGTTATCTTGTGTCGCAGTCTCTTCAACAACATCAGGCTGTACTGCTGTTTCAGCTTCCAAAGATGGGTTTGTCAATAATCCCATTGCTTCACCCTGTTCGGCATTTAACAAGATTTTCAGGATTTTACCGTTTGTCACTTGGGGAATATCAATTAATCTGATAGTATTACCAAGGTAGGCAAATTCCGGTACAATTTCAGAGAAGATATTCTTTGATTTGAATAAAAATGTCTCATTAAAATCAATCTCTTTTTCATCGGGGTATAGAGGTAAATACCTGATGTCAGCTTCAACCAGATCCTGAAAGAAATGTGTTCCAAAGGATAAATCAGGAATATAATTACCTTTTTGACGAGCAATTTCGATTAGGGCAGCAGTGTTGTTAATATCCGAATAAGTAACACTAACACCCAATTTTATATCCCCTCGGCTGCCCCATCGGCCGGGTCCCATAAGGATAAATTTTCTTTTGGGGAGCATATGATTCAACTTGCTTACTGCTCTACCCACATCAATCATAGCAGATTTGTCAGAAAGAGATGAATATTCACTGGAATTGATATAAACAATATGGCTAATTTCCGGAATTCGTCCATTGGAAATATATTTGTTGGCTGTAAAAATAATTTTATCTTTTGATATCCCTTTCGGGATGGGGGAGGGAGCGCTTAAAGTAGAATAACTCTGCGGTCGGCATTGCAGCAAATAGAAATTTCGACCGTCTGAAGCAAACTCTATATCAATGGGAATCTCTAAAGTCTTTTCAAGAGTATCCAGAATTGCTTTCATTTGTCCGACAAACGGCGTGTTCTGTATCAGGTTATTAAATGATACAATAATATCTTCTTTTTCATAGTCGATTAATCCGGCTGGATTACGAATCAGGTCATCTTTGAGAATTGAGACCATATCTCGAATCCCCGGCATTTCCATTCCGGCTTCTTTTAAAAATTTACAGACATCAACAGTTTCAAAAGAATTTGTTTCCAGATTTATTATATCTATTTTCTTGGGAGAATATTTTTCCATCTCATCAGGACTGGCATTTACTCTCAGGCCTGGCTGACTGGGTGCAATAAGAACAGGATAATCATCGCTTAATCTATCAACCGCTCTTGTCCCAAGACCGGGAACCAATCTGATTAATCCATCTGCTCGTTTAATTCTGGGCGACCATCTGAATTCATTTCTGCTGAAGGCAACGCCGGCAAAAGATGGCAGGAAATATTTCCCAACTTTGTTTCCCACAACTTCCTGAATCATGATTCCCATCTCTTCGCCAAAGTCGATCAATTTTCGTTCTGTTCGATATTCAATGGGGTCAGGGCTGAATGTCGAAGCATAAACTTCAGCAATAGCATCAAGAAGAGCATCGAGTTTTTGTTGTTTATTGCCCTGATTGGCGACAAAGAGGCTTTTGTATTTTCCTGAAAAGACCGCTCCCATCCTGTCCTCAAGAAGGCTTGAACTCCTAACAATTAACGGTTTATCACCTAAATCATCTAATGCGGCTGATAGGCTATTAACAATATCTGCCGGGAAGCGGGCATTTTTAAAAGTCTGCACTATGTGAGGATATTCGAATCTGACCTGATTGATAGGTTTGTATTTCTGCTCCACTACTTCATCAAAGTTATTATAATGCATGAAATGCAAAAGAACGTCTGAGGTAATATAATATGTCTTGGGAATTTTTACTTTTGAAAGGAGTTCATTATCTTTAGCATGTTTTTTTATGATTTGTGAGGCAAGATATAGTCCGGCACTTTTGCCACCTAAACGTCCATGACTTTCTGCAGAAAATATTACCCTGTTTAATAGTTTATAGAAATCTTTTATTTCAATGAAATTTTTGGCAACATTTACATAATCCAATTGATCGGATAGAAAACGCCTGATCAAAGAGACTTCTATTCCTCTTTTGTTCGGAGATTGAATCTCCGGTTCATGTTCAGCAAGATGCTGGTAGCGGCGGATAGCATCGGCAACATCACCTAAAGATAGATTTCTATTTACTACCTGAACCAGGAAGGAAAGTTTATCTTCCTGAATCCATTTTTGAATAAGGCGAAGGATTTCGCTGTCGGCCATATTTTCTGAAGCAATCCTAAAAACTGCTCCGCAAATTTCGGGGGAGAAGCCAACTTGTTTACGCGCATACGGCTGGTTCCATTCTTCGAGCATATTATCTTCCATTGCCCGTGAATCAGGAGTAAAAGTATGCAGAAGCACATCCGCATCTTTGATGCCGCTCCAGCACATATAATGCAGCATCTTTCGGGAAACACCCAGATACAGATTCCAGTCAGTCTGTTTAAGCATCTGAAGAACTACCTGCCAATCCCCTTTTGTAGAGGTGCCTTCTCCCTGTTGGCGTCCTTCCCATTGTTCAATAATGGTCTGCATTTTCTGGTGAGATTGATGCTGGCCTATTTTATCTGCTATAGATTGAATCAGCCTGTTTTCTTCATTCAAAAACGGACCTTCATCCCAAATAGGCATTTCTTTTGTGTAATAGACAGATATTTTCCCCAGAGTCACCCCAACGGTCATGATCTCTGCGGTTTGCACCCAATTTGTCTCAACGAAATTTGGTGATTTATAAGTTTTGTCACCAAGCTCAAGCTTTGCAACACAGACATCGGGATACTGCCATCCGGGTGGAATAGCTTCAATAATTTCTTTGCAAATCTGATCGATATCGGAATTTGGTTTATTCAGGGCTTCGTCAACTTTATACATGCAGTTTAACTCTTTTGCCCGTTCCTGTAATTGCTCAAGCAGTTGATCAACCGACAACTTATTATTCTTTTTATTATCTTCTGAAGTCATCGATTTATTACTCCTATGCTGTTACGACCATCAACTTTTACTATAAGTGATTCTTTTGTTTTTATATGACGGACGTTTTTCATCTCTGTTTCTGCATTAAGACTGTTTAACCAATCCCAGTCTATTTTATATTTACCATTATGTGAAATACAAAAATAAAATAACTGAAGACTGGTCAGATTGTGAAAGAAATGCGATCCCTGACTTAACTCTACATGCATATCAGGGAGAGTCGCTTCTACAATAACCTGTGCATTGGAAATATGTCCCCAGTTAACCGGAATCCCTAACCAGGGGTCAGAACTTCCCCAGCGTCCGAATCCAATTAACAAATAACGGCGGTTATCGTTCTTAATCTTTTGATTGATGTTAAATATTTCTGATGCAATTAAACTTGTATTCTCTTTTTTGAAAGTTTCTGGTTTTACATATACAACATCATAAAGCTCAGAAAGAATTCCATTCCCCAAAACTTTTTCAGAAGCTAAAAGCGATTTCTCTGATGACAGTTCTTCTTTTTTTATCTCAATTTTATCATCTGAAACAACCATCGGACGAACCTGCAGGAATCCAAGCCTTGGTTCTTTCTTTTTATCAGGATCCAATGTCAAGGCAAACTCAATTTCAACTGCTGCTCCTAACTCTTTTTCACAAGCTTTCATCAATGCCGTTATTGCAGGAGTAAGAGGGATATCATTCATTTGAATTAGTTGAGCAAAATTCAATACCCGGGGGCCATTATTTCCAGTTCCCATTACTAATCTGTCATTCTGAGGCTGGTATGTCGAAGCTATCATATAAAGTGACTTGTCACTTTCAGCATCTGAAATCGATCTATTAACAAGGAACTCTGTTTCATGAATCGGATCATAGGCCGTTGCTTTACCCATGTTGACCGACCAGAAATCTGTCTGAGTAGTCTTTAGGAGATCACTGATTGTACTTGGGGGAGAGGCTTTAGGATATGAGGGACAGAAGGACCAGACCAGTCCGCCATCAACAATTGATTTCCCTAATCCCAGAGCAAGATCTACAACACCTTCTTCCGGTTTGGCATGTCCAAAGGCATAATAATTATAAGACCTGCCTACGCCAGAAACGGATGGATAGTATCTTTCTCCATATTGCAAACCAACCACTTCCTGAATTATTACTGCCATCTTTTCTTCTGTCAGGGAATGACAGGTCATACCAAAATAAGCTTTTGCTTCTTTGAAAAATACCGAGGCATAAACGAATTTAACCGCTTCGACAAGTTTCTTATAACGCGTATCAATATCCGATTGATTATTTGGAATCATCTTTGTGCCGTAAACACCGGCAAAAGGTTCATACATGGCATCTTCAAGCATAGATGAAGAACGAAGAGCCAGAGGAGAATTTACTGATGTAATTAAGCCGCGCAAATCTCCGGCAAATTCTGATGGAAATTCGGCTCTCTGAAAAGCATTGGCAATCCTATCATCAGGAATATCATCAAGAGCCATTTCATAAAGATCATTGCGTTTCATAAAGGCATCAAAGACATCAGTGCCGATTACAACAATACGAGGAACCGAAATTTGTAAATTTTTAAATTTCTGCGGATCAATATTATTTTGAATTACATTATGTGCAAAGACCAAGCCCGATGCTTTCCCACCAATTGATCCTTTGCCTATGATTGAAATGACATCCTCGCTATCAAAAAAATCTCTATTGAAGCGGGGGATATTTTCTACGGTTGGGATGGTAGCTTTATGGTTCATTACAACAATCCTTATGACAAATATATTACATGCCTAAGATACAAAGCTGCCGGGGTAATAGAAATCTATTTTTTGAAAAGACTCTTAGTCTATACCCAACCCCTGTCACGCGATGCTGTTGCGACTCGATCAATGGCTATTACATAAGCCGCATCGCGCATATACAATTTTTGCTTTCTTGCAAGATCACTAACAGCAATAAAAGCACTGGTCATTTTAAGATCAAGTCGGCTGAGAACGTCATCCTTTTCCCAGAAGTAATTCATATTGCTTTGTACCTGTTCAAAGTAACTGCATGTCACTCCACCGGCATTAGCAAGAAAATCTGGTATAAGAAAGATACCTTTTTCTTTTATAGCTTTATCGGCCTCTGGTGTTGTAGGTCCATTGGCTCCTTCTGCAATGATCTTAACGTTGTTGCTGATATTGTTGATATTGTCACCGGTTATCTGATTTTCCAGGGCGCAAGGGATAAGGATATCAACGTCCTGTTCAATCCATACATCACCGTCAAGAATTTCATAATTCAATTCTTTGGCTTTCGTTTTATCTATTCCGCCAAACCGATCAGTTATACCACGAAGCTCTTCTAAATTGATACCATCTTTTTTAACAAAAGAATATGATTTCTGATCACTTTGATCCCAGCATGAAACACAGATTGCTTTTCCACCAATTCGTTCATAAAGTTCAATTGCATATTGAGCGACATTGCCAAAGCCCTGTACGGAAGCAGTAGTATTACTCGGATCAATATCTAATTCTTTGAGAGCTTCTCTGATAGTAAAGACAACACCATAGCCGGTTGCTTCTGTGCGACCAAGAGATCCGCCCATACCATAAGGTTTACCGGTGATAAATCCGGGATAATGAGCACCATGTATATGCTCGTATTCATCGAGCATCCATAACATATGCTGGGCACTGGTCATAACATCGGGAGCAGGTATATCAGAAAGAGGTCCTACATTGCGAGCAAGTTGTCTAACCCATCCACGACAAATTTTTTCTTCTTCATGACTGCTCAGATTATGAGGATCACAAACTACTCCACCTTTACCACCACCAAGCGGGATATCCACCACAGCACATTTCCAGGTCATCCACATTGATAGCGCTCTGACGGTATCAATAGTCTCGGCTGGATGGAATCTGATTCCACCTTTGCAGGGACCACGAGCATCATTATGCTGTACCCTAAAGCCACGAAATACTTTTACCGTCCCATCATCCATCCGGACAGGGATACTGAATTGATATTCTCTAAGAGGGTTACGCAAAAGATCGCGAACCGATTGTTCCAATCCCAGGGTATCAGCGACGTTGTCAAACTGTGCCTGAGCCATTTCAAATGGGTTAAACCCTTTATCACTCATTTCATCACCTCAACAAAAACGGTTTTACCAATTCTTGATATGGTCATTATACTGCATCAATATCAGGCAGACATGCTTTTTTTACACGCTGTCTTTGTTATTTTTTTCACAAGGGAGAATATAATATAGATAATAAATAAGTCAACTGAAAGTCGTCATATCGGATATATAGAATGGGAAAAAATAATTATTGTATGTTGTTTTATAACAGAGAGATAGCTTGAAAGCCAAGGTTGTGGATTTACTTAAATTGTATCATGTATGTTTTTTCATAAACCGTTTAGATAAATTTCATCCAATTATTGTTTTATCTATCAATTACAATTTTTAAAATCTGCTGAAGACTTGCTTTGCGCATATCAATGATTTTAGTTATTCCCAATGCAATAAGGGTAAATAGAAGTTACAACCTATCGGATGGACAACTATTCTAATATAGATTCCAGAGAATATCAAATTCTGCGTGTACCCAACGGATGATTCTATTAATCAGGCTTTTTTATTTTGTCTGAAGCACAGACCATCCTTGATGGTGAAGCTCCTGACCTATTCATTATTTTAATTGTCAAAGCCACAAGGATTTCAGCTAGCAAACTTACAATGTGGGAAAACAGGCAAGGCTTGTGGCGGGTCCGATGGACGGAACCGCCCTACTTTAAAGATTAAAAAGAGTGGTTATGCCACTGCGCCAGATTGGTATGGTTATTCAACATTATCAGTCAAATATAAAAACATTATTACTTCAGTATTCTATCTGATTAATAATAGTGGTTATGCCACTGCGCCAGGAAAAGGTGGCTATGCCACCTACCAGCATCCAAATGGAGCTATACCTCCTTTAAAGATGTAATTAACCAGGCTTACCAAATCATTTACAAGGATATTACCATCACCGTTGGCATCGCCTTCTTTTTCGCACGATGGTGAAGGACCGGACTTAAAGACATAATTAACCAGGAACACTAAATCATTTACAAGTGTCAGATTGTCACCAGTTACATCGCCTCTCAAACCAACACAACAATCAGTTCCGGTAACATACACGGCATAAGTTCTGGAAAACTGCGACCATTCGGTACCATCATAATATCTGACACGCCAATAATAAACGGTATCAGTTCCTAATTCTTCCTGAGGTATAAAATACATTTGTGCAATATTATTATTATCAAAACGAGGAGATCGGAAATCATAAAAATTATCAAGTTGGAAATGATACTTTTCTGCTCCTTCAAATTCAGCCAAATATCCCCACCAAAATCCTGGTATAGTTGTTTCAGATTCAAAACCTGTCGGAGGATAAACAGAGCTTACAGCTTCATGCGGGTAGTAGAAAGATATTTTATTGTTGGCTTTGTCATCGTCATCAGATTTTAAACCAACATCATATATTAAGTCAGCAAATATCGTCATATAGGCTGTACCATTCAAACGAATACCTCCTGAAAATACAGGACCAGAATCAGGATCAACCCATGGTTCCAATTCAAAATCAATTATATATTCACCATACATAAGATTATAATCAATCACCTGCTCATCAAGAAGACCATCTCCATCAACATCAACAACCCAGACATCACCACCTGCAACGGTCTGAAAGTTACGAGAAAGAACATAGCCCAGAGGATTGGTTACGGTAACTGTTACAGTGCTGAAACCAGTCACAACCATCTCATCAGTAAGAATCTCTTCATCAGGGATCTCACTGAAACCAAGAATTATCACGCCTTCGTCAACTGCTCCGGAAACAAAGTCAGGCTGGCCATCACGATCAAGATCAGCAGTTGAAAGAGCATAGGTAATGCCATCATCGGTTAATGGTATATTTACCGGATCTAAATATTGACCGGTACCATCACCAAAATATATTATCAATTCACTATTTGTGCCGTCAGCTATCATCAGGTCAAGCTCCAGATCACGATCAACATCAGCCAGGCTGACATGATGAGCGATTCCCGGAATCAAAATACTGTCAACCTCGTACATCCCTCCATAACCATCACCAGTTGCTACCTTAACAACCGACTGTCCGGATCCGTCAACATCAGGTATAACAACCACCATATCCCAGAGGTTGTCATGGTTTAAATCAGCCAAACCGTTTGCCGGTGGAACAACAAGAGTTGGCATTCCGACAAAGATAGCGGAGGCTCTTTCAAAATCATCAATCTTATCATTAATCATAATTTTAGCAGAATCATTTTCGACAATATGAAGATCATCAAAACCATCGCGGTTAAAATCAGCAACCTGAACAGCTGTGGCACTAATATCTATTGTGTGTACACCACTTATTCCACCAACCGCATCACCATAATAGATTACATTGGGTCCGACAAAGAGATCGTTATACTGATCACTATTAAAATAACCCATAGCTCCCACTGGAACATCCGAGCGACTCCCTTTTGGTAAAGCAACTACAACGGTATCAATATTAAAAGTTCTGGTATTAGTATTTATCAGAGTAAATATTGTATCAGGTTTGACCAGTCGAATATCGGGGAGTGTATCGGTATTGATAAAACCAACGATAATATCAGCACCGCCAACCTCGATAAAATTTATCGGATCTTCAAGATAAGGATCAATCGGTAATCCCCAACTGATAAATAATCCGGGATCGGTTGAACCAATATAAACTACATCAATATTATTATCCCGATCAACATCCATAGTAACCAGATCATACATCTGGGCGGAGTCTTCCTCGATTACCTCGTATGAGGCATCACAGGCATCACCGATCCCATCAATATCAAGATCTTCCTGTCCGGGATTATAAGTGAAGGGGCAGTTGTCAAGGGTGTCATGTATGCCATCGTTATCATGATCACCAGTGAGATTAATAAATATCGAGAATTGATTGGAATTATTATTTGCTACTATATCTAATGAACCATCTCCATTAATATCACCTAGAGCTATTCCTTGTGGATAATTTCCAGCAGGAGTAGTTGAAAGTAAATCAAAACTACCATTTCCATTATTATTTAATGCGACTAAATCATCTGAAACTACATTTGATGTTATCAAATCAAGATCATCATCACCATTCAAATCACCACTAATTATATATACTGGATCATTTCCAGCTGGATATACTACAGACGAATCGAAATTTCCTGTTCCATCATTATATAACACCATAGTTTTATTTGTAATGCGATTTGGAGTTGCAATATCGATATCACCATCTTTATCAAAATCACCAGTACATAATCGTCTGGCTCCTGTTCCAGTTGAGTAAATTGAACGAGGATTAAACTTACCTGTACCCTTATTAAGTAATACTGAAATTGTATTGGAAGATTGGTCAGCAGTAGAAAAATCAAGATAGCCATCACTGTTGAAATCAGCAATTGCAACTCCTCGAGGCTCGGAACCAACACTGTATGTTGAATCTAGACTTAAAGGTCCACCTGATTGATTCATAAATACTTGAGCTTTGGCTATATTGTTATTTGTGACAATAAAATCTATGAATCCATCACTGTTTAAATCACCTGCTTCAATATCATACGCACTTGGTGATGTAAATATATTATCTTGTGTAAAATTACCTGCTCCATCATTAGTAAATAGATATACTTGATTAGATGCAAAACATGTAACCAACATATCCGGACCATATCTGTTATCTACATCAGCAAAGACTAAATGTTTCGATTCATTACCAATACCATATTTAGTCTCGGCTGCCATTGTACCATCACCATTATTCAAACTAACTGAAACACTATCCAATCCCTCCCATACAGAAGCTACATCAAGTTGTTCATCATTATTTACATCAACAAGATATATATCTCTTGGAACATCACCTATCGCATACGAAGAATCTAACAAAAAAGCTCCGGTTCCACCTATTGTTTCAACTGTAAATGTCCATGTATAAGAATTCTCTAAAGGCAGTCCTTCAGATGCTTCCACATCAGTTGTAACTACAACTGTTATCTCTTCTCCGATTTTAAAATTGTTGAATGGTTCAAATGTAACAGTTTTTGCTGGCTCATTATAGTTGAAGAATCCATTATAACGGCCAGTCATATTTCCTGAGACAACAAAAGTTGTTGTATCAGTTGTTAACGTATTAATATCAGTATTAAACTGTACCGATATGAGAGCATCGGTGTTTACATTTAATTCATTTTGATCTGGTGTAGTGGAGACAACTGCTGGAGTAGGTTGGTTGTAGAGCACCCAGACATTATTTTCAGCAGAACTGCACAATATTAAATCAACATCACCATCGTTATTAATATCTGCTGATTTAATTCTATTAGGTGTACCGCCAACCGTTTCTAATTGATGAGTATCAAAATTCCCATCTCCTAAATTCATTAACACTGATACTGTATTCACTCCCCAGTTTGTAACAGCAAGATCATTATAACCATCATTGTTTAGATCTGTTGATGCAACCGATGAAGGCCAGGTTCCAACATTATAATCCTGTCTTGATAAGAAAATTCCAGATCCATTATTAATTAAAACTGTGACAGTATTTGAGTCTTTATTAGTTGTAGCAATATCAATATACCCATCAGTGTCAAAATCTGAGACACAGATTCCTACTGGATTGCCACTAACCGGAAAAGAACCCTGGATAGTAAATTGAGCATTTCCATTATTTAGTAAAACTGATACATTGTCACTTCCAGAATTTGGTGTGGTCAAGTCAAGATCACCATCATTATCAAAATCACCTGCTGCTACTGCGTTTGGACAACTTCCAACAGCAAAATCAGTTTTAGGTCCAAAAGTTCCGTTCCCAGCATTTAATAAAATAGATACATCCCCACCAGAACAATTAGAAGTTGCAACATCAAGATCACCATCACCGTCCAGATCTCCTAAGATAACATCATTTATTTGTCCGGTTACTACATAAGGAACTCTTGGATTGAACGTACCAAAACCATCGTTAATATAAACTGATACACCCTGATCCCATTCAGCAACCACTAGATCAATATAACCATCACTATTAACATCACCTGACGTGATTGCGTGTGCAATATTACCAATAGCGTACGTGTCGGCTGGATCATAACTTCCAGGTCCATTGCTGAGTACAACTGAAATACTATTTCCAATATAGTTAGAGGTAGCTACATCAAGATATCCATCATTATTAAAATCGCCTACTGTTGTTCCTATAGGATTATTCATTCCACCAGACAATGTATCTCCAAAAAAATCTCCACTTTCTCCAGTAGCATCGATAGTGAACGACCAGATATAGGCACTATCTAAAAAATATCCGCCAGAAGAGTGAATGTCATTAGTCAAGGTAACAGTAACAACTTCACCTGCAGAAAAGCCTTCATTCATCTCAAGAGATAATATATCTGAGTCATAATCGAAGCTAAAGGTGCCAGTATGAGAACCAGTAATATTACCAATCACTACAAAACTGGTACTATCTACAGATGACATATTTATATCAGTATTAAAATAAACAGATATTGCAGAATCAGCTTTTATGTTTAACTCGTTTTGTCCCGGGGTTGTTGACATGATAACTGGCATCGGAATATTTGATAATACTGAAACACTGTTTCCAAAAGAGTTAGCAGTTGCAATATCCATATCACCGTCACCATCAAAATCTGCAGTTGCTATACCTTTTGGTCCACCAGCAACAGAATATGTTTTCCTTTTAAGATATTCACCACTTCCCAAATTATATAAAATTGATACCATATTAGAATCATCACTTGTAACGAGAAGGTCCTGGAAGCCATCATTATTAATATCTGCCGAAGCAATTGATCGTGGTGCTGGACCAGAGGGAAATTCCTCATAAGGACTAAATGTACCCAACCCTAGATTTCTTAACGCTGATACCACATAATTCCCAGCACTGACTGTGACAACATCAATATCATAATCATTATCAATATTCAGTGTTGCAATACCTAAAGGGAAAAGAGCAGTATTTAATGTAGTGGTATCAAAGAATAGCCCGGATCCGTTATTTTCAAATATTGTCACACTGTTTCCCAAAGGATTTGAACAGGCTATATCGATCATATGATCACGATCAAAATCACCAACTCCAAGATTAGATGCTCCTAATCCGGCAGGATAGCTGTCAGAAAATGATAAATTACCCGTACCATTATTTAATAAAACAGAAATATTGTCGCTGGATCTATTTGCTGTAATTACATCAAGAGTACCATCTGCATTAACATCCATTAGTATTACATCTCTTGGATTACCTGTTACAGGATAAGAAGTATATGTATCAAAAGTCCCAGGTCCCAGGTTTATAAGAACAGAAATAGCATCATCAGTACCCTCTCCTACAACAAGATCTGTAAAATTATCATTATTCAAATCCCCTGCACAGAGTCCATATGATGTTCCACTGACCTGATAACCATTAATTGTTGTAAATTTACCGGTTCCATCATTCAACAATACATGAACAGTATCAATATTTGAATTTGAAATAGCAAGATCAGGCATTAAATCACCATTGAGATCGGCAGCAATAATATCGAACGGATCATTGCCTACATCATAAGTTGTATCAATTTCAAATCCACCCGCCCCAGTATCTATAGCAATCATGAAAGAATGCATATGTGGAGAGCCATAAGAAGCTTCTGGTGTGAGTGTAACTGTTACTACTTCCCCATAGGCAAATCCAACATCAGGTGTAAAGTAGGCAATGAAAAAACTATCAGGTTCAATATATTCAAGAAATCCAGAGCCATAGGAACCTGAATGATAACCAGAAATGCTGCCATTTACAAAAAATGAGCCTGGATTAAAGGATCCAGGAAACACTTCACCAATAAATATTAACTCAATATTAGTACCAGGGTTTGCAAAACTAGAATTCTCATATGGAGAATAATCAAGTAATAGCTGTGCGGATAGTGATCCGCAGAGTATTATTAGTGTTGTGAAAAGTGTTACAATTATAAATTTTTTCATTTATCCTGAACCCTCCGTTTTTTGACTAATATATTACAAATTCATAAATGAATTAATGGCAAATTATACCTATACACATTAATAGTTTACCCCACTGTTAACTTCAAAAGGTGATGAATACTAAAGAATATTTCTTAAGCAATCGGAATAAAGTAAATAATCAATTACAATTTTCTGCGTATCCTTGTAAATAATAACAGATTTTGTCTGTTTTGTCAATCATACATGCATTTTTGACAGTTTATAGAATTTGAATTTTTTTTGTAATAAGAAGTGGAGAGCAATCATCAGATCTCATTAAAAGAGTATATAATTCGATTATTTCAACATTTTTAATCGTCAATTTGCACCTTTTTTGAGCAATGGCAACTTATGTAATATTTTTTTACAATTGGAGTTAAGACCATGCATGATTAAGCGATAATATTGATATACCGGATAGTCCTGAGTTGTGAATAAGACCGGTAAACAAGATAATAAAGCTGGAATGTATGGCATCATTAGATACTCAAATTGAGAAAATTGCAATCCATTTAGTTACTATTGAACTTGATGATTTACCTGCATTTGCAAAACTTCATGAAGAGTTAACAACACTGAGCAAAGATTCTATCGATCAAATTGCAATTGTTTCAGAAGTTGCACAAAGCAGTGCAGATTTAATTGGGAAAATAATTCTCAATAAAATCAATGATAAGAAATCGACTATTTCATTAATAAAGAAGGCTCTCGAATGTATGCAGAGTATTATTCAATACATGAGAGAACTCTCTGAAATTTCTTTTCCAAAAGAACCGGTATTGTCTCGCTTGATTTCCTTGCCTTTCAAATCAGATTCTGAGATCTGTAATGATAATTGGACAGATGAAAATTTACAAAAATTTTGTGATTCATTAATAATAACTATTGATAAAGAAGATATATCTCTGATAGTAGAATTTATTTCAGAAGGTCGAGAATATTGTACCAAAGCAGAACAGATACTTATGGAACTGGAATCTGATGTTGAAAACAAATTAGCTGTAGACTCAATTTTTCGTTGTTTCCATAATATCAAGGGTGCAGCAAGTTTTCTTGATATGAAATCGATTACCTTTCTGTCTCATGAATCAGAAAGCCTTCTTGATCAAGCTCGCAAAGGCAGGATGTTAATCAAAGATAATAGTGTTGATATCATACTGTCCTCAATTAGTAGTATGAGAGAGCTATTTAACGGCGTAGAAAAATCAATAGCTACTGGCAAGCCATTTGATGGCAGCAGAATTGTTATCCCTCGTGTTCTTCAACTAAGGGAACTGATTTCATCCATAAATAATGAAAATAGAACCGACTCATCTGAACAATTATCTGCCCGATTAGGAGATGTCCTTGTTGATATGGGAGTAGTAACCCAGTTGGAAATTGATGTAGCTTTAACCAAAAAAGAATCACCTCAGGAAAGAATCGGTGAGACGCTAGTCAGGCATGGCAAAGTTACCAGGAAAGCTGTAGAACACGCCTTAAAATATCAAAAATTAACAAAGGATGATATCGTCATTGAGGAGACTGTCAGAATTGATGTTGAACGTATAAAAAAATTAATGGATAAAATTGTTGATTTGGTGGATGCTGAATCAATAATGGGAAAAGATGAAAATATTGTTTCTATCGCTTCCACAATAACCCAAAATAATTTTAACAGCCTCAATAAAATCACCAATGAATTATACGAAATTGGGACAACTTTAAGACTGGTTCCAATCAAACAAATATTTAAAAAAATATCGCGTGTCGTTAGTGATTTGTCAGCTAAATCTGGTAAAGTAGTGAATCTTACTCTTCTGGGTGATGATCTTGAAGTTGATCGGAAAATTTCTGAAAATGTAAGCAACCCTATGATGCATATGATTCGTAATTGTGTTGATCATGGTCTTGAATCGTCAGTAGAAAGAATGGAATTAGGGAAGCCTGAAGTCAGCCAGATATGGGTAAGAGCATTTTTTGATGATGATAATATTTTGTTTGAAATCGAGGATGATGGGAGAGGTTTGGATAAAGATCTGATTTTATCAAAAGCTTATGAATTAAATCTTGCTGAGAGTAACAAAAAATATACTGATAAAGAGATATATAATATAATTCTGATGCCAGGTTTTTCCACGGCAGCTAATATTACAGACATCTCCGGACGGGGAGTCGGTATGGATATTGTAAAGAAAAATATAGATGAAATGAATGGTATACTTGAAATTGAAACTACACCGGGAAACGGAACCAGATTTATAATCAAAGTGCCATTTAATAATTATTCTTCTATTAGAATTGATAAACATAGATCAACAACGAATCTTCCTGAAAAAGTGATCCAGTAGTGATGAGTGAATTATGAATGAAAATATAAAAACTGAAAATCCAAAAGTTTATAATCGATGCAAATTTACTGTGAGTGAAGATAAATTAATGGTATTTATGTCATGCAGTTTTGAATCTACTGCTGAACAAGATCTATTATTGGAAGATATTTATTCAAAGATAAGCAGAATGGGTATTTCTAATAATCTGGATGAACCAGAGCTTATAACTGCTATTGAGAAGGCAAGAAATAATGGCGAAGGTGTAACTGATCTGTTGATTATAAAAGGGATTTCGCCAGTGATGCCGCAAGATGGCAAGTTGGAATGGATGAAGGATTATTTTGCTGAAGGTTATTATGTAGATCCGGATACAAAAGCAATTGACTATCGCCAAAAAGCAGAGTTGCTCACTGTTACTGAAGGAGAATCTCTGGTAAAAGTATATCAGGAGATATCTGGCGAAAATGGTTGTGATGTTTACGGTAAATTGATAAGAGTACAGTCTCCCAAAAAAGTCAATGTTAGAGCAGGGCAGAATGTTGCTTGGGATAGCGACGAAGGTGTTTATAAAGCTAAATGTTCGGGTCGATTAAGTTTTAAGTCAAATTTGATTGAGGTACTGGATTTATACAGCATTTTTGGAGATGTAGGTCTTGAAACAGGTAATATCAAGCATAACGGTGATGTACAGATCAAAGGTGAAGTGATCTCAAACTTTATAGTTGAAGCAACAGGAAATATTGAAATAGGTGGAGTTGTTGGAGCCAGTAATATCATCTGTGGTGGCGATCTGATTGTAAAGGGTGGTATTAACGGAAACATTGAAAACAAAATAATAGTAAAAGGTAATGTTTATTCTAAATACTGCAACAATGCTCTTATTGAATGTGATGGCGATATTCATATCAAGGTAGGAATACATCATAGTCATTTCTATTGTAGTGGCAAGGCTATCTGTGATGGAGTTGTCATGGGGAGTGTTATAACAGCCGCCAAAGGAATATCTGTCGCCGAAGCAGGCTCAAAAAATAACACTGATACGACACTCGTTTCCGGTGTAGATTATAAGCTGATGAATTTGATAAAGAAACTCTCTGAGGATAGAGAGAATGCAAAAAAAGATTTGATAGTACATGAGATCAATAGGAAAAAGATCGCAACCATTGGCAACATACTCAACGATAAGCAGAAAGCAGTACTTGACGAAATCAATTCAGATATCGTTGAGACTAAAAAGAATATTGACGAATTACTTGAAGAAGAGAAAAGAAACCGAAGATTAATAAATTCTATCAGAGATACAGAGATTGAAATTATCGATACTGTTTACACTGAAACCATACTCAGAGTTCAGGATTCACTGTTTCGAGTATCAAATACACTTAAGGGTCCTCTCGTGGCAAGTATTGATAATACGACTGGTAAAATCGGATTATGCAGCAAAAGTGATGAAAAGATAAAATAGAATGAAAATAGAATATTTAATTTATATTGCATTATCAACTATGCACACAGTTAAGAATATTGTTGATATAGCATCTTATAAATTGATGAGATTTAAAACAATAATGATCGAAGTTCTTTGTTGTAATATTTCTTTAGTTTTTGAGGGTGAAGGGGTTGATTGCATCCATAGTCAAAGCTAGGAGAAATATATATGAAAATACTGATTGTTGATGACTCAAAGATAATGTGCAAGATTATATCAGGTGCACTCAATAAAGCAGGCATTGATGAAATCTTAATAGCTTATGATGGCCGGGAAGCTCTTGAAATCCTCAAGCAAAATGATGATATAGAATTACTATTTTTGGATTGGAATATGCCGGTAATGACCGGTATCGAATTATTAAAAGTACTTCGGGCAAGTGAGATTTCTATCCCGGTTATTATGGTAACAACTGAAGCAGAGCAGGAAAAAGTTCTTGAGGCTTTAAACGAAGGTGCCTGTGATTATCTGGTGAAACCATTCGGACTAAAAGAAATCAAAGCAAAACTGGATAAGTTTTCAAAGCCGGTGCAGTTACCAAAAGATCAATAACTGAATTACTTATTGTTTATATAGAAAAATAATTTATAGAAAAACAGCCATTTCAAATATGAAATGGCTGTTTTTTTTATAGTCAATTCTGATTAACATGGAGGAGGAGGGGGACCGCCTTTAAAGACGTAATTAACCAGATAAACAAGATCGTTTACAAGGATTAGTCCATTGTCTGCTAATGCATCCCCTTCTTCAAGGCACACAGGCGGCGGGCCGCCCTTAAACACATAATTTACAAGGAAGACAAGATCATTAACCAGAATAAGTTGATTGTCATGCAATGCATCTCCACGTTGTAAACAACAGGTAGAACTACAATTATTTAGATTATCTTTAAACCAGACTTTTGCATGATCCAAAGTATTACTCAAATCAAGAGTAGATGAGTTTCTGACAGTTGAAATGAAAGTATATATATTAACTGTATCTGATGCTTCTAAGGTGAGGTCATGATAATAAGTCATTACTGAGAATTGATCTTCTGAGCTACCCAGAGCAGAATAACCTACTGGTGCCATAAGTTGATAAATTTCCGATCCAACAAGTCCATTGGTTGGATAGACATAAGTAGCATTACTCTGTGTAAAAGCACTATGTGGAGTTGCTGAGGTATCAGCACATGTATCATTAACTCCAACACCAAGAAGAGCCATCCCACCTTCACGAAGTGTATTACTCTGGCAATTGGAACCAACACCCTGTTGGTAAACCATTTTATCACCTGCAATTGTTCCGCCAGTGTTAGCAGAACCGGAGTTTGAAGGAATATCCCAGTCTATGAATTCTCCTAAAGAAATCCCCGTATGAGTTTGTCCATCACCGGAGAAGAAGCTTAGGCATTGAATCATGAAATTACAAGTATCGATATTTTTAGGTGCGTACCAGATTTTCTTAAACCCAATGGCACTGTCTTCAGTCATAAGAGTTGCACCATTGAATATTTCATAATCACCGGAATCAGCAACAGGTTCTCCAAAATCGACTATAGGATGGAATTGGAATTTATTAACACCATACATATTATATGATGCCAGCGTATCAAATCCACGATCTTGTACAATCAGTGGTGAGCCATCGTACATATACAAATATTCACAATCACCCTGAAATCCGTAATCCATCGAAAAGGCGTATTTTCCGGCTCCGCCAAAATTCCCGCCACTGTTTACATGTAACTGAATGCAATCAGTAGCAATTGTGTCGGCAAAAAATGTTTCACATTCATCACCTATTCCATTACCGTTCAAATCTACTTGTAGCGGATTGTAAACAGTGGGACAGTTATCGACATCAGCACAGAGACCATCGCCATCAACATCATTGTTGAAATCATTTGGACAAGCATCGCAGACATCACCAATAAAATCTCCGTCAAGATCATCCTGGTTGGCATTTGGAGTGCCAGGGCAGTTATCACAATCATCACCACGACCGTCACTGTCACCATCAGTTTGGGCAAGATTATCAACTGCCGGACAGTTATCACAAAGATCACCAATACTGTCACCGTCAACATCACGTTGATCAGGATTTGATGTTGTTAAACAATTATCACAGGCATCACCAACGCCGTCACTATCGCCATCAGCTTGGCCAGCATTTGGAGTGGAGGGACAGTTATCACTAACATTTGGTATGCCATCACTGTCCATATCGCCAGCTTCACAGGCATCAATTATCCAGTTGGCATTAATATCATCAGGTGATCCCGGAAGGAAGCAGATCCCTGCGCCCTGACCAAGGAAATCAACACCTCTTAAGAATGAACGATAGTAGCGCCCAACTTGTAAATACTCAAAAACGCGCCATTGACCACCATTGTCGCCAACAATGAAAATATTTCCATTCGGACCTTTGGTTAATCCCCAGGGTGTCTGGACGCCATAGGCATCTGTAAATTCTTTTACAAAAGCACCGGTAGTACCATTATATTCAAGAACCTGATTGGTGTTGTAACTACTGACCAGTAAATTGCCATTGTCCAAGAAGACTAGATCTCTGGGAGCATCTAAGCCGCCTGAACCAGTTGTAACAAAAGTACTGATATAAGCACCTGTTGTTCCATTGTATTCATAGACGGCATCAAGGTCATTGCTGATAACGTAGAGATTTCCGTTTGGTCCAAATTCCAAACCATATGGGTTATCAAGTTGAGGTCCTCCACTGGTAAAATCACCAAGAGAGGTACCGCTTGCATCGTATCTTTTCACAACATCATTAAAGTAGTCCGAGACATAAAGATTACCTGAAGCATCAATTGTGATACCGCCTGGAATTGATAAACCACCAGTGCCAGAAGGTATTAAATTAGTTGTTGCTAAATTGCCAACAGTTACTCTGACAACATTGCCACTACCATTGTCAGCAACATAAAGGTAAAGTCCATCACTACTGGGGACTACATCATATGGATCTGACATGGAAACCTGAGTGAAATAAACTCCACTAAGTCCATGATACTCTCTAATAGACGAATTTCCCTGATCACAAACAATCATACTATACTGGCGATTAAGCTCAAACCAATCAGGTAGGGTATTACCGTTACAATCGTCGCACACGTCAAGTATTCTATTACGATCAATATCCAATGACATGTCCGCCTGAATTTCATTCCAGTCTAAGATAGAATTCCCATTACAATCCAGATCACATTCATCAGGAACTTCATTGCCATCATCATCGGTAGCCAGATAGTTCCAGGTTTCATATTCGTCAGGGATATTATTGGAGTTACAATCCGTCTCACAAATATCAGGAATACCATTCCCATCATAATCAGGGTGTACCTCCTCGCTAATATCAATAGGATCGAGAGTACCATTGATGTCACAATCCTGACATTCATCAGGGATACCATCAAAATTTGTATCCAGACTGGTACCTAATGAGATGTCTTCATCATCACGAACATTGTTTCCATTACAATCTCGACCATGACATCCTGCATTCCATACAGCAGCGACGATTCGTTCCTGTACCAGCCGATGGAAGCGCAGATCAATATTGCGCTGGTAACCCTGAGTGCCATGACAATAACTCATTATTGTTCCACGAGTGTACGTACCGTTGCCACAGTCAAAAATATGAGGATCAAAAGCATCACTAAAAGGATGGGGAGCACCATGATTGTGGCCCATCTCATGAGCTACTACATTTAAATCCCAATTGCCGTTGTCAGGATAGGTTACCGGAGAGAGAAAACTTCCATTTAAGTAGGCATCAATTCCATACCCCAAACCATTGCAGGTTGATGAATAATATGCAATTCCTCCAAATGATGCATCGCGTACACCACTAAACAGATGAACAATATTCAGATTGGTAGTATCTTCGTTTGCCCACCAGTAATCACGGAAGTTGCCAACATCATAGGAACTGAATGGCTCACCACCTGAAGGCCAGAGACGTGCTACAGCCAGTGTCATTCTGATATGATTATCACGCTCATAAATATCACTAACTGCAGCCAGAAGTTGAACAATGTAATCAAATGCTTCTATATTATTACCAAACATATTTACAAATGCCTGGTCAGCATCAATAGCAATTCTTTGGAGTAATGGACCGGCTGCTTCAGGGGCATTGCGTTTGAGCATTTCATCAATTTGAGGAATTAAATCCGGATCATGTTCAGTTCCGCAAAAAGGAACATCAATTCCGCCAAAACCGGAAACTTCACGAACTGTCAGAACATTGCTGCCAGATTTTAAATCTTCCTGTAATGTTGAGAAAGAATAGCGTTTACTTTTTAAGTCATCAGTATAGCCATTAATCATACCACTTGATGATATGGCAATAAAAACATGTGAATTTGGTTCACCGGCAATGTTACCTCTAAAAGTAACAATTTCAGGTTTTACAGTTTGAGTACTGCCTGATGCATCCCCGATCAGGAATCGAGCATCCGGGGCAATAATGTCAAATAACTCCAGCTCCAGTTCGAGATTTTCTGAAACACTTAAAGGAATTTCGAGTCTCTGAAAAGCCGGACCGTTTTTGGTCTGAAAATATATATCACTGCTAATTTCGGCCTTAATCTCTGTTGAAAGAGGTTGGACATCTTTAACAGTGAACGGTCGTAAAACTTCACCATCGGCGGCTGCATAAACCGGTAGTGCTGACAGTGAAGTCATTAAAAATGTAAATAACATTATTAGAATAAAATTTACATTCACATTTTTATTTTTACATGAGAATAAATTAATCATTAATACCTCCATAAGGTAGTTATCGAAAAATTCTGTTATTTCCTAAACATAAAGAATGGTTTAGTTTTTTTAAGGCAAGACCACCCTGTAAAACCTAATATCTTATTATCAAAATAAATAAATATGATTGATTTCTGTAGTTCTAATTTAACAGAAATGTTGAAATATAGCAAGATCTTTTGACAAAATTAGCATTAGTCGATTTATTCGAAATATTTAACTCGGATAATGTTGAAGACTAATTACAATTAGGTTCAGGACCGTTTTTCATTAAATAATTTACCAGACATACTAAATCAGTTACATTAATATCACCCGAAGAATCAACATCCATTTTTGATATATCTATAGGCGCTGATCCTCCATTAAAAATATATTCGACATAGTAAACCAAATCCTGAAAATCTAAAGCACCAGATTCATTAACATCACCACACATATATAGTACACCATTTCTCAAGATAGAGATAACACAGTTTGCAGAAGCAATATTGTATGTTGCAACTACAAAATCCATATCTCCATCATCTTCAAGATCACAAGATGAAATTGTAAAAGGTATAGGGCCTGTACTGTAAGCAGAATCAAGGAGAAATGATCCTACTCCATCATTGTAAAATGTATATACGTTGTTGTAAGACATATTTGCAGTTACCAGATCCAAGTCACCATCACCTTCTAGGTCAACTGGTTGAATATAAATCGAACCAGATGAAACATCATAAGATATGTTTTGTGGTGTAAATAAATTTCCATCTCCTTCATTGAAATAGATAGAAATGTCTCCTTCAGCTGATTGAGCAGTAAGGATATCCAAGTCATTATCATTATCAACATCTGCAGATGTAACAAAACTTGGACCAAAGCTTGTTGGTATAGTTAAGTGTAAACTTAAATCTCCATTACCATTATTTTTGAATATTTGAAAATTGTCAGACCGATGGCATACAACTACAATATCCATATCTCTGTCATTGTCAATATCAGCTGCGCAAACTGACCTGGGAAAGACTTCTGTTTCATACTCTATCCGAGTATTAAATGTACCGTCTCCGCCATTCACTAGAACGGTAATTTTATCATAGGCTACATTAGCAAAAATTAAATCGTAATAACTGTCACCATTAAGATCTGCATAACAAAGACCTTCGCAATTTATCATCGGATAATATATTGAATTTCCAAATGTACCATCTCCATTATTAAGAATTACTGACGCCCCTCTTGATCCTGCATTTGAGATTGCTATATCAAGGCCATTGGTTTTGTCTAAATCTACAAGAACAACAGACCATGGAAAATCAATTGTAGGATATGTTGTTCCAGTGGGAAACGAACCTGAGCCATTATTATACTGTACAGTAATGTAGTCTTCATCATAAGGAAGGCCCACGTTGAAAACTATATCTGGCAATTTATCCTGGTTAACATCGCCGGTACTCACTGATGAACCTGAACCAAAATATTCACTATTATCTGCCGGCATAAAGATTCCTGTTCCACCATGAACTTCCACTGTAAAAGTCCAAACATATCCATGATCTATTGGCGTACCTCCCATTGAAGTAATACTATCCGTAAGTATTACTGTGATAATCTCTCCTACTTTGAAATTATCATTAGGATCATAGGTAGTTGTTTTAGTAGAGGGATTATAGTTAATAACACCTGATAACAATCCAAATGTTTTGCTGTAAACCACAAATGTCGATTCGTTAATTGTACTGGGATCCATATCGACGTCAAATGTGACTGTAATATTCACATCGGTCTCAACATTCAATTCATTAATTGAAGGTGAACTTGAAAATATCATGGGTGTTTGGGCGATAATACTTGCATTTAATACAAATACAGCCACCAAAATTGCCATAAGATATGTTTTATCCACCCCTACTCTTGAAAAACTCATGTGAGCTCCCTACTTTGTAAATACTTATTTCAACAAGACCATCTTAAGAGTCTTTGTGTATTTTGTTGTTTCCATTCTGTAAAAGTAAATGCCATTGGCATATCGGCTGCCATCCCATGAGAATGAATATGCTCCTGCTTCCAAATAATCGTCAACAAGAGATTCGATTCTCTGGCCTTTAATATTATAAATTTCAATCCTTATTTGAGTAGCCTCAGGTATATCAAATTCTATTTCAGTAGTCGGATTAAAAGGATTTGGATAATTCTGATGCAGGGCATATTGATTTGGAATTATATTCGGTTTAACAGCATTGTTGATGCTTACTTCATAATCCTTATGTCTTGTATCTGCTACAATACATGAAATAGGATCAATCTCTCCGGGGATTCTTAACAATTGATGAACTCCAGATGAAAGGGTCATTTCACCATCCATATCAAGCATACTAATTATAGTTTCATTTTCAAATTGTCCGGTTAACAACTCAAAATCATCATTTAAAAGCATATCAACAGGACTCTCATTTTCACCAGGGATATTAAATTGAATTCCTTTCAGTGGTATTGGAGTGCTAATTGACAATGTTGTAAAACCATCATTAAACTCAGAGGTTACTTTTATACTCTGATTAAATTTTGGTGTGGCCACGCCACTTTTGCCGAGGCATCCACAATAGGGGTTTGCTCCCCCTTTGAAAACATAATTCACAAGATATGTCAGATCAGCAACATTTGGTCCAGTGCAGGAACCATTGACATCGAGGACATTATATGGACAGGGTGCATCTCCGCCTTTGAATATAAAGTTTACATAGAAAGTCAAATCTGAAACAGTTACATTCTGATCACCATTAATATCTCCCGGACGCGTGCCATAGTCAGTCGAAAGATCTCTTGTCCTATCAAACGCTGCTGATAAATCATTGTTGTATTGATTTGAGAACAATAATGTTTTGGTAGGATCACTTGATAATGTTGTATCCCAATGCATAGGATGGTCAACATTACATTCTGCATCTGATGAAAAATGAATATTAAAGACAGTCGTTGTTCCAATAGGTATTTCGTATCCGCTGGAGTTTTCCAGTTCAACATAAATATATCTATATAGATGACTGATCTCACGATAATTATTGTTCCAATCACTTGTCACCAGTCCATCAAATGAAATCGAATCAACATAGATGTTTAATGGCATCTGGATAGGTATTGAAGCACCTTTAATAGGTTGAGTCAATTTTGTCATTACCGGCTGAACACCATTACAGGGATGACCGGTTGAAACAGATGGGACAATTACAGAATCAGGGATATAGGTCTCAATATCAAAACAATGAGGTCCATCCCAGTTGGGTATGTTGTAAGTACCTCCAGTTAAATTCCACAACCATTGCCCACCGGGAGGGTAGAAGCAGGAATCAAGGCAAATAATTCCGCCATTATATTGATGAGGTATGGGGCCAATTTCAATTTGGAAAGGTACATCATGATAACCATCATAGAGACCATTATTACCAAAAATATCCAAACCACCAAAGCCAACAGTATCAGCACCGGAACCGGTTATGTTGAACTCAGTAATTTGAAATGCAACGGGAAATTCATCCTCGCCTATAGAGCCAGTTGAGATGGGAGTAGTATTTGTCCATTCTGCTCCGGTAGGTGAATAAACCTGGAAACCAGTAGTAAATGCAATTATTTTATTACCAGTATTATTATGCCAGCCGATATCAAAAGTTATCATCTCTCCGGTATGTACAATGCTGTCGCCATAGATATCAGCTACATCAGCAAGGTATATTTCTCCATCACCAGGTATAAATGAAGGGTCAACTATTGAATAACAATGAGGTCCATCCCAAGTAGGTACTAACTCAACCATATCATCCATTGTCCAGAGCCAGGGTTCATTTGGCGGGAACCAGCATGAATCAATACAGATTGATTTCCCCCGAGAATTTGCATCTATTGGTCCGGCTGTGATTGTAAAGACATTATCATCAAATCCGGCATTCATTCCGGATCCAGAGGATGTCTGCATTCCAAAACCAATTGTATCAGAACCAGAACCAGAAATACCGAATTCATTTATATCAACATAAGTACTAAATTGACCCAATCCTAAAGTTCCGGTTGTGTCACCGTAGGTTGTTGCCCACTCAGCGCCGTTTGGAGAATAAACTCTAAATCCCTGCTTCAAACCATAAACAGCTGTTTCGCTGTTATTTCTTAATCTGATATTAAATGTCATTGATTCGTTAACAGCAACTTCATTATTGGAATATAATCCATCAACATGATCAAGCTCTGCTTCAGCTTCATAGACAGCATAGATTCCATAACAGAACGGACCTTCCCAGGTAGGCAGCATAATACTGGCATCAGACATGGACCATCGCCAGGGATTATTGGGAGGGAACCAGCAGGAATCTATACATATTGTTTTGTCAACATCGTTATGTGAAATAGGACCAATGGTAATATTAAATACATTGTCATTAAATCCGTTTTCCATCCCAGTTCCATATTGTCTATTCATGACAAAACCAATTGTATCGGATCCTGAACCGGTAACACCGAATTCATTAATGAAGACACCCTGATCAAATTGAGTTAAGCCTAATGCTCCGGTAGTATCTCCTGTAGTTGTTGTCCACTGAGCGCCATCGGGGGAGTAAACTCTAAAACCCTGATTTAATCCATAAACAGATTTCATACTTTCATTGGTTAACCCAAACGTAAAAGTAATTAGATCATTTGATCCTATAGAATCAGGAGCAGTTAGACCATCAACATTATCCAGTACTACTTCGCCGGAGCGGGGAGCTTTTATATGGAAAGTATGAAGCCCATCCCACATGGGTGTAATAATTCTGTCACTGTTTGTTACAAACTTCCACTCGCTAACCGGTGGAAAAAAACTGGAATCGAGGCAGATTGTCTTGCCATCATGTATAGAATCTATAGCTCCCAATGTAATTGTATAAACCACTTCGTCAAAAGGCGTTGTTAGTCCCGGTCCGAAAATTGTAGCTCCGCTAAATCCGACTGTATCGGCCCCGGCACCATCGGTATTGGATTCATCTATTATGAAAACGAGACTCATCTGTTCTTCACCTAAAGTACCCGTTGTATCCGGAGTAGTAGACTGCCAGTAAGCACCATCAGGTGAATAAACTGTAAAACCATTAGTCATTGCATATATAGGTTCATCACCTTCATAACGAAGACGAATATCAAATCTTATTGGAGTATCCGTTACAATTGTATCTGGAGCAATTACCCCTTCAACATTATCAAGACTGAAAAAAGCAACAGGAGGTGAGGTTATCGTATAGCAATAAGGTCCATTCCATTCAGGAGTATGAGAACCGCCGTTAGAACTCCAATGCCAACTACCAGATGGTGGGAAAAATGTTGAATCTATACAAATTGTCTTACCTTCATCAATAGGGTCAATTGGTCCAATTGTTATTGTATATGGAACACCATTAAATCCTGGGGCCATTCCCGGTTCGGAAAAACTGACCATACCCAGTCCAAGTGTATCTGCACCGTTTCCATCGGCACTGAATTCACTGAAAAATATTCCCAAATTAAAATGCTCAGAACCAAGTACGCCGGTAGTATCACCTACAGAATTGTTCCAGGTTGCACCATCAGGGGAATAAATTATGAATCCATGCTGCAACCCCAATATGTTTGAAAAAGTATTGTTGTTGAAATGAATATCAAATGTGATTTCCTGACCGGTTGATATTTCAAATGGTCCTGTTTGCCCATCAATCTGTCCAATAGAAACAATCCCATTTTGACCGAAAACGGAAGTGGAAATTAATAATAACAATGAAAAGATAACACAACGGAGTCTCATAAATTCCTCCCCGGAATAAGTATCTTAGAAGATTTTATCTGCTTTTTTACATTACTATAGGACATTTTAAAATTAGTGGCGGTATAATTTTAAATCAACTTAATGACCTGCTTTAATGTACTAAACCAGCCACATTTTGTCAATTTAAATTATGTCTTGTGAAAATAGAGAAAATATAATTTATCAGGAAATCTAATAATAGATGATGTTAGAAAGTTGTTTTACTAAATTACTTCTTGAATTTAGATAATAGTTTAATGAATTCATTTTGTATAGAAGCATTATCCAAATTATCGGCATAATCCTGACGGCAAAGTGAAATTACTTCTGCAGATTCGTTAAAAATAAATTTAATGATCGATTCAAAGTCAGCAGGAGACATCTTTGGCATATTGTCAAAAGCTACAAGCATTGCAGAGATGTCTACGCCTATAACCGATGCATAGTCCACGATTTCATTTCTGTCAGCACTATTTAAATTTACCTGGCCAATTAACCAGTTAGCTACTCTTTCGTCCTTATGAAAAATTGGCACACTGGCATCGGCAAATCCACAAGGGTGACATTTGAGATAAGTAGGTTGGTCAATTTCATCCGCTAATTTTCTTCTTTCCAGATCAGAAGCGGAACATTGGTATTTTCCAAGTTCAGTTTTACTGATTAATCTACAAATATTACTGAAATTACTTGGCTTTGTTATCGGATTACCATGCAAATCAATTATAATTGAAGATACATTTGTTGCTGATGCAAAATGATCCTGAAATGTTTGAAGTCGCTCCAAAGATACGATGTCACCTAAAGTTGTTTTCTGTGTTGTGTTATCTTTTTGATTTTTTTCTTTAGTTCTCTCGTGCATGATGCAATTCCTATTGTTATTCAATAAGATTATTCAAATAAAAGATTCTTATAATAATTTATCGGTAATATTCCAGAAAGAATGACAAGGCTATTTTGAAACTGATCTTCCGTAGGTTAAATTTAATATATATTTTCAATATTTAGATTTAATAATAAAGTAGATAATAATTGCCTCTCATTTGTTTAAAGTCTATATTTATCAATCACTATATTAAATTGGAAATATGATTTATGATGGAGGATTATGATGACCAGAGGTGATAACTGGAAAAAATTTTTTGAAAATATGGGCTGGATCAATGATGACGTAATCTCTGCTGGCAAAGAAGGTGAATTAATAATTTCTATCAGAAAATGTGAAGGCTATGACAGCGGCAAGACAGATACAATAAACACAGCTCTTATTCATAAAGAATTTGATATATTATGCCACGAAACTCCATCCGGGACTGTGTTTTTCCAATGGGATGATATCCTTCAGGTTAAGCTGGAAGTTTCCAAGAAGAAAAAGGGCTGGTTGTAAATCCTTATTTAAAACTTTTTACAGCGCCATCAACTGATTCATGAAACTGGAAAATTTTATTCATACTGCATTTTTCCATTAATGAGTGAACCGGTGGAGTCATTGATGCTAACCTGAGATCGCCGCCGTTATTGCGAAGAGTGGTCATGCCGCTTATACATTTCCCGATTCCCAGTGAATTCATCCATGTAACGCCTTCCAGATTAAGAACAACATTAATATGTTTTTGCTCAACTAATTCATGGATAGTTTTAAGAAGAACTTCATCTTCCGGACTTCCTAATATTTTGCCTTCCGGTGATATAATTTTAATCCCGTCCGATTCCTGAATAGATAATTTAATAATGCACCTCGCATTTTATTTAATAGTGAATCCTTGCAAGTCGAATATAAGCCATTTAATGACACAATTCAATAAAAAGAGATAATTCAACATCCCTGTATGATCCAAATTTTACAATAAAATAAAAAGTTGTCTCTTGTATTGCAGTTATAGTATAATGCTTAGGAATGGGATTTGAATCATTTATAGCGCGCCGCTATATGCGGTCGGGACAACTATTTGTTACTGTCTCTACCTGGATTACAATTATTGGTGTAATGCTGGGAGTGGCGGTGGTATGTGTAGTAATGTCTGTGCATAATGGGTTTGAATCAGAGATTCGTACCCGATTGTTGGGGACAACATCGCATGTTACAATTTTCCCTTTTAATAATGAATATATTACAAACTATAATGATTTGATTGATACAATTGAATCAGTAGAGGGGGTAGAGGCTGCCTCGGCATTTATCTATTATAAGGTAGCTATCTCTTCGGCTTCAAATGGCGACGGGATAATCATTAGAGGCATTGATATTGAACAGGAAAAGAAAACTTCTCAGATCATTGATAATGTTATAGTTGGGGATTGTTCTTTTGATCCGGTTATTGATGAAGATGATACTATTCCCGGGTTGATTATTGGAAGCAGTCTGGCAGATAGATTGGGCGTTTTTCTGGGATCATCGGTCTTTTTATATTCCCTTAAAGGAGAAGATCTTCAACGCAATAGCCGCCCAAGAGTAGCCAAATTTTTTGTATCAGGAATTCTGGAAACCGGGATGTATGATTTTGATGCTCAAATGGCCTATATATCTTTGGAATCTGCACAGAAATTATTTCGAACCGGAGATGCTGTAACTACAATTCACCTAAAATTAAATGATGTAGCTTATGCGCCTGAAATATCAGCAGCAATAGATTCTACGCTTGGCTTTAGATATGATATAGTCCCCTGGTATGAACTGCATCGAAATCTGTTTGAATGGATAGAAATTGAGAAAATGGTGTTATTTATTGGTTTTATTCTGATTGTACTTGTGGCGGCATTTTCAATTATTTCAACGCTGGTCCTGCTTACAATGGAAAAAAGAGGGGAAATCGGGATACTTAAAACAATGGGTTCAACCCCATTTTCTATAATTAGAATATTTGTTTCAAAAGGTTTAAGCATATCAACTTATGGAGTTTTTCTTGGTTGGATATTAGCTATATTATGCGCCTATTTACAGAATCAATTTGAAATTATTACAGTGCCTGCTGATATATATTTTATAAGCTTTATACCAGTTGAAATCCACATGTTAGACTTTATAGTAGCCGGTGGGGCAACGTTTTTCATATGCTTCCTGGCTTCGATATATCCAGCTTATCAAGCCTCCAGAGTATCGGTGATTGAAGTTTTAAGGAAGTAAAATGGCTGTAATCATAATAAATACTAAACGTTTACGAGAATTTGGCGAAAATAATAATATACTTGTGATTTAATTTAATTACAGGTTGAGAATTGGATTATGGAAGATAAGAAGATCTTGGAAGCGACTGATATACACCGGGTTTTTAGAACTTCTGATACCACGGTTAATGTTCTGAATGGGATTTCAATATCTGTTCCTAAAGGAGAGATGGTGGCAGTTACAGGGGCTTCGGGAGTCGGTAAATCGACTCTTTTACATCTATTGGGAGGTTTGGACAAACCTACTAATGGAGAGATCAGGATTGATGGAGAGTTGTTGAATAATAAATCGGAAGAAGAATTATCTCTTTTTCGTAACAAGAATGTAGGCTTTGTTTTTCAGGCGCACTATCTGCTCGAAGACTTTACTGCTCTTGAAAATGTGATGATACCGATAATGATGGCTGGAAAAAAAAGAAATGAAGCAGCCATGAAAGGGGAACTACTACTGGAACTTGTGGGTTTAAAGGATAGACAGACACATCGCCCGACTCAGTTGTCCGGCGGAGAACAACAGAGAGTTGCTGTTGCCCGTGCATTAGCCAATGAGCCGCAGATTGTTCTGGCTGATGAACCTTCAGGTAACCTTGATACGGATACCAGTAGAAAGCTGCATGACCTCCTTTTCAAACTCAACCAGGATCAAAGTACGACTTTTTTAATAGCAACTCACAATAAGGAATTAGCAAGGGGATGCAATCGCCAATTAAAATTAACTGGCGGTAAGTTAAGCGAATAGGAAAATTAGGTGGTGGTTAAATGAAATGCCAGGATTGCCAGAAGCAAGAAGCTATGGTTCATATGACTCAGATTATTAATAATGAAAAAACAACATTGAATCTATGCCAGCAATGTGCCTTAGCTAGAGGCTTCCACTCGCCGTTGGATAATATACCGTTTCCTCTGGCTGAAATTTTGACAGGGATAGCTGATGCTGGTCCCAAACCATCTTTGAAGAAAAAAGATAATAGTCCTAAATTGATTTGTCCGAACTGTGGTTTGGAGTTTAATGAATTTACTCAACAGGGTCGTTTTGGTTGTGGTGCTTGTTATAAAGCTTTCCGTCCGAGACTGGAACAGATAATGAGAAAGATTCATGGTAACTCTCTGCATCGCGGACGTAGTCCGATTATTTCCAGCGAAAGTATGGAAAGCTCTGAAGTCTTGCCGGTCAAAGAAGAGGAACGTCTGGAAGAAGAGCTGGCCAAGGCGATTGGGGCAGAGGATTTTGAAAGAGCGGCAGAGATAAGAGATAAACTAAAAACAATTAGAGAGAATCTCTCTCTTGAGAATAAATAGTCAGGGGTAAAGTTGGATATCATGTTTGAAGAAATGGCAAAATCACCAGCAGCCTGGCTCTCCGGTAAAGGTGAGGATGCTCTGGTAGTCCTTTCAACAAGGGTTAGATTAGCTCGCAATGTTGCAGGATGTAAATACCCGCCATCAGCGGATCTTGATACCAAAAAACGTATTGTCGGGTATTTTGACTCAACTGTCACAAGATCAAAACTATTGGGACAGGGTACTTACTATAATTCCTCGGATATTTCAAATTGGGATCGGGATTTTCTGATCGAAAGACATTTGATATCTCCATTGTTTTTAAATGGTGAATTATCAAAATCACTATTTATCGGACCGGAAGAAAAAGTATCAATAATGATCAACGAAGAGGATCATTTAAGAATACAGGGCCTGACTGCCGGACTGGATCCTAAAGGGGCCTATGAACTGGCATCTGCTTATGATTCTGAAGTCGGACGCTATCTGGAATATGATTACGATCCTGATTTTGGATATTTGACCGCTTGCCCGACCAATGCCGGTACTGGTATGAGAACCTCGGTATTAATTCACCTGCCCGGATTGGTTTTGACCAAAGATATTGATAATGTAATTAAGTATATCACCCGATGTGGCTTGATCGTTCGTGGATTTTATGGAGAAGGCTCTGATGTTTTAGGCAACCTTTTCCAAATTTCCAACCAGAATACATTGGGAATTTCCGAAGAAGAAATAATGGGACAGATCAACCGCATCACTTTGGAAATTATAGAAAAAGAGGCATCGGCTCGCCAGCGTCTGATTGATGAAGCGGCTGATATGATCGAAGATAAAATATGGCGTGCTTATGGTATTTTAAAAAATGCGAGAGTTCTGACTTCGGATGAAGTAATGAATTTACTTTCAGCCGTCAGACTTGGTCACGCTATGAAGATTATAGATTTTCTGGATATAACTTTGATAAATGAAATTTTACTTTTATCACAACCGGCGCATTTACAGAAATATTACGGCTCGGAAATGGATTCCAATCGTCGTGATTTTGTCAGAGCGCAAATGGTTCGTGAAAAATTAAGGGATAACTAAGCTATTATTATGTATGAAATATTAACACACGGGTTTGAAATAAGATACATCGGGAAGGATGGCTCACGATGAATGAGATGTTTACTGAGCATGCACGCAAAGCAATAGAATATGCACGAGATGAAGCTGCTCGACTGCGTCATGATTACATCGGAACCGAGCATCTGCTGTTGGGATTAATCAGATTAGGTGATGGAAAGGCGATTGAAATAATTGCCAATCTTGGCCTGGAACTACCTGATCTGAAAACTTCGATAGAAGAAGTTGTCCAGCCGGCAGGGGGTACCATGACAATGGGGCAACTACCATTAACAGCACGTGCCAAGAAAACTCTTGAAGTCTCAGGGCAGGAAGCCAGAGCTCTTAAATCAAAGGATATTGATACCGAGCATATCATTTTAGCTCTCCTTAAGGATGAAGAAGGTGTGGCTGCTCAGGTTTTATCAACCTACGAAATTGATTATAAAGAGGCTTATGAAGAGCTAAAAAATATTAAGAGCGGACATCCCTCCTCTTTTAAGAAAAAACGCAAAAAATCAAAAACTCCGGCACTGGATCATTTTGGACGCGACTTGACCGAATTAGCCCGAAAGGGAAAACTGGATCCGATTATTGGCCGGATTGATGAAATTGAAAGAGTTGCCCAGGTATTATCCCGCCGCAAGAAAAATAATCCGGTTCTTATTGGTGAACCAGGAGTAGGGAAAACCGCTATCGCTGAGGGCTTGGCCCAACGTATTGTTGAAAACAGAGTTCCGCAAACTCTTGAAAACAAAAGAGTCGTTACTCTTGATATGGCTTCTTTGGTAGCTGGTACAAAATATAGAGGTCAATTCGAAGAACGGTTGAAAGCCGTCTTAAATGAAATCATTAATGCAACCGATGTTATTATCTTCATTGATGAGATTCATACTATTGTTGGTGCCGGTGGAGCTGAGGGATCATTGGATGCCTCCAATATTTTTAAACCTTCATTAGCTCGCGGTGAACTTCGTTGTATTGGTGCTACTACAATGAATGAATACCGTAAGTTCATTGAAAAAGATGGCGCTCTTGACCGCCGTTTCCAGACGGTTACTGTTGATCCTCCTTCTGAAGAAGATACTATCAAAATTCTGAAGGGATTAAGGCAGTCATACGAAGAACATCATCAGTTGAATATTTCTGATGAAGCCATTGACGCAGCCGTGAAACTATCCAACAGATATATATCCGGAAGATTCCAGCCTGATAAAGCTATTGACCTAATTGATGAAGCCGGCTCAAGGGCGCATCTTTCTACTTATACCAGACCTGAAGAATTTACTGATATTGAAAACGAAGTAACTGAACTGCATGAGAAAAAAGAACAGGCAGTTAAGAATCAGGCTTTTGAAACAGCCGCCCAGCTTCGTGATGATATTAAAGCCAAAAAAGAAGAGCTTACCAATCTGAAGAAGAAATGGGAAGAGGCTCGCGAAGAAAATAAAATTACTCTATCTGGTGATGAAGTTGCTGCTGTACTGGCAAAAATGACAGGCATTCCTTTGTTCCGTCTTGAAGAGAACGAGTCCAAGAGACTTCTTCGGATGGAAGAAGAAATTCAAAAGACAATCGTTGGCCAGGATGAAGCGATCACTTCGGTTGCCAAAGCCATCCGCCGGGCAAGGGCTGGGTTGGGTGATGCTCGTCGTCCCATTGGAACCTTTATATTCCTCGGACCCACCGGGGTTGGTAAAACCGAATTGGCTCGAAGATTATCAGAATTTTTGTTTGATGATGTGGAATCTCTTATTCGTATTGATATGTCTGAATACATGGAGAAATTTGCTGTATCACGTCTGATAGGTGCTCCTCCGGGATATGTTGGATACGAAGAAGGCGGCCAGCTCACTGAAAAAGTACGCCGGAAACCTTACTCTGTAGTCTTGTTGGATGAAATTGAAAAAGCTCATCCTGATGTATTCAATATTTTACTTCAGTTATTTGATGACGGCCAGCTTACCGATTCATTCGGGCGTAAAGTCGATTTCAAGAACACAGTCGTTATTATGACTTCAAATCTTGGAACAAGACAGTTGCGCGATGACAAAACAGTTGGCTTTGATGCAAAAGCATCTGATAATTCACATGAAAATATGTCTAAGAAGATCAAAGATGAACTTCGTAAAGCCTTCAATCCGGAACTTTTGAACCGTATTGATGAGACTCTTATTTTCCATTCACTGGAAAGAGAGCATATTAAGCAGATTATCGAGATTATGGTTAATGATACTGCCGAACAATTGGCCGAACGCGGAATCAGTTTTAATCTTAGCGAAGAAGCCAAAGAATTTTTGACTGATAAAGGATTTGAACCGGAATATGGTGCTCGTCCTTTAGCGAGAGCATTGCGCAAATATCTCGATGATCCTCTTTCTGAAGAAATTCTAAGAGGACAATATGCCGGTGATTGTGAATTGTTTATTAGTGCAACCAAAGAAGAACTGACATTTGCATTTAATCCCAAAGACGATTCCAAAGAAAGCAATGGCAACGGCCATTCGGAGGAACACGTCAACCGTTAGACAATATTTTTTGATAGCTACATATTGATAAGATCAACTTGATCATAAATAAAACAGCCGGCTTAACCCGGCTGTTTTTTTGTTAGTTACAAAAAAAAGAAGCTCACTAATGAAGTGATCGGGGATAGAGGGGGAGATCCCAGATCATTTTAATCATCAGCAAGCTTCGCATTTTATCTAACTACTATATTATATAATCTGTACCTGTCAATGTCAAATGGATTAGTAAAATGTGGATAATATATATCCGTTATCAATTACCGTTACCAATTACATTATCCGCAAGTGCATAACATTAAGTTATTGTAATGCAATACCATAGAACAAGCAAATGCGAGTATTTAAGTATGCTGAAGTAGTTGAAAATGTGATATTGAACGTGGTAATCTATTTTTAGTAAATGATTTACATATTTTAGAAGGTTAAATCCATGTTTTTACGATTTTATCAGTGTAGTTGGTTCAACATTTCATTATAATAATCCGTCTAAATAATTAGATAAATTATCTTTTTGGGGTTGTGCTCAAAAGGGAATGGATATATATTCACAAATTGTGATCTAAATATTTGAGGAGTTTGGAAGAAATGAAGAAAGTTTTATTTAGTTTTTTCGCACTGATAATGATGGCCTTAATGTTTGGCTGTGCCGCTGATATAATTCTTGAAGAACCAGAGACTTTAGATGGTGATTATATTGGTGAGTACATTTACCGAGCTCGTGGTTCTGGAGTTACTGAAGACACATCAATTCAAAGAATTACCTGGAGATTTGTCGGAGACTCTCTAACCTGGGGAATGAATATAGATTTTGAACATCCTGATTTTAATACCGATTTTTGTATTTGTGAATCTTTTGGGAAATTCCTTTTAGAAGACAGATTACGTTTACAGGAAAAAAAGTGGACTCCAAATGGAGATCTTTGTTCGTCCTGTAACCCCAGTACAAACCCGGAAGGTCTATTTCTTTTGGATCGCTCAACCGGAGCACTAAAAATGACCCAGCAAATAACAACTGCTGATTCTATTATTGTTAAACAATTTGTGTTAAATAAAATTGTTGATACTACCAGTTCTAAGTAATTAGTATCTTATGTAAATTATGAGGCAGGTATTCCCTGCCTCTTTTTTTTGTCTTTTTCTCAAAATTATCTCAATCATTAAAATTAAATAAAAACACTGACCGTATCTGTCAGTCACCTATGCTAACATGAATTTATGAAAAATAGAATCAGAAGGGCAGAGGAGGTGATTATCGGGGTGCGTGAACATTGGGTCTTGTACTCAATGTTGGGAACGGAGGTCGCCTATGGTGGCCTCTGGGGGATAAATGAAAAAACTTATGATTTGAGGTAGGAATAATGCTATCTAAAATATTTTCTGCATCTACCCTTGGCGTTGATGCCTATCGAGTGGAAGTTGAAGCGGATATTCAACAGCAATTGCCAGCTTTTGTTACTGTTGGACTGCCAGAAGGAGCAGTGCGGGAATCAAAAGAGCGAGTAACGGCAGCAATAAAAAACTCAGATTTTGTTTTCCCAGCCAAACGGGTAACAATCAATTTAGCACCGGCAGATATAAAAAAGGAAGGTTCGGCCTTTGATCTTCCGATAGCTGTAGGAATACTTGCAGCAACAGGACAGATTCTCCGTGAAAGATTCGATGAGTATGTAATGTTAGGCGAACTTTCTCTTGATGGTACCTTGCGGGCAATTCCCGGGGTGCTGCCTATGACAATGAATATTAAATCAAACAATGGGATTAAAGGGATCATTGTCCCAAAAGAAAACGCCAAAGAAGCAGCAATGGCTCAAACAGTACCGGTAATTTCTGTCGGGTCATTAAAAGAAGCAGTACATTTTCTTGAGGATGAAAGTTCAGTAAAACCATATGAAATAGATATTAAAGCTGTTTTTGAAAGAGCACTGTCATATCCAATTGATTTCAATGATGTCAAGGGGCAGGAATCTGCAAAAAGGGCTTTGGAAGTTTCCGCCGCCGGCGGGCATAATATTGTCATGATTGGACCTCCCGGTTCCGGGAAAACAATGTTAGCCCGAAGGGTTCCGACAGTTCTCCCTGATCTCAGTATCGCTGAAGCATTGGAGACAACCAAGATACATTCTGTTGCCGGACGACTTCAGGCAGATTCAGCATTAGTAGCAACACGTCCTTTTCGATCACCTCATCATTCGATATCATATGCCGGATTAGTTGGGGGAGGGCATATTCCCAAACCGGGAGAAGTATCGTTGGCTCATCATGGGGTATTATTTTTAGATGAACTTCCTGAGTTTAAAAAAGATATTCTTGAGATGCTTCGTCAGCCGATGGAAGATAACCAGGTTACAATTTCTCGAGCAACAATTACGCTGACCTACCCGGCTGGATTTATGTTAGTAGCAGCCATGAATCCCTGCCCATGTGGATACTATGGCGATCCGACCCATGATTGCAATTGTTCCTCTGGTGAAATTCAAAGATATATGTCAAGAATTTCCGGACCATTGATGGACAGAATTGATATTCATATCAGTGTCCCTTCTGTAAAGTTTAAAGATTTATCATCTGATACTCGTGGTGAAAATTCTGATGATATTAGAAAAAGAGTCAACATTGCCCGACATAGACAGCATGAAAGATTTGAAAATGAGAAACAGATTTTTTGTAACGCTCATATGGAATCGTCAGACATAAGAGAATATTGCAAAATAGATGAAAAATCGCAGTCGTTATTGTCCCTTGCCATAACCAAACAGGGTTTGTCAGCTCGTGCTTATGATCGCATTCTGAAAGTGTCGCGTACTATTGCTGATTTGGATAATGAAAATAAAATAAAAATCGGTCATGTAGCCGAAGCTGTACACTATCGTACGCTTGATAGAAAATTATGGCTATAATTCTACAATAAGAACATTTCAAATCATCGCTTAAAACAATTGATTTTAATCATTGATTACCTGATATTTACTTTTTGATTATTGCATCGGTTAGATAAGTGTATCAATTCAGGTCTAAGAGGATGATGTAAATGAAATGGCTGCGCAATATAATACAGGGTGGTAAATCCAGCACAGATACCGATCTCACCGTTGTCAGAGAAAAATTCCAGATATTCAGACAACTCCTCTATAAGCACGATAATGTCCTGCGCATGATAAGTGATATGGATGAAAAAGCTCAGGGGGAATATCTGTTTGATTTGCATTATATCAAATCAAGTCTAAGAAAAATACAATCTGACACTTATGATGCTATCGAGCTGATGGTTAAAATGGGTGGCGATCAATACAAAGCTTTAGTGCAGGTTACTGATAATATTTTCTCTGACCTGGAGCAGATAATTCCCATCACAGGAACAATAAAAGAGGATGATCTGGTTATCTCGTATGATAAGCTTGGACGAGAACAAATTAGATCGGTTGGAAGCAAGAATGCTCAATTAGGGGAGATGAAATCAAAATTGAATCTCCCGGTTCCGGATGGTTTTGCTATAAGTGCCTGGGCTTACAGATTGTTTGTCGATTCAAATAACCTTCAGGAAAAAATTACCGATTGCCTTGATAATTTAAATATTCGCAGTTCCGATGATTTGATTTCATATGGTGAAAAAATGCGGGCAATGGTGATGGAGTGTACTGTCCCTGATGAAATTTCATCCGCTATACTGGAATCATGTAAAAAACTTCAGGATAATAAGACTGTAAACCGCTTTGCTATGCGTTCCAGTGCTTTGGGTGAAGATTCTATCCACAGTTTCGCGGGACAGTATGCTTCGATTTTAAACGTAACTCCTGATAAAGTTATCAATAAATACAAAGAAGTAATTGCAGGCAAATTTACACCTCAGGCAATATACTATTTCTTAAGCCAGGCTATGTCTGAACAGAAATTGGCTATGAGTGTAGCTTGCGTTGCAATGATTGATGCTGCGGCCAGCGGAGTAGTGTATACCCGCAATCCAATTGATCCAAAAGACAACTGCATAATGATCAGTTCAATATGGGGATTGGGGAAATACCTTGTGGATGGCAAGTTATCTCCTGATATTTTTCGTGTTTCCAGAAAAGAAGGAACTATACTAAGTAAAGCTGTCTCCAGAAAAGAAATCAAATTAGTACTTTCCGAAAATGGTGGAACATGCGAGAAAAAAGTTCCTAAAGATGAACAGGAAACACCATCACTTAATAATGATCAACTTCGAGAATTAGCTCGTTATGCTATTATTTTAGAAAATCACTATGATGCTCCACAGGATATTGAATTCGTTGTTGATCAAAAAGGGAAAATCTATCTTCTGCAAACCAGAGCTCTCAGAATATTTAAATCGCCGACGAATAAGAGTAAAATTGATTTAAGCAAATTTGAAATTTTGTCAAAGGGAGGATCTACAATTAGTCCCGGAGCTGGTTCTGGCAAAATTTATCATGCTTCTTCTCTGGATGATCTTTCTGGTATGCCGGATAATGCCGTACTTGTAACACCTAATTCTTTTCCTGGCATTGTAACGGTAATGAACAGGGTTAAGGCAATTGTTACCGGGATAGGTGGGCTGGCCAACCATATGGCCACAATTGCACGAGAATTTAGAGTACCCACTCTCGGTAATATTGAAAGTATCAAGCTTCTCAAGAGTGATGATGAAGTCACTGTTGATGCCACCGATTGTGTAATTTATAAGGGGGTAATTCATGAGCTAATTGATACCAGAAAAGGAGATGTTTCACTTTTTAGTGACCTGGCTATTTTTGAAATGCTCCAGCATATATTAAAATCAATATCTCCACTTAATTTGCTTCACCCCCAATCACTTAATTTTACTCCACCGAATTGTCGTACAATCCATGATATCTGCCGCTTTATCCATCAGAAAGTAATTGAAGAAATGTTTGATGAAGCCATCAGGTTTGGCGGAACAAAAAAACATGGGTTCAGGCTGAATACAGAAATGCCGATGGAAGTTCGTCTTATCTATCTTGATAAAGAACCCTCTACCCGTAGTAAAGATGGCGTTATTGAAAAAGAGAATCTAGCTTCATCACCAATGATTCATTTCTGGGAAGGGATTGCCAAAGAAGGATGGCCATCAGTTCAACTCCCGCCAAAATTCAAAGGAGTAGAGGGACAGTTTGTTGCGGATGGCAACCTTGATGATATGCCCAAATTCAGAGAGACTAGTTTTGCGATTCTCAGCCGGGACTATATGATTTGTAATTTGCATATGGGCTACCATTTTACTACTGTGGAAGCAATGTGTACCAATGAGCCGGACAGTAATTATATTCGTATGCAATGGGGTGAAGGGGGAGCTATGCTCGAAAAGAGAGTACGCCGTATTAACCTGATTGCAGATATTACCAAGCATCTTGGATTTGAAAATTATAGTAAAGCCGATTATATGGATGTCGTCCTGGCATATATTCCTGAAAATGAAATTAAAATTAAGCTCTATCTACTAGGACGTTTGACTATGATGTCCAAACAACTTGATATGGCCCTTTCCAATGATGAAGTAGCACTTTGGTATAAAGAAGACATTATGAAAAGATTAGGGATTATAAACGAATCAGAGTAGAAATAGTGGATACTGACAAAATTAAAAGAAAAGAACAAATTTATAACCCGACAAGATTACGATACCTGATTTTTATCAGTCTGGTTGTAATTTTGATTCTATTGGGTATAGGATTATATATCGTCTATCAGGATGCTGATACAATCGAACAGCATATCGAGAATGAATTTAATGAACTGCAATTAGTGCTTGCAAAACAGACAGCTCTGCAAATTGAAAATGAAATAAATAATATTAATTCCGAGCTTGATTATATCGCTTCATTAGAATTACCGGTAGGATCATCATCAGAAAAAGTTAATGCACTAAAAACAATTATTGCAAAAAATAGTGACAAAGGAATTATAGACGTAGGTATAAGATCAAATATAGGCATGTCAACGCCAGAATATGGATACATTCCCTTAATAACAATGGGCAATCCCTTTGAAATGAATATTATCTATGATAATAACAATACTGATATTACTGGAGATATGCTCCAATGTTATTTTTGGAAATCACATGTAACAAGCAAGCAAGATACTGTTAAACTCTATCTCCAATATGATTTGGAAAAGTTGATTGGATATTTTGCAAGCAAATTAACTCCAGGTCATTCCGGCTATGCCTGGGTAGTAGATGATACTGGTAAAATTCTCTATCACCCAGTGGAAGATTATGTTGGAAGAATGTCTGTTCAGGTTTTCAGCGATATATTATCTGGTCATGATTTTGAAACAATCATTCTGACCATGAACAATGAAATGCTTCAAGGCAAATATGGGACCAGTTCTTATTGTAGCCCGATGCAAAATGACAAAAATAATTCTATTGATAAATTAATTGCCTATGCTCCTGTTAAGCTTGATTTCCTCCCGGAAGGTAAATTTTGGTCGGTGGCTGTTACAACACCGGTTAGCGAAGTATTGGAAGGAATTACCGACACGACCCAAAGTCATGTAATTGCCGAAATAATTATTATCCTGAGCATGTTTTTACTTGGAGGGCTGATTGTAATTTATGAACGACGGATGGCGAAATATTTCTCCCGTAGAGTTACCGTGCAGCAAAATTATCTATCCAGTGTGTTACAAAATACTGTCGATGCAATAATTATGATGGATAAGGATAATAGAATTATTGTATGGAATACCGGTGCCGAGTTAACTTTTGGATTTAAAGAAAAAGAGATGCTGGGGCAGACATTTCATAGGATTATTCCTCCCGAATTAGATGCCAATCAGGAACTGAAAAAAATTCATGAAGAAGTTATTACTCATGGCTACATTAGAAACTATCGTGCTCTGCGACTTACTGCTGAAGGAAAAAGAATCACAGTCGATCTTTCAAGGACAGTTATAAGAGATGATGATGGTGAAATAATTGGAAGTGTAGCCATCATCAAAGATGTCACCAGAGAGATGGATGTGGAACAACGCATGTATAACACCGAAAAACTGGCATCAATTGGAACCCTTGCTGCCGGTGTTGCTCATGAGATAAATAATCCTTTGGCTGTAATTCTTGGTTTTACTGATTTGTTAAAAGATCGTTTCAAAGAAGGTTCTTCGGAATTGGAAGATCTGAAAATTATTGAAGAGAACGCCGAGAATGCAAAAACGACAGTTGAGAATCTTCTGGGATTTGCCCGGGTAAGCGAAGGGGAGCAGGATAGTGTTGACGTCAATGAAAGCCTTCAGACAGTTATAAAAATAGTTGAAAGTACATTGACTCATGAGAAAATTGAACTGGTAAATGAGATTAATAAAAATCTACCCGATGTGCGCGGTGATACCAGAGAATTTCAACAGGTGATTTTTAATCTTATAAATAATGCCTTGGCTGCCATGAAAGGCTCCAAAGGGATTATTAAAGTATCCGGTTGGATAGAATCTCGAAGGGTTTGTGTTCGTGTGACCGATACCGGTATAGGAATTCCTGATCGGATTAAGCCTCGTGTTTTTGATCCTTTCTTCACTACCAAAAAAGTAGGCGAAGGAACGGGTTTGGGTCTTTCATTATGCTATGGTATGATAAAAAAATATGGCGGCTCGCTTGATTTCTTCAGTCATTCGGCAGAGGACGATCCCAATGAACCAAGTGGATCATCGTTTACAGTTACAATGAAATATGCTGATTCAAATAAAACCGAGAAAGGTGTTTAAAATGTCTAAGAAAATCTTAGCTATAGATGATGAACCCCACATGCTTAAACTGCTGGAACGAATCATCACAGAAAAAACTTCTTATCTCATAACAACGCTTAATAACTCCCTCGAAATTGAGAATGTTCTAAACCAAAACCAGTTTGACCTTATCATCTCCGATCTTAAAATGCCGGGTAATGATGGTTTGGACATTCTGAGAATGGTTAAAGAAAAAAACCGACCTGAGGAAGTTATAATTATAACGGCTTTTGGTTCGATTGAGTCCGCCACCAAAGCAATTACCCTTGGAGCTTTTGACTATATCACCAAACCCTTCAGGAAAGAACAGATTATCCATACCATTGATCGGGCGATGAAATGCCATTGCATTAAAAGCAAAGCACGTAAATGGCAAGAGATACTCGATACCAAACCTTTTGATAAGGCCCAGGAAAAATTTGTAATCGAATATGTTAAGTGCTTGTCAGAAGAGGTAGACAGTTCTCCGGAAAAAATAGCCGATGAAACCGGTCTTGCTGTAGAAAAAGTAAATATGATTTTGAAGATGTAGCAGACTTTGACTGTCATATATTTGTTTGGTTTATGACATCCCCGACTTGTTCGGGGATTCATTCATGTCAAAACCAGGTATCCATCCCTAATGATTTATTATCTTCCAATTACATATTAACAAAATATTCCCTTGACAAATAGGTAATACAAAGTAATACTTAGGTGCGTAACTAAAAGGATGCAATTTGTATGAAACGTAAAACAGAAGTTATTACTTTTAAAGTCGATGAAACCTTGCTCGAGGCCATGAAAGGAATTTCCAATCGTTCCGGATTTATCCGCTCTGCATTGTTAGCGGCGTTGGATAATGCTTGCCCATTGTGCAAAGGAACTGGAATATTAACTCCCAAACAGAGCGATCACTGGAAACGTTTTGCGAAAGATCATGCAGTTAAAGAATGTGATGATTGTCATGAAATGCATCTGGTCTGTACCAATAAATCGTCGTCACTCAAAAAGAAGAAAAAATCAAAACGTTAGAATAGATATGATACAAAATTACAAACAATTCATAATCACTATTTTATTAATCATATCAGGATTGTGTTTTTTAACAATTAGCTCAGGATGTAGTAAAAAACAAACTGCTAATGACAAAATAAAGACAATAGTCAGCATTCCTCCTCAAGAGTTTTTTGTTCGGAAAATAGCTGATACGCTGGTAGATATTTTGGTTTTGATTCCTGTTGGCCAATCACCAACTACCTACAATCCTACCCCGCAACAGATGATTGATATTGAAAATTCTGATTTACTCTTTACTATAGGAGTTCCATTTGAAAAACATCTTCTGAACAAGCTAAAATCAAATGGCTACAATACAAATATTATAGAAACTCAAACAGGTATAGATCTCATTCCAATTTCAGAGCACGGACATGACCATGGGAATCTTGATCCGCATATTTGGCTGGACCCTCTATTGGTAAAAATCCAGGCTGATAATATTGCTGATGCTCTGATAAAAATGGCACCTGAATATGAACAATTTTTTAAAACGAATTTATCTAAGTTTATAAATGAATTGGATTCTATTCATATTTTATTACAAAGAATAATCCCTAAAGAAAACACGCTTCGCGTGTTTCATCCGAGCTTTGGGTATTTTTGTAAAGCTTATGGTTTGGAGCAGATCGCAATAGAGCTTGATGGCAAGGAGCCATCGGCAAAACAACTGGCTGAATTTGTTGAGATGGCTAAACAGGAAAATATTAATACTATATTTGTTCAACCGCAGTTTTCTGATAAATCTACTCGTGTTATAGCTGAATCTATTGATGCGCAAATTGAAACTCTTGATCCATTGTCATCGGACTATCTAAATAATCTGGTTGATATGGCAAATAAAATCGCCCGATCATTTGATGGGAATTAGAGGTTTTTATGAGTGAGAATACAAAAACAAATAATCCACTGATAAAAATAGAAAATGTCTCTTTTAGTTATAATAGATCTGATGACAATCTGGTTTTAAAAGATGTAAACTTGTCTGTTAATCAAAATGATTTTATCTGGATAGTCGGTCCCAATGGGGGAGGTAAATCCACACTCTTAAAAATAATTTTGGGATTGATAAAGCCAGATAAAGGTAATGTTTCCGTCTTCAATGAAAGACCTGTTAAAGCTCGCAAACGAATTGGATACATGCCGCAGCATGTCCAGCTTGATTTAAATTTCCCGGTTACTGTTATGGATATAACTTTGATGGGAAGACTTGATAAACCAATTGGAATTGGACCTTACTCTACTGAAGATAAAAAAGCAGCCATAAGAGCATTAAAACAGGTCAGCCTGTTTCAACATGCAAAGAAATCAATAAAAGAATTATCAGGGGGGCAGGTGCGTCGACTTTTGATTGCGCGGGCTTTGGCATGTGAACCGGAGTTATTGATTCTTGATGAACCGACCGCAAATCTGGATCGAGTAGTTGAAAAAGATCTTTTTGATATATTCAAAAAACTTAATGAACATCTAGCGATTGTAATGGTCTCCCATGATCCGGCTTTTGTATCAGAATTTGTTCATAATGTTGTTTGTGTTAATCAAACAGTGGCAATCCATCCAACCAGTGTGATGGATAGTGAATTTATTGGTGAATTATATGGCACATCGATGCGGGTTGTTCGTCATGATAAGCACCAGCATGGACACAATTAGAGATTAAGTAATGGAATTTATTGAAGCAATTTTTAATCACACTTTTATGTTATACGCTTTTTTGGCTTGTCTTCTGGCCAGTGTCGTAAGTGGTGTGATTGGAACATACGTTGTTACTCGAAAAATAACTTATATTGCCGGAGCAATTGCTCATAGTGTTTTGGGTGGGATGGGTATTGCCCATTACTATGCTGTTATATATGATTGGTCATGGCTGCATCCGTTATATGGAGCTATTGTTGCCGCTGTTGTTTCTGCGATTATCATTGCTCTGGTAAGTATCAGGGCAAAAGAGAGGGAAGATTCTGTCATTGGAGCAATTTGGGCGATTGGTATGGCCGTAGGATTATTATTTATCGCCAGAACTCCGGGTTACAATGAAGAATTGATGAGCTACCTTTTTGGTAATATTCTGATGGTCAGTCAATTTGATTTGCTTCTAATAGGAATATTGGATGGAATAGTCATATTATTTGTATTTCTCTTCTACAACCAATTACAGGCAGTCTGTTTTGATGAAGAATTCGCCCGTATCAGAGGTGTAAGAACAAATTTAATTTATCTACTTCTATTAATCGTAACGGCTTTAACGGTTGTTATATTAATCACAGTTGTTGGTATTATTCTGGTTATTGCTCTGCTTACTTTACCTTCGGCAATTGCGGGAAGATTTACACGAAATTTATGGCAGACAATGATTCTCTCATCGTCATTAGCTGTTCTATTTTCAATAACAGGTTTGGGATTAAGTTATAGCACAAATCTTCCTTCCGGTCCCACAATTATAGCTGTTGCTGGATTTATTTATCTTCTTTTGATAATATTTCCCCGAATATTTAGTGCCCAAAAAACACGATTGTTTTAGTGCTAAATAACTCTCCCCTTTATTATTAGTTGTTTTGCGGTTGACGAATTTTTATTTTCTATTATAATGAAGGTTAAGGACTATATTAGTGTAGGAATAAGTCAATTATACCTATCAAAGTTTCTATTCGTAAATAAAAATTGCACTTTAGGAGGATCCATGAAAAAGTGTGCCTTATTTCTTTTAATGGGAATATTGCTATCCGGTCTGGTATGGGCTGATAGTAACGATGATGGCCTTGTCAGACCAGGTTCTGAACGTCTGTTAAAAGCCAATCAAGCTTTTAGTGAATTAAAAAGCCAATTTCCAGCTCTCAAAGAATATAAAACCGGTACACTGGTTCAAAAACTTTACGGCCAATCATTTGGTAATGGATCTTCTCCTGAGATAGTAGTTGATCAATTTGTTAATGACCATGCTAATATTTTTGGGATTGAAGCCAACAACTTAAGACCTGGTACTCCAAAAAATGTAAAAACAACATCAGTTCCGGTGATGTGGATAGAAGAGACCCAATCATATAAATTCACTCAGTTTTATTATACTCAGCATCAGGATGGTGTCCCGGTATATGGAGCTGAACTTCGCCTGTTAGTAAGAAACCAAACAAATTATCCTCTGGTTTTAGCTACCTCGACATTAAGAGATTTGGATAATTTTACAGCGGATAAAAGTTTTGTTGATCAGCATTCTGCTGTCGCTGAGCAGTCGGCAATGACAGCAATACCCGGATTAACTGATTTTACTAAACAAGAAGCAGTCATCTGGGCAGGAATTGACAGCCGTTATGAAAAACCTGTTAGTGCTGTTACTTTTATAGGATCGTCTGACTTTCCGGAAAGATGGAAATTTGTAGTTAATCCTGTGACTGGAGAAATATTACATCAGGAAGATATGATTATATTTGAAGATGTAACCGGTAATGTCAGCGGTTATGCCACCGAAGGAGTCGGAGCAGAACAATGTGAAAACGAAATTCTTCATGCTCTCCGCTTTGCAAGAGTTAATATATCTTCCACAGTAGCATATACCGATGGTGTTGGTGATTTTGTAATTGATGATGGAGGGAATCCTTCTCCAACAGTTGAGTCACGAATTTGGGGTATATGGTTCAGAGTATTTAACTATACAGGTACTGATGCGGTTCTGACAGGAACCCCAACTCACAGCGGAGTAAATTTTGTTCATAACTCCACAAATACTGAAACAGTCAGATCTCAGGTTAATGCCTATGTGGAAGCAAACAAAGTTAGAAATAGAGTAATTACATATAACCCCGCCTACCCTACTTTAAGTGATAATGAATTTCCAATTTATGTAAACCGTACCGATGGTTATTGCCCCGGTAATGCCTGGTATGATCCCGGTGATGTCTCACTGAATTTCTGTTCTTCTGGTGGAGGTTATCCAAACACGGCCTGGTCTTCAATTATCCATCATGAATATGGGCACCATCTTGTGAACGCTGCCGGAAGTGGACAGGGTCAATATGGTGAAGGAATGGGTGACTGTATGTCGGTCTTGCTGCTGGATTCTCCATTACTTGGATTTGGATTCTATGGCGATTGTACTAGCCCTTTACGTAATGCTGATAATACTCACCAATATCCTTGTACAAGTACAATTCATGACTGCGGTCAATTATTATCTGGTTGTGTTTGGGATACAAGGAACGAATTGTTAGCTACAAATCCAGATACATATAATGAAATTTTATCCAATTTAACAATAAATAGTATTCTTCTTCATACCGGTACAGAAATTACACCTCAAATCACAATAGATTTTTTGACTTTAGATGACGATGATGCCAACCTTGACAATGGCACACCGCATTTCATGGAAATCTGTGCCGGATTTGGTCCTCATAATATGGATTGTCCTGAAATTAATCCATTATTATTTGCCTATCCAGATGGTATCCCAACAATGCTGGATCCAAATCAACCTACAACTTTCAGAGTTGTAGTGACTGGCAACGGGGGAGAATCACCTCAATCCGGAAGCGGGATGTTTTATTATTCCGTTGATGGTGGTAGTTATACTTCTGTCAGCATGACTGAAAATTCTTCCAATGATTACAATGCTGTTATTCCGGGATTGGGTTGTTATAGTTCAGTTAATTTTTATGTCAGTTGTGATCTTGTAAGCGGCGGGACATTTTATGATCCTGAACCCTCCTCTCCAAATAATGCTGTTGTGGCAACAAGCATAAATACTATTTTTGCAGATAATTTTGAAACCAATCAGGGTTGGGTAGTTTCCGGTAATGCTGGTGATGGACAATGGAACCGTGGTGACCCGGTTGGTGGTGGAGATCGTGGAGATCCCGCTGATGACTACGATGGCTCCGGACAATGTTATCTAACTGATAATGTCGATGACAATTCTGATGTAGATGATGGAACTACAACTTTAACATCGCCGATTTTTGACCTGTCAACTTCGACCAGTGCTCAACTTTATTATGCTTTCTGGTATTCCAATAATAACGGAGCTGATCCTAACAATGATGTTATGCAGATGTATATTTCTGACAACAATGGGTCATCATGGGTATTGCTTGAAGAATTAGGTCCAACATACCATGCTAATGGCGGTTGGTATGAATATACTTATCTGGTTGCTGATTTTGTTGGTTTAACTTCTCAGGTACAGGTTCGTTTTGATGTTTCGGATCTGGGCGATGGTTCAGTGATTGAAGCCGGACTTGATGATTTTCAGATTATTGATTATGCCTGTGAGGGAACCAGTGCTCCAATTATTACTACAACCGATCTTCCCAACTGGACGATGGGAATTGCATACAATCAAACTCTTGAAGCAACCGGTGGAACCGGTGCTCTTACCTGGAGTGATAAATATAGTGACCTGGCAGGAACAGGCTTGAGCTTATCAACTGATGGAATCTTATCCGGGACACCAATCTCAACAGGCACAATTTCATTTACTGCTGAAGTAGTCGATGAAGCCAAATCAAGAGCTGCAGATGAACAGGTATTGAGTTTTGATATCAATCCTGCCGTTTCAGTTACAACTTCGACTTTGCCTGATTGGACAGCCGGGTATGCTTATTCTCAGCAGTTGACCTCAACTGGTGGAACCGGATCAATCTCCTGGCTTGACAAAAATAATGATCTCAGCGGAACTGGTTTAACAATATCCAGTAGTGGACTACTTTCCGGGACACCGACTGTTGGGTCAATAAGTTTCACTGCCCAAGCGACTGACGAAGTCAGCTCTATTGATGAAGGGATATTATCCTTCACAATAAATCCAACCATAGCTGTTACAACTATTTCTTTACCTGATTGGACAGCGGGATTTGCTTATTCAGAACAACTCACTGTTACTGGTGGGACAGGATCATTAACATGGGCAGATAAGAATGGCAACCTCGCTGGTACAGGGTTGACACTATCAACAACTGGTCTGTTAAGCGGTACCCCTGTTGCCGGAGCAGTTAGCTTTACTGCAGAAGTAACCGACAATATCGGTGCAACCGGTGAAAAATTATTCAATTTTACAATCAATGCTGTAGTGTCGATTTCAACTGCCACACTGCCTGATTGGACTGAAGGTCTCCCATATTCTCAAACGTTAACTACAACCGGTGGAACCGGTACATTAACATGGGTTGATAAGAACAGTGATCTAACTGGAACAGGTTTGACCTTGTCAGCAGCTGGTTTGTTAAGTGGTACACCTGTGGTTGGTTCGATTAGTTTTACTGCCCAGGCTACCGACCAGGTCGGCTCTTTTGATGAAAAGGTATTTTCATTTACTATTAATCCAGTTATAATTATTACTACAGCAACATTACCAGATTGGACTGCTGGATACGCTTACTCCCAGCAATTGACATCAACGGGTGGAACCGGCACAACTACATGGCTTGATAAAAATAATGATCTCAGCGGAACTGGTTTAACTTTGTCAGGAAGTGGATTGCTTTCAGGAGTACCTGTGGTTGGATCAGTAAGTTTTACTTCCCAAGCAACCGACGGAGTCGGCTCTGTGGATGAAGGAATTTTATCCTTTACTGTAAATTCTGCAATAACCATTACAACTGTTTCTTTACCAGACTGGACAGCTGGTATTCCTTATGCAGAACAGCTTATGGTTTCTGGTGGAACTGGTTCTTTAGTATGGATTGATAAATTTGATGATTTATCAGGTACCGGTTTGACCTTATCATCTTCTGGTCTGTTAAGCGGAATTCCAGTAGATGGGGCAGTTAGTTTTACAGCTGAAGCAACAGATGATATTGGAGCAACAGGTAATGATGTCTTTAGCTTTACAGTCAGTCAGGAAGTCAGTATTACAACAACTTCACTTCCGGAATGGACAGTTGGTATTCCATATTCTTACCAGCTTGAATCATCAGGTGGAACAGGAGCAATTGCTTGGGTTGATAAATACGGAGATCTTACGGGTACCGGACTGACATTGTCAGCTACTGGTTTAATAAGCGGTACTCCAGTATCTGGTCCAATTAATTTTACAGCTGAGGCAAGTGATGCCATCGGTTCTACTGCAGATCAAGCTTTGACCTTAACTATCAATCCTTCGGTAGTGATTACAACAACATCACTACCCGACTGGACTGCAGATTATTCCTACTCACAACAACTTGATGCTACTGGTGGTACTGGTGATAAAACATGGTCAGATAAATACAATAGTCTTACAGGTACCGGACTAACATTATCAGTTACTGGTTTAGTAAGTGGTACTCCTTTAGCTGGTCCAATAAGCTTTACTGCTGAAGTTGTTGACGAAGCAGGTGATATTGAAGAGACCATTTTGAACTTTACTGTAAATGATGCTCTCTCTTTTGTAACTACATCTCTATCAGATGGAACAGAAGGCATTGCTTATAGTGAACAGGTTAATGCTTCTGGTGGAACCGGAGTTGTTACTTTTAGTGATCTTTATAACGACCTTTCTTTATATGGATTAACTGTTGGCAGTGCTGGATTGATTTCAGGAACACCAACCGATACTGGAACAGTTGAGTTTACAATTTATCTTGAAGATGAAGTTGGTGCCAATTCCCTACAGAGCTTTAATCTTTTTATAGAGATTGATTATATTTGCGGTGATGCTGACAACGATGGTATGGGACCTTATGTTTCAGATCTAACTTATCTGGTAAATTATATCTTTAAAGGAGGCCCCCCTCCAGAAATTCCGGAATCTTCAAATGTTGATGGTGAACCGGGTATTTATGTAAGTGATTTGACTTTATTGGTAAATTATATATTTAAGGGTGGTCCAATTCCGATTTGTGAATGATTGAAAAATAATATTTAAATATATTTTAGAGGTGAAATGTGTTTAGGAAGTATGTAATAACAACAATTTTGATGATGCTCTTTGCCGTATCATTGATGGCTGACGATCTTTACAAAGTTACTGTTATCAATCATGATAACGCTCAGGAACTTTCAGTTATGGGAGTTGATCCATTATTAAGGATCAAAAACGGATATTTAGTATTAGTTAAAAAAAGCCACGATGTGGCTTTTGAGAGATCAAATCTTGACTATCAATTTATAACATCAGGGGTGGATCGTGATCATCTGGCCCTTGATATCAGTGTTGATGGCTCATCATCCAGACAATTTCAGGTCATTTATAATGACAACGGAGTTCAGGTCTTAAAAGTTGAACCAAATGATTTCTCTCAGGATGGCATAAATACCGGACTGGCAAGAATTCAAACTGAGAATCTAAAAATCTTTTACAATGAACCTCGTCAAAAATTACAAAGGTCATATGAAAAAGATATGGATCTTGATTCTTTGATAAGTCTTGTCAGACAGGATTCTTTGTATTCTTATGTTTCTGCTTTGCAGGCTTTTCCTCCACGAGTAACCGGCTCTGCTGCTGGTGCTGCCTCTCGTGATTGGTGCTACGACAAATTTGTTGATTTTGGTTATGATTCAGTAGTCTTCGATTCTTTTGTTTATTCTTCAAACAATGTTCAGAATATTATTGCCTATAAGATTGGAACCACTTTCCCTGATCACCAAATTGTAGTAGGTGCTCATAAGGATGCAGTTTCCGGATCTCCGGGAGCTGATGATAATGGTTCTGGTAGTGCGGGTGTACTGGAGATGGCAAGAATCCTGAAAGACATACCGACCGAGATGACATTTGTTTTTATTCTTTACACAGGTGAAGAACAGGGGCTTAATGGTTCCTGGCACCATGCCAATGCTGCTGCTGCTGCCGGTGACAGCATTGTTGCTATGTTGAATATGGATATGATTGCTAACATTGGAAATACAACCCAGGCAAAACTATATCATGGTTCGGAAACTAACTGGGCGGATCTATGGATTGATCTGGCTGATTCGCTAACCGGGATTAATCTTAATGGTGTGTTAAGCGGCAGCCTGTCGGCTTCTGATCATTATCCTTATCAACAAAACGGATATGAAGTTGTATTTTTGCATGAATATGTTTTCTCTACTGTTTATCACTCCTCTCAAGATAATACAAGTAATATGGATTTTACATATATGACAAAAATGGTCAAAGGATTGTTGGCTTGTGCATATGAAATAGACGGATCTTATACTCCTGTTCCCGGATTACTTTTTAGTTATCCTGTTGATGTTCCTGATTATCTTGTTCCAAATTCAGCTAACACTTTCCAGGTTCAGGTTACAGGTTCCTCTGGTGGTATCGTTATTCCTGGAACTGGAACATTAACTTATAAAATTGATAATCGAGTACCAGTCACTATTAGTATGACAGATCTTGGCGGGAATTTATATGAAGCGACTCTGCCGATTGTTGATTGTGAAGACACCGTTGTTACATTTTATGTCAGTGCTGATGAAACAACTACGGGAACAATCTCTGATCCCAATCCGGCTGATCCATTTTCAGCAGTTGTTGCTACCGATGCCAATATAGCCTTTGAGGATGATTTCGAAACTGATAAAGGATGGACAATATCCGGTGGATCATGGGCTCGTGGAAATCCTACTGGCGGTGGTGGATCCTATGGAGGACCAGATCCTTCGTCTGGGCATAACGGTAGCTCTAATGTTTTTGGTTATAACTTAAGTGGTGACTATGGTAACAGTATCCCTGAATATCACCTGACCAGCCCGGCTATTGACTGCTCTGGTATCACTGGTATCAAACTCAATTTCTGGCGATGGCTCGGAGTTGAACAACCACAATATGATCATGCTTATATCAGGGTCAGCAACAATGGATCTTCCTGGACAACAATCTGGACAAATGATGTTGAAGTTACCGACTATGAATGGCAGGAAATTGAGTATGATATCTCTGCGATTGCTGACAATCAATCAACTGTTTATGTTCGCTTTACCATGGGATCTACCGATGGAGCCTGGACGTACTGCGGGTGGAATATCGATGATCTGACTGTAACCGGATATGAATGCAATGATCTTTCCCTTATTATTACATCTGCATTTTTGCCGGATTGGACTACTGATATTTCATATTCCCAACAACTGGAAGCCTATGGTGGAGTTGGGATATTGACATGGTCCGATGAATATGGTGACCTTAGTGGTACTGGTCTGAACTTATTATCCAATGGCCTTTTATCTGGTGCTCCAACCAGTTCCGGCTCAATTTCATTTACAGCTTTAGTAAATGACGAAGTTGACAGTACTGATGAAAAACTTTTCACTTTTTATATTAACTCTGCTGTAGAAATTACAACTGTTAGTTTACCTGATTGGACTGCTGGTTATCCTTATTCCCAACAGCTTGATGCATCCGCAGGAACCGGAACTAAAACATGGACAGATAAATATGGTGATCTTGCTGGAACAGGTTTAACAATTTCTTCATCAGGCTTGCTTTCAGGTACACCAATTTCTGGTTCAATTAGTTTTACCGCTGTTGCAACTGATAATGTCGGTGGAAGTGATGAACGGTTGTATAGCTTTGCTATCAATGATGCCTTGTCTATTACAACAGTTACCCTGCCTGAAAGCCATAAAAATGAACTGTATAGCGAACAGATGACTGCCTCCGGAGGAACCGGAGCTATCAACTGGAATGATAAAAACGGCGATCTGTCAACCTGGGGATTATCTCTTAGCAGTACTGGTCTTTTATCCGGCACACCCTCCGATACTGGCGAAGTAAGCTTTATTTGCTATATCGAGGATGATATAGGATCAAATACCGAACAAATTTACATTTTTAATATTGGATTAGCCTATATCTGTGGTGACGCTGATAACGATGGTATAGGTCCTTATGTTTCAGATCTGACTTATCTGGTAAATTATATTTTTAAAGGAGGTCCTCCGCCACCAATTCTGGAATCTTCAAATGTTGATGGTGAACCAGGGATTTATGTTAGTGATTTGACCTTATTGGTAAATTATATATTTAAAGGTGGACCTGTTCCTGTCTGTTAATAACTGAAGTATAATGATTCATAAAAACCCCTCCTTTGAGGGGTTTTTTTATTAAAACTGATGATTTAATAGCTGTTTTCAATATAAAGGTAATTCTAAGGGGGTATAATACACCATCTGAAAAACACGAATATTCGGTACAATCCACCTTAATAATAATTTTATAACACAATTTAATTGTTAAGTAATTGACCTACATGAGATTATAATAGTTAAATATGGTCTAATTTTTGGCATAGATATTGTTTACATATAAAGTGGTGTGATCTAACAACAGTGTTCACATCAGGCAAGACATCCGTCCAACAACGGTGATGTCTGGTACAAGAATTGACATCAAATGTGTCAAGTTCATTGACAGCGGGGGTTAGACAAGGTTTGCATCAATATGCTGTGCAATGGTGCTTGACTTGGATAGCAAAAAGCGTGGTTGGGGGGGAGTTTGACTACATCTCCTAAATGTAGCACAAATCCCGATGGTTTTTTGGACCATCGGTTTTTTTATTGTTAAATATTCTGCATAATTAATAAAACCCCCTTCGGGGGTTTTTGCTTGCTTTTTTTGTCCTATTTTATATCTTATCAAGCTGTTGAAGGGGTGTACTATGGTCGATAGCCATTTTATACCTGCTAAAATCAGGTTAAAACCTGTTGATTTTGAAAAAAAATATAATGTTATAGAGGTTTTTTATGGCTCATAAAAAAGGTGTTGGATCATCAAAGAACGGTCGTGACTCAAATGGTCAGCGGCGTGGTGTTAAGCTTTTCGATGGTCAAGCGGTTCCTGCCGGTTCTATCATAGTTCGTCAGTGCGGAACAAAAATTAAACCGGGACAAAATGTAGGTATCGGAAAAGACAATACTCTTTTTGCTAAAATTACCGGTGTAGTAAAATTTGAACGAGTAGGTCGGGACAGAAAACAAGTCTCAATCTACGAATAGGTGGCGTAGCCACTCGTGTGGCATAACCACTTATGTGGCGTTAGCACGTTTGTAACAGAGCCACTGGTATAGAAATTTTGAAAGCTGCTGTATTATGGCAGCTTTTTTTTATTCTTTATCTTCTGTTGATTCTGGTGATTTCAGTAAACTGCTTAACATCTTAAAATCTACAAGTCCGGCATTCTCTTTGTTTTCTTCGATAGTGGTCTGATTGTTACCTTCAACCGAAACAATGAGCCGGTCTGCTAAAATTGTAAAAAGATGTATCTTATCAATTTCACCCTTACTTTTATCTACAAGCAAAGCTGTTTTACGATCATTGACAGTGGTCCACTTCATATAACCACCGGGAGTGTCATATTCCATATGCATTAGAAAGGGAGTAATCATCATCTTGTTCAATCCTGAATCCATAATCATGATTTTAAATTTTTTAATACTACCGTCATCAAGCTTTTTTGTGAATCTTCTTTCTACGCTGGAATGGCTCATTTGACTGCTCGGATCAGTTGGGTTAGTCATATTAAATGTCCCCCCATCAAGATCACCGGATTCAAAACCCTCTATTTTCTCTGGTAGAGCTTTCGCCAGATTATTCCAGTTGATAGCATCAATACTTGCAGCAGTTTCGATTGCTTCTGTCTCATCCCCTGCGATTATTGATACTGAAGGAATCAATAGGACAAGGGATAAAATTAATACTTTAAATTTGTTCATATTATCCTCTTTTATATTAATTTATTAAATTAGTAATTTTACCGTACTACATAATACAATACGATGTGTTCGAAAAAAAGTATAATTGCAATTGCATTGTTTCTTTATAGCTATATATTCGATGCTATATTATGAATCGATTATTACAAGATTTAAATGACGCTCAGTACAAAGCAGTAGAGTCTTCCGAAGGTCCGCTGTTGATTGTCGCCGGAGCCGGGTCTGGAAAAACCAGAGTGTTGACTCGTCGGTTGGCATACATTCTGACCGAGCATAAAGCAGAACCATATCAAGTTCTGGCTGTCACCTTTACTAACAAAGCAGCCCAGGAGATGAAAGAACGGGTAGCGCAATTATTGGGGGGAGAAATCCCCGGGATGAATGTCTCAACTTTTCATTCCTTTTGCGCTCGGTTACTGAGACAGGAATCGGAAGCGCTGGGGTATGATAATAAATTTACAATATTTGATGCTGCTGATTCTGTTACCCTGATTAAAAACTGTATTAAAGAACTAAATCTTTCAACTACCCAATTTGTTCCCAAAGCGCAGCTTCGTAAAATTTCAAATGCTAAAAATCAGTTTATCAGTAATAAAGATTTTGCAGATAGTTCCAATGGTTATTTTGAAACCACAACTGCAAAACTATACACATACTATCAGGAGAGACTGCGTAAATGTAATGCTATGGATTTTGATGATTTATTATTTAACGCTGTATGGCTTTTAAAAAATAATGAAGAAATAGGAAATCGTTACCGAAATCGTTTTAAATATATTTTGGTTGATGAATACCAGGATACCAACCATGTACAATACTTATTGCTGAAAAATATTATCGGTGATCATAATAATATCTGTGTTGTCGGAGATGAAGATCAATCTATTTACGGTTGGCGCGGAGCTGATATAAGAAACATTCTTGATTTCGAAAAGGATTTCCCCGGGGCTGAAGTCATAAAGCTTGAGTTAAATTACCGCTCAACTGATGTTATCCTGAAAGCGGCTTCATCAGTAATTAAAAACAACGAGGCTCGCAAAGATAAGACTCTCTATACTGAGCAGACCGGTGGGGACAAAATAAATCTATTCCTGGTAGATTCCGCCCGGGATGAAGCTGTCACAATTATAAACAATATTAATATGAATCGAGATAAATGCCAGCTTAGAGAAACCGTAATTTTGTACCGCACCAATGCCCAGTCCCGTCCATTTGAGGAAGAGTTGCGAAAACATAATCTTCCCTATCAGATTATTGGTGGGATTTCTTTTTATCATAGAAAAGAGATCAAAGATTTGATGGCGTACTTAAAGCTAATTGCCAATATTAAAGATGATGTTTCTTTTCAAAGAATTATCAATTATCCCCGCAGGGGAATAGGCCAGAAAACACTTGATGATATTGCCATTATTGCCAGAAGAGAGAGTCTTTCTTCGTATGAGGTAATACAAAAAGTTGAACAATATCCTGAACTTATTAAACGACAAAAGAAATTCCAGCCATTTGTTGATCTAATCGAAAAATATCAAGCTATGCAGGAGACGGTTCCTATTGATCAGTTAGCAGCGGAGTTAATCGAAGATTTGAACTTATTGGAAGAGCTAAGATCTGAAGATGAAATTATCGGCCAAACCAAGGTTGAGAATATTGAGGTATTCATTGAGGGTATGGCTGAGTTTGCACGAGCGAATACTTATGGAACACTGGCCGACTATTTGGCTGAAATATCCCTCTTTACTGATATTGATAATTATGCCGAGACCGATGAAAAGTTGACAATGATGACAATACATACTGCCAAGGGTTTGGAATATGATGTTGTCTTTCTGGTGGGACTGGAAGAAGGTCTCTTTCCCTTACAAAGATCTACTGCTGATGTAATGGAACTCGAAGAAGAACGTCGCCTTTTTTATGTTGGTGCTACAAGAGCCAGAAAAAAATTAATGCTTTCGTCAGCTACCACCCGTTTTCGTTTTGGTGAAGTTACCTCGACACCTTCCAGATTTATAAAAGAAATTCCCGATGATTTGATTGAGAAAATTGATCGGCGGAGTCGATCGCAATACCAATCATCATTTGCAGAAAAACAAAAAGAACTTTTTGGGGCAAGAAAAGAAAGTTCGGTTATTCAGGGAGAGCATTATGAATTTGAGGGACATGAGGCTTACCAACCGGGAAGAATTGTTCATCATCCTTCATTTGGACGTGGAAAAATAATAAAAGCCGAAGGATTCGGGGAATCTCTTACACTACAAATAAACTTTTCAAAACTTGGCTTGAAAAAAATTATGGTCAAATACGCCAAAATAAAAGTTATAGGATGAAAAACTAAATCAGGTTGATTTGGACTCATTAAACCTACGATAGTCTTTGTATAGCAATGACTACCAATCACTTAACTATTATTATTGTTTATTCTCGTAAAATGGTTTGTAGTTTATTATATAATAGGTTATTATAACCTGATAAATATGGATAACTTGTTCTATTCCATACATATAAATATTTCAATTTGGGGAACAAAATAGCTGTTAAGAATGTTTTGTATTATTAGCAATAGCTTGCTTTACCGTTCTTAACAATTTATGATTGTATCTTATGGTAGATGGTAAAGTGACAGATGTAAAAAAGCGGAAAGCTTTTGAAGTTGAAGCGTTACCGCACATGGACGCCTTATATCGCACCGCTCTGAGAATGGCCAAAAATCAGAATGATGCTGAAGACCTTGTGCAGGAAGCTTATGTCAAGGCTTATCGTTTTTGGGACCGTTTTGAATCGGGTTCAAATTGTCGGGCATGGTTGTTTAAGATAATGACAAATATCTTTATCAACGACTATCGCTCCAAATCCCGATCACCAATGTCGGTCAATGTTGATGAAATTGATGACAGTTTTCTTTATGGCCAGTTAGCAGCAGTAAAACCGGGTCATGACCCGGAAAAAGAATTGTTTGCTAAAATTCTGGATGACGATGTAAAGAAAGCAATTGAGGAACTGCCTGATGATTTTAGACTCGTGATTGTCTTATCTTTTCTGGAAGGATTTTCCTATCAGGAGATTGCTGATATAACCGATCTTCAATTGGGGACGGTTAAATCAAGACTGCACCGAGGAAGAAAATTGTTGCAAAAGGTTTTATACGATTATGCTATTAAAAATGGCTACATCAAGGATACTACAAAATGAATTGCCAGGAAGCACTGAGTCTACTGTATGATATAATTGATAAAGAATCTTCTGAAATCAATGCCAAAGAAGTCAAGGATCACCTTGATAAATGCAAACACTGTTTCGAAGTCTATCGCATGGAACAGTCGATTCAGGACTTTATCGATGAAAAATTAGCCGATGATCAATCACCAGTCAAGCTGGATCATCTCAAAAGTAAGATTCTACATAATCTCGATGAAGTAGATTCTTGCAGTACAAATGAATCTTCTAATAGTTTTTTTAAAATACCATCTGTAGTTATTGCAGCAGCAGCAACAATTGTAATACTTCTTGGGGCTGCTTACTTTACAAATTCCTTTAGTACTCATAATGCTCAATTTATACCACTTGAACAATCTCACCTGGCTGCTGTAAAAAATGCCACTTCTAGTGAAAACTCAGATCTGCTGTCGTTGATCAATAGTGCCTTCCAGAATTATGGCTATGAGATTGATAATACCATTAGTAATTTTGAACTTGTAAGCGGTCACTACGAAGAAATTTTAGATGCTAAAATGGTCCACTTCATTTATCGTGACAATGGGCATATGGTTTCTGTTTTTCTTGCTTCAGAAGATGAATTCGGGATACCACCGGAGTTGTTAAACAAGGGAGTGGTCCACAACGATATTAAGTTGTTTGACCATAACTGTAAAGGGTGTCGCCTGGTTTATCAGAAACAGGGATCGACAATTATTGTCACTGCATCAACAGATAAAAACGTTAATTTACTTGAATTTACTCCCGGTAGGTCCTCAATTTAGGAAACACAACAGATATTTCATATTTTAGGAGCGATTTATTGCTCCTTTTATATATCTAATAATAAATTTCAAATTTGACATTATCTATCCAAGCCCGATATATTCTCACTTATGAAGATATACTATACTGCAAAAAATAATTGTACCAGCATGATAATATCATTGTGTGCCTTTTTGATTTTATTTACCGGTTCTTTACAAGCTGAGATTAATATTAGTCAGGCGCTTTGTGATATTAATGTTTTGTATGTTGCCGGTGATGATGAAACAATTGACTGGGCAAGCATATATCATCTAAACAGTCAATATGGATGCCGGGTTGATATTGTGAAGATGAAAAAACGAATGTCTTATGACTATGTTAAATCATCAATTCCCGGTCATGAGATCTATCTGCACAAATTTAGTTTGCATGAATCCAAATCAGAGATGTTTAACAAATTAAGGGATGAACTTTTTAAACAAAAACGCCCGGATATTGTATTATTTGGTATCAGTGAGAATGATATCCTATTTAATTCGTTGCGAAGTTATATTATAAATCTGAAATCTTCAACAGAGTTCCATTTTAACATCCTCAAAATTTATGAGCAATCAGAAGAGACCGGTCAGGATTTAGAAACCACCAGTCAGGTAATTCTAAATGTAAATGAATTGGCAAAATCATATCAGAGTAGAATGAGATTTGAGATCCCAGCACTGGGAATAAAATATGTAGATTATGATAAGCTTAACCAAAATTTGGTAAGATATAATCTAATTTACAATCAAGCCCTTGAATCAGGAACCGGTTCCGGTTTTTTGGTTAATATTCCTAACAACCGACTTGAGAATATATTTGATAAGCTGGTACAAGTGGGACCTAAGAAAATCACGCTCAAACGCCAGACCAGAAATTTCCTGTCATTTTTGAATTCTGCCCGCAGGTCATCCGGTAAAGAACAGATTGATTTTATCCTCAAAGGGTACCGGGCTGTTCTTGACCTTATGGATGCGGTTAAACGAGATGAATTGTTTTCGAATAAAGTAGATTTGCATTTTTATTTTGAAGAGCTTATTAGAAAAACAAAAAAATTAGCTCAAGACGGAGTGGGAATTAATTGGGATGGAAAAATTATACTCCGTGATTCTCCTCATGGAACAAGACTCAAATTTAGAGCTTCATTAGCAGCTAACGGGCCAAAAGAGATAGAACTCCTTTCAATTAAATTTTATCCTTATTGGGAACAAACAGTTATTGTTGTTGACAGTCAGCCAAAAACAATTGAACCACATCAGGCTTTTGTGAGAGAATACCTGATTGATATTGATCAGGAGTATCTCGGAGCCAAATTGACAGATTCTCTTTTATTTGAAGCAGAAATTCAGTATGGTCCGATACCACTGACTATCCGAAATACTATTCCTATCTGGGAACGCCCGGAATTAGGAGTAACTTTTGAGCCGGATTTCTATTTTATTCCCTCTCCTGCAGAACTGGATATTGACCGAGTAATTTCTTCACGAACTGTCAGAGCGATTATTACCAAACCGACCGATTATACTGATACCTTAAATTTGGAATTTACTACTCCCAATGGGCTCTTTGCCGGTGCTTATAATAAAACAATTGTTCTTAACAAAGGAACGACTCACGAAACAATCCGTATTTCATTTACAATTTCTAAATTGTTTGAACTTGGCATCCAGAATCTGGGCTTATCGTTGTCCAAACACGACAATATTCTGGCTATTGATACCGGTATTGTAAGAATTGCTTCCTGTAAAATCAAAGATGTAATAAAGATTGGTTTCATTCCTGATACAACGGGGATGCTTGAAGATATCCTTCAGATGACAGATGCCGGTTATCGTCCCTTTACCGACCGAGGATTATTAACTGCTGATCTTGATGCATATGATGTAATCATTGTTGGATCAGGTTCATTCCGGAATTATCCTTCTTTGAAAAAAATGAAAAATAGGTATGAAGAGTTTGTGCGGAATGGTGGATCATTAATTGTGTTAGGACAACCCGAAGACTGGCCTGAAGATATGCTTCCGGTTATTCTATCACCATCTGAAGAATTCATTACCAAAGAAGAGATAACAAACCGCATTGATCAAGCTCGTCTTTTGAATCAGCCTTATAAAATCTCTCAACTCAATCTCTTTTCATCTTTTTTTAAAAAGAGAGAAGTTGCCACCGCAGTTGTTGCACCGGCAGAAAAAGTATTTGTTACACCATCAGGGGCCACTTTGCTTTCTGTATCCAGAATTGGGGATGGTCAGATCATTTATTGCGGATTACCTTTGCTTGATCTAATTGCAAAACTTGAGATAGATGCTATTCACCTCTTTGCGAACTTATTGAACTATTAAATCCAATCATTGTTTAAATATCAATGTATGTAGATAACATTTAACTAAAATATATGAAAAACAAAAGTACCGACAATTCACATTCAGAGAGCAGATTTACAACTATAACAAAGTACCTGAAAAAATATAAATGGTATCTTGTTTGCGGGGGAATTGCGGTTTTGTTTGCAAATGTCCTGATGTTGATTATTCCGGCCTTAACAGGTAAAATCATCGATGGGCTCAAGGGAAATGCTCCCCTTTCTGATATTCGTAATCTGGTTATTATCTCAATGGTATTGGCTCTCTTTTCCGGTTTTTTTCGTTTCGGAACCAGAAGAACAATAATCTGGATGTCGCGACATTTGGAATATGATTTACGGAAAGAAATATTCAACCACCTTCTGAAACTGTCCCCTTCATTTTATCATCAAAATCGAACTGGTGACATTATGGCTCGCATGACTAACGATCTGGAAGCAGTACGTCAGATGTCTGGTCCGGCGATTATGTATTCTACAAATGCCATAATAAATCTTGTCATCGGATTTTCTTTCATGATATATTTTTCTCCCAAACTTACCCTGATAGCTATGGCTCCGTTGATTATTATGCCTATGGCAGTTAACAAAATCGGAAATGTTTTTCATAAAAGACAGGCTGCCATTCAAAAACATTTTGCCCTGTTAACTTCAACAACTCAGGAAAACATTGCCGGTATCAGAGTTGTGAAAGCTTTCAAGCAGGAAGAAGCAGAAGTTAATCACTTTGGTAGTATTTCTCAAAAGTATATTAATTTGAATATGGATCTGGCAAAAATTCAGGGTGTCTTTATACCCTTGATGCGATTGGTTGCAGCAGTTTCATATCTTTCGGTGTTCTACTTCGGAGGGATGGCGGTAATCAATGGAGAAATGACCCTCGGAACAGTAATTGCCTTTTTTGGTTATCTTGGCATTATGCACTGGCCGGTTATTGCGGTGGGGTGGGTTGTTTCATTATATCAGCGAGGGAAAGCCTCTCTGGATAGAATTAATAATGTTCTTAGAACTTCTCCTGATATTGAAAATGATAATGATGATTTGAAGAAAGATCACATTAAAGGAAAAATAGAATTCAGGCAGCTTAGCTTTTCATATAACAGTCAAAAAATATTAGACGGTATAAATTTGACGATTAATCCCGGACAGTCGCTTGGATTAATTGGTTTAACCGGTTCTGGTAAAACTACTATTGTGAATTTAATTTCACGTTTGAATGTTGCCCCGAAAGATCAATTGTTTATCGATGATTTGGACATTAATCAATGGGATCTTGAGTCTCTACGAAGTCAAATCGGATTTGCTACCCAGGAACCATTTTTGTTCTCTGATACTATTGAAGGAAATATTAAGTTTGGTCGATTTAATTCTGAAGAAAAAGATGTCTATAATGCCAGTGATATTTCTGATCTATCCAAAGATATAGATTCGTTTCCTGATAAATTTAATACTATAATTGGTGAAAGAGGGATAACTCTTTCCGGCGGACAAAAACAACGTACTGCAATTGCACGAGCTATAATTATTGATCCTTCAATTCTGATTCTCGATGATGCAACCTCATCGGTGGATACCGAAACCGAACATGAAATTCAGAAGAGAATCAAAACTGTCCTTGATGGGCGCACTTCGATAATAATTTCCCATCGGGTTTCATCGGTTAAGGATGCTGATATTATTGCCTATCTTGAAAAAGGAAAGATTGTCGAACAGGGAAGCCATAAAGAGTTGATGAAACTTAAAGGTCGCTATGCAGATTTGTATCATTCACAACTTTTAGAACAGGAACTGGAAGATCTATGACCTCTGCCAATGGATTTCATGAAGAAGAAGCTTTAGGGAAAGCCTATGACTCCCGCCTAATGAAGCGCCTGTTAAAATATATGCGCCCTTATAGTGGAACTGTATTAATTGCAATAATATTAATTTTTCTTGGTGCAGCTGCACAAATTTCTCTGGCCTTTATTACCAAACACGGCATTGATCAATATATAGAAAAAGGCATTGCCGTAGGATTCCAAAGTGTCGCTCTTTCATATCTTGGTGTTATTATTTTAATTCTTGGATTTAGCTATGCTCAAATAATGGTAACAGTTTGGTTGGGACAAAAAGTACAGCATGATCTGAGAATGCAAATATTCCGATACCTCCAAAATCTGCATACAGGCTTTTTTGATAAAAATCCGGTTGGAAGATTAGTAACCCGGGTCACAAATGACGTCAATACTCTCAATGAACTTTTCTCATCTGGTGTCGTGGCTATGATCGGGGATGTTTTTATGATTCTCCTGATTGTCGGAGCCATGCTCTATGTAAATTGGCATTTGGCCCTGATAACATTTATCGTTTTACCCCTTTTATTTATAGTAACTTTTATATTCAGGGCAAAAGCACGTGATGCCTATCGTATTGTCAGGCTCAAATTAGCCCGCTTGAATTCATTTGTTCAGGAACATGTTACGGGGATAACGCTGGTACAGCTATTCACTCAGGAGAAAAGGACCTCAAAAAAATTCAATGAAATTAATGCTAACCTGAGACTGGCGCACCATCGTTCAGTCTTCTACTATGCTATGTTTTTTCCGGCTGTAGAAATTATCGGAGCAATTTCAATTGGTCTTCTTTTATATTTTGGCGGAGTTAGAATCCTTGATGAAAGCTTAACATTTGGAGAATTGACGGCTTTTATATTTTTAGTAGAACGTTTTTATTTACCCATTAGAGACCTCTCTGAAAAGTATAATATCCTGCAGTCATCAATGGCATCATCGGAGAGAATTTTTGATCTTCTTGATACCGATCCGGCAATTAAAACACCAGTTAAACCTGAAGAGATTATAGACTACAAAGGGAAAATCGATATTGAAAATGTATGGTTTGCATATAAAGATAATGACTGGGTAATAAAAGATCTTTCTTTCTCCGTTAACCCCGGGGAGAGGGTTGCTATTGTTGGGGCTACAGGAGCAGGAAAAACATCTCTGATCTCATTGCTGTATCGCTTTTATAATTACCAGAAAGGATCGATTAAAATTGATGGAATCCCAATAAATAAAATGTCATTACATGATCTTCGTTCTCATTTGGGTCTGGTTCTTCAGGATGTATTTTTGTTTTCTGGTGATTTTGCTGGAAATGTACGACTACGGAATGAGAAAATTAGTGACAAAGAAGTGGAAGATGCTCTTACTCGAGTGGGGTTTGATCGTTTTCTCAAAGACCTCCCTATGGGAATCAAGACTGAAGTTAAAGAGAGGGGGGCTACCCTGTCAACGGGCCAAAAACAATTATTATCATTTGCACGAGCTTTAGCTTTTAACCCTGATATTCTGATTCTTGATGAAGCCACCAGTTCGGTTGATACGGAAACTGAAAATCTTATACAAAAAGCACTGGAACAACTTATGGCTGGGAGAACCTCGATAATAATAGCCCATCGCCTGTCAACAATTGAAAAAGCTGATAAAATTATTGTTATGCATCATGGTGAGATGCGAGAGATTGGAACTCATAAAGAATTGTTGAAACAAAAAGGAATTTACTATAAATTATATGAAATGCAGTATAAGCACGATCTGGGAGATTCTTTAAAAACGGGAAATAAATAAGTAATATGAGTCTTAGTAAAAAACAGATTAAAGAGCTATCGAATTTTGCATGTGAACTTGCTCTGGGAGCAGGGGATATTCTTAAAAAGAACTTTGATAAAAAGCATCAGGTGAACTTCAAAGGACGGATTGATCTGGTAACAGAAACTGATCTCAAATCCGAAAGATACATAGTATCTTTAATTAATAAAAAATACCCGGATCATTCGATATTGGCCGAAGAAGGAAGCGGTAAAAATGAATCAACAGAATTCAGATGGATAATTGATCCGCTTGATGGAACAGTTAATTATGCACATGGTTTCCCGATTTATTGTGTCTCAATTGCCCTTGAATATAAAGGCAAAATTTTAACTGGTGCCGTTTATGATCCGGAAAGGGATGAACTTTTCAGAGCTACAAAAGGGATGGGCGCATATTTAAACAAAAAGAAAATTCATGTCTCCGAAGAGTCAAATCTTGAAAGAGCCCTGCTTGCTACTGGCTTTTCTTATACAGTAGGTACCGATAAAAAAAACAATCTGGGATTGTTTGCCCGGATGGTCAAAAAGGCACAGGCAGTCAGACGACCTGGCTCAGCAGCAATTGATTTATGCTGGTTAGCAGCAGGAAGAATTGATGGATTCTGGGAATTGTATTTGCATCCCTGGGACACTGCTGCGGCATTGGTTATTGTTGAAGAAGCAGGAGGAAAAGTCACCGGGATCAAGGGTAATAAATATTCTGTCTTTAATGATGATATTTTAGCAGCAAATAATCGTTTGCATAAAGCAATGAAAAAAGCTTTAACTAATAAATAAAATTTGTATTTTTAAGCTAAGAATAACTAGTAAGTTTTATTGAAAGAATATTATGATAAAACCTGTATTGATAAAATCGACCTCTGGTATCAGGGGAATAGTTGGCAATGGTCTTGATCCTATTTTGGTTACCCGCTATGGGGCCGCATTTGGAAGTATGCTAAAAAAGGGTAAAGTCGTTGTTGGGAGAGACAGTCGCCCCACTGGTGATATGATAATGAATGCTGTTATCTCCGGATTGATCTCAGTAGGTATTGATGTCATAAATGTCGGGATTGTCCCTACGCCAACTGTTGAGATTGCTGTTAAAGGATTAAAAGCAGCCGGTGGAATCTGTATTACTGCTTCGCATAATCCCTCACAATGGAACGCTCTCAAGTTTTTTAATAAGACTGGTGAATTCATTACTCCTGCCGAATATAAAATTCTGAATAAAATTTTTGAGAAGCAGAACTTCTTTTATCAACCACATAATAAAATCGGCAAAGTGACTTGCCAGTCCGAATGGATTGATAGACATATCAAAAAGACATTAGAAGTAAAATTTACTAACTTACGTAAAGTAAGAAGAAAAAAATTCAAAGTGGTTGTCGATGCTGTCAATGGGGCTGGCTCAGTGGCGTTGCCACAAATGCTAAAAAAGTTAAGTGCAAAAGTAATTGAAATTAATTGCGATAACAGCGGTAAATTTCCCCATGAACCGGAACCGATCCCAAAAAATCTAAAGCAACTGCAAAAAGCGGTAAAAAAATATAAAGCAGATATTGGAATGGCTTGTGATCCTGATGCCGATAGGTTGGCTCTTGTTGATGAAAAAGGACAACCAATTGGTGAAGAGTTAACTCTTACTTTGGCAGTTAAAGAAGTCCTCCGCAAGAAAAAAGGGACTACAGTCATAAATCTCTCAACTTCTAAAGTGACTGAAGATGTTGCCAGAATGTCCGGTTCAAAAGTTTTTTATTCAAAGGTTGGCGAGGCAAATGTTGTTCAAATGATGCATGCCAAAAAAGCACTTATTGGTGGTGAAGGTAATGGTGGTGTAATTTTGCCTTCGTTCCATGCCGGACGAGATTCTTTGATTGCGGCAGCATTGGTTTTATCCTGTTTAGCAAATGAAAAAAAGCCACTCTCAAAACTTGTTGAAACTTTACCGAAGTATTATACTATAAAGACTAAAGCGGCGCTTCCAAATAACTTCATAGCACGGCTCATAAAATTTGAAAAGGGAGCCAGCAAGTTGTTGGGCAAAACAAAAGTTGATCGACGCGACGGATTGAGGTTTGATTTTGCTGATGGATGGGTACAGGTTAGATCATCCAACACCGAACCGATATTCCGACTTATTGTCGAAACTAATGATAAAAAGCTAACCAGCCGATTAACTAAACAAGTCATTAAGTTTTTTAGCTGAGCAAGGAAATAATATGTGTGGTATAGTAGGATATGTCGGTCCCAAAAAGGCCAAACCAATATTGATGCAGGGATTAAAAAGATTGGAATATCGCGGGTATGATTCCGCCGGGATAGCCATGCTTACCGAATCTGGTCTCATGGTTGCCAAAGAAGCAGGGAAAATTACCAATCTCGAAAAAAAATTAGGGGATGATGACTATAATTGTAATCACGGCATTGCTCATACTCGTTGGGCAACTCATGGTGAACCGACTCAACTTAATGCACATCCTCATACTGATACTACCGAAGAAATAGCTCTGGTTCATAACGGAATAATTGAAAACTATCGAACCCTTAAAGAATTTCTCAAACGCCAGGGATTTGATATTAAAACCGAAACTGATACAGAAATCCTGGTTCATCTTATCCGCTTCAATTATAAAGATGATCTTACTGAAGCAGTTCGAAATGCCTTAAATCAAGTCGAAGGCACTTATGGCATTGCTGTTATTTCATCGCATCATCCTGGCCAGATTGTTGCTGCTCGAATGGGTTCGCCACTTGTGATTGGTAATGGAGTCGGAGAAAATCTGATTGGTTCTGATGTAGCTGCTTTCCTGGAACACACTAACAAAGTTGTCTATCTTGAAGATGGAGAAATCGCCACTATAACAGCAAATGATTTCAGTATAACAACTGTACAAAATGTAAAAATCACTCATACTATCGAAGAGGTCTCCTGGACGTTGGATGAAATTGAAAAAAGTGGTTATGATCATTTTATGCTCAAGGAAATCCACGAACAACCAACTACTTTGCGCAATGGATATAGGGGTCGACTTAATTGGGAACAGGGTATCCCTATCTTAGGCGGCTTGAATCTTCAATATGATGAACTTCGTAATATCAAACGCCTTATCCTGACAGCTTGCGGAACCTCCTGGCACTCTGCTCTTATTGGCAAATATTTGATTGAAGAACTTGCTCGAGTTCCAGTCGAAGTGGAGTACGCATCGGAGCTTAGATATCGAGCTCCAATATTTGAAGATAATACACTGATGCTTGTCATCAGCCAATCAGGCGAAACTGCCGACACACTGGCTGCTATGCGTGAAGCCAAAAACAAAGGAATCACGGCACTGGGTCTGGTTAATACTGTTGGGTCATCGATTGCTCGTGAAACCGATGGTGGTGTTTACATCCATGCCGGACCGGAAATAGGGGTGGCTTCGACCAAAGCCTTTACATCGCAGGTTGAGATACTCTTTTTAATTGGAACTCTACTGGCAAGGATGCGTCATCTCTCGGTTACACAGGGACAGGAAATTATCGACAGTCTGATCAAAATTCCTAATCAGGTGGAAGAGATATTACGAGCTGAAGAGCAAATTAAAAAGATTGCCGAACAGTATTACAAAGCCAATAATTTTCTCTATCTTGGTCGCGGCATTAACTTCCCGGTGGCATTGGAAGGTGCCCTTAAGCTTAAAGAGATTTCATATATCCATGCTGAAGGATACCCTGCGGCAGAAATGAAGCATGGTCCTATTGCTTTAATCGATGAAAACATGCCGGTGGTAGTGATTGCTCTGAAAGATCCGGTTTACGATAAAGTTATGTCAAATATCGCCGAGGTCCGTGCTCGCAATGGCAAGGTTATCGCTATTGCTACCGAAGGCGACACCGAGATAGCAGAACGGGTCAACCATGTCATTTATATTCCACAAACTTATCGATTGTTGTCACCACTTTTGTCAATAATCCCGTTGCAATTGTTGGCTTATCATATTGCTGTGATGCGTGAATGCAGTGTTGATCAACCCCGCAATTTAGCCAAGTCAGTAACAGTCGAGTGACCTTGTCACTTACAAATATATAAATAAAAAGGCAGCTATTAATAGCTGCCTTTTTTTGATTATAATATGTTTAATTTATTATTTATCGACATCAAACTTCAGTGATTCAAAAGCTGGTTTTAACTCTCTAAGAACATCTACCTGCCTTTGAGCGTCTGATCTAACAACAATTAACATCTTGTGTTTATCATCAATATCAATCAAAATTAGTGAACCGCCTTGAGAGTTGTCTAATCTCTGCCTTACAGATCTAAAAGAATATCTGAATGCACCTATCCAGGAAACACCCTCTTTACCACCAATTTCAATTTTACGTTGTCTCGAAGTGTGAATACCATCGAAATCAATCTTCCACTCAGGTTTTATAAGTTCAAGAATTTGTTTTGTTAATGCATGCTTACTTCCGGGTTTAACAATTGAGTCCATAATATCAAAACAGGAATTACTGTTTTCAATAACCCAAAAACTGGCTAAAGGGACATATCCTTCTTTATATATATCTGTAGAGTCCCTCTCTACTCTATCATTTATCCCTTTAGTTGTTAAATTAACTCTAATTGTCTCAGTCTTTTTCTGAATCTTTGCTTTCCAGTATTCTGGCATTGTGAACTGGTAATTATAAATTGTATCTGTGAATACCCCATTCTTTATATACCCTGCTCTATCCTTCTTTTTCTTCTTGGCATCTGCCAAAGAAAAAAGAAGTATCATTGATAATAAAATTGTTAGAAAAGATTTTAAAGACATTGCTCTTCCCATTTATTTTTCATAGTTGATATTTTCAAATCTTATTGAATCTACATATGGTTTTAAGTCATGTAGGACATGTACAAGAAGTTCAGGTTCTGTTCTTACAACAATAAACATATTGTATTTTTCATTAATATCTAGACAAGTAAATGCTACACCCTGATCAGCTCTTAAGTAATCCCTTCCAAAATTTAAAGAATATTCCATATCACCAATCCAATGAATAGCATCTTGCCCGCATGTATATATTTCTTTACGAAAATCTACTCTAAATTTCTTGAATTCAGCATCTTCCCAGACAGGTCGAACAGTGGAAAGTAATTTATCTTTCAATTTCTTGTAATTTCCATTTGTAATAATTGAATCAAGAAGATCATACATTGAAAGATCACATTCTACTATCCAGAAACTAATAATCGGATCAGTATAATTCCCAAGTTGATTCTTGGGAATGCCAGACCTGTTATGAAATTCATCCTTATATATTTTAGTAGTGAGGGTAATCCGGGCTACATCATCTTTTTTATGTATTTTTCTTTTCCATTTTTCAGGAAGTTTTAATTGAAAATTGTACTTACTATCATGAAATATATTATCTCTGACTTTACCAGCTTTTTCCTTTTTTTTCTTAGCCTGGCTGATTGATATAAATATAATAATAGAAATGATGATAATGAAAACTGACCTTATAGACAAAGTATCCCCTTTAAATAATTAAGACTGTAAACAAATTATCGTGAATGAAGTGTTAGTTGTCAATAATATACTGATTGGCCTGTAGTCGCAAGATAGGCTGCTACTAATATTGCAACTACAATCATAAATCTGATAATAATCACGATGCCAGCAAAGTGTCTTTCCTGAAAACTGGCAAGCCAGTTTAATTTAATTGCTCGGTGTATCCTGATTCTGAATCTCAACAACTGGGGGACAAAAGGAAACATGACTATTAATAATATTATGATAAATCCAAAAATATAGGCTTCCATAACTCCTCCTTTGTATCTCATGAAATATACTCAATAATACTATGAATATTCAATTCTTTTTACATTGAATATTCCAAAATCATTCATGTATATTATTAAATAATCAGATATAGGAGGTAGGTTGTGAAGGCTAAGGAATTCAGGTTACAAATAAATGAAAGTGCAAAATTCTCAACCCCAATATTTGTTGGTCATCGGATAACCTATGCCGGTATGCCCTCTGATAAAATATATTCACTGGTTATCAGCAAGACTGATGGTTATCATTCACGGGCATATAACTTATTTATTCCTATTGGACATCGAGAAGTTATTCACCAAAAGGGGAAAATTATTGTACAAAGTGTGAACTCCCGGGAAATTAATTTCCGTTTCGAGCGTCATTAACTATTGAATTGAGGATTATCAATGACAGACAAAATATCATTTAAATTATACACCCGCGACAACTGGGAAGAAGCCCTTAAAATGGAAGTCTTCCCGGAACAGAAAAAGTTTGCACCAACTATTGCAGAGTCATTAGCAACAGCCTATATCAAACCCTGGGACGAAGCCTTTGATCCATATCTGATATACATTGATGAAATAATGATAGGTGCTTTTTATCTTTCATACACACCGGATAGCAAAGACAACTATTGGCTGGGTGGATTTATGATTGATAAAAACTACCAGAACAAAGGTTACGGCAGGCGGGCATTGCCCGATATATTGAAGTTTATCTCGTCATTACATAAAAAGTGCCAAGAGATCAAACTTACTGTGGAGCAGGACAACATTGTTGCTCAGAAGCTATATAAAAGTCTTGGCTTTGGTGATACTGGTGAAAAAAATAAATACGGTGAAATCATTTATACTCTTCCGGTTACAGGCAAATCTGATTAGTATTTAAAAAAATCGATGAACAATTTAATAGACTCAATTGTATCATTTAAAACCAACAAAGTTTGATCAGACGGAGGGTAATATGTCTGTAATATCTTTGAATGAAAAAAATGATCTTAAATCAAAACTCTCAAGGAAAAAGAAAACTATTACAACAATTGTAGTCTTAGCAGGGTGTCATTTTGTTTTATACATAATAGCTGGGATTGCTGAATTTGACACAGGTAGCTTTTTATTTAAGAATCCGGAGCCTTCACATAGTTTTTGGGTAACAATGCTATTGGTGCTGGAATTTCCATTGATAACTCTTTGTCGACTAGTTGGATTGCCTGAGAATGATTTTTACCTAATTGTATTTATCATCAATAGTTTCCTCTGGGCAGCAGTATTACATTCTGGATACAAATTCATAAAAAGAAAATCAGATTAAACAAGATTATTCAATAAATGCTCAGATAGGGCTTTTATCTTGACTCCAGCAATCATCACTCTAATTTTAAATAGAATAAATTATTTCTAAAGGATGTTCTATGTTTAAGAAAATATTAATTGGAATATTGGTGCTTTTCATAATTGTCATACTAGGAATGTATCTCGGAAGAAACTACTTTGTAAAAAGTGCTATAGAAACTGGGAGTGAATATAGTCTGAAAGTTGAAACAAATCTAAGTTCTGTGAATTTAGATTTAAGCGGCAGAAGCCTTGAGCTTAATGATTTTAAAATTAGCAATCCTGAAGGATTCGAAACTGATTTCTTTTTGAATATTGATCAAGGGATGCTCGATATTGGTGAGGGATCACTATTTGATGATGAGATCAAAGTTGATTCTCTGATTCTTGATGGTATAAATCTGATGTTTGAGCAAAAAGGTAGTCTCGGAAATTTTAAAGTCCTTATGGATAATATCAAAAACATGGACATGGGCTCATCCTCGGAAAGCAATCAGAAGTTATTTGTGAAAAAAATAAGCGTGCGAAATATTCAGGTTGATGCAAAACTGGATCTGATGGGTAAACAATTACAAAAAACTTTCAAAGTTGAGAATATATTACTTGAAAATGTGGGTGGTAAAGATGGCGCAACAATTAGTGAGGTCACTGCTAAGATACTAAAGACCCTGATATCCAAAGCAAAAGTTTCCGGAAAAAATTCTTTCCCTGAGTTATTTAATGTCGATTTGAATAGACTGAAAGATGATAAGGTTGATGAAGTAAAATCTGAAGCCACTGACAAACTAAAGGCCTTAGGAGGATCAATATTAAATAAGTAAATACATATTATTTGCTTTTTGATAAGATCTGTTTCATTACCTATTCTGAAATTAAGAAAGGTGTCATTGGCACCTTGACAATTCCGGCCTATATACTACTTTAATAATACAATATAGATGTTTTAAATTAATTACATGTTTGAAAGTATTTATGTCTTCTGTTGGTTACATTTTCGATCTGAAAAAATTTGCTATCCATGATGGTCCAGGGATTCGCACAACCGTATTTTTTCAAGGATGTCCTTTAAATTGCAGATGGTGCCACAACCCGGAAAGTCGGGGGGGAATTAAAAAGATAAGTGAATTACATAATTCATGTAAAGTTCCCTTGAGTAATACGTCAGGTAAATGCAATGGTAGTGCTATGACTATAGATCAATTAATGAATGATATTCTCAAGGACAGTATATTTTATGATCAATCCGGTGGTGGAGTTACTTTCTCCGGCGGTGAGCCGATGATGCAGGTAGAATTTCTGCACGATATGTTAATAGCATGCAAAGCCAATAATATTCATACGATAGTAGATACTTCCGGTTATGCTCCTATTGATGATTTTAATAAAATTTATGATATGGTTGATCTTTTTTTATATGACCTGAAAATTATGAATAATGACGAGCATGAAAAATATATTGGTGTTTCAAATCGCGAGATAAATGAAAATCTGAAGGAACTATCGTCACGCGGTGACAAAATAAAAATCAGAGTCCCCATGATTCCAAATGTCACTGACACTAAAGAAAATCTTCAATCAATTGTTGATTTTTTAAAGCCATTGAAATCAATTAAACAAGTCAGTTTGCTTCCTTATAATAAATTTGGTGAAGACAAACTTAAGAGATTAAATCCGGACACAGAAATTAGTAGATGGGAACCACAATCAAAAGAAATTATCAGCGATACAGCAGCCTGGATGGAATCATTTGGTTATGAAGTTAAAATCGGAGGTTAATAATTAATGAATGAGAGAATACAATCTCTTCGTGAACAAAGCTTGAATGCTACTCCAACTATCTCTCTGGAACGAGCAGAACTTCTAACAGAGTTTTATAAAAGCGGAACCTCTGAGAAAGTATCTATCCCGGTAGCACGCGCTATGTCATTGAAATATATTCTTGAAAACAAAAAACTCTGTGTCAATTCGGGTGAACTGATTGTAGGTGAAAGGGGACCAGAACCAAAAGCAACCCCGACCTATCCGGAAATATGCACCCATACTCTTGATGATTTTGAACTGCTTCATTCCCGTGAGAAAGTCTCTTTTAAAGTTAATGATCAGGGACGAAAAATTCAGAAAGGGACTATGATCCCCTTCTGGAAAGGACGTTCAGTTAGAGACAGGATTTTTGATGAAGTTGATCGGGATTGGATCAATGCCTATGAAGCTGGTGTCTTCACAGAATTTCAGGAACAACGAGCTCCGGGACATACCGTGCTTGATGATAAGATTTACAAAAAAGGATTTACAGATTTTATAAATGATATTGAGAATGTAAAAAATAATCTGGATTTCTTAAATGACCCCAGGGCTCTGGATAAACGTGAAGAACTCAAGGGAATGAAAATTGCTGCTGAGGCTCTAATAAATTTTGCAAATCGTTATTCTGTAAAACTCAAAGAGCTGGCACAAGAAGAGACTGATCAGGATCGAAAATTAGAACTGAAACAAATGGCAGAGGTTTGCAAAAATATTCCGGAGAACAAACCAAAAACATTCTGGGAGGCACTGCAATACTACTGGTTTGTTCATTTGGGAGTGATCATAGAATTGAATACCTGGGATTCATTTAATCCGGGCAGGCTGGACCAGCATCTCTATCCGTTTTATAAAAATGACATTGACAATGGTACTCTCACAAAAGAAAAAGCTATTGAGCTTTTACAATCATTCTGGATCAAGTTCAACAATCAACCGGCTCCTCCAAAAGTAGGGGTGACCGCCAAAGAGAGTGCGACTTATACTGATTTCTGTTTGATTAATCTTGGTGGGGTTACTGAATCTGGAGATGATGCCGTAAATGAATTAACCTATATGATTCTTGATGTAATAGAAGAGATGCGAATTCTTCAACCAAGTTCTATGGTTCAAATCAGCAAAAAGAATCCTGATAGTCTTGTTAAACGTGCTCTCAAAATTATTCATACCGGATTTGGTCAACCATCCCTTTTTAATACCGATGCCATTGTACAGGAAATGGTAAGGATGGGAAAGACAGTCGAGGATGCCCGCAACGGCGGTGCCAGTGGATGTGTAGAAACCGGTGCCTTTGGAAAAGAGAGCTATAATTTAACAGGATATTTCAACCTCGTAAAAGTTTTAGAAATTACTCTTCACAATGGAGTTGATCCCCGAACTGGAAAACAGATAGGAATAAAAACAGGGGAGCCAGATTCATTTAATTCCTTTGAAGAATTTTATCAAGCATTTCATAAACAACTCAAGTTCTTTGTTGATGTAAAAATCAAAGGCAACTGTATTATAGAACGCCTATGGGCAAAATATCTCCCGTCACCTTTTATGTCAATTTTGATTGATGACTGCATCAAAGAGGGACAGGATTACAACAATGGTGGGGCGAGATATAATTCATCTTATATACAGGGTGTAGGGATGGGTACCATTACTGATTCTCTGTCGGCAATTAAATATCACGTGTTTGATAATAATAAGCTTAACCTTTCTGAATTTATGACTACACTAAAAAGTAATTTTGAAAATGATAAAGAATTACAAAATGTTCTCTTGAACCAGACACCTAAGTATGGGAATGATGATGACTATGCTGATGATATATTAAAACAAGTTTTTGAATCATATTTCAGTTTGATTGATGGTCGACCCAATACCAAAGGCGGACATTTCCGAATCAACCTGCTTCCAACCACTTGTCATGTCTATTTTGGTTCTGTTGTTGAAGCTACTCCTGATGGACGTGAAGCGGGAGTTCCTTTATCCGAAGGAATCTCTCCAGTACAGGGAGCTGATCGTCTTGGTCCTACTGCAGTTTTGAAGTCAGCAGCTAAGATAGATCATATCAGAACCGGTGGCACATTGTTAAATCAAAAATTCACCCCTGATATTTTTGAATCTGAAGATGGTATAGAAAAACTAACCCAGCTTATCAGATCATATTTCCGTATGGACGGACACCACATCCAATTCAATGTTGTAACTGCTGATATTCTCCGCAAAGCCCAGGCAGAACCGGAAAAACATAAGGATCTGATTGTACGCGTTGCCGGTTACAGTGATTACTTTGTCCATCTGGGGACGGATTTACAAAACGAAATTATCAAAAGAACTGAACAGCCGATTTGATTACTTTAGACATTTGATTTATAGTAATTATTATTCATCAATAATATATAAGGTCGATATCAAACGGGATTCGACTATTCGCAAAATTATCTACCTGTTTTTGTGTTTGATACTTGACATTGAGGATCTATTTAGTCATACTCTAATTAGTACTCTTTTAAAGGGAATTTTAAAAACAGAATTATAGGGAAGTAATAAGATGTCTGGAGAATTAAACCAAAAATTCCATAAATCTTTTACAGATTTAGGACTCTCATCAATTGTAGCAATCAGCGAAAAAGTTCGGGAACTCGAACAAGAGGGACAGACAATTATAAAATTCCAGCGTGGTGACCTAAACATTGATACCCCGGAATATGTCAAAGAGGCTCTAAAGCATTCTGTAGAGAGGGGAAGAACAAACTATCCCAAATCTGGTGGCGAACCAAATGTTAAAGATGCAATTATTAATTACCATAAGGAATCAGGATTAAATCTCAAGAGAGAAAATATAGTTGTTCTTCATGGAGGACAGGAAGGGCTTCAACTTTCATTTAGCTTATTCAGAGAAAAAAGAGTTCTTGGTTTTAGTCCCTATTGGCCATGTCTTACTGGTAATATATTCCCCTACACTGAAATGAAATTTGATACTTTTGAACTTAATAATGATCTTACTTTTGATCCTGAGCTGCTTGAAAATAAAATGAAAAATATTGATATATTTTATCATAATTCTCCCCATAACCCAACTGGAAAAGTATTTTCAATAGATGAATTGAAATGTATTGATGAACTGGCAAGAAAAAATAATGTATTGATTATTTCCGATGAACCTTATGATAAAATTACTTTTGACAATATTACTACAGCAAGCATGCTAGAGCTTGAAAATCCGAATACTATTACAATCTTCTCCGGTTCCAAAAGTTTTGCAGCAACAGGATTAAGAGTTGGTCATGCTATATCCCTAAATAATGAAATTATAAAACTTCTTACCCGAGCCAACTATAGTCAGACAGCTGGTGTTGCAACTCCAATTCAGGATATGTACGCAGAGGCATTAGGCAATATAGTTAAACGTAATGAATGGTTTGATTATATTAGAGCGGAACTCCAACAACGTAGAGATATCCTCTTTGAAGAATTACAATCCGTATTTCCTGATTTGATAAAACCTCAGGGAGCATTTTATGCTTTTCCGGACATGACAGAATTCATTCCTGAAAATGTAAATGATATCGATGAATTCCTGTTAAACCTCTTTTTGGAAAAAGGAGTAGCTATAGTTCCGGGAGGTTCATTTGGTAAAGAAGGATATTTTAGAATATCATTTTCAGCTACAAGTATGGCAGAGACAAAGATCGGTGCTCAAAAAATTTGTGAAGCTGTTAGTGAATTAAAAACCGGTATAGCAGTTTAGATTTTAGTCTTCTTCTTTTTCTCTTTCAGTAATATAATCTAAAAGATGATCCCGGCTTGTTTTTAATTGTTCAATTCGTTTTTTTATAGATTGTTCGGATGGTTCATCATCTATGTCAGACAATGTATCCTTAAGTTTGTCAATCTCAGAATTGATTTTTATTTGTCGTTCTTTGAGTCTTTCAAGCGATTCAGCCTCATCAGCTTTATCAAAAATTATAGATTCAGGTATATCCTTATTTTTTGGTTTTGATTTTTCCTGAGTGCTTTTTGCAATAAATTGTTGATCAAGAGGGAGTACGCGTTGATTCATGAATGTAGGGGAGACAATTTCAATTTTTGATTTATGCAGGCTGTCCAGCATATTTTCTCGAAGTTTGGCTCTTGTTGAGATAATGCTTTTTACCTCTCTTAAAATTCCAGCTACCTGATACAATACTGAAAAATCACCCAGCTTCTTTACATGAACAAACGGTTCTTCAAGTCCCGAATCTTCTGAAGCTTTGAGAAGAACCTCTTTTATCTTATTGCATGGAATATCGTAGCCAAGTGAGACTGTAGCTGTTATCAAGGTACCCGATGATCTTATAACTTTTACGGGATTGGTAACGAGAAATATATTTGGCAGGGTTGTGAGATCGCGCTCTTCTGTTTGGATCTCAATATGAAAAAGTCCCCGCTCTGAAACTTTTCCAAAATAATCTTTAACGCTTATAAAATCACCTGGTTTGAAATTTTTGACCAATCTCAACATAAATCCAGCTAAAATATTTCCCAAAAATGTTGTCGCCGAAAGAGCGATAGCAGCACTTAGAAGTAAGCCTAAAAAACTCAGAAGCTGTCCGGTTTTGGAATCGCTCATTGGCAGGGTCAGGATTATACACAGCAAACCAATAGAGAATAAGAATATCATTATTAATTGTGAGCGAAATTTATATCCGGTGGTTTTAGAAAATCTCCATCTCAAAAATATTTTGACGGCAATCATTACAATAATTGTTATTGCAATTGCTAAACCACTGGGGATCAGACTTGATATATTATTTAACAAATTGGTAAATATTTCCATAAATTTATCTCCTATACTTCATTAGTAATAAACTCTGGCTTCATGTGAAATATAAAAATAACATTGTTAGTTTATAATATAGCATTTGAATGAAGTGAAAATATCTATAGAATTGGTTTCAGTAAAGGATCCAGTGATAACTCTTTTTCAGTCGGGCCATCATGATGATCCTTGCTTTCTTCGATGCACTTTTTAGCCATTTCATAATCTCCAAGGGCTACGAACGCTCTGGACATACAAGAATGCACTTCTGCATCATGATTTTCCTCGCAAGCAATTTCATCAAGCATGGAACGTGATTTCTCTTTTTCACCTTTGAAAGCAAGAATAAGAGCCTTGTATGCTTTTAAGTGAATATTAAGTTCTTCTTCTGATCCCTGCTTATCAATTTCAGCAAGAGCTTTCTGGAATTGTATATCTGCTTCCTGAGAATCGTTTTGAGATTTATGCAAAGCCCCAAGATAGAAATGAGCAATAAAGGCAAACTGATCAGCTTCTATTGCTTCTTTAAATTTTTGTTCGGCACTATCATTTTTACCCAAAACCATATAGATATAACCTGCTTGATAACAGGCATTGGTGTCACCCTGAAATTTAACTGCTTTTAACATATTTTCCAGAGCAATTTCAGGAACACCAAGTTTCATATAAACTTCACCCAACCAGTAATATGCTCGGCCATAGTCAGGACCAAGTTCAATTGCTCGCTGCAGTGTTGCCAGAGCCAATGTAAAATGTCTGTTATCCATATGAACCATACTAATCAAGAGTAGAGTTTCAAGATCAGTCGGAGTTAACTGGAGAGCCCTTTCAGCATATTTCAAAGTCTCTTCCAGATCGCCTGTCATCATCTTCAACCATGCCAGAGTTCTGTATCCAATTGCATATTTGGGATTAAGTTCTACAGTCTTCAGGAAGCTTTTTTCTGCTTTTTCCGTGTCGCCACACAGCATATAATATCTCCCCATAGCCCTATGGGCATCAGGTGAATTAGGAGTTAATTCAATTGCTTTTTGTGATGCATCCTTTGCGGAGTTTGCTCTTTCCGGACTTCGATCATAATAGAACATATACTGAACGTTATGAACATCAGATAAACCCGCATACGCCAAGGCATAATTATTGTCAATTTCCAAAGCTCTGTTAAACATGTCTTCCGCAAACTTAAGATCATCCTGACGGCTGGTCTGATAATAATTTCTTCCCTTTAGATAAAAGTCATAAGCGGTTATATCAGGTTTTGTCTCAAGGCCGGCATCAATAGCCAAAGTAGATGTTTCCTGAGCCAGTTTTTGAGCAATTTCTAAAGCAGCTTCAGATAATAAAATAAATAAGCCATCTGTGGTTCTTTCATAACGTTGATTGAAAATCAGCAACTCACCCTTTTTACTATAAATATCAAGAGACATTCTGATTTTATCATTTATTTTTAATAGAGATCCCATTATGACAAAATCAGTTCGACATTTCTCAAACATGGCGGAAATATCTCGGGACATAGTAGAAGAGGGATGGGCATTTACTGTAAGATCAGTTCGTCTTCTTAATTCGCTGATTACTTCCTCGGTAAAACCCTGGCTGAAATAATCCCATGATTCATCCCCCGATAGATTCTTAAGATCAACCATCGTAACAGTTTTACGTCTTTTAGAAATTCCCTCAGCAATATGGCTGGGAGTATCAAATTTTAAATTATCTTCGATTCCTTTCAAAACATCACTTACAGATTTTGGACGATTGATTGGTTTCTTCTGCAACAAATGAATAATTAAATCACATAACCAATCGGGTAACTCAGGATAAATTTCCTGGGGACCAATTGGGTCTTCGTAGAGAATTGAATAAACTATACCTGCACTATAGTCGCTCTCAAATGGTAGTTGTCCGGTAAACAATTCGTATAAAATAACACCTAAACTAAAAAGATCACTACCAATGGTAATTGCTTCACCGCTTAATTGTTCAGGAGAGGAATAGAGCACAGTCCCTTCGATATTACCGGATGCATCAACAGTATCTGCCTTGACAGAAGTAGCTAAACCAAAGTCTAAAATTTTGGGTATATTATCAGAAGTAACTATAATATTTTCAGGCTTCAAATCACGGTGGATAATCTTTGTTTCATGGGCAGCTAGCACCCCATCTAATATCCTTTGTGCTAATTCAAGCTTATTCTGAACCGACATATTCTCTGATATTTTGCGAAGATCATTTCCTTCTACATATTCCAAAGCGATATATGGAATTCCCTGATATTCAGTACAATCGAATATTTTTACAATAAAAGGGGAATCAATTAGTTTTGCTTTTTCTGCTTCATTTGTAAAGGTTGTACGATGTTCAGAGGATTGAATAAATTCATCTTTCAGGATTTTAAGAGCAACGGTCTGGTTGTTGATTTTATCAGTAGCTTTGTAAACAGTAGACATTCCTCCTTCACCGAGGATTGACTCTATTGTATATTGTGCAAATGATCCTTCTAACATTTATCTCATACTCTTAAAAGCTACAAAACAATTAAGATCTTGTTGAATATATTGATCTATAACAGTATATTGATTGCTGAAATATTTGAAATTGTCAAGGTTTATAATATGGTTGAAAAAACAACACCCGAAGTACAGCGTCTGAAATCAGTAATATCTGAACTGTCTTGCTTAAATGAAATTGCAACAGCAATCAGTTCATCTTTATCTGTTAACAAAATCACTGAAATCATAGTTGATAAATGCCTGAAGCATCTCAATGCAGACCAGGGAGCTGTTTTCCTTATAGAAAAAGATGATAATAAAGAGGATCAATTTAAAACATATATTCGCAAGACTTCAAATATTTTCAAAGATAACCCTCTGCATATTAATTTAATTACAGGTTGGATGATTACTCACAAGGGACTGTTGATTATTAATTCACCAGAGGATGCAAAGGTTATCGGACCGGTTGATCTTGAATCTCAAGGGATCAATACGCTACTTGCCGCACCTTTGATAACAAGAAAAGGTCTTGTAGGTATTATAGCCATATTTAATAAAGAAGATAATAATATTTTTACCAAACCTGATAGCAGATTCTTGGGAATTCTTGGATCACAATGTGCTCAGGTCATAGAAGGAGCCAGACTATACGAAGAGGAAAAGAATTTCCTGGCAATGAATGAAGAACTTAAAATTGCTCATTCCATACAACAGAATCTTCTTCCTAAATTTGAAGATGCAAGCGATGAGTACCCTGTCTATGGGATAAATATTCCTGCCCGCGAAGTTGGCGGGGACTATTTTGATATTCATAAAATTGACGAGGACAGAATCTTTGTAGCGATAGGGGATGTTGTCGGGAAAGGAGTTCCGGCTGCGCTGTTGATGTCAAATTCGATGGCTGTTCAGAGGTCGCAATTGAGATCATCCAAAAGTTTTTCATTGAGTAGCATTGCTGAGAATATTAACAGGACACTTTGCAGGTTTATTCAACCCGGTCAGTTTATTACCTCATTGATTGGAATATATGATAAATCAAAACAGGAATTTGAATTTGTAAGTGCCGGTCATCCTGCACCAATAATTATAAATAAAGATAGCGCTACAGAGCATGAAGTTAATCCTGATCTTGTATTTGGGGTTATGCCAGATGCAACATACAACAGCCACAAAATATCTATTGATAATAACAATAGTATTTGTATCTACACCGATGGTGTTTCGGAAGCATTTAATGAGAAAGAAGAACAGTTCGGCGAGGAAAGATTGATTTCTTTTTTATGGAAAGAGATGGATAACACTCCCCGAACAATTTGTGATCGTTTACTTACAAAACTTGCTAAGTACAGAGGGGCAACCCCTCAATCTGATGACATTACCGTCGTCATCATAAAACCCTGATAATATTATCTTAGGACTTTGATCTTAGAAATCTACTTTATCCTCTTGAATAGCTTCACACCTGCTTTGTTCTTAATAATTTCAAAGTAATTCTCATACGTCAGATAATCTCCGAATTGGTATGTATTCCACCATTTCCCTCGCGTACAATAATTTACTTCTTCTCTACATATCTCGTGATGGCCCCAGGTAACACCGCCTGGTATATCTGGCTTTTCTTTCCCCAAGAGGTGTACTAACTCATGTGCGAGGATATTCTTGCTTCCGTTATCTAAGAAAACAATACCAATTTGATTAAAATCACGCTGGCATGCAGAGACACGAGTAGGTCTGGGGTTTTTGCAAATATACTGATCCATAAATACTACCAACGTTCCTTTACAACCCCTATAACAAGTCTGTTGTAAGCCTAACATCTTTTGTCGAAAATCTTCATGCAGTGAATCTGGCATGGTGCTGGAATACAATTTAGACTCTATTCGTTTTTCAACTGCCTCATCTAATTCTTGCTGAGTGAAATTGGGATTTTTTGCCTTTATCTCTTTTCTAATACCTTTTTCATGTCCTTTAGGGATAATTGAATTCCGTAAAGAATCCAACCAAATCTTATACCATAATTCCATTTTCCTTTTAACTTTACGAGACACCTTTTTTTCCTCGAAATTAAGATAGATACAGTAGCTCGCATACAACTCCTGTGCTTCTCTTATCTTTGGTACAGGCGAAGTTGTTTCCCATTTCGAACCTGGGAATACAATATAGCAAATTTTACCCATATAGGAATTGACAGGTTTTGTATCAAATCTGCATGGATTAGCGGGCACTATAAATTCCGGGATACAGCGCACCTTACCATCAATTTCCTCTCCATATACATGAGGTTTAGGCGTATCTCTCGGATCTTCATCGTCATCATTCCCTCCAGCATCCTGCTTCATTATGTCAGCATTACCTCCCCCTAACTGGAAAGATATACCTGCCAGAAATTGCCAGCCCTCGGTCATGATTTCGGTTGTACTGCCTTCAATATTGTTGATATCTGCAAGTCCATTAACATATCGGCCTTCAACAAAGAGTGTACTGTTGCCAATGGGAATGCTTAACCCACCTCCGTAAAGATAACCATAATCCGTACTTGTAAAATCATCCTTTATATCTACCTCATTTTCAAATCCATACTCGAGATATTCGTTGCCAAATTCCTCTTTTGCATCCAATAGATATGAAGCGGTTGCCCCACCAACGAGATATGGATTGATACCATATTTGTTAAGAGATAGCTTCAGTAAAACAGGCATCTCGAAATGACTTGTAGTTATACTACTCTTGATGAGTCCAATTTCCATATCCTGGAATTCTTTTTCTGCACCCTTCTTCAGATACATTGGTTCAAAGCTTAAATCAAAATAACGATTAATACCAAGATCAAGGACAGCACCAACGGCTAATCCTTTTTTATCGGAAAATTTTGTTTCCTGAGTGTCTTGTTTATCTAAATGTAACTTGTATTCTGTGCGACCGCCCATGATTCCGAATCTAACTTCGGACATTGCTGGGCTTGTTATGATTAATAAGTAGAGTAGAGGTAGTAAATTTCTGATGTACTTCATTTCAAACCTCCATGTTTTTATTTTAAAGGAATCTTATATTATTTCTCTGAAAAGCTCATCAGACCAATATTCCATTGTTTTCTTTTAATTCAAAATTACGGTCACACTAGCCTATGACTTATATCACAATTACTATGGGAGTGGTTTTGTTATTGTGTATTCAATCTCAGCACCATAAAGTCTCATATCGTTTGCACCCGAACTATAATGCATACTGGCCATTAAGTAATAAGCATAGCCATCATTACTTACAGTTTCGCTGTAAATATCACTATCTATCATCGTTGTCAGGCCGGGTGTACCGGATGAAGTCATATTTGCCATAACAATGTCACTACCAGTAATCATATAAACTTTAATTAATTCGGCATAGCAATCATAAGTACCGTCGTTATCATGTATAGTAACTCTAACATTAGTAACAGTTGCACCACTGGGTAAAGATACCTGAGCAAAGTATGATTGTTCAATTGTGGCAGTATTTATTAAATATGTACTGTTTCTGGAAAATGAATATGAGCTTTTACCTGGAGTAAAAGCAGCACTTGAAAGGGCAAATCTTCGTGTGGTAGTACCGATATTTAAATTTGTAAAGGTATTAGTTCCTTCAATCAAATGATCACCACTTAAAGTAACAGCTGTACCATTTATTTTATCAGGTGAAATATTTGCCGATGAATTTATATCTTCGTCCATAATTGAATTATCTTGAATAAAATATGAATTAACTCCTTGATATTCTATTCCCAATTCAACATCTCCGGCATCTCCACCGCCTATCAATCCACCAAGTTCAGCTCCAGTTACAGAAGTTATATCTCCAGCAGTTACAGGTTCCCACGCACCCTCATGCCATGTAATAGCCTGAGATTCACTGGCACCCGATTGAGCAATATCACCAAGAGAGATTCCACTATTAGCAATGTCAGTCGAATCAATTGTGCTGTTGGCAATATCATTAGAAGTTATAGTACCATCAAGAATCTTAGGGCTGGTTACAGCATTGTTTGCTAATTTTTCTGTGATTACTGCAGTATTGGAAATCTTATCACTGAGAATAGAGTTGGAAGCAATTTTGTTAGTACTGATAGCACCATCAGCTATTTTCACATTTGTTACAGAATAGTGAGCAAGCTCATTTGTACCCACTCCATAAAGTGCAATATGAGATGAGGTTATAGCACTGGTGCCGACTGATAGAGTCACCTCGCCAGATGTCCCCCCACCACTTAGACCACTTCCGGGTAATACAGCAGTAATGTCGCCGCCACCTGAACCAGTTTCATCATCCGCTGCAGTCCAGTTACCACCAATCATTTTCATGACCTGACCATCGGAAGCACTGTTTGTACCAATTTTGTTGAAAGTGATTGTGGCATCCTGGATATGAAATGATTCTATTGTAAAATGAGCAAGATCATTACCGGTGATAGCATCGTCTTGTATCTTGTCACTGGTCACACAATCGTATGCAATAGTTTTAGCATAATCGGAACTGTCTGATCTGAGAGCAAGGAAACTGAACGCTGATGAAGTCATCTCTACCCTTGGGGACATTTCCAGGTCGGCTCCGACTGTAATTCCCAAATAACGGGGGGAGACAGAAAACAAATCCTGAGGCAGTGATACCATTAATCCCAAATCATAATTAAAAAGCCCATCATCAATTTGAACAGTTTGAAACCCGCTGGACCATAATGAATCATCTCCGGCAGCAGATCCATAGATCTTGAATTTTAGTGATTCTGAACCAGTGATTGGTAGACCAGCATCATCGGTCACACGTCCCTGACATTTTATGACATTGGGTATTTCTGCTATTGATGTTGTGATAAAAACAGCCAATACTAAAATAGAAAATATGGTTACTATAGTTTTAGGCATTGCAACCTCCGATAAATTTTATTGAAACATTTTGCGTTATTATAATATCGGTAAAAAAGACTATTTTAGCAAGGTATTCCTATTATTGCAAAGGAGAACAGTCCAAATTAGAGGACTCTTGGTTATATATTTAAAATTGATAATTTGAATTTGAAAATCCACAATAAACCAAAAATCAATTGAGATAATATCCATTCAAACTATGGTGAGAATCCTATAGTTCTTGATTGTCGCCAATTAAGACAATTATATTACATCGCTCTATAGCTTTGCTGTGCAAGGGCTTAAGCTAATCATATCAGGGCATAACTTTTGCATAATTAACTATTGAAACAATGAATATCAAAAGAAAGCTATTCTCAAAAACTGTATTTAGTAAGCAGTAAGAGAGGTAATTCTTCCTGAATGATTAAAGGGGATCAATAGATGAAATCACTTAAGAGACTTGCAATATCAATAGCTATATTTTCCCTGGTGATGAATGTGTACGCAAGCGATCCACATTCTCAACCTGATTCTGACTGTCTTGCCTGTCATAATGGTATGTTTGATGGCAAGCCAGGTCATTTCATTCAGGATAATGTCGACTGTATGTTTTGTCATAGCTGGACTACGAGTGGTGGTTCTGTGTTTTATGTCTCAAATACTAATTTAGTATGTGTTGCTTGCCATGCAGATCATAGTGTAGAAAATCAGACTGTTAGCCACTCAAATATGCAATGCATCGATTGTCATAATCCTCATGGTTCCGCAAACGAACATATGTTTACTAAAACTGAAATTACATTATGTGGTAGTAATTGTCATGGTCAGCATGACCTCGGATTGTCTCACCCAACAGGGGAGGGAACTGTTGACAAAATAACTGGTGGTGAAGTGACTTGCATTTCAACTTGTCATACAATGCACCAACCAGTTGAAGAAAAAATGCTTCAAGTAGCCAGTATCGATTTGTGCTACCAATGTCATGATAAATAGTTCAAACACAGAGTTGTATCTTTTAACAACAAATTCAAACTCTGTTCAATAAAAAGTGGCCCCACCCAAATGGTGAGGCCACTGTATCAATCATCTTACAGTTTGTCGTCTAAGGATCATCATTCGATCAACTCCGGTGTCACCGAAACGCAAATATCGATCGGGTGGATCATTGCATCTTTCTCAGGTGTCTTCCAGACAGTGATAACCGCATCGTCATCGAGCCAGCGATCAATGATCAGTTCCGGAACTGTCATCGGTTCCCAGACGTACTCTGTGCCGTCGATATCAATTATCAGCGGTTTGGTCGGATCCCACCAAACGTATTCCGATGTGAAGCGAAGACGGTAATTGCCTTCGGTATTGTGAAGCATCCAGACCACTGACATATTACCGCTGTTGAGTTCGGTGCACATTAGGATTGGACATATTGTATCCACATAAATCGTGTCGGTCACTTCGATCGTATCGGTGATATAGGTTGTGTCATATTCAGGAACTGTATCGGTGATGTAGGTCGTGTCATATTCAGGGACTGTATCGGTGATATATGTCGTGTCATATTCAGGGACTGTATCGGTGATATATGTCGTGTCATATTCAGGTACCGTGTCAGTGATATATGTCGTGTCATATTCAGGTACCGTGTCAGTGATGTATGTCGTGTCATATTCAGGGACCGTATCCGTGATATAGGTTGTGTCAAAGACAGGAACAGTATCAGTCACCAAAGTAGTATCAAGTAGGGTATCTGTAAAGAACGACGTATCGAAGATCGTCACGGTGTCCCAATACTCGACAGTATCACCCATGTAGGTCGTGTCAAAAAGCGTATCCCAGTGATCCACTACAAATGTCGTTGTATCGTAGATAGTATCTGGTGGCCTTGGTGGAAAGGGATCCGGTTCCGTAGTGGATTCCAGAGGACTGGCGCAGTTGGACAGGAATTGCATTCCCAATATAGCCAGAGCTGCGATAGCCAGAATCACTAATCGTTTCATTTGACACCTCCCAGCTCAATCTGGAAAGCTGCGTTGATCATGAAGTGGTTGGATTCCCATGAGGATTCAGCCGCTGGTGAAGTTCTCCGCTTGGACGGGTTCCACAGACCGGTAACCGACAGGAAGTCCCATGGTCGGGCTTGTAGACCAACTGCGATACCTTCAGAGAGCCGCACATACTCATAAAAGTGCTGTGACATTTCTTCGAATCGCATCCAGCCACCAACCACACCTATCGGGAGAGATTCTTTAGGGTACACCACCAGATAGGCACCGGTCATGCGACGTTTTGTCTTTAGATTTAGGGTGGTATCTTCAGTTACCCAGAGGAATTCATCGTTCCAGTAGGTATGTCCTAGAACCATTTCAACATACACCCGATGCTTGTAGCTGAGGGCTCCGTTTACCATGGGCATACCGCCAAACGGCGACGTTGTAACGCCAGCACCAAGAAACACAGACCAATCTCCAGGAACCGCATGGGTAGTATCATACTTTATTATCACCGGTGGGTCTTTGGCCAGCTCAGCCTCAAGTACAGCAATCTTGTTTTGCAGATCGGCCAGATCATCGGCCATGGCATAATCAGGGATAGGTGCCGCTTTCGGCGGTTCTTTGAGAATCCGCAAGCTGGCGAAACGGTGCTCACCGCCCTTCATTGCTACGTCTTTGGTTCGGATAGCGATCCGGGTTGAATCAACGTTCATTTCGAATATCAACAGGTTTCGCAGCATATGAGCGCGACCCAAAGACAATCCCGGGTTCATGGCGTCATGGTTGGCTCGATACATGTTACCATCCGCGCCGCCGGTTACAATCGCCTGGGCTTCAGGGTACTTGTGCAGGGTATCGATCAGCTTTTGCAGATCAGCCATGTACGGTTCAAAAAAAGCGTGGTCGACAGAGTTGGAAACACCGAGCGGGAAGTTTGGCATTACCACTTCCTGAGCAGCCAACGAAGAGGCCATCAAGACAATGCAGCCGACTACAATGAGGGAAAGATGTTTCATGAAATTCCCTTTCTACATGTAGCTGTTCACCAATAAATACATGGTGAACGACTTATATGTTAATAGGTTAGTTAACTATTTATTCATCTATTCATAGTACCTTATGTCTTTCGTAGACAATGACTGGCCACCGTAACAAACTGTAGCCACAAGATCAGAGGCACAAAAATGCAACAGTTTGCAACATTTTGGCGACGTGAATGCTTCTCTGTCATCGCCAGGATCTTGAAAACCTATAATCTATGTAAAATAGACCATTTGCACAAGTATTAGAGCAATAACTATTCCGATAAATATCGATTTGTTAAAGGGATTCTTATGTGATTAGCCCGGTCAGCACTAACTCCCCGGATCGTTGGTATGAATCTTAAAAAAACTCCGGCGGTTCGACGAGTTTTGAAATGGTTGAGTAACTCCTAATTCAATGTTGTCTCTGATCTTAGGTGAGGACTCACTTCAACTAATAAAGACATGTAGTTCGAACTTCTTGTGGTTTGATACAGGCATTGCCTGACTTATTTAACAATAGACCATACAATACATATTGTGAAATGCAGTCGTACCCATCTGCCTCGAATTGAGTTAATAATACCTTCCAATAGTTGAGGGTGGTTGCCAGGCATAAGAGTATACATATCTCCCTTTGTTACAAGTAACTCTGTCCCCTATGAAATAGAATAATTATAGTGTGAGGAGCAATTACGTGGTATAAATCAAGTTTAATTTGTAAAAATCCTTGACAAGATGGAGTAAATAGAGTAATATTGCCTATTATATGCAGGTGGTATTCTGACATTTTTATGGGCACATTTCAGCAATATATTTTGAAAGAAAATAATGGATTTATCATTAAATAAAAGGAAGATTTAATATGTTACAAAGATTCATTGAATTTGTAATTAGTTCGATGCTTTTAATCATTTTGGTAATGAGCATTGCATGCAATAAGAACAACCCGGCCGATTCAAACCCTGTTTTGAGTCCGAGAATAACTATGTCCACTAATATTTCATCTGTATTTGTTGGTGACACTTTATTTGTGGATGTTGAAGTTACCGATCATCAGGGAGTGATAGTAAGTGATCCTGAAATTGAGTTGGAAGTTAGTGACAATTCTATTGCCAAAGTTACATCTAATGGTAATGTTCTTGGCCTTGCTCCTGGGAATGTGAATCTTACTATCAAATGGTCAGAGGTGGAACTTAAGAAAGAATTGAGAGTGGCTGAAGCATCAATTATTTCAATTCCACAGGGTTTAAACCTTAAACCAGAAGAAATTTTGATTGTTGGACCTGATGGCTCTTCTAATGCTGATGATGAAGGCCGATTCTTTTTCCCAATTCTCTCAGAGGGACAGGATAGATCTCCAATTTTTGCTACAGATAAAAATGATGATGTTGTAATGATGAGTTACACATCACGAGGTGCAGCTGAACTTGAGGGTCAATTGAATACAAAAACAACTGCATTTGCACTTGTGATGAATGATTTTAGATTATTAGAACTTACACCTGCAGAAATATTTTCAATCGAAGTAAATCTTTCAAATGATAACCGAATTGACCAATTAGCTGCTATGATGGAACTCATCTTTTCAGAAGGTACTTCAAATCCATTAGATGATATCACAATCAATGAGTTTGCATTTAATATATTTACTGATGAATTTAGTAAAATTGCTGGAAACGTACAAAATGCCTCAAAGGCTTTAATTCAGGGTGGACCGACTGTAACTGAGCCAAACGATCCGTGTGATAATTCTGATATTTTAGTTACTAATCCGCGCTATCTTGTATACAAATTTCATCTTAACTATGAACAGACTGTTCATAATCCTGATTGGCCGGAAGGCACTTATTTAATTCCAAGAACTCATTTTGGTTTATTAGGGCATGATCTGGAAAAAATTCAAATGTCAATGCCAAAGGATAAACGATTTGATACACAGTTTGAATACTTTCCTGAGTTAACCGGTTTTGATTTCTTATGGTCTCTTTTTAGTACTGTTTGGGGCGGAATCATACCATTCTCGGATTTAAAAGACCGTAAACCCGGACAGTGGGAGAAAACTTTTAATAATGTTAACAAAGCTCAAATTCGTACAGTAATTATTCAGGCATTTAATGAATATAAAAGCACCGGGAGTGTAACGTCTGCGATTGCTTTTATTTTTAGAGATATTTTAAAACGCCCATTAGAATGGATTACATTTGTTGGTGAGATGTATTTGAACTCTGTGCTTAAAGCAAATCTCGAGGAATTTAAGAAATTCTTATTCTCACTAAGTAAATCTTTTGCAAAAAAAATTAATGCTATTTCTGCTATTTATGATTTGGCAATGGGAACTACTAATATGGTTTACATGATTAAGGACATCAATCAGCATGACAATGACGTTTTTGAGAAAGAAATGTATGTAAACATTGATTCCTATTTAGCTGATGCGAAAGATGTAGGTGAAGTTAATATCCAGGTTCTCAATTCTGATGGCACCCCTATGGAAAATGCATGGGTTTGGCTTGAAAAAACACCTGATCCCAATTGCCCTGCATTTAAACCATTTCCTGCTGATGCTTCCGGTTTTATGCAATATGAAGGTATTGTAGCTGGTAAGCGAAAAATTAAAGTAAACCACCGTAGGTTATCTAATGAAGATGACTCAACCACTGAAACAATTACTATAAATGCGTTACAATCAAATGATATTACCGTTAAATTTGAGGCTGCTGAAGTAGATGGAGTCACGGAAGAGTCATATCCAACTGGATTTGTAAATGAGATTACAATTACCGGTAAGAATCTGTTTGCTGTCACAAAAGTGGATTATAATCTCAATGGCTATAAAAGTGGTGTATGGCTTTATGACTATCATCAAAACGAACTGGGAAATTCCATCACAATTGAACATGGTGTCCCTTACAATCTTGGTGAAGGAACAGCTTCATATATTCTACAAACTGCCGTGAGAGGTGATATTGAATTTGAAGTTGAATATTACCAACCATACGTAGGACTTGGTGAAAGTTCATGGGATTGGTATGAAGGCGGAGGTTTACATAACTGTGAATTAACCATTTCAAATACTTTCCAAATGAGGTGGCGTTACCCAAATGTGACTCATTCTGGAGAGTATACTCTCGAAGACAACCACATTGAATTTAATAAAACTCAAGTTTATCTGGGGAACACATATACCCAACTATGTATAGGTACAGTTAATGAAAAATTGGATACTATTTCAGGTACTTATACCAGAGAGGTAAACGGTGTCCCATCAAATAGTGACCCAGTTACGTTTACAGCAGTCCGAAGATAATAGATTTTAATCTTATTGTACTTATTAAATGAATATGTAAATCTTATTTTTTAAGCTCCCTCTATTGGACGTTATTAGAACTTTTCAATCCTTAATAGATTACATAATTAAAGGAGCATAGTTATCTATTTAAACGAGACGAGTGATTGATACGGTCTTCAATCAGCATATTTAAATCAATCTAATAAAAAAATATCGGGGAATAGATCTATTTCGATGTAATAATTTGATGATAATATACAATACCTTCCATATTGCATAAAAATAACAAATATAGTATATTTAAAATACAATAACGCAGAAGATTTCTACACATCTTCGACCTTCTTGTGGAATCCCTGTTCGTTGCAGGCAGCAACCAGTATATCAATTTCAATTAAGAAATTCTTTCTGGTAATATGCTCAAACATAGGAGGTAAAGAAATGCAGACGCACAAAACCCGATTGTTACAAATTCTTGTATTGGTCGCGATGTTGGTGTTGACTTTAACTTTTAGCGGAATCAATACCATCATTGCTGAGCAATTAGAGGAGACATTGATTACAGAAACACCCGGTCTGGGGTTTAACACCTATCGAATTTCACTTATCCGACAGAATACCGAACCAGGTCTATTGTCAAACGGTGATCGCGATTCAGATTTAAGTGAATGTCTTAATCCTGAATACCTTTTTTCAGGAGAGGGGGGAGGTGATTATTTTGGTATTAGAGTCAGCAGTGCCGGTGATGTCAACAACGATGGTTACGATGATATTATCATTGGGGCTAATTCGAATGATGCTGGGGGTGAAGACGCTGGACGAGCCTATGTCTTTTCCGGAGAGAACGGAGATACACTTTACGTATTCACCGGGGCTATAGTAGGTGATCGGCTTGGCTCTGCCGTCGGTAGTGTTGGCGATGTGAACTTGGATGGCTATGATGATATGATTGTAGGAGCATGGGAATATGGTTATGGTGATGGTTCAGGACAAGCATATCTTTTTTACGGAGGTCCGGGACCGTTTCCAATCTATATTGGAGCAGCTGATGCCGATTGGGCAGTTGTTGGTGAAACCGCCGATCATGGCCTTGGATCTTCAGCAAGTGGCATTGGAGATATTAACAGCGATGGCTTTCCGGATTTTATAATCGGTGCTATGGAAAACTACGTAGGCAAGGGAAAGCTTTATGTTTATTCAGGCCAAACTCTTGATACAATTCGTACCCATGTACCTATAGAATATGATGGTAACTTTGGCTATTCATCAAGTGTAGCGGGCGATGTGAATAATGATGGCACCAACGACTATATTGTTGGATTATATAGTGTAGATCGTGCCTATGTCTACTCAGGCATAGATGGCAACATCCTTTATTCTTTCGATGGGGCAACCAGTGGGGTGTTTGATGCCTTTGGAGGTCATGTCTCGGGTGCTGGTGATGTGAATAATGACGGCTATGCTGATATGTTTGTTGGAGCTCCCTACTACCCTGGCGACGGCAGCTACGTAGGACGTGCCTATGTCTTTTTAGGAAGTCCGGGACCGTACCCAATAACTGAAACATTGGCTGATGCAGACTATACTTTTTCCAATAACGTTGCATGGGATTTGTTTGGTTGGTCGGTCAGCGATATAATGGATGTGAACGGCGACGACTTCAATGATCTAGCTGTCGGAGCGATGGGTTGGATAGAGACACCCGGATTCACTCATATATATTCAGGACAAACCGGCGCTCTGCTATACACAATCACAGGAGAACATGAAGACGATTGGTTTGGCAGAGATATAGCTGGAAATGGAGATTATGATAACGATGGCATAAACGACTTAATTGTCGGTGCACCTGCCAACAACGCTGATGCCAGCGCTGACAACACAGGACGGGCATTTGTATATTACCTTGGAGATGCTGATTCTGATGGAATACTGACCGGATGCGATAACTGCCCGGATAATTATAATCCTGATCAAACTGATACTGATGGTGATGGAATCGGCGATGCCTGTTGTTGTATTGTGCGTGGTGATGCATTACATGATAATGAACTTATTCTTGTTAATGATCTTGTTTACCTGGTTAACTACGTCTTTAAGAGTGGTCCACCACCAGCATGCCCTGAAGAAGGAGACGCCCTAGCAGACAACGGACTTATTCTTGTAAATGATCTTGTATATCTGGTTAATCATGTCTTTAAATCTGGCCCGCCACCACCACCCTGTTAATGAACTCAACAGTAATGGTAATAAAAATAAGAGATACGCAGATCTGCGTGTCTCTTTGTATATTAATGAATTATAGTCTATTTGCTCCGGCGGTAGGACTTGAACCTACGGCCCGCTGATTAACAGTCAAACATTTTTATATTTTCCTTATCGTGCTAAAAATTCTATTATTGTGTTTAGATATTTTTCTTCTTGTTCCCACCAGATTTCATGACCAGCATTTTCAATAAATATATGCTGAGAGTTTGGGTATAAGTCCACATACTCATAACCAGCAGCATAAGAAATAAAATCACATTGTCCCTGCAGTACTAATATGGGGGCTTGTACTTCTTTAACTTTATCTCTAATTTCGGGATAATCACCACTATTTGTTGCAATATAAGCATATAGTCCTGCACCTCCTTCTTCTGGCAAGACATTATTGGTATCACACACTACTCCTTTAACAACGCCTGAAATTAAAGAGTTAAGCATCCTATCCATTTGTTTGTCTGAAATAAGTTTTTTATCAAGGAAATGAGCTCCTATAATTGCTACCATCATTTTTGGTTTCTTTGCGAATTTATCTACATCCTGATTGTAATCATATGGTTCAATGAAGTTCAATGAATCGGGAGCAGGATACACAGAATCCATGTCAACATATATACCGTTCTCTTCTCTGTGTGGCTTAAATGAACCAGGAGACCCAAATACTATTTTTTCAACATTTTGAGGATAGCGAGCAGAGAAATGTGAAATTATAATACATCCAAAGGATTGACCTATCAATATCACTTTAGGAGCTTCAATTTTCTGAGTAATTATTTCATGTAAATCAAGTAAGTGTTTTTCAAAATTTATATCAGAATACTTGTCAAGCCGATCAGATAATCCTGAGCCTCGTTGATCATAAAGATATACATCATGACCGAATTTTGTTAATTTAGAAAGTGTTTCTATAATACTTGAATGCACATAACCACCTGGACCACCATGAAGAAAAATAACAGGGGGTCTATTTAAGCTATCAATACTTTCTAAATGTGTATATGCAATGTTAAAACCTCCTCTCATTTCCCAGTATTGCGTATTAGCTCTTGGTTGAATAGACTGAACTGTTTCTGTTTCAGGAATTATTAAGAGTGATACGAATATTAGTGTAATTATTCCTAAGAATATTCCTGTCCATTTTAATATTTTTTTTATGATCTTCAATTTTTTCGTTTACCTTTTTAATCAATATTTAAAATCTGTAGTTAATATTATTATTAGACATATATGTTGTTAAAATGTTTCGACTCCATTAGTAATAATAAATAACTTTGGGGGACTTTGTTATGGAAGAGGTGGTAGGGAGAATACTTCAACAAGCTCAGTATGACAAATTTTATGCAATAAAAAAATACGCCATCAGGGATACAAACCTCGAATCCATTAGTCAATAGTAACCAGAATGGGGAAGAGTTATGTAATATTCTGATTATTTATTTAACGAAGTTTTTCTCTCCGTAGTCCTTCGATAGTGTATTTTCTGTTAATTTAAAAAGGTAAGCTTGTAACTTGTTGTTATGCAAAAAAAGCTCCCCCAGTTGGACGTTATTCGAACTTTCCAACCCTTAATAGACTATATTATAAGAGTTGCATAGCTATTTAATCCACTAAAACGAGGTTAACAACTGGTTAATCGAAAATGCTGCTAATCGAATGTATTAGAAGGGACTCTTTCTATCAATTAAAGAATCAAAATTTCAAGATTTTCTGCAACAATACAAAACTTAACAAAAATACAGTTTTCCTGGTTATCGACCACCACCCCAAGAAGCTGTTTTCCCCCAAACTAATTTGACCTTTGGTGCTATAATTAGAAGGATGGACAACAGGGGCGGACGATAAATGCTCTGTGATACGTGGACTAATAAGATCGATATTATCTTGACAAAGTTAAATTATTAGTTATAATTCGCTTATGTGAGCTTTACCAACTTATATGATTTATTTTGAAAAAAATTCTGGACACTCCATAGCTCATAAAAATTTAGATTCATATGTAAGAAAGGTATATACCTTAAAACTTTTGTTAGGTTGCATTCATCAGGACAAGAACTCTCACGAATACTAACCTGTAATGAAAGTTCAGTTAACTCGAATACTTATTATCAAATTGAAGGAAACAATTATGCGGGAATTTGTTAAAGCTGATTTTAATTTCAAGGGAAGTAGAAAGTCTTATAACAGCAACCTTTTATTTCAAGGGTTCGCTTTACTACTGGTAGTAATTTGTCTTCTGGCTTTCGGGTGTAGTGGAGATGAACAAAGTACTGGCCCATCAGATACTACCAGACCAACAGTGACTGGTACAACTCCCAGTGCTGATGCAACTGGTTTTACAGTTGCTGGTAATATTGTAGTCACTTTTTCTGAGCCGATAGATTCTTCATCAGTAACCTCTACTTCATTTCGGGTAAATGAGGGATCACCGGTTACTTTAGTAGCGTCTCCTTCTGGTTTTATAACTGGTACAATCTCAGTTGTAGGAAATGTTGTTACGTTTAATCCGGATGAAGATCTTAAGGTAGGTACAAATTATACTGTCATTCTTGATTCTTCAATAAAAGATAAGGCCGGCAATTCTCTTAGCGAAAGTTTTTCCATTGAATTTGCAACTTTTATGGATTTAGAAAGCCCTTTTGTTGTAAATGTCTCTCCAAATCCTGGCTCCTCTGATATTGATCCAGGTTCAAATATTGTTGTAACATTTTCTGAGCCAATTGACCAATCGACTGTAGATTCAATCACTTTTAGTGTTACCTCTAATGGAACCAGCATCTCAGGTACTTATGCTTTTAGTTCTAACTCCGTCACGGTTACATTTAATCCTTATAATGATTTTCAGGATTATGCCGATTGCAACATTCAGTTAACATCGGGCATTCAGGATCTGGTTGGCAACCCGTTATCTATAGGTGTTTTTGAATCTTCATTTACAATCTCTGATCTCAATTCTCCAACAGTTTTAAATATAACACCAGATTCCGGCTCTACTGAAGTTGATCCCACATCAATTATCGTTGTTGAATTTTCAGAACCAATAGATACCGCTACGATTACTGCAAGCACATTCAAAGTTTCATCAGGTGGTATAAATATTTCTGGGGTTTTCACTTTTAGTTCCAGTACAGATACTGTAATGTTCACTCCTGATAGTGAACTTCAGGATAATACTACTTGTAATATTCAACTTACTTCAGGTATAAAAGATATTGCTGGTAATCCATTGTCAGTAGTCTTTGAAGCCTCATTTGTGACCTCAGATATTACTGCCCCATTTGTAGTATCAACTATTCCCGGGGATGGTGCAACAGGGCAGTCTTTGAGTACTCCTGTTCAGATATTCTTTTCGGAGAACGTAGACGCTGGCTCCATTGACGTATCTAAGTTTGGGTTCTATAGTGTTACATCCGTCGGTCCAGGTAACATTGATACATCCTATATTCCTCTCAGTCTGGTTTCTACGACGGGGCACATCATAACATTAAGTGTTGATGAGACTCTCGAATACGAATCAGCATACTACATTTCAGTTTTCGATGGTGCTGTTTCAGATTCTTCTGGAAACTCATTTTCGCAATCCCATGTGTCAACATTCACCACCGAGCTGGCACCGGATTTAACACCTCCGTTCATTATTGAAGTGACTCCTATACCTGATATAAACGAAGTCCCTGTGGATGCCTTCTTTGAGATAGAGTTTTCTGAAGCAATCGGTAATGACGAAGCGTCCTTACAGTCGATTGTTCGGATAACCGGAACGTACTACAGCTACGAGCAATATGGCAATTCAATTGATACTATCTTTAATCATGATACTGTAACAGGTTATGTAAAGTTGGAGTCGGCAGATCAAGCAGTGTTCTACCCCGACGAATATCTCAAACCAGGGGCATCTTACAATTTAACCATATCCTCATATGGTCTATTTGATCTGGCAGGCAATATTAACACCAGTACGAGTAGTCAGATCGATAGATTCAATACTGAAATCAATCTACCAGTAGCAGATGCAGGTGGGCCGTATATGGATGTTAATAAGGGGGCTTCAATTCAAATATCCGGTTCCAGTACCGATCCCAATGGAGGTGGACTTACTTACTATTGGGAACAAACGTGGGGACCAAGTATTATTGGAGGTATCACTAATGATCCGCAGCAGACAATTCAATTAGCAGACAGTGTAAGCACAGTCGTCCTTGCTTTTTGGACTATAGATAGTTATGGATATCAAGGTTATGATTTCTTGTATATCCGCGTCTGGAATGACAAGGATGCCGATAACCAATTTGTATCTCCCGGACAATCGATACAATCTGCTATCGACGCAGCAGCAGAGGCAACTAATCCTGGGGATGTTTATGTTGCTTATGGTGAATATTATGAAATTATTCATCTTAAAAGCGGTGTCAATGTCTATGGTGATTATAATTATATACCTGGGAATCCTAAACGTCAATGGATTCGTGATGAGACTAATGATCCTGTTGGTAACCCGGTAAACAGCACCTATTTATTAAATGATGGAATAGCTGATGATGTTATTTTTAATGAATATCAATCATCCTGGACGGTTTGTGTTTATAAACAAAATAATATTGTATTCGATCGTATAAACATCATCTCTGTAGACCGTCCAGAATCATTGGGTGAATGGTCCGATAACCTCTTCGTACCAGATTGTTATGGTATTATTATTGAAGGAAGCTCAAATATAACTATATCAGATAATTATATTACTACCGGAAATGCCCGCCCGGGGGCCAAAGGGGCAAACGGTTTGGCAGGTTATGAGGGTACTGATGGTTCACCCGGTACGCCCGGACAAGGTGGTGCAGGTGGAGACTTTGGAGGAGTAATAGGTGATGAAGGAGGAAGGGGTGGTGATCCAGTAGCAGGGGGTTCAGGTCTGGCAGGATCGGAAAATGGCAGTTATGATGGCAATGGTGGATATGGTGGTGTGTGGGGTTCGTGGAGTCCCATGGATGGTGGTGACGGTGAATCACTTCTGTATGGTAGTGGTGCCCCAGGAATAGGTGGTAGAGGAACTTCAGTTGGTGAATTTGGATTCTTTATGCCGGCTAATGGACAAGAAGGAGAAAATAAATCAAAATGGGGTAATGGTGGTGGAGGTGGTGGAGCAGGAGCAGGCATTAACGGTTATTGGGGAGGTGCTGGTGGAGGAGGAGGAAGCGGCGGTGGACCTGGAATAAGACCCGGAAAGGGTGGATGGGGTGGAGGTGCTTCGATTGGTATTATAGCTCATCTCGGAACTCATGATATTTTGGTTATACGTAACACCTTTGTTACCGGTAATGGTGGTGATGGGGGTGATGGAGGTGACTATGGAAGTGGTGGAGATGGCGGTTCTGGAGGAGCTGGTGGTACCCCAACATTTTCTGCTTACGGACAAAATGGTGCCAAAGGAGGAGATGGTAGCAGAGGATCTTCTGATGGTCCCGGTGGTAGTGGCAGTGGTGGTCCATCTTTGGGGATATTAGCTGGTAGTACTTGTACAGGTATTATATATCTTGAAAATGCGTTTAGTCCAAGTGGATTACCAGGTGTCCGTGGAGAACCTGGTTCTCCTCATGGTGGTGGTTCATTCAATCCTGAATATGGAGAAAACGGAATCTCACAATTGTTTTATCAAGTACCATAATTTAACTTTGATAATCTATTAAATATATAAACCGGAGTAATGATTTTAATTACTCCGGTTTTTTATTGAGAAGATATCGGAGCAATACGCATAGTATTAATGATATCTTAAAATAAATGGCGGCTCTACGAGAGGAGTGTCGCAACTGGGTGATTGAGAATGCGGTGCGAAAAATAAAAAGAAAGCAGTGAATTTAATGGTTCATCTACTTCTCTTTTGTTCAGTAAACTGTTATTTAGATCAATCAATTAGTTCGAAAGTGATTTTAGGGTTGTCTTTTAACTTGTTGCTTATTAATGACTTATAAAATTGCTCCGGCGGTAGGACTTGAACCTACGGCCCGCTGATTAACAGTCAGCTGCTCTACCAACTGAGCTACGCCGGAGTATTATAACTTCCCTATAGAACAGGAAGTTGATCAGTATTACACAGTTTCGTCATTTTGTCAATAGATTTTATCCACTTTTTGTTACCAAATTTATTAAAATTTGATCTGCTGAAACCTCTCAAAAATATCTCCGTATAACAGGGTAGAATAAAATTACATTTTTGGAGGTAAAAAATGAAAAAGCATCTAATTTTTCTGCTAATTGTAACAGTTCTGGTCTCATTGGTGGTAGGCACAGCTTTTACCAAGAATAAAAGTAAATCCGGTCGGGGATGGCTCGGTATTACAACTCAATCAGTCGATTATGATCTTGCCGAAGCATTTGATCTTGGTGTAAAATATGGAGCACTGATCAATGAAGTCTTTGATGATTCTCCTGCTGAAGATGCAAAGTTGATGGAAGAAGATGTAATTATTTCTCTTAATAATGAGAAAGTTACCGATGTTGATGACCTTCTGGATCTTCTCGAGGAGACCAATGCTGGTGACAAAGTCAAATTGGTTATAGTAAGAGATGGGGAAAAGAAAAACATCACTGTAGCCGTTGATGAACGCCCGAAATCTTTAAATAAATACGCCTTCAAAAATAAAATGAAAAATAAGTTCAAACATGGCTATTTTTTCAACGATGAAGATGATGATTTTAACGGTTATGTAGATTTATCTAAATTTGGGGACAAAACCCATGGCTATCTTGGGGTACATCTTGTCGATCTGTCTGAGCAGCTTGGTGATTATTTTGGCGTCTCCGATGGCGAGGGTGTTTTAGTTTCAAATGTTGAAGAGGATTCTCCTGCTGAGAAAGCAGGAATCAAAGCTGGTGATGTAGTATTATCTGCTGGTGGTGATAAAATTGAAGATAGCGGTGATCTTAGTAAGGTAGTGAGAGACTATGATAAGGGTGATGATTTAACTCTGGTTGTCCTGAGAGATGGTCACCGTAAGGAAATTTCCTGTGAAGTTGGCGAATCTGATTCTTATTCGTGGTATCATGATCCTGGTGATGCTGATATCTATATTCCTAAAGCCCCGCATGCTCCAAAAGTTGATTATTTCTATCATAGCGATTTTGATTTTGATGATTTGAAATTTGAATTTGACGGAGAAGAATTTGAAGAGAACATGAAAGAACTCCAGGGAGCCTTAAGTGAAATGGAGCATCTGAAAGAACTCAAATTTGATTTTAAGCATGATTTTGATAATGACTACAAAGATGAGATGAAAGAGCTTAAAAAAGAGCTTAAACAACTCAAAAAAGAACTTAATAAAATAAATGAAAAACTAAAATAACAGGTTTTCCAGCAACCGCAACACTGTCTGGAATTCCTCCTCTGATTAACCCCGCTTTTGCGGGGTTTTTCTTTGTTTTGAAGCTTGCACTTTGTGTTTAAATCTGCATATATTCATTTTGTATGGCTGGAATAACTGTAGAAAAATTTTTTAACTCGCGTAATCAGGATCTTGAGTTAACTCTCCTGAACAGCAATGAAGCCGGGTTAAATAAAGTAATCCATCACCCGGAACTTCATCGTCCGGGCTTAGCCTTGACTGGTTTCTTTGAGAGATTTGCCAACCGTCGGGTTCAGGTAATCGGTGAGACCGAAATGGCCTATATGAACCGGCTTACCAAAGAAGAACTCTGTCATACAGCAAATACTCTTTTTGAATATAATGTCCCGATGGTTGTAATAGCCAAGGGGATTACTCCACCGGAAGAGTTTATAGAAGCAGCCGACAAACACCATACCGGAGTTTTCTCCAGCAGATTAACCACTGCTGAATTAGGAAACAGACTCTCAGCATATCTTGATCATTTGTTTGCGCCATCAATTACTGTTCATGGCACATTAGTAGATGTATATGGTGTCGGTCTCTTATATACAGGAAAAGCAGGAATTGGTAAATCTGAAGTTGCTCTTGATCTGGTAGAAAGAGGCCATCGCCTTGTTGCTGATGATGTGGTCCAGATAACTCGTACAGCCTCTGATGTGGTTATTGGTTCGGGTTCGGAATTATTGGGTCGTCATATGGAGATCAGGGGAGTGGGGATTATAGATATTGAGCAATTGTTTGGAATCAGAGCGATCCGTCTTCAAAAGAGGATTGAAGTCGAGGTAAATCTTACCTTATGGGAAGATACTGAAGAATATGAGCGTCTTGGGATAGAAGATAAAAAAACTGCTATTTTGGGGGTACAGATACCTATTGTTACATTGCCTATATCTCCCGGAAAAAATATTACTGTAATTTCTGAAGTTATTGCTATGAATCATATGCTAAAGGTTTATGGCCAGAATTCTGCCCTTGAATTTTCTAAAAAACTCTCCCAGCAGATAAATCGAAGCTCATCGACCAAAAATTACCTCGAATCTGACTATGAATAAGGTCTTTTTATTCTTTTAAATGCATTCAAAATAACTTGGCGAATCATTCCCATTAATGTATAATAGATGTCTTATCACCGTTGAGGAAACTTTACGGTGTTTATAATGTAGAAAGTAAAGTTAACGGAGGAATATTTTTGATGAGTAAAGCTAACTTGTTTTTTTCTTTTGCATTAATCGCAATTCTGGCGGTATTCTGTGTAGGATGCGGTTCTAATAGTAGTCCTACCCTGGCAAAAGTAGGTGATTATACGATCACAGCCGAAGAATTTAATAATTTCTTTAATGTCAATGTTCCCTATCAGACAGCAGATGAGGAATTTGAAAAACGACAGGAAATTCTGGATACTCTTATAAATTTACGTCTTCTAATTCAGGGCGCATACGAAAAGGGAGTTGATAATGTTGAAGAGCTGGCTCGAGTTGTATTAGCCAATAAAGATAAGCTTCTTCTCGATGTTTTAACTCAGAGAATAATTGTTGATGGCTCCGAACCTTCAGATGTTCAGCTGAAAGAATACTGGGATAAATTAGAATTCAAACATCGCTCATCTCATATTCTGGTTGAAAATCTTGATACTGCTCAGATGATCCTGACTAAAATAGAAGAAGGCGAAAATTTTGAGCAGTTAGCTCATACATACTCGATTGATCCTTCAGCCACCAAAAATAAAGGCGATCTTGGATATTTTACATGGGGACAAATGGTTGATGAATTCCAGAATGCAGTTTGGTCCATGGAACCGGGACAGGTTTCCCCACCGGTAAAAACCAGATTTGGCTACCATATTATCAAACTTGTTGACAGGCTTCCCAATGAATATCGTACCAATTTTGAAGAAATGGAAAAGAGCCTCAAAGAGCAGCTTACAAATTTAATCAGGCGCAAAAAAGGTGAATCGTATTTTAACGATATCAAAGAACGCTATCCAGTGAGAGTTGATACTGCGACTTGTGATTATATCCTCCATAAAAGAGAATCATCTTATCCTCCCATGCTTCTTGAAACTCTTCCTAAAAATGATTTTGACCCGGAACAGCTTGATCGAAGCGAAAAAGAATTGATTTTGGGAACATGGAATGGCGGTCAGATTACTGTCATTGAATACCTTGAATTAGCTAAAAGTGTATCTCCTGCAATCAAACCTGATTTTGATAATTATGATTCTTTAGGAGTATTAATATTTAATCTAAAGCTTACTGATATTCTGATAGCTGAAGCTCATAGTCTGGGATATGATAATGACCCTGATTACATAAATAAAGTAAAGCTGCTAAAAGAACTTGCGATGGCTGATATTATGAAAGCAGATTCAATAGCTTCAATTATTGAACCTGATGAAGGTATGATTCGCCAGTATTACGATGATAATCTGGATGAATTCTCTACTTCGGCTAAGGTTCATGTTTTTGAGATTCTGTTAAGTGATGAATTAAAAGCAGCCAAACTTGCCAAAGAAATTAAATCCCGCCAGAAATTTATGGAAATGGCTATGGATTTAACTGAACGTCCTGGTAAAAGAGCTTCAAAAGGTGATATGGGATATATTCAGGAAAGGTATTTCCCTGAAATATATAAGACCGCTTTGAATACTAATATCGGAGCTATTGGTGGTCCGGTTCAATCAAATGGCAAATACTCAATTTTCTTTGTTGAAGATAAAATCGATTCCGAGATAAAAGATTTCCTTGGTGTTAAAAGAACAATTATTGATAGGATTTTAACAGATAATAAAGCCAATGCTATCGGTGCCTGGATTAATGAACGCAGGACATCTACTAATATTGATATAGATACCGAAGCTCTCAGAGCGACTATTGATGTATCCAAATACAATAACCCTGAGACAGAATCAAATAATTAAAAAGAAATTATGAAAAGACTTTCAAATATAGTTCTGATCTTCAGCATCCTCCTGATACTTGCAACATCAGGATGGAGCCAGAGAGAAGTTGTCGACAAAATAGTTGCTGTTGTTGGTGATAAGGTGATCCTTGCTTCAGAAGTGGCGACACAGACACAATTGATAATGATGCAGTCTGAGAATAAACCTACCTCAGATGAAGAGCTTCAGGAATTGCAAATGCAGATTGTTGAACAGATGATTTCCGATCAACTGATTCTGGTGGCTGCTGAACAGGATACAAATATAGTTATAAGGCCTGATGAAGTAGACATGGCCCTTGATGAACAGATTGCCAGAGTGGCTCAAAACTTCCCCAGCAACGATGCCTTTATTGATGCCCTTTCTGCGGAAGGATTAACTCTTCGTGATTTGAAAAAGAAGTTCAGGAGTGATATTGAAGGGCAATTGTTAAAACAACGCCTTATCGGAAGCAGGGTGCAGTCGGTTTCTGTCTCTCGTCACGAAGTTGAAGTCTTTTATGATAAATACCGTGATTCAATCCCCAGCCAGCCTGAAGCTGCAAAATTGGCTCATATTCTTGTTGATATAAAACCATCTCAAAAAATCGAAGACTCCATCAAAGCTGTTGCCCAGGATCTCAGAAAGAAAATTTTGGAAGGTGCCGATTTTGCTACAATCTCATCGCAGTTTTCTGATTTAGGAGCTGGTGTCAATGGTGGCGATCTTGGTTTTATTTCCCGTGAAGATGTGGTTCCGGAATTTGCCCGCGCTGCATTTAATCTCTCGGTTGGTGATGTGTCTGGTGTGATAAGAACCCCATTTGGTTATCATGTCATCAAATGCGAGGGGAAAAAAAATGACAAACTGCGTCTTAGGCATTTATTATTATCAGTTCCGGCTACTTCAGAAGATACTGTTTTAGCGGCTCACCTGACCGACTCCCTGATCCAGCTTATTAAAGGCGGGGAAGACTTTGGACTATTAGCCAAAGAATATTCATTAGATAATTCCACCCGCGCCCAGGGGGGAGAATTGGGCTGGTTCTCTACAACAGAACTCCCGCCTGATTTTGCTTCACATGTTGCCGGATGGAAAACACCGGGTGAAATTAAAGGACCGATTCAATCGCAATATGGTCTTCATATTCTGAAACTTCTCGACTACAAAGAAGAGCGCAAATTTGATATAGAGAACGATTTTGATCAACTCAAAGAGATGGCGCGCCAGGAAAAAACCGGCCTGATTATCGAAGAGTGGGTCGAAGAGATCAAAGAGACAACCTATATCAAATACCAGCTTGACTGATTATGCGTATCGATGATTTCCTCTCAACTGTTGGCGTAATAAAAAGACGCACTATCGCCAAAGAACTTGGTTCAAAAGGGATGATTGCGGTCAATGGCCGAACAATCAAACCAGCCTATCAGGTAAAATTGGGCGATGTTATTCATATCAAAGGTACCCATACCAAAACAGTCGAAGTCCTCGACCTCCCCACCGGCTCCGTCCCGAAAGACAGACGCGAGCAATTCTTTAAAGAGATCAAAAGCGAATGAGTTGATATTGTTACCTGGGGGGATTATGCAAGACAAAAACAAGCAAAATAAAGATAAATTTAAAATAGAACCTACTATTATACCTCAATTCCTTTACAAATATAAGTCTTGGATTACAAAAAAAGATAAATCTATACTTAAAGAGCAGAATGTATGGTTTGCATCTCCTGCAACTCTCAATGATCCATACGATTGTAAAATTACATTTAATTATGAATTAATTCCAATCGAAGAATATAGGAATTATTTTACTCAGAAAATAAGAGAGAATATTCCTTTAATAGATGATGAATCCATAATAGCTCAAGTAAATGAAATCCTCAGACAAGTTTCATTTTCTTTAAAAGATAATAAATTCATGAGTGAAGAAAGAGACAAAACAAACAAGAGATTCGAAAAACACTATGGTATTTTATCTTTATCTAATTGTTACGATAAAATGCTGATGTGGTCACACTACTCAAATCTTCATAAAGGAATTTGCATTGAATATGATGGTAATAAAATTACAAAAGATATATTTGAGTTGAAAAATGTAGATAATGGATGCAATATTAATTTTTTTAATATTAATTATGTTAAAGAACTTCCAATTATAATTCCAACACTAGACCCAAACAATAATGTTGAATTTTTTATTCAAAACTTAAGAACAAAATCTATTAAATGGGAATATGAAGAAGAGTATAGGTTTGTTAGTATAAAGAAAACTAATTTCCCTCATAAAATATCAAAAGGTGCTTTCAAAAGAGTTTTTCTTGGTTGTAAAATCTCTGAAAATGATGAAAAAGAAATTATAGATGTCGTTTCAAGAGAATTACCCAATACCGAAATCTGGAAAGCTGAAAAATCATTCGACGAATCTAAATTAGAATTTAATCAATTAAAATAGAAGTAACAGTGTTACCAAAACATTACCCTTGCAGACAACTCTGTTTTAGTCTAACTTATATATAAGTATGCCAGAAAATGAAACAGGGATAGTTATTGCCACGCGCGGACGGCTCTTTGATGTTCGAGCCGAAAACGGTGATCATATCAAATGCGAAGTTCGCCGCAAGGTGAAACACGTTACCAAAGGAACCACTCCGGTTGCTGTTGGTGATGATGTAAAATTTACTCGTGTTCCCGGTGAAAACGGGGCTATCGATGAAGTCATGGATCGTCGAACTGCATTTTTCCGTCCGATGGTTGGGCAGGAAACCAAAAAGCAGATCATTGCTGCCAACCTTGATTGTCTTGCTGCTGTAGTTTCTGTAAAATCACCACCGATTAAAACCGGATTGATAGACCGCTTTTTAATCGCCGCCGAAAACGGGGGACTAAAACCGATCATAATCATCAACAAAATAGATTTAGAAAAACCCGAAGATTTTGATATGATTTATAATGCTTACAAATCTCTCGAAATTGATGTTTTTGCAACTTCAGCCATAGATGAGATTGGATTAGAGGAATTAAGAACTAGCCTGAAAGATCATCGTACACTTTTTGCTGGTCATTCCGGAGTCGGAAAATCGACAATCCTAAATCAACTTATACCTGATCTGAATATTCATACTCGTAATATTTCAAAATTCAGTAATAAAGGAAAACATACAACAACCAATATCGAAATGTATGAGTTACCTGATGGTGGATTTGTGGTGGATTCTCCGGGCTTAAAAGTTATGGGATTATGGGATGTTGACACAGAGGCACTGCCATTTTATTATCCCGAGTTTGAAAAACATGCGGAAAATTGCCATTTTCAACCCTGCAGCCATATCCATGAACCAAAATGTGGTGTTAAAAAGGCTGTTGAAGAGGGAAAAATATATGAATTCAGGCATAAAAACTATATTGCCATAGCCAAAACTGTTTAAGGTTTTTTTGGTAGAAGGATCAACCGAAACGCCTATCTTACCGATACTTAGAGATATATTATGAGTTCAAAAGGAATTGAATTTAAAGTTGGTATTATCATCCTGTTGGGTTTGATTATGCTGAGCGGTTCTTTGTACTGGCTACAAGGCTATAAACTTGAACGAAACTCTCAGATTATCACTATCAGATTTGATGATGTAGGTACCCTTGCCCCGGGTGACAAAGTTACTGTCTCTGGTGTTCGTCGGGGAAGAGTCCGTGATTTAATGCTTACGGATCAGGGTGTTGAAGTAAAGCTCCTGCTGTACAAGGGAGTTGTTCTGCGCAAGGATGCCCGATTTGTCATCAAGAACATGGGTTTGATGGGTGAACGATTTATAGCCATCACTCAGGGAAAAGATACGGCAATGTTTGAAAAATCTGTAATTGCTGAAGGACAATATGATACTGGCCTGCCCGATGTTATGGGACTATTGGGGGAAATGGTTACAGAGTTGAGAGATCTGGTTTTTGCTTTCCGAAAAAATGTTGGTTCGGATTCTACGATGATCAAGCTTGATCGGACGATTAACAGTTTGGAGAGCGTCTCGGCTTCGTTAGCAGGCTATTTAGACCGCAATGAAAAACAGATGGATAATACTATAGATAATTTCTATAAAGCCTCGCATAATTTAAATAAACTTCTGGAACAAAATGCAGCTAAAATTGATTCCACTACTGAAAGGTTTGATCGTATGTCTGCCAATTTGGAATCATTCGTGGAGCAGTTGGATACATTATCAATGTCAGCCAGCGAGTTTGCTGATCGTCTTAATTCTCCCGACGGGACACTACAGCTGCTTATGGAAGATCGGCGTCTTTATGATGATCTTCGCAAAACGACCGACAACCTTGATGATCTGATAAATGACATCCGTGAGAACCCCAAAAAATATATAAATTTGACTGTGGAGATTTTTTAGATATGAGCAAGTTCAAACTGGCCTTTGGCATTCATAATCATCAACCGGTAGGAAATTTTCAGGCTGTATTTGATGAAGCCCATAAGAAATCTTATTTTCCTTTTCTGGAATTAACGAAAGAATTTGATAATTTTAGATTCTCTTTGCACCAGTCAGGTATTCTATGGCGGTGGCAGCAAGAGACGCATCCCGAATATTTTGAGTTGGTCGGTGAACTGGTAGATCGTGGCCAGGTGGAATTGCTCACCGGAGGTTTTTATGAACCGATTCTAATTTCCATTCCCGAAAGAGACAGCAAGGGTCAGATTAAGATGCTTTCGGAATATATTAGGAAGCATTTTGAACAAAAATCTGAGGGACTTTGGTTGACTGAAAGAATCTGGGAACCGCATTTACCAAAAATGCTGAGTGAATCAGGAGTAAAATATCTACCCATTGATGATACCCATTTTCTTTATGCCGGATTTGAACAGAACCAGTTAACGGGACCTTTTATTACTGAAAATGAAGGCCACAAAGTGACTCTCTTACCGATTCAAAAACGCTTAAGATATTTAATTCCGTTTGGAACGGTTGCTGAAGTTATCGAGGAGCTGAAATCTCAAGCCGACCGCAATCCTGATGGATTGGCCGTTTATGCTGATGATGGAGAAAAATTTGGTGTCTGGCCACAAACTTATGAACATTGTTTTGAAGATAAATGGTTGGAAGAATTTTTTGAAGCAATCGGAAAAAACAGTGACTGGCTGGAAGTTATTCCGCTTAATGAAGCTGCCCAACTTAAACCTGCTGGACGAGCTTATATTCCCTCGGCATCATATTCAGAAATGCTTCATTGGGCTTTACCTCCCACCGCATTCCTTGAGTATGAGCATTTTGAAGAGATCCTTGAGGAAGAAAAACTATGGGAAAGATACGGGCGTTTTGTTCGTGGCGGGCATTGGCGTGGATTTTTGGCTAAGTACGATGAAGCCAATCTTATGCATAAGAAAATGCTTTCGGTCTCAGATAGATTTGAGAAATTTGAATCTGAAAATTCTGAAAAAATAGATGATGCTGTCAAAGCGAAAGAGAAGTTATACGCTGGCCAGTGCAACTGTCCTTATTGGCATGGGGTCTTTGGTGGGTTGTATCTTCCGCACATCAGGCAGGCTATTTATTCTAATCTAATTCAAGCTGATACTATGATCTCTGATCTTGATGGGGGAAGAAAATTTAGTATTACCAAAACCGATTTTACCGCAGATGGCCATGATGAAGTAGTAATGGAATCTGATCATTTTACTGCTGTAATCAAGCCCGACAGGGGAGCCGGTCTTATACTGTTAGCTCTTAACAAGCAAAACTTTGATCCGACTGATACTTTTACCCGTCGCAAAGAAGGTTATCATTTTAAACTAGATAAAGCTGTTACAAATGCTATCCAGGATAAATCAGCCTCTATCCATGACATTGTCCTTGCAAAAGAAGAGGGTTTGAAAAATCTCTTACGCGAAGATTGGTATATGAAAAGATGCATGATTGATCATTTCTTTACCGATGATGTCGATTTTGATCGTTTCAAATCATGCCAATATGGTGAAGAAGGGGATTTTATTGTCGAACCCTTTGACTGCCATATTTACGAAGATAACCATTTTGCAGAATTCACTCGTATTGGAAATCTCTGGCGGCCGGAAGGGGTCATAATTCTAAAAGTTGTGAAGAGATATACAATTGACAATGATTCAAATCAGATATTAATCAGCTATGAACTCTCCTGTCCGAATGGGGAAAGGCCAATTGTCAATTTTGGAGTGGAAAATAATTTCAATTTCCAAGCCGGTCATGCCGAGGATAGATTTATTCTTATTGATAATAAACGCCATGAAAATAGTTTCCTTGATTCAGATGGATCTTATTTTCAAGCAGGAAATATTAGTGTTGTTGATGAATATCGACAAGTGGGAATAGAACTTTCTGCTGATCGTCCCTCTGATATCTGGCATTTGCCAATTTATACTGTCTCTCTGTCTGAAGGGGGATTTGAAAAAGTATATCAGGGAACAACTCTGGTAAATAAATTCCGTTTGGAATTATCAGAATCACCAACTTTCTTAAATCTTCGACTTCATGCCGGAGCTTTAAACCAAATTCCAGGTGGTATAAAAACAACTTCTGCTGTAAACAGTTAAGATTTTACTACTGTTCATATATTGCAGAATTCTTTTGTCTTTAGCTCCTAAAAAAGCTATTATAGGCTGATGTTGGATCAGATTATAAATGTAGCCCGTAACTGCAAGCGTTGTGTAGTACTTACCGGAGCTGGAATTTCGGCTGAGTCAGGGGTACCTACATTTCGTGGCAAAGAGGGGCTATGGGGGAAATTCAAACCCGAAGAACTGGCCACTATGGAAGCATTTATGGCTAATCCGAAAATTGTCTGGGAATGGTACAATTGGCGTCGACAGTTAATCAGTGAAGTCAAACCAAACCCTGGACACTATGCCATTGCTGAGATGGAAAATATTTTTGATAATTTTGTCCTGATAACTCAAAATGTCGACGATTTGCACCGTATAGCTAAATCAAATAATATTCTTGAACTGCATGGCAATATTAGCAGGAACAAATGTCTGAAATGCTCCGAACCCTTTCCCGATGATCAGGAAATTAGTCCCGAAGAAATTCCTTCATGCTCAAAATGCGGAGGTCAGATTCGACCTGATGTAGTCTGGTTTGGAGAGATGTTGAATGCAGCTACGATTCAAAAAGCATTTGATGAATCTTCAAAAGCTGATCTTTTTCTATCAATTGGAACTTCAGCGATAGTTCAACCGGCAGCATCTCTTCCGGTTGAAGCAAAAAGGTCGCAAGCAACACTGATAGAAATCAATGTCAATAGTACGCCATTGACCTCAATTGCTGATTTTTTTGTTCCTGAACCATCAGGTGAATTTTTACCGAAGTTAGTGGAAGGTTTAAAAGACAAAGTTTGAACAAGTAAATGAAACCAATTAACAAACCTCATGTATAAAAAATAGGTAATCTGCTTGAACCAGAATATGAAGTTATTAAAAAAACAAATATTATTTTTCTCAGTTATAATTCTTCTCTTATCTGCTGGCTGTGTTTATTACAACACTTTTTATAATGCCAAACAGGCATTTAATGAAGCAGAAAAAACCAGGAAAGCCAGCAAATATGGGCAGCAGAGAATTAATCAGAGCCAGTATAAAACAGCTATTGAAAAATCTCTGAAAATCGTAGAAAATTACCCCAATTCAAAATATTATGATGATGCCCTCTATGTATTAGGCGTCTCATACTATTTCACAAAACAATACAATAAATCTGAAAGAAGATTCCGTGAAATTATAGCTAATTACGAAGATTCAAAATATATCAAAGATGCCTTTTTATATCGAGCCAAAGCCAAGTTGGAATTGGGAGAAACAGAAGAAGCTATGCTTGCTTTTGAAGAACTTCTCAGTGAAGATCTTGAATCAGAATTTAAAGCTGAAGCGGCGATGGGTTTGGCGATGTATCATTTTGAAAATCGTCGATTTGATGAATCAGAAAGATATTTCCTCGCTATCAGAGATACTCTTGGATCAGGTGAAGATAAAAAAATAGCACAGCGATTTATTGCTGATGGAAATTTTGAATCATTTAAGTTTAATGATGCCAGGGGTGCTTACCTGCAAATTCTCGGTATGGATCCTGATCCTAATGAATATTATCATGTTCACGTCCGTGCATCTTCATGTTCTTATCGTCTTTTAAAAATTGATGAGGGATTGGATTACATTAATACTTTAATGGATGATGAAAGATATTACGATTCCCTTCATGTCCTCATGATGTATTTAGCCGAGGGATATGAGTATGAGGCAGATGTTGAACAGTCCGAAGCAATTTATCAGAAGGTTGCCGATGAATCCAAGAAAAACCTTGTTGCTCAATCTGCCAATTACCGATTGGGATTAATATATCAATATGACTATGATGATTTAACCAAAGCAAAAGAATATTATGATGTTGCCGCCAATAAAAGCCGCTCTACTGACATAGGTACATTAGCAATACAAAAATCTACAGATATCGGGAAACTTGATGAATTCGAAAGAACCCTGTCAATTGATTCTACAACCACACAAGAAATGATTGATGAAGCGGCGTATAGCCAGTATCAGTTGTCAGAATTACTTTGGTTCAAACTTAATAAACCAGATACAGCTATTTTGGAAATGCAATATGTAGTGGATTCCTTCCCGACAGCATATGATGCCCCCAAAGCTATGATAGCCCTATCCCAGATGGTTCTGGAGTATGAAAACGACACAACCAAATCAGATTCGATTATACAAGCTGTGTTGGTAAAATACCCAACTTCTGATTTTATACCGGAAGCACTTGATTATTTGGGGATGATTGATACTGAAGCAGATACAGGATACGCCGGTGCTTATCTTAAAAAGGCAGAAGATTTTCTGGTCGACCAACAGGATACTGATTCTGCTCGATATTATTATCAGATTATCGTTGATCGCTTTCCCGAATCACAATACTATCTGAGAGCCCGGTTTGCCTTGATTTGGATGACAGAAATGTATGAAAGCCCTGGGGATTCTTCTGTTATTTTTGCTTACAATGATTTTGTAGATTCTTTTTCCGGGACCGATTGGGCTGGTTTTGCCAGCACACGGACAAAGTATCGTCCTGCTATTCAACAAAACGAAGAAGAAAGGGATTCTCCCGATACTACTTTTAGAGATGATGGATCGATTATTGTTGATAGTCAATTAATAGTTGATGGTGAAGTTGAGGGTTGGGTAGATCCGGAAGCTGCTCTTTATATTGATCCTAATGGACAAACAGCAATGAAACTCCCACCTAAAATGAAAGTTAAAGAGAGAAGACAGGAATTTGTCTATCCTACTGAAGCCTACTCATCGGCATGGGAAGGCGAGCTTGTTTTTCAAATCATGCTTGATTTTTCTGGCGAGGTTTTGGATGTTATTCAAAAGACCTGGTCAGAAATTGCAGAAATTAATATTCGCGTTGAAGAAGATATAAGATCGACAATCTTTGATACACAGGATATTCCTCCAGAAATGATAAGCAAGTGGTATGTATATAGATTCCCGGTTGTTCTACCGAGGCATTTGAAATGATTAAACCTGCGTGTATTGACACGTTTATAATTAAAAGAAAATCATTAGGAAAATATTATTTTTCGATTGAGATCGGCCCTGTTCCAAAAGTGAAATCTTACCGGCCGGGACATTTTTTACAAATTAAAATTCCTTCGCAGGAAATTTTGTTTCGTCGGCCAATGTCGATTGCAGGTATTTCACTGGAAAACAATTCACTTCAGATGATTGTTAAGATACTGGGACGTGGTACAAATATTATGAGTAATATGAGGCCTGGAGAACAGGTCAATATTCTCAGTCCTTTGGGTGTCCCTTTTAAATTACCTTCAAAAAATAAGCGGATAATAATAGCTGCCGGCGGAGTGGGAGTTCCACCTTTGATGTATCTGGCAGAAGAAATGATCAAAAAAGGATTCGATCCCAAAAATATAAATTTCTTCTATGGCGGCAGGTCTTCAAGTGATATAATAATTAGGCCAAGAATTAAAAAAACGGGCATCAACTTTTTTCCTGTTACCGAGGATGGAACGTTTGGTACCAATGGCATGGTTACAAAACCAATAATTGATTTCATTAATGAAAATAGTGATGGGAAAAATTATATTTTCGGATGCGGACCGGAAGGAATGCTTAAAGCGATTAATAAAATTGGCTGTGATTATGATATTGATGGTCAGTTATCTCTTGAGGCCCATATGCCTTGCGGTTTAGGCATCTGTCTTGGATGTGTAGTAAAGTTAGTAAATGGAGAACATGCCAGAGTTTGTGCAGAAGGACCGATCTTTAAAATTGGCGAGGTGGCCCTGTGAAACCGGAATTGAAAGTAACAATTGCTGGTGTTGAATTTGCCAACCCAATTATGACTGCTTCCGGCTGTTGCGGATATGGTGAAGAATTAAGCCAGCTTTTTCCACTCAAGAAATTAGGCGCATTGGTAACAAAATCTATAACCCTTGCTCCCCGATTAGGTCATCCACCACCGCGAACAGCAGAAACAACTGCAGGAATGTTAAATGCAATCGGCTTATCCAATGTTGGTATTGATCGCTTTGTAGCTGATAAGATACCTTTTTTGGAAAATTCAGGTACAAAAATAATTGTAAATGTAGCGGGATCAAAAATAGATGAGTATGTGGAAGTCTGTTCCCGACTAAATGATTATATGATAGTTGATATGATTGAGCTAAATATTAGCTGTCCTAACGTCGATGAAGGCGGGATGGAATTTGGGGCTGATCCAGCTATGACCGAAAAAGCGATCAAAGCTGTTAAAAAGGTGTTTAGTCGACCCATTATTGCCAAACTATCTCCTAATGTTACAAGTATTGTAACTATTGCAAAAGCGGCAGAACAGGGAGGAGCCGATGTCCTTTCACTCATAAACTCATTAGTTGGTACAAGTATTGATTTGAATACATGGCAGCCAAAATTGACTAATAATAAGGGTGGCTTGACCGGTCCGGCTATAAAACCGGTAGCTCTGGCTATGGTTGATGCTGTTTATAATAATACTAAACTTCCCATTATTGGAATTGGGGGAATTAGCTGTGCCGAGGATGTCATAGAATTTATTCTATGCGGAGCAACAGCTATACAAATTGGAACTGCTCTTTTTATTGAACCTGATTTGCCGGTAAAAATACAATCCGGTTTAGAAAATTACTTGAAAAATAGAGGATTAAACTCTATTAATGATCTAAAAGGAAAAGTTAGGAAATACTAATGAAAGCTTTGGATAAATTACAGAAATGCCAGGAAGATAACAATTCGATGATATGTCTGGGACTCGATCTGGATCCCAAACGTATGCCGGCAGAATATACAAAAGATTCCAAAGGCATGTTTGATTTTGCCCTGAAGATTGTAAATGCAACTTCTGATAAGGTCTGCGCCTACAAACCTAACCTTGCTTTTTATGAATCATTTGGAACTGATGGTATATCTGTCTTAAAAATGATTATTGACAGAATTCCTGAAAATATACCTGTAATCCTTGATGCCAAAAGAGGAGATATTGGAAACACAGCCTCACATTATGCTCATGCCTTATATGAATTATTGGGAGCTGATTGGGTGACCTTAAATCCGTATATGGGTTATGATTCACTTCGACCATTTCTGGAGTATAAAGATAAGGGTGCTTTTATTCTCTGCCTTACATCAAATCCAGGATCAAAGGATTTTCAGGTATTGATGGTTGATAATAAACCTCTCTATCAAATTGTTGCAGAAAAAGTGGTTTATTGGAATAAATCAAATAATTGTGGACTTGTGGTTGGTGCTACCGCTCCGCAACAGTTAAAAGAAATCAGAGCTTACACTGAATCTATGCCGCTGCTTATTCCCGGAGTAGGAGCACAGGGCGGATCACTCGAAGAAGCAGCATTAAATGGAACTGACAATTTCCAAAAACCGGCATTAATAAACGTTTCCCGTTCGATATTGTATGCTAGTACTGAAGAAGATTTTGCTGATCGTGCCCGTGAAGAATTGGTGAAATTAAACAGTATCGTCAGCAAAATCCGAGGTAATGGAAATGAAACCCATCATTTTAAATCACAGGAAAGCAAGCCGCAAGATCACAAAGAACCTGAAAAAATAGTTGTCCATGAATCTCCTCAACCTAAAGAGCCTGAAAATATCACAACCGACGAACAGCCTCAACACAATGAACCTGAAAATATTACTACCGAAAAACATCCTCAACACAAAGAGCCTGAAAATATAACTTCCGAAAAACAACCTCAACCTATAGAACCTGAGAATATTACAACCGACGAACAGCCTCAGCCTAAAGTGCCTGAAAATATCACAACCGACGAACAACCTCAACACAAAGAGCCGGATAATCAGACCCCAGAAAATACTAATGAAAATAATCATCAGAATCAAAACACAACCAATATTCAGCCTGTTCAGGAAGATAAACCAAAACCTGTACATATACCTGTACCTGTTCCTGCACTTGTTCCTAATGAAAATATTTTAAATCGTCGGGCCCAGGATGAGAAGAGAGATGATTCTCAGGAAAAAATACCAAATAATCATGTAGATCAATCAGTTGATCTCAAATCTGAGACTGAAGAAAAACCTGAAGTAGAAGATAAGCCCAAAGAAGAAAAGAAACCTAAAGTGTTTCACAAAATCACTCCTCCACCAATTTTAAAACCACCTCCGTTGCCATATTCTAATTTGAGAAATGATTCTGATAATAAAAAGTAGCTTATTGTTTGAATTCATAAAGTAGGATTGAGAATATAAGACCATTGTGGAATTCACTATCGAAAAAGTAATGATCTCTCAATTTTGCATCCTGCTTAAATCCTGAACTTTTTAGTAATTTCATTGCCCCTTTGTTGAATTCTGCTGTTTGAGCATAAACCTTGTTTAGTCCTCGATTATTAAACAGGTAGTTGCACAATAAATAAATAGCTTCACTGGCAAATCCGTTTTCTCTTTCATCAGGATCAATAATAATTCCAATTTCAGCTGAACGATTTTGAGGGTTATAATCGAAATAAGTCGTTTTACCAACCAGCCGATTATCTTCTTTTTTTACTATTGAAAAATCCTGATTATAAACTCCCTGTTCTTTATTTTTATATCTTTCTATTACAGAACCAGGACTTCCAACAGGAAGTGGTCGGCAGCTTAGAGATTGAAGTTCTGACTGTACACTCCAATAATAAAAATTTAGGGGATCATCGGAATTAGGTGCTCTTAAATATACATTTTCACCTATAAAAGATGGCTGGGTAGGAAACACGTCATTCTCCTTATTCAATACGATATTTTTAAAACTATATTAGCACTTTAGATATATTTATATGTGGGGTCTTCTGGCAAGATTTAAAATATAGAAGTTGTCCAAAAAAAAACCCGCCACGAGGGCGGGTTTTTAATATCTGTTTAAGATATTTTATTTTCTGAACTTGTTGCGAAGAGCAACACCAGCGAGTCCTAGACCCAAGAGAAGCATAGTTGTCGGCTCAGGAATCTGTGGTCCACCTGTTACAGTGTTTGGACGCTGTACAAGCAGGAAAGGCTGGTTGTCACCAACATTGTCGCGAAGACCGAAGGTAATAACATCGGTACCACCTGCACCACTTACGAGACCATCAAAGAAATCCATGTAATCCCGGCCACCAAGCTCATCATCGACACGGCTTCCAAAAGCAGTTGATGTACGCGGAATGCCAGAACCCTGTGCGAAATGTAAACCATCGAAATCATTTGAGTGTGAGAATCCAGCTGGAACCCAAGGTTCAGTTGCATTATCACTTGCGTCATTACCATCACCGGATGGATCCAGAAGTTCCATAGCAAAACGGTTCCAATCAGTACCAGTATTATTTACAATAGACTTAGTGAATGTGTAATTAACACCGGCTTCTAAACCAGCAATTTCAATGACACCCATACCAGCATAGTCCCAGATTTCATCAACCCAGATTTCAGTACCAGTAGCACCCCAAAAAGATGCACCAGCGTTTATGCCTTGGTTAGAAGAATGTGCGACCATAGTAACCTGTGCACTGGCAAAGCCAGTCATCAGAAACAGTGCGATTGCAAGGATAAATAATTTTTTCATTTCCCCATACCCTTCATTTAAATGTTTTTTATTTGTTTTCATGTCCATAATTATAGCAAAATGCGGGCCAGTTACTGTAATGCGAGTGGAAACGAAATGTAATGCTATAAAAGGTACTGAGTTAGGACAGTATTAATGTTTAACCTCTGGTTTTTGGCATTATTTTCAATACATGGAATGTACAGAACGTGGACAATGCGATTTACTATTAGATTTTGTGGCATATAAACTGTTAAATGCCAATGAATTATTTTTCTTTGAATATCTGCGATTATTTATGAGTGTTTTAATTATGGACAATAATATAGGATATAAAAAGTCCTGAAATGATAGACATAAAAAAACCCGCCTGAAAGACGGGTTTTTCATATCTATTTAAGATATCTTATTTTCTGAATTTATTGCGAAGAGCAACACCGGCAAGTCCAAGACCCATAAGGATCATAGTTGTCGGCTCAGGAATCTGTGGTCCACCAGTTACGGCGTTAGGGCGCTGTACCAGCAAGAAAGGCTGGTTGGCAGTTCCGCCATTGTCGCGGAGACCAAAAACGATTTGATCAGTACCGCCGGCACCAGAGACTAATCCATCAAAGAAATCCATATAGTCACGGCCACCAAATTCGTCATCAACACGGCTGGCAAAAGCTGTGGATGTACGTGGAATACCTGAACCCTGAGCAAAGCTCAAACCATCAAATTCGTTTGAATGCGAGAATCCAGCCGGAACCCAAGGTTCAGAAGCTATATCTTCAGCATCAACGTCTGGATCCAGAAGTTCCATTGCGAAACGATTCCAGTCAATACCAGTATTATTTACAATATTTTTTGTAAAAGTGTAGTTTACACCAATTTCAAGACCGGTAATTTCAATGACACCCATTCCAGGAGCGTCCCAAATTTCATCAACCCAGATATCAGTACCACTGGCACCCCAAAAAGATGCACCAGCGTTAATACCCTGATTAGAAGAATGTGCTACCATAGTTACCTGTGCGCTGGCAATGCCAACCATCAGGAACAGTGCGATTGCGAGAGTAAAGATTGTTTTCATCTTTAAAGCCCTTTTCTTATTATGTTTTCTATTTGTTTTCATGCATTAGGAATAAGCAAAATGCGGGCCAATATTTACAATGCGATGCGAAGAAAATTATATCCTGTTGGCATGTAGACAGATAAGTTCTATAATATTTTGATATTATTTTTAAGCAATTTAAATGAATAGTGAAATTGTCAGGTTTCTGGACAATGCGATAGCGTAATAACAAGGTGGGGGCTTAAGTTGTTGTCTACCAATACAATTATTTATTGCGATTCAGTGAACATAAATCGATGTGTTCGCATATTGGACGAAAAATATCTACTATTTGAGTGCGAGTACAAAAAAACCCGCCATCTAGACGGGTTTTTCTTATCTTTTAGATATCTTATTTTCTAAACTTATTGCGAAGAGCAACACCAGCGAGTCCAAGTCCCATAAGGATCATGGTTGTCGGTTCTGGAATCTGTGGTCCACCAGTTACGGTGTTAGGGCGCTGAGCCAGAATGAAAGGCTGGTTCGGAGTGCCACCGTTGTCACGGAGACCAAAGCTAATTACATCAGTTCCACCAGCACCACTTATGAGGCCGTCAAAGAAATCCATGTAGTCACGACCGCCAAGTTCGTCATCTACACGACTGGCAAAAGCATTGGATGTACGTGGAATGCCTGAACCCTGAGCAAAGCTCAAGCCATCAAATTCGTTTGAATGCGAGAATCCAGCTGGAACCCAAGGTTCAGAAGCTATATCTTCAGCATCAACGTCTGGATCCAGAAGCTCAATAGCGAAACGATTCCAATCAACACCAGTGTTGTTGGTAATAGTTTTAGTTACTGTATAGTTTACACCAATTTCAATTCCTGAGATTTCCAACATGCCCATTCCAAGCGATTCCCATGTTTCATCGATTGAAATGTCAGTACCAGAGACAGACCAGGTACCATATGAAATTCCCTGGTTGGAAGAATGAAGACCAACTGTTTGAGCGCTGGCGACGCCAACCATCAGGAACAGTGCGATAGCAAGAGTAAAGATTGTTTTCATCTTTAAAGCCCTTTTCTTATTATGTTTTCTGTTTGTTTTCATGCATTAGGAATAAGCAAAATGCGGGCCAATATTTACAATGCGATGCGAAGAAAATTATATCCTGTTGGTATATGGACAGATAAGGTCTATAATATTTTGATATTATTTTTAAGCAATTTAAAAGAATAGTGAAATTGTCAGGTTTCCGGACAATGCAATAAAGATGTCATGCTATGAGGTCGTAAGTCGCTGTCTATCAACATGATTTAATATAGCTATTCAGGGTGCACAAATCGATGTGTTCGCATATTGGACGAATATTGTCTACTATTCGAGTGCGAGTACAAAAAAACCCGCCAATCGGCGGGTTTTTTATTATATACGTGTCTTATTTATAGTTTTTACGAATTGCCAGACCTGTTAAACCCAAACCTAATAAGATAATTGTCAATGGCTCCGGTATCACATGTCCACCGGTATATTCAACTGGCCGATTATTTACATAAGTCGGTTGATTTATATCCGGATTATAAGTGCCACGGGTGTAGGACGGTTCGGAAGAACTCCCGGATCCAGCTGCCATTTGAATGGACCTACTGTCTTTATTATCAGTATTAATATTTAAGATCTCATTAGCGATGTTATTTGAATCGCCATTGCTAATATTGAGATTCTCACTTTTACTGTTTGCTATGTTATTATATGATGGTAGTGAAAAGACTGTGGAGGTCATCAAAAAGATAAATAGTAATGTAATAAATAAAATTTTCATTATTTTGTCATCCTTAACAAAATTGTTGTCTTCTATATTATAATGTTAAGCAAACAATAAGCCAACTTAAATTGTTTTATTATTTAACTGCCCGAACGTATTGTCATACAATGCGGTATTGAATATCAAGAGACTTGGCAATGTGGAATGATTAATCTCTGATAATAAATGTGTTAACTTACAGGACATCATGAAATTATTATATTTAATTCTAAAATTTTCTAAAATAAAAAAACCGGCCGTTTAAAGCCGGTTTTTAAGTGGGTCCTTAAAGAATAGGACTTTCTCTTTAAAAGAGAATCAAATTCACGAAGAATTTGATATATTCTAAACTAAAGCAAAATTTAAGCCAATCTATCGAAAGTAAATGGATTGCATGTAATGCTCTGAATAGCAATGGCATACGGATGAGTCACATTTGCTTGGCTATATGTTAATAATAATAATGTGTTCGGATTCTGGACGATAGAATCTACTTAAAAATCGCAATCTTATAATCTCATGTTATGTAATCGCTTACCAATAATGTAAATCCTTAGTATTTACACTCAAATGATGTAATGTAAAGATTTTGGACAATTTTATAGATGATGTTGTGTTTGAAAAGTTTACTTAGCGAACGTATGGTTCCGGATTTGTAATCTGACCGTTCAATGCTGACACTGTTGCTGTGGCGGGAGAACAAAGATATACTTCGGTATCATTTATTTTATTTTTATATGCGATTGAAGATCCTGAAGTCAACAGGCATCTTTCACCAGGCGCCATAAATTTTTGTACCCCATCCATATAGGGGCTGCACCCTGTGCTATAAATAATAACTCCAGCCTCAGCTAAAACTCTGATAAGTCCTTTTTTAAGTGCTTTAAGATATACATTGTGTGAACTTGGGATCAGTATCATACGACATCCACTATCTATCTTTTTCCCTTTTAAGATGTCAGCCATCACTTTGATATCATCGAAACGACCATTACTGCATGTTCCAACTACTACCTGATGAACCTTGAGGCCTTCGATCTCACGAACCGGTCGAATTGTATTAATTCCGTCCGGTCCAGCAATCTGCGGGGTTAATCTGTCTATATTGAACTGAAACATCTCTTCATAAACAGCATCTTTATCGGCAATAACCGGTTGATATATAGCCGATGTGCGACTATTTAGATAGCGTCGAGTTATTGCTTCAAATTGACAAATAGCGGCTTTTGCCCCCATCTCGAGTGAAAGATTACAGAGGGTTGTCCTTTCACTAATACTCATATTTGTAATTGCCTGGCCATAGTATTCAATAGCTTTATATTCAGCTCTATCAATCCCCAATTGTTTGATTACTGCCAGAATTATATCCTTGGCATAAACTCCGCGAGATCTCCGGCCGCTGACATCAGTTCTGATAGTAGGAGGAACTTTAAGCCATAATCTTCCGCCAGCCCATATTGAAGCCATTTCAATACTGTCAATACCGGCGGCAAATGCTGAAAGAGCGCCATATGATATTGCATATTTATCAGAACCCAAAACTAACTGTCCGGGATGAACCAACCCCTGTTCAAAAGCCGATTGGTGATATGCACCATTTTCTAAATCAAAAAAATTCTCAATTTTCTGGTGTTTTACAAATTCGCGGGCCAGCTTATTATCAAATGGCGTCTTATCATTTCCTGTCCCATGATCCAATCCAATAACTATTTTAGTAGGATTCCAAACATACTCAATCCCTATCTCTTTGAAGGTTTTGATAACCTTCCCCACGTCATTATTAACCACAACCCTGTCCGGTTCAACTACAATCAGCTCGCCTACTTTTACTTTTTCAAGTCCGGCTGCACGGGCTAAGATTTTCTGAGTAATGGTTTGCTTGCCGTATAATGTCGTAGTTTGGTTGCGATGATCGATTCCAGGTAGATTTAGTTCCAGTTGTTCCAGTTTTAAAAAGGCAGGTTTTTCTCTGATACCATATCGACGTCGCCAGTTATAAAAGGCCGCCTTTGATATTCCCAACTCAAGACCACAGCGGTCGTCATCGCCAAACCTTTCCCAAAGATTACGGATTTCGTTCTCGGAAAATTTAGGCTGGGAATGTTTGGGAACATTTTTTTTACGTCGCCAATAAGCTACCAGATAAGCAGGGACTCCACCAAGACGTTCACCAATCTTTTCATCGGTTTTGTACAGCTTTTGAAGCTGTAACAATTCTGATTTAGTTGGTATTTTACGTTTGGGACTCATAGCTTATCAAATTCTTTCCTGATAGCATTATAAACTAAATCCAACGGTACCGATACTATATTGGTTTTACCGATTATAGGCATAAAGTTTGTATCACCGGTCCAGCGGGGAACAATGTGCATATGAAGATGGGCCGGGATTCCTGCTCCGGAAGATTTTCCAAGATTCATTCCAATATTAAGAGAATGAGGTTTAAGAGCTCGTTTGAGAACTTTTACTGCCAGACGAGTCAGTTTAAAAAATTCGTTTCCCTCTTCCAGTGTAAGTTTCTCAAGTTGTCCGATATGCCTAACTGGACAGACCATAACATGACCGGAGTTGTAGGGGAACTTGTTGAGGATGACGATATTTTTTTCACCTCGGTAAACAATCAGATTTTTGACAGAATCTTTCTTTTTGATGCGATTACAGAGAATGCATCCCTTTTCTTTTTTATTAAGAATAAAGTCAGCTCGCCAGGGAGCCCATATCATTTTGTCTGCCATAGTCCTATATAATATGAATATTTTCGGCCTCTGCCAAGAGAGAGTTTTAAAATATTTTATAATATTTCATAATATGTTGATTTACAGCAAATTATGACTGTTGGAGGGTCTTTTGCCAAATGCTATGACGCATCTAAAATTGAAAAGCCCAATTTTACTGATGCAAATATGAATTATTTTTATTATACTATTTAATCCACTTTATGCAGGAGGCTTTATGAAAAAGTTTGTAGTGACAACATTATTTATCACCTTAATTTTATCATTATCAGCAAATGCTTTTGATGGCAATCGTAAAGGCTTTGTCATTGGATGTGGACTAGGTTTAGGACCAGTTGCAAAAACAGACGGTGTCAATAATCCTGGTTTTGCTCTCAACTTTCTATTTGGTTATGCATGGGATGAACAAAACATGATTGTCTATTTAGAGGATGTCATAGCATATACTGAAAAATCATATGATGGAAAAAACCTGTTAGTACTTCAGGGTTTTCAAGGGATTGGGTATTTTCATTATTTCGGACCACAAGGAAAATCATTTTTTATAAATGGAGGATTGGGAATACAGGGATGGACCGCAATAGATTTAGATGATGAGTCCAGCAGTTTTTGGTCTAGTAACAATGAATCCGATGAAATCGGTTTAGGTTTTCTTATTGGCGGAGGTTATGAGTTTGCCGGTCATGTCCAGTTTTATTCCAGTTTTTCATTTGGTAAAAGCAGTGATGATTATTATAACTATAATCATAGGCAGCTTCAAATATCGATATCAGTTGTAGCATTTTAAAGATTAACTGGATCTATATGAAAAAAATATCATTGATTCTTATTGTATTTACAGTATTAATTTCAACAAATGCACTAGCTTTCGATGGGGAGCGTAAAGGGTTTGTGATTGGTGGGGGATGGGGACCAGCAATCCAATCTTTAGATCATACCTATTTTGATAACACTCGCAAAACAGATGTTGGAATTGGTATCAGTTTTTTATTTGGATATAGTTGGAACGAAAAAAATATGATAGTTTGGCAAAGAGACGGAATTATAACTTGGACTGATAGCTCATCACATATGAGATCATTAGGTGGAATTTGTTATAATCATTATTTTGGTTCAGTGGGAAAATCTCTATATGTTAGTATAGGAGCACATCCTTCCAATGATTATTTTATATCGACGGGTGGATTTGGCTATGAATTTATTGAGCACTTCCAGATCAGTACTCGTTTTTGGCATTATAATGAGACTAAAGATTACCATATTTATATTACTTTATCAGCAATAGCATTTTAGTCAAATCTTATTGAATTTACTCCAATTTTACTTATTAACAACTTTTTCTACCACTCTCCTACTAAATTTTTGTTGAACCGGCGAGCCGGTTTTATTTTTATCCAGACATGCATAAAGAACTGTTACCGAGACTCGATTTGGAATCGTCAGAAATTAGACAAAAACTTTTGCCCCATTGCCGTCTTAAACCAGGCAAAATTTGGAATGATAAAAAAAGCGGTCATATTGTGGCATGTGGCGATGCCACTGATAACTCTTTCCTTAACAAAATATTTGGAAAAAAACGAGCTACATTGGCAGTATTTGACCCGCCCTATAATCTAATAATGTTCGAAGAAAGATCTGTTGCTGAGTTTATTAACTGGTGTCGGTTGTGGATAGATAATAGCTGGGAAATTCTAAGTGATGATTCCGCATTATATATTTGGTTAGGGGCCGATCAAAATGATCATTACCAGCCACTACCGCAGTTTATGAGTATGATGGTCGAGACTGATTTTAAATCCCGATCATTTATCACTATGCGCAACCAGCGCGGTTATGGGACTCAGAAAAACTGGATGGCTGTCCGTCAGGAATTGCTATACTACACCAAAGGGAAGCCGGATTTTACTGTTCACTATACTGATATTCCAAAAATATTAAGAGGCTACTACAAAGAGGTTGGGGGAAAACGGACAGAGAATATGGAACGAAGCCGTTCAGAAAATATTCGCCCGGGAAATGTCTGGGTTGATATTCAGCAGGTATTTTATCGTATGCAGGAAAACGTAAGCGGCTGTTATGCTCAGAAACCGTTAAAATCAATTGAACGGATTATAAAAGCATCATCATCAAAGGGTGAGATTGTCACTGATTTTTTTGCCGGTTCCGGTACTACTCTGATAAGCTGTGAACAAACAGGAAGAGTTTGTTATACCACTGATATTGATCCGATTTTTGCAGAGATAAATATTCGTCGTCTTGAGCATTTCCGTAAAACAGGTCATACCGGATGGCAGTCGCTAAATCCATTTTTGAAAGAATTAAACCAGTTGGAAATTAAGCAATATTCAAAAAAACCTGCTATGCAGGTAAAGCAGGAAAGTGCTGTAAAATGAGTGAAATCTCCGGCTCTCTAATAGTTTTGGGTGATAATATTACTACCGAAAAAATCGTATCTGATTCTGATAATAATGCTGATGAAAAAAAACTATCAGGGCTTGTACTGCAAGGAGTGGATGACAAGTTTCCCAAAATGTTAAACGGTGCCGGAGTAATAATTGCCGGAGATAATTTTGGTAGCGGGAACCATTCTGAAACAGCCATCAAAGGACTAAGCATTGTCGGCATCAAATGCGTAATTGCGTCTTCGTTTGGGAGGGATTTCTACCGTAAAGCGATGAACTATGGTATAGCTTTGATTAATCTCAACCTTTCCAATGATGTTTCCACCGGAGATGATATTGAAATTAATATTGCCAGCGGAAAAATTAATTATAAAGATCAGGAATATAATTTTTTCTCATTCCCGGACTTTGTCTGCACAATTATTGAAATGGGGGGGATCATCAACGCCGTCAAAAAGAAACTCGGCAAACATGCGTAGTGTTTTTATCCGCAAAGCGCACACATAGTGTGATTTACCGCGAAGCCACCTTGTGGCTTTTTCTACGAAGTGTTATTTTGATTATTCTCTTAATTTAAATGTCATTCTATTCTGTTGATTATAACAGCATTATGAATTTTTGGTAGCCCACTGCTTGCGGTGGGTTTCTGTTCCTACATAATATGCATTTATAGATTATTTGTAAGGGCGAAGCATTCTATGATAGAGTACTTAAATTCTATTCTTCTATTCCAGGGAATGCTTCGCCCCTACAAAGAAATTAATATTCTATTTTATCGATTCTAATGTGATTGAATTTTCTGAAATTTTTGAATAGGTAAAATGATTGATAAAATCACCGGTATTGACATAAATACCTTCCTTAAATTCTTTGTAAGTAGGAATATGCAAATGCCCGATTGCTACAATATCATAGCCGGTGGCTAATTTATTTTTGGCATACTCTTCATAATCTTTGGCAAAGGTATGATCTCTTTGCCCTGTGTATTGGCGAGATGATCCGGATACTTTTTTAGCCAATGGAATAGCCCAGTCAGGCGGAAGCTTTTTATAGAGCCAAATATTAAATCTATTACGAAGGATTTTTTTTAATAATCTATAACCGCCATCAGCTTTTGCCAGACCATCTCCATGAATCAAATGCAGTCTAAGGTTGTCATATTCCAGATCCAGAAAATCTCTATGGATTGTTACACCCAATTCTTTGGAGAAAAAATCACCCATCCAAAAATCATGATTACCGCTGATATAATCAATGGGGATGCCTCGCTTGATAAGATCACTAATCATAAAGAGAACTTCGTGCTGATCTTTGGGGATAGCATGTTTGTATTCAAACCAGAAATCAAAAAGATCACCCAGAATTATAAGACGGTCTCCATCGGTTTTGACAATTTCAAATAACTCGGCGATTTTATCACGCTTGTGGGCTTCCTGTTCAAGAGTACCAGACCCGAGATGTGCATCTGAAAATATATATAAAGCCATAGAGGGAATATAATGTTAAATTGTTGGAGTATGCCAGTATTTTAATAATGTAAATATGGGGCAGATGAGGTCATCTGTCGCCCACATAACTAATTTTCGAATACGGCAGATGCCTTCGTCTGCCGCTAACAAATTCTATTTGTTCAACTGATCCATGAACTCAGGCATAGCATCAAAGAAAGAGTGGGATAGGTCTGTTAACTTTAAATCAACATAATCATTAATTTTAAAACTATCCCCGCCAACAGTGCCTATCTGAGTGCAGTCAATTCCAGCCTTTTTAAACTGATCCTGTATACTCGATACTTTATCAGGCGAGCAACTGACTATAACTCGTGACTGTGTTTCACCAAATAATAAACAGTCAGTTCTCATTTTATCATCTAATGTTAAAGATGCCCCAATGGGGTGTTCTTTGTTGCTAATAGCACACTCAGCAAGAGATACTGCCAAGCCACCATCACTGACATCATGCGCAGAATTCACAAGTTTTGCTTGTATTATATTTAGTAATACGTCCTGCATAGACTTTTCGTTATTTAGATCGATAGGGGGGACTGCACCTTTGTTGATATTATAAATAGTATGCAAATACTCCGAAGCACCAAGGTGTTCCTCATTTTTACCGATCAATAAAATTGCATCGTCATTATTTTTGAACCATTGGGTTGTGATATGATTGATATCCTCTACCAAGCCTACCATCCCGATTGTGGGTGTGGGGAAGACTGCCCGTTTGGGATCTTCATTGTAGAAAGAAACATTGCCGCCCGTAACGGGAGTTTCAAATACAATACAGGCTTCGCCCATTCCGGCGACAGCTTCGGTGAATCCAAAATAAATTTCCGGTTTATAGGGATTTCCAAAGTTTAAGCAATTTGTTACAGCCATCGGCTTTCCACCTGAGCAGACAATATTTCGAGCTGATTCTGCAACTGCACTTTGTGCGCCAAGACGAGGATTTATATAGCAATAACGGCCATTGCAATCAGTGACCATCGCGAGAGCTTTGTTGGTTTTGCGAATCCGAAGAACAGCCGCATCAGAACCGGGACCTACCGCTGTGTTAGTACGAACCATAGAATCGTACTGGTCAAACACCCAGGCTTTATTACATATATTCGGGGCACTTAACATTTTTAATAAAATATCATTCCAGTTCTGTTCCAATGAGTAATCATTCAAATCCAATTTTGAAATTTCATCCATGTAAGCAGGGCGTTTAGTATCTCTGTTATAAATTGGAGCACCACCGCCTAACACCAATACTTCCGAAGGAATCTGAGCGACAACTTCACCATTTAATTTAACCGTAAAGAGGCCGTCATCAGTAACCTGTCCGATAATAGTTGAATCCAGTCCCCATTTATCAAAGACGCGTTTGACATCCTCTTCTTTCCCTTTTTTAACACAGACCAGCATCCGTTCCTGAGATTCGGAGAGGAGAGTCTCATAGGGAATCATACCATTTTCACGCACTGGTACTTTTTCTATATCGATAGCAATTCCGCATTCTCCTTTGGCCGACATTTCGGTACAAGAACAGGTAATTCCTGCAGCTCCCATATCCTGAATTCCAACAACCAGGTCTTCTTTGATAATCTCAAGAGTAGCTTCAACTAATAATTTTTCTAAAAATGGATCGCCAACCTGTACCGAAGAACGTTGGCTTTCTGATTTTTCACTTAGCTCCACAGAAGCAAAAGTAGCACCGTGGATTCCATCACGACCAGTTGTGGAACCGACAATCATCACCGGGTTGCCTTTACCCTTTGCAGTAGCCGAGACAATACCATCGGATTTAACCAGACCGACAGCCATTGCATTGATTAGTGGATTTCCGGTGTAGGCTTCGTCAAAATATACTTCACCGGCTACAGTCGGGACTCCAAATGAATTGCCATAGTCACCGATACCGCGAACTACGCCATCAACAAGATAGCGGACTCTGGGATTTTCCGGTGATCCAAAGCGGAGAGAATTAAGGCTGGCAATAGGACGAGCACCCATAGTAAAAATATCTCTGAGAATCCCGCCAACTCCGGTAGCAGCTCCCTGATAGGGTTCTACTGCTGATGGGTGATTATGTGATTCAATTTTAAAAACAACGGCCAGACCATCGCCAATATCGACAGCTCCGGCATTTTCTTCGCCAGCTTCGGTGAGCAGGTTTTTGCCGGTACGGGGGAGAGTTTTGAGCAGGGCGATAGAATTTTTATAAGAGCAGTGTTCCGACCACATCACAGAGAAGATTCCAAGTTCTGTATAATTGGGTTCGCGTCCGAGAATCTCAACAATCTGTTTGTATTCTTCGGGGTTGAGTCCATGAGCTTCTACCATTTCGGGGGTGACTTCGGGCTGTTTATAGGTCGTTTCCACTAATCCTCCTTAAATATTTTTGAAGAGAGGAATATATAGGTCTGCAACCCCTGCGTCAATGTGGAAACGCATTATGATTTAAAGAAATGATTAAATAATAGATAGTTTACAAGCTTTAGGTTGTGTAAACCTGATGGTGATTCTGGCTTTTACCCAGGATAACCCGCAGTTTATAAGATAACTCAATATTGTTAAAAGGTTTGGCAAAGAAACCATCAGCTCCCATGCTAATCACATCATTTGGAGTAAATTTCCCTGAAAATCCGGTAATGATTATCACAGGCATTTCTGGATTCTGCTCCTTGATTTTTACCATCAATTCGATCCCATCCATTTCGGGAAGCATGATATCGGTCACTACCGCATCAACTTTGTTTTGTTCAAATAATACTAATGCCTCTTCAGCCGAAGTTGCAGTAATAGACCGGTAGCGGTTTTGTTTCAGGTATTCCTTTAAAATATCGAGGATGGCAGGTTCATCATCAACAAGCAAAATTGTCGGACGACCCTGTTTCTCAAATCTACTTATTTTTGCTTTGACAGTGTCTTTGGAGTTTGGAAGGATCAGGATATCATCAACGTTCAATTTTAAGTACTGCTCAACCAACTCTTCTGTCAGACTGGTTCCGGTTATTATTATAGGGATTATCTGGAGTCTTTGATCAGCTTTGATCCACCTCAGAAATTTCATTCCGGATTCATCAGCAGCAACAGCATCAAGAATGATTAAATCAATATCAACATCATTCTCAACAGCTTTCCGTCCTTGTTGACAGGAATGCAAAGTAATAACATTATTATCATCTGACTCTGTGAACCAGTCTAAGATTTCCATACAAGCGCCCGACGGTGATGCTACTAACAGTATTTTCATAAATTAATATCTCATTATTAAGTAATAGTGCTGTTTTGTCTACATATCGACCTTGAATATGTTTATCTTTAGACTAATGAAAATATTGTTATAAAATATAAGATATTTATTATTCTATTTGGCAGCCAATTTCCCCTCGATATCAAATTTGATGAAATCACCTTCTTCAAATTCAATACCTTCAATAGTGAAATCTTCTGATAAACAGCAGCTTTTTAAATTACCATTGTTGTGAAAATGTGTCCCGCCGTTTCCTTCTTTGAAACTTGCTAAAAAGCTGAATTTCTGACAGGGGATACCATTAATGATTTCATCATTTACCAACCAGCTTAATCTCAGTTTTCCGTTAGGATGAAATCCGGTCATAAAGCCACCATTTCCCTCACCAAGGCATAGATAGCCCTGTATCTCGGTATTTTCCGGAAGGAAACACCAATCAAAAACGCCATCTTCTCTAAAATGAACTCCTGTTCCGGCAGGTAGTGGTTGACCTGAAAGAGTATCTATCCGAGCTAAGGTACAGAACTCCAAAGTACCATCCTGGTAATACTCAAAAGGTCCTAAACCGCTTACCCCCTGTGTTTCTTTTATCTCCTGGCTCTCTGCTGTACCTGGTTTTGGTAATGCGCCTATATCAACTTGTATAGAAATCATAAAAGCTAAAACGAATATTGCCCCAATTGCTAATATCACACCTCTAATAGTTTTTGATCTTTTGGATCCTGAAGATTCACTTTCCGGACGGCTGCTCAATATAAGACAGGCTGCAGAAATGATCATTGTAAATGTAGCAGTTAATAATGCCATATCAACAGGTCGGAAGCGGTAGAGTTGAAATCCAAAAAATATTACAAATGCGATTACAGTAACAATCAATGCAATTATCTTTGGGTGCTTTCTGGCAATAACTCCCATTGCAGCAAATGCTAACCCGATTCCGGTAAACATCAATGCTGGTGCACTGATTCCAGCCGAGGCAATAGCAAATAGAGTAAGTAAAGCACCAATGGCAATTAATATAATCACACCGGTTCTTCGTAGTTCTCCAATTAAAAACAACCCGACCAGTGCTCTGGCTCCAATTCCTATAAAGATGATTGTATACATCTCATTTGCATACTCACCTTTTGAAACACGAATCAAAGCGAAAGCAACCGCCGCAATCATCACAGCTATAAAAGCAATGTTGCCAGCTCTTGAATGGATCTGGGTCTGGCGTTCGTCAGCATATTTATCAGCTAACTCAAAGGCATGCAGTGTTGGTCTTAATAAATAAGCTCCAACAATAAATAAGATGCCCAACTCATATCCCATTATTCCCAGTATTACACCTACCAGGAATATACCGCAGGCGGAATAAAATATTTTATCTCTTTTAATCATTATCAGAATCCTCCAGCTCGAACAGTTCTTCAACGGTAGTATCTAATTTTTTGGCCAGAAGAAGGGCCAGTTTCACCGAGGGGCTATAGTCCCCTTTCTCTATTGCAACGATAGTCTGCCTTGAAACTGAAACCAAATCAGCCACTTGTTGCTGACTAAGCTCTCCTCGTTCAAATCGAATTTTTCTTAAATTGGTTTTCATATCCAGCCATAGTTTTTCTTTTATTCTCGACGTAATGTAAAGAAAACTTGACATTGTGTCAAGTTTTCTTTGCAATATGTTGAAAAGAATTTACATAAACTGCAATAAAAGTGATTTTTTGACATGTATCCCTGATTCAAAATAATATGATCCAAATAGTTTTGTGTTATTCGCAATCTTATATTTGAAATTATTTATTTAAATTAATTCATGGATCTATTCGTCATTTTATTTTGACTTGTTTGGAATTTCGTGGTATTGAATATTATTGTGAAATCTATTACTAATTAGATATTAATCTGATTGGCAATTAAAGAAATGCAGGATTCGTTATAGAATATTTCTTTTATTCATGAATAAGTAGGAATCAGAATGGGGTGAATTTTGTCAATTAATAATAAAGAGAAATCTCTTTTTCTGATAATTACAATACTATTGTTTCTTGTTGTATTAATCAGAAATTCCTGGATTGGCGATGATGCCTATATAACGTTCAGAACTGTGGATAATTTTGTAAATGGTTATGGTCTTACATGGAATGTAGCTGAGAGGGTACAGGCTTTCACCAATCCGTTGTGGACGCTCTTTCTATCGGGATTTTATTTTTTTACTGGTGAAATTTATTATACAAGTATATTCGTTTCTATTGCTCTGTCACTTGCGCTAATGATATTATTGTCGTTTAAAATGAGTATAAATTTTGTTAATTCACTTCTAATAATCACGATTGCAATATTCTCTAAATCATATATTGATTATACAGTGTCCGGATTAGAGAATGTACTGACTAATTTTCTCTTAGTGATTTTTGGGTATGTTTTTCTGACCAGAAAAATTAGTGAAAAAACGCTATTTATTCTCTCTGCTATTGCAGCTTTGGGTGTGTTAAATAGAATGGACACTGTGTTAATATACATCCCTGCTATTGCTTATTTACTATTCAGAATACGAAGTTTAAGAGGTCTTCTTATAAGTGTATTCGGTTTTTTACCATTTATTTTGTGGGAAGTATTTTCATTAATTTACTATGGTTTTCCATTCCCGAATACTTTTTATGCCAAGATGCACACAGGCTTGCCAATAAATGATATCATGCAACAGGGTTTTATTTATTTCTTAGAAACCATAAATCAAGATCCTCTTACCATGATAATAATTGCAGCAGGATTATCAGCGGCTTTTTTGAGTAAGAATCGACGATCACTATTTATTGCTGTCGGAGTAATTTTATATCTGATTTACATTGTTCGTATAGGTGGAGATTTTATGATGGGGCGATTTTTTTCGGCGCCGTTTGTTGTGGCATTACTCTTAATATCCCAAATAAAATTACCCAAAACCTGGCAAGGCCAATTACTGCCATTTGTTCCTATAATTATACTTGGCTTGGCAGCACCTAACTCCCCTGTCTTTTGTAACAATCCTTATGAAATTCATACAATGGAACAAAACGGAATAGTTGATGAAAAAGCGTACTATTACAATAATTCTACTTTATTAAAAATCAATCATGATTATTTACTACCCGACCACAAATGGAGTATATATGGAATTGAATTAAAAGAGAGAAAGGATCGTGTATTTGTTTTGGGTAATATAGGTTTTAGTGGTTTTTTTGCAGGACCGGATTCTTATATAATTGATATTTTTGGCTTGTCAGATCCATTACTTAGCCGGCTTCCAACATGTAATAAATATGAGTGGCGAATTGGTCATTTTTTAAGAAATATTCCAAGCGGATATTTGAAGACAATTCGAACAGGAACAAATCATATCTCTGATACCTGTCTGGCAAAATACTATGATAAAATAAAGATAATTGTTTGTGATGAAATATTTAGTTGGGAAAGATTGAAAACGATATGGTTTATGAATACTGGAAAATACGATCACTTGATAGATTCATATGTAAATCAACCATCAATAATTGTAAATTATCAAGATATTTGTCAGCCAAAAGCTGCAGGTACAACATGGAATAATGATAAGTGTTTTGAGATTCGCTATAATGGTATTGAAATAAATTTTGATAAGATTGATTATCGTGATGATATAGAAGTAAGTGTAGATCACAATGATCAATATGTGATAAGCTTTATGAAGGATTCAGTGGAATTCGGTTATTCTTTTATCGAAAGAAATCATATTGAAAGCGGGGGATTACGGGTGGATACACTAGAAGTACCAAAATTAGTTGGCATAACAGGATTTAATAAAATCTGTATATATCCCCAGAGAGGAGATGATTTATTTAGCGTGGGTCATTTAAGAACGTTAGAAATTGCAAAGAAATAATTATTGATTATAAAACTTCTGTTATTAATTGCTTTTACTCAAACCAAACCTTATTCTAAATCTGAATTAGAATAATTAAAGGCGACTTAACTAATGGATTTCCTCTCAATATTTATAACACTCTTCCTGATTATGGATCCCTTTGGGAATATCCCGATATTCCTGTCGGTTCTTGATAAGGTTGATCCTAAACGAAGAAGAAAAGTTCTGATTCGAGAATTATTCTTTGCATTAATTATAATTATCATTACTGCCTTAGCAGGCAAACATATAATATCATTTTTGGGGTTGCGGCAGGAATCAATTAGCATTGCCGGGGGAATCATTCTATTTTTAATATCAATCAAAATGATATTTCCGTATCAGATTTTTAAAATGCAGGAGGATACCGACACCGAACCGTTTATTGTTCCCTTAGCAATACCGTTGATTGTGGGACCATCATTGCTGGCTGTAATGCTGCTATTTTCATCATCACTTGCAGGGAATCTTACTAAACTAATAATGGCAGGTTCATCAGCCTGGCTGGTAACATTTATTATACTACTCTCTTCAACATTTTTAGTGAAGTATCTTACCAAAAAAGGATTGGTTGCTGCTGAAAGATTGATGGGGATGATTCTGGTTGCGTTATCAGTACAATTGTTTTTGGATGGAATAACTCAGTACTTAAAAAATTAGAAATTAAATTGATCACTCTTTATAATTTTGATGAATTTAATTTATAAGACTATAATTAATTTTAATAGAATCAAAATTACTTGACTTTCGTCTCTACTTATATTAGTATCAATCAAGCACCAAAGATATAGCACACATATAAATATTAGACATGCAAATCTAAAGACTTAATGTATGTATTAGGTTAGTAGGGCAATTTGTTGTTGATATTTATAAAATTACGGGCAGCAAAATATTTTTCATCTCGATCAAAATGATTTGTCACTTTTTGTCAGATTGTTGAGCCACATTCTCAGACATAATTTTTTGTTTGTTTAAATATTTTAGTCTTTAAAAAGAATATTTTGAAGACTAATTAAATTTATTATCTATTGGAGGTTCTAAGATGGCCAAACAAAAAAGAACAATATCACCAACAATTAATTATGAAGAGCGAGGGCTTAATGCATCTAAAGAAATTAAGTCAGTACTGTCATCACTGAATAAAAAAGCAAAATCAAAAAAATGGACATTCAATGTCGGCTATACAACGGCTTTGGATTTTAAAATTAGCGAAATAACAGGTCTAAAACCTCCAGACAAATGGATTGAAAAGGCAAAAGATCAGAATGTTTCGCTAAAGGCTAAAACAGAATTTAAAAACGTATTTTTGGGGAGTTGTGTTGCCAAAGCATCCAGTTTTAATTGGGCTGACCACAATGGAGTCACCGGAGTACGCGATCAAGGTGCTTGTGGTAGTTGTTGGGCATTTGCAACTCATGGAGCATTTGAAGGTAGTTTTGCAATATTAAACAATGCTCTTGTCGATAGCTCAGAGCAGGACACTTTGGATTGCAGCGGTTCCGGCAGCTGTGGTGGTGGATGGTGGGCTTTTCAGCATCTGATTGATATCGGATCAGCAGAAGAGTCTGTTTATCCATATGATGCAGTAAAGGCAACTTGCCGAACTGATGTTGATCGCCCCTTTAAAGCTGCAGCCTGGGGTTATGTTGATAGCAGTAATCCTGTTCCATCAGTTTCTGATTTAAAGCAGGCATTATGTGAATATGGACCTCTTGCTGTGGCTGTTGAAGTTACTTCAGCATTTCAGGCTTACACCCGTGGAGTGTTTAATGAAAACTCATCAGGTAATGTAAATCATGGAGTTACCTTAGTGGGATGGGATGATAACAAAAAAGCCTGGAGAATTAAAAACAGCTGGGGAACCGGTTGGGGCGAGTCAGGATACATGTGGATAACATATGGGAATAACAAAATTGGTTATGGTGCTGCATGGAGTCAGGCTGAGATATCATCAATATGTAAAAAGGGCCCCAGTCTGATCGCATTTGAAAAATTTGATTGGTCAGAAAGGAAAAAAACTTCTGGTAATGACAACTTAGCTTCAGTCAGTTTTAATCTACCCAGGGAAATGTATGTTTCAATAGTTGCTGAATCATCAGCAACAGTTGTGGAAGGAACTCCACCTAAGTACTTTAGGACAGGATTATACAATAACGATAAGAAAAATGTGATGTGGACACCATCATACCGTAAAGGATCATTCTTATCAAAGGGACATAATTCTCCGATACATACTTCTTTTGCATTAAAACTCCCCGCAGGAACATATACTATCTATTGGAAGATGTGGCATAGTGGATACACTATTCAGTATGACTCTGGTACAATGACAGTGATAGCTGTTCCCTGTTCAATGGGAGGACAGCTTAAGAAAGACTTTGCTATTAAAGGTGAAGCTGGTGAAATCATTGCAGATGAAGAAGGATTAATAACTGCTCGAGCTATTGATCGACCAGATTTGTATATAACAATTGATCGTTCATCAAGTGATTAATTACTTTATAAGAAAAAGTAATTAGGTTATATATGTAGTATTAACAATAAAATCGTCCCGACATGCAAAATGTCGGGGCGATATTATAAATTTAATTATTAATTGTTGTTTTTGATCTGATTTTATCATTCTTAGATTTATCTTTAAGGCAATAATAATTGTAAGTTGGTAATAGGCTTTTAAATGTCTGAAATTATAATTGAAAAAAAAGATCACAAAAAAACTTTTGTAGGGAAGAGGAATGATGTCGTTATAATACGCCTTGAAGAAAATATTAGTACTGGCTATATCTGGGAGGTAGAGAAGCTTGATAATAATATTGTTGAATTACTTGAAACAGATCACAATGCAGAGCCGGCAGATAGCCAAGTTGGTGGTAGTGGTACTCGTTCTATTGGATTTAGATTAGTATCATCCGGAGATAAAAAAATTCGAGTGCGGTTGAGGCGTCAATGGGATCCAGAAGATGAAGCAATTGATAATTTTGAAGTGACTATTAAAGTGCTCTGAATTTGATTGGAATTATTCTGGAACATTATAGGTACAATTGTTTTTGGATGGTATTACTCGTTATTTGAATCTATAGTATTAACTAATATGTAAACATCACTCATAAATATCATTTAGCTCACTAAAAAACATTGATTCTGTGTCAGATCTCAGCTCGACAATTTCTTCTTCAGTGATTAGCCTGTTACCAAGATATATAACAGAATCCACATTATTATTATAAGAGCCATAAAAACTTGTACCAATATAATTCGAAATTCCATCAGCCAATGCCAGTATCTGGCTTAATTTTATAGATGGGCTTTTATTAACTAAATTACACTTGTGCTGATCTGTTATCTCTGTTACAAAATGTTTTGGGAAACCCCATTGTGATAATAGAATATTGCTAACTAAAATATTATTAAATTCCAGTTCTCTCATCTCTATTTCTTCAAATGTATTGCCTGTATCTTTGATTTCTTCAATAATACTTGTATACAATTTTGGAACGGTTTTTAGTAATACCATTTTACCGATATCATGCAGCAAACCTGCCAGATATGCTTCCTCTTTATCTATTTTACCGATCTTTTTAGCTATAAGTTTGCACGCTATAGCTGTGGACAATGAATGATGCCATAAGGCCATGGCTATATTTATTTGAGAACCGGATTTAAAAAATTGCAAAGAAGTAGCTGTTATAATCATTGATTTGACTTGAGAGAAGCCTAATATCTTAATTGCCTCTGAAATTGATGAAATTTTTCTAATCTGTCCATAAATAGGAGAATTGGATAAACTTATAACTTTAGCAGTTAATGATTGATCTACGGAGATAGTGTGTGACAAAACATCGATATCTGTTTGAAGATCTGATGTTAATTTAATTGCTTTATCAAGGATTACTGGAGGTGTTGGTAAATCCCCGAGTTTTATAATTATTTTATCTATGGCCTTTTCATAATCAATATTGCTCTCTTTTATCATCAATCTAACCCCTTAAATCTGACAGCCAGTTCTGTGTTTTATAATATTATTCGGTATTATATTGTAAACCTTAACATAATCATTATTTATTGGGTCTATCCGTGAAAATTAGTAGCAAGCTTATGACCTGCAATGCTTTAAAAAATCTTAAAATAAGAGGGGGGAATTAGGTGGGATTAAATTGTTTACCTAATATTCTAATCATTAAATGGTTTAATAACTACATGAATGCTGTTGACAACTATTTGACAGACAGATACATTCCGTAAAAATTAAAGGTAAGGTTCAAAGTTCTCGACCTAACATGATAGGCCGAATGAGGAGGAACTCGAATGAATGAAGGTTTAACAGAGATTATTGAAGTACAAAAGTACTTTCGTTCAATCCACATCATGGCTATGCTCCTTGTGGGTTTCGGTTTTCTGATGGTTTTTGTGAAGAGGTATGGAAGATCAGCTATCACTGCCACGTTCTTATTAGTCAGTATTTCACTGCCCTTGTATTTTCTCAAAGACACCTTAGGTATCTTTGGAGGAGTAGAATCAAATATTGACCGGCTGATACTGGCAGAATTTGCTGCCGCCAGTCTTTTGATTTGTGCCGGCGCAGTACTTGGTCGACTTAAATTGTATCAATATGTCTTATTAGGAATATTCTTTGTCCCATGTTATGCCTTCAATGAATGGATATTGTTGGATGGCGGTTTGGCATTGTTGGCCCATGGAAGTTTTGTTGATACTGGCGGTTCAATTGTAATACATGCCTTTGGTGCTTTGTTTGGTATAGGTGTTGCTTACTCTATGACTACAAAAAAAGAATTTGAAACTCCTATCGAATCTGATAACACAAGTGATCGTTTCTCTTTACTCGGCAGTATGGTTCTTTGGGTTTTCTGGCCATCATTTTGTGCCGCATTGGTCGCACCAAAAGATATTCCCATGACAATCGTTAACGTAATAATTGCACTGTGTGGTTCGACATTAGCAACTTATATCGCTTCACTTAAATTAAGAGGAAAAGTTTCAATTGCAGATATTGCCAATGCTGCACTTGCAGGTGGTGTTGCAATAGGTTCAACTTGTGATATAGTTCCTCCTGCATATGCATTCATAATCGGAATTCTTGCCGGTTCAATATCGACTTTTGGTTTTGCAATTATTCAAAGCTGGAACCAGACTATGGTCAAGAAAATTGATACCTGCGGTGTTCTGCATCTACATGGCTTACCGGGATTGTTTGGCGGAATTGTTGCCATGGTTGCTGTTGAGGGAATCAATATGAGTTCTCAAATTATAGGAATTATTATAACTATAGGGATTGCAATATTCTCAGGATTAATAGTAGGTAAAATTCTTGCATTGGTAGGAAGAAGGAACGAACCATATATTGATTCAGAAGAATTTGAAGTAGAATAATAAAAATAATTCATAAAGAATATAAGGCAGAACCAATAAAGGGTTCTGCCTTTTTTATGCTATTGACTTTGTCTTTTTTTTATGAAATCTTTAATGGTCTGACTTTATGATGTGAAAGTAGGCAACCAGTACTAATATCAAGGGTATAATATCTGATTAAGTGCTTTTGTATACTTTACAGGGGAGATGATTATAAATGAAAAGATTCTGCTTATTGATATTGCTGTTAATCTATTCGGACATTTCATTTGCGCAGGATAAATTTACTATTAGCGGCCATGTAAGAGATGAATCTACTGGTGAAGAATTGATTGGCACAAGCATCTATATCGAGGAATTGAAAACCGGGTCAAGTTCAAATGTTTACGGATTTTATTCTCTTACAATACCTACCGGCGATTATACGGTCAGGTACAGCAATGTTGGTTATATAACTGAAAAAATTAGTATCACATTGTCTGACAACATTACAAAAAATATCGAGTTGAAGGTAAAGCCGATTGTTCTTAAATCGACAAGTGTTACTGCCAAAGCTGCTGATGAGAATATTACACAAATTGAAATGGGTACCATTAAACTTAAGCCGGAGACAATTAAAGATATTCCTGTAATTTTTGGCGAGCAGGATATAATGAAAACGGTTCAGCTTATGCCTGGAGTAAAATCTCTTAATGAAGGATCCTCCGGGTTTAGTGTGCGAGGCGGCAAGTCCGATCAGAATCTTATTTTGCTTGATGAGGCGATTGTCTATAATACCACTCATTTCCTTGGGTTTTTCTCGGTTTTTAATTCAGATGCAATCAAGGATGTGAAACTGATCAAAGGAACCGCATCATCAGAATATGGCGGTCGTCTTTCATCTGTTCTTGACATGAAAATGAATGAAGGTAACATCAAAAAGTTTGATGCTTCTGGCGGAATTGGATTGATATCTTCGAGGCTGACTTTGCAGGCGCCAATTGTAAAAAATAAGGGATCTTTCATATTATCAGGACGGCGAACATATTTTGATGTATTTATGAAGCTCTCAAAGGACGAGGAAATCAAAAATTCAGCAATGTATTTCTATGACCTGAATATAAAAACAAATTATCGTTTGGGTAATAATGACCGCATTTTTCTATCGGGATATCTAGGTCGTGACGTTTTTGAATTTAATGACGAGTTTGGAATTAGCTGGGGTAATAAAACTGCTACTCTGAGATGGAACCACATTTTTAATAATAAAATATTCTTAAACTCATCATTGATTTTTAGCAAATATGATTATGTAGTTAGTTTAGATTTTGCAGATGAGTTGATTGATATTCGTTCATTAATAAAAGACTATAATATCAAAGAAGATTTTCAGTATTTCATAAATCCAAAACATGCTGTCAAGTTCGGCCTCAATGTTTTGTATCATGATTTTCTTCCGGGAAAACTTTCCGCAACCGAAGAAAGTACTGTTAATGAGAAAACAATTAAAAATAAATATGCTCTTGAAAATGCCGTATATATAAATCACGAGTTTGATGCCACCAGTCAACTTACTATTAACTACGGCTTGCGATACTCAGGTTTTGGAGTTTATGGCCCCGGAGTTGTTTACAAATATAACAGCGAAGGCATCCCTCTTGATTCCACTAATTATGATGGCAGTGACTTGATAAAATACTATGGAGGTTTTGAACCCAGAATATCATTTAATTATATTTTAACCGAGTCAAGTTCAACAAAGATATCTTATGCCCGTAATAAGCAATATCTTCATCTTCTCTCGATATCAACTTCCACAACCCCGTTTGACCTTTGGCATCCAAGTACCAGTATTATTAAGCCAGGCATCTCCGATCAGGTGGCAATCGGATATTTCAGAAATTTTGAAGAAAATAATATTGAAGCATCTGTAGAAGTATATTATAAAGAGATGAAGAATCTTGTAGATTATAAAAATGGTGCTAATATATTCTTAAACGAGTTTGTCGAATCTGAACTTGTATTCGGTAAAGGAAAATCGTATGGCGCTGAATTTTTGGTCAGTAAAAGATCCGGCAAGTTAACAGGGTGGTTTGGATATACACTTTCAAGAACAAGAAATAAGTTTGATGCTATTGACAATGGAGCGGCATTTCCGGCCCGGCAGGATAGAACCCATGAAGTTTCACTTGTGGGGATGTATGATCTCAGCAATTCATGGAAATTATCCGGGACATGGGTTTATCACACGGGCAATGCTGTTACTTTTCCAAGCGGCAAATATAAAGTCGATGATCATATTGTCAATTTGTACACCGAGCGAAATGGCTATCGGATGCCTGCCTATCATCGGTTAGATTTGTCTTTAACACTCAAAGGTGATGGATGGAGTTGGAATTTTTCTCTTTATAATGCTTATGGACGAAGAAATGCATATTCGATATACTTCCGCAAAAATGAAGCTGATCTTTCAAAAACCGAGGTTGTAAGAATGTCATTGTTTTCATTCTTTCCTTCATTAACCTATAATTTCACCTGGTGATAAGATGAGAAAAAATTGGAATTCTTCAGGCTTCTTGATAACTTTTATTTTATCAATTGTTTTATCAAATATGTCCTGTGAGGATGTCATTGAGCTTGATCTCAACAGTACAGAGCCGAGAATTGTAATAGAGGGATTGGTTCCTTATCTACCAGAACCAGTCACAGTGATAATTTCTAAAACCGGAGATTATTTTGATCCGGGGATTTATCCCGGAGTGCCTAATGCAATTGTGGAAGTTTCGGACGATGTAGGCAACTCGGCGATACTTCAGGAAATTAAACCTGGATTATATCAGACAGACTCTATCAAAGGTTATCCAGGTAGAACCTATACCCTGAAGGTGGAAGTTGAGGGAGAGACCTACACAGCAACTTCAAAAATGCCAAGACCTATCGTTATCCAAAATCTAACATATAAATTTCATCCAGCCGGCGGATTCAGGGAAGAAGATGAATATACTCTCTTCTGCCATTTTCAGGATCGGCATGGAATTGATGACTATTGCCGTATATTAGTTGAGGCTGATGGTGCGGATATTGATAATTATTTTCTCTATGATGGTGAATGGAGTGATGGAAATAGAATTGAATACCCGATAGATGGCATCGATCCTGGCCTTTCCCTAAAAGTAAGCCTTATTTGTTATGACAAACAAGTTTTTGATTATTTTCTCACATTATCAGGAGTTGTTATCTACAATGATTATGAGGAAACAATTTGGACACCTGCAAATCCAAATAGTAATCTCAGCAACAATGCTCTTGGCTATTTTGCAGCTTATACTGTACATTCCAAGACGATATTAATCCCACTAGTGGATTGATTGTATTTATGAGAAATTATGGAAGATTCCAATAAGAAAAGAAGTGATGCTGATGAAATTGAAACGCCATTGACAGGTGGCGGAAGAACCAGTGTCTCACGAATTGGAAATGTTGTCCACCGTGAGACAGGTCTCTGGGCTCCGACTGTTCACAGGCTACTAAAACATTTGGAAGATGTCGGGTTTACTGGATCACCTGGAGTTGTCGGTTCTGGATTTGATAAAAGCGGAAGAGAAACACTATCCTATATTGATGGTGAAGTTGTACATCCGGGACCTTGGAGAGAACAAGCAATGCCGCTATTGGGCCAGCTACTAAAAAAGCTGCATGATGCTACAAAATCATTTTCAATTCCAAAAAATGCTATCTGGCGCCAATGGTATGGGCGCTCACTTGGTGGACCCGAATATGTAATCGGGCATTGTGATATGGGTCCATGGAATATAATATCACGTGATGGATTGCCTGTTGCGATGATTGACTGGGAAGTGGCTGGTCCGGTCGATCCGATATTTGAACTGGCTCAAACTTGTTGGCTAAACGCCCAGCTATATGATGATGATGTTGCCGAGAGAGTCGGGCTTGCTTCTTTGGAGGACAGAGCTCGTCATGCACGTTTAATTCTTGATGGATATAATCTTCCTCAGTTACAACGTAAGGGATTTGTGAACAAAATGATTGAGCTGGCGGTGCGTGATGCTGCCGAACAGGTGATTGATGCTAATGTCACTGAAGATACAAAAGACCCTTCAGAACTCTGGGCAATTACCTGGAGAACCCGAAGTGCAGCATGGATGTTAAAAAATCGCACAACCCTTGAGAAAATAATAGAAAAAAAGGGTTGATAACCAATTACTGTGACTGTCTTGTGCTAATGCTGTTTATCAGTCCTCCAATAATAATACAAGCTAATCCAATTCCGTATGCCAGTTGAAATGGTTCATTAAAAAATATTACTAAATATATTGCCGATAAAACCGGTGCAATAAAAGTAAGCGGAGCAAGATACGAAGCCTCTGTCATTTTTAGAGCTAATATCCAGAAGAGATAAGAAAAACCATTAACTAATATACCATTCAACAGAATCGGCAAGATTTCTCCTGTAGAGGGATATTTGAATTCTGCAAAATAAATCATTGATATGAATGATGCTATGAATGCAATTAAAAAATAAATAGTCACAGAGGTAAGAGGATTTTTTTTGATATTCTTACTTAGTACTGAAAATAAGGCAAATGATGTCGCTCCCGCTACAACGAGAATGATTACTTTGGGATTACTAACATTGATATTTTGAAAATTTCCTTTGGTTAATACAAAAAGAACTCCGACAATGCCTAATATCATAGCAATTATTTTTCTGGAATTAATTTGCTCTTTTAAAATGATAATGGAAAATAACACAATCAATATCGGCCAGGTATATTGAAATACCAAAACTTCAAAACCGACTGCTTCCGAATAACCCAAATAAAGAAATAAGTAGTAAAGATAAGTACCCATCAATCCCAAAACTGATAATTGTAACCAATCTTTAATGCGTAAGTTTTTTATTTCTGAAATGCGCCCACTTATTACAGCACTAATTCCTAAAACAACAAACGACACCAGGCTGGACCAAAACAGAAATTGGTGATTATTGAGAGTTGTCTGTCCCAGTTTTGCAACTACCGGTATCAATGCCCATAAAGTGACACAAACAAGAATAAGAATAGTACCTTTTGTTTTTGGATTCATGATATTTAATTTAGCTTTCATATTACAAAATGCCAGATAATTTTTGTGAAAAACTCTTATTATATCTAATGTTTATGACTCATATTATTGGAAATTTGTTATAAAGAGGTATATGTTAAACTCTATATTATAGACTTGCAAAATCTATTATCGATTTATATATTATGGCGCTTTGGAATAATCTATAAAAAATAAAATAGGATGTAAAAATGTCTGATTCTAAAGATGAATCTAAAAAAAATCAAAATATAAATTCAGATGATGATACCAGAACTTCCGTTCCAAACTTATCTGGTGAAAATTTGGATTCTAAACATCCAAAGAAGATAGGTCAGTATCTTATCAAACGGGTGATAGCTTCTGGCGGAATGGGTACTGTTTTTGAAGCATTGCAGGAAAATCCCAAAAGACCGGTTGCACTGAAAGTTGTTAAAAGTAGTTTAGTAGATGACAGCGCTGTACGTCGACTTGAATATGAAGCCCAACTATTAGCCCATCTAAGACATCCTGGAATTGCCCAAATTTATGAAGCAGGATCATACGACGATAGTGGAAATCAGACACCATTCTTTGCTATGGAGTATATCCCCAACGCAAAGACAATTACTGAATATTCAAATGAAAATAATTTAAGTAGTAATAAGCGTTTTGAGTTATTTTTGCAATTATGTGATGCTATACATCATGGGCATCAAAGGGGGATCGTTCATCGTGATTTGAAGCCATCAAATATATTGGTTGATTCGAGCGGACGTGTTCGAGTTATAGATTTTGGTGTGGCCCGGGCAACCGATGCTGATATGAAACAAGCTGCCGGTATTACAAATTATGGCCAGATCGTAGGTACGGTTCAATATATGAGTCCCGAACAATTTGATGCCGACCCTCATGACATTGATATCAGAAGCGATGTTTATGCTCTTGGTCTTATTTTGTACGAATTGCTTTCAGGAAGTTTACCCTATACAATTTCTTCAGATAAAATCTTTGACTTTGCCTCAGAAGTTCGTGGAGGAAGGACAATCCCAATAGGTACAAAAGATTCATCGTTTAAAGGAGACCTGGAAGCTATTATTATGAGGGCGATGCATCGTGACCGAGATAATCGCTATCAATCAGCCTATGGGTTAGCTTTGGATATTCGTAGATATATTAATGGTGATGCTGTCGTTGCTACGCGCCCTGGTCTTGGATATCAAATAAAAATATTCGCCAGAAAAAATAAAGCTGTTATAGGATTTATTGGAGCTGCCTTTTTACTGCTTTTAACAGGTGTAATTCTTACATCTTCACTACTTGTGAAAGTTGATAAAGAACGTAAGCGTGCTGTTGTAGAAACTGAAAAAGCAAAAAGGGCGCATATATTCTTAAACAATATTTTTGAATCTGCAATCCCTATTGGATACGGGAAACCGGTTCCTATCAGTCGTTTGTTGGACAAGTCCACTAAGATGCTTGAAGATGCTTTTCCTGATGATCCGATAATTGAATCAGATATTAGGCGTTCTCTTGGACTTGGATATATAAAATTATCTAAATTCGATGAATCTCGAGAGCATCTGGAAAATGCTTATTCACTAAGAAAAAAAAATCTGGAAGAAGTAAATCCCAAAATAAAACAATCCTTGGAAGACTTGAATAAATTAAACGCATTTACGGGAGATTTTGAGGACTATCTTGAAAATTGCAAAGAGATTTGTAGAATTGACAGTTTAACTATTGGAATTAAGGATGAGGACATTTTTCTATCTCAATTATATGTAGTATATGGATTGGAGAGAAATGGTCTTATATCGGATGCTTTAAAATTAACATCAGAGTTAAGTGAATCTTATCCTAATGAACATCCCGATGAATTGAAGATATTGTGTGAAATTAATTCGGAATTGTCATGGCTTCTGCTTCTCAGCGGCCGTTTAGATGAAGCTGAAAAATTAGCAAGAGAGAATTATGAAATTGCATCAACCAGGATCGAAGATAACTGGTATGCCGAGAGTAGCAAAAGCTATCTTGCTGCTGCATTAATATCCAAAGGGAATCTGGATGAGGCTGCAAATCTATATGGGAATTTCCCCAGCTATCCTGGATTTGATAAAGAATTTGATTTTATTGGAGATTTTAATCCGGATACAAGCGATATACACCTGGTTATCTTCTGGGAAGAATGGTGCCCTTATTGTGATAGAGTGATGTCAAAGATAGAAAAGTTATATCGACAATATAATAAATATGGCATTAGTATGGTTGGGGTTACTAATATGTGGAAACCAAGCACGAAGAATGACAGTGAGCAATTTTTAAAAGATCATGATATTAGCTATCCTATTATCAAAGAAGGCGGCAAGGCTTTTGATCATTTTAATTTATCAGGAGTTCCTACAATTATGTTGCTATACAAAGGCCAGGTAATATGGGATAACCCATCTGCTTCAGTTGATCCAATTTCAAGACTTATGATTGAAGGGATATTAAAAGCCCTGAAATCATAGGAAACATAGTTTTATTTTTTCATCTTGTTCATTTTATAAAATTGTACATAAAAAATACGTCACCTAATTTGATGAATAATGTTTAAATGAGTTTGCACAATATCTGTGCAGGTCTGATGAGCAAATTGATTTTTCTTAATTTCACTAACTTTTCAAATAGCACTTTAATACAATATTTAGTGTAAAATAGTGTGTGTTTAAAATTAAATGTAAATCACCCACCTTGGGAAACTCTCATGTAATATAGGATTTAGGTTTTGAAGATCATTTCTGATATTCTATGCACCCATCCATCTTAAGTAAAAGTGGACACATTAAGTGCCGATATATATTACTATGATTTATGATACTATAGTATATTACATCAAAACACAACATGTTCCATGGTGGAAAAAACCTGAGTGGTTGCAATTGATTGTTTCCCTTTTTACCTTTCTATTTGCCACAATGGTAAATTTCTTAATAGTTTGGAGCTCACTTCTTGCACCGAATCCAATAGATGAAGTCCCTCAAGAATTTTATGAAGATTTTGCAAATAAAGTTGATATTGTGCAAGCAGAGACCTACAATTTACAATTGGATTATGATAATCTCCTTGATTCGATAGAATATCTCAATAATACTCCTTTAGAGCTGGATATCCAAAACTTGGTTCAACCTCCCGCCAGTTTCAGGTTGATAGCAGATAGTCTTGAGTCTCTTATTCAAGCTGGTTTAGTTGTAAACCCGGAAATGCTTTTGAAAATCGGTAATGCAAGTTTTGCCCTTGGGAACTACGAACGAGCTGAACGTTTTTATTGTCGGGTTATCGCTAATGGTAAATACTTAAGAAATATCACTTATTTTATGATAGCTATTCGCAATAGTGGAATTGTGAGTGGTATATTCGGAAACGATGAGGATTGCAAACGACAGTTTGATTATGTTGATTTGTACAGTAAATTGATACAGTTTGCGTATGGAAATCCATAATGAGAGAACCATACCCTGGTATAAGTTCAGATATTCGATAGATGTCGAAATATCGAAACAATAAGATTGAACAATTCAGTTGGAAAATGTTTGAAATGCCATGAGTTGAAAGTTAATTTATTAAAATAAAAAAACTCCCGAAGTCTTATGATTTTGGGAGTTTTTTTTTATCGCGGGGAGTGGATTTGAACCACTGACCACACCGGGTGTATGACCTTCGGGTTATGAGCCTGTTCAATAGTCCAAACAGCAGAAAGCACCAGACACTAAATGAATAAACAGCACATGTTTAAAAAAAAACCAGCCCCTGCCGGTGTTAGAAAAATGTTAGAAAGAGGTGTAGGTCAACGAATCAGTCACCTGAAAAGAGGCGGCATGTATTTTTTGTTTTCACTTTTGATCCCCAATCCGTCAAGCTCAATTCAACAATGGTGAATATAATAAAACCGGAGGTAGTCCTCCTCCGGCTAGATTATATAAAGTTCTGAAACTGAATCAATCGTATTGACTATTCCTCATCAACAGGTGCACTGGATTTTCCGGTCAGTTCATCCAGCGTTTCGTGAAGTAGTCGGTTGAAAGTGACGGGGTCTTCCTGCATAACAAAATGCCCGATACCCGGCATCAGTTTCAGATCATAAGAAGCCGCATTTTCTTGATTTGTCTCCAGGTCGGTCGGCCATTTATCCGAATTGATCGCACGAATCGGTACGCTGGCTTCCTTGAGTTCTTCCAAAGCATTGCTGCTAAGATAACTCTCCAACGCACTAATGGCCACCTCCGGCGGAGCCGCGCTCATATCGGCTGCTACCCAGTCGACCAGAGCACTGTCGGAATTCTCCGCAAACATGCCCCGAACAAAACCATTCATGGTGCTGGCAAAATCAATCCTGAACGGAGCGGTAATCTCAGCTAATTGTTCGGGTGTTACTCCCTGACCGAATTCATGATATGTGTCCGCCCCGATCAAACCGACTACCCGACCAGTGAGAAGCTTCGCGGCTTCCATATTCACATCACCGGCCATTGAATGACCTATCAGCACTACTTTGTCGGGGTTAAGTTTGTTTACAACAGCCGTTACATCGGAGCCAAATGCTTCTAAAGACCAGTCTTCTCTTCCAAGTCCCGATCCACCGTGTCCTCCCATATCGACTGTCACAACCTGATATGTCTTGGCGAATTCATCCACCTGATTTTTCCAGTAGCTTCTGTCACAACTCCAGCCATGAACAAATACCAGTGCTGGTTCACCCTTGCCGCTAACTTCATAGTGAATCATGACTCCGTCAGATGATGCCACGCTATCTACAACCGGACCTGTTGCTACCTGGGGTGTTTTTGCTTCCTTTTGACAGGAGACTAATGAAAGACCAGCAAATGCCAGTATCCAGATCATTAAGATTGACAGGTTTCGTATATTCATAAAATTAGAAAATCCTTTCTTAACACTTAGATATCCATTAAAGGATATAAAATAAATGTGTTATGATTTTAGTTGTTGAATAATGTATATAATTGCTCAAATGGTCAAGTTTTATCTCTTTTTCCTGGGTGGACAGTTCCAATAGAAAATTATATCGAAATATAAAAAAACTCCCGAAACTATATAGTCTCAGGAGCTTAAATTTATCGCGGGGAGTGGATTTGAACCACTGAACACACTGGGTGTGTGACCTTTGGTCTATGAGCCTTTTGTCAGATGTTTTCTCTTTTATCTCTTGTTTTGTCTAAATATGTTAGAGGGATGTGTATACTAAATTGATAGGGCAATCTGTTTAATTAAAATAGAACAATAACACAGTACAATATATGTGTAATAAAATTGAATTTTCTTGTCTTACACTGACATGATCTGTCACTCAAGCTACTTATATTTTTGGTAAACTTGTATCGATTCTCTATATGAAAGGGGTTCTTTAGTACCAAAAGAAATGGATCGAAATTTAGTCAAAGTATAAAATTCAAGTCAATTCGAGTTGATCTGATCTATTCAGGATTAACTTTTATAAAAAACTATCTTGAGAAGGAAATGTTACATGTTGACAAGAGAGACTACAAGTGGACCGAGGGTTAGACATTCGAGATTGGCGTTATTCATACTGAATTCTGCTTTAATGTCATACTTACTATTTATCACCTTAGGCTTTGGTAGAATACTGTCAAAGTATAGACAGACGTTTGAACTTAAGAATGTAAGAATACCTCACAAACGATTGAAATTACTGTTAGCTGTATTTATTGATGATAATTTCATCATAAAATCCCCAACGAGCGACTTCAGAAAGTCAGATCTCCTGAACAAATTCGAAAAAATTAACTCCATGGTATTATCCAATAAGTCCAATTTCTATACGAAATTGACCGAAAGGGTGCTTGGTCAAGATGTTAAGTTCCTTAAGGGCCGGTATTTCTTTACATTAATACGTAATCACTTTAGCAATGATATTAGAAGGGAGTTTTTAACAACAAAGATTATGTCACTCACTTTTGATATAAATAATAGATGCAACAGAAAGTGTAAACATTGTTTTGCTAGTAGTAGCAACAAAAAGGGGAATGTTGTAGAGTACAAGTTCCTTAAAAATGCGTTGACAGAGGCTCGTGAAAAATTAGGCTGTAGGTTTTTTAATATTCTAGGAGGAGAGCCCTTTTTGGATTTTGAGAAGATACTAAAAGTCGCAAATGATTTTAAATATATACCAATACAAGTATTTACAAATGGTGATCTAATAAATAAAAATGTTATTAATGAACTTATTAAGTATCCAAATATTATCCCTCTAATCAGTCTTGAGGGAAATGAGCAAATGACTGATTCTGTTAGAGGAGCAGGAACATACAAATCTGTATCAAAAGCATTTAATTTTCTAAAAAATAGCAGTATTTTGTATGGTGCTTCTATTACTGTTAATCGAAAGAACTTTAATTATCTGTCCAGTTCCGAATTTGCAGATATCCTTTTGGATTTTGGCGTTTATCATACTTGGATCTTTGACTTGAAACCCATCGGCAGAACTGAAAGCGACCAACTATGCTTGCTTGAGAATGAGAAGATACAATTCAATGAACGTATTGAACTTTTGAATAGTAGATATCCTATCTTTTTCATAAACACAGAAAAAGACCCTGAATTGATAGGTGGTTGTCCAGCAACGAAAGGAACTTACTTCCATATTTTCGCCGACGGAAGTGTAATGCCCTGTATTACTATCCGTTTCAAAGATGAGGCATTAAATATCGAGAACAAGAGTCTGACTCAAATCATAAACTCGGATGTCTTCCACCAATACAGAAACATTAGTTGCTTCAGGGGGTGCGCTCAAAGATGTGAACCTGAGAAATTTGCCAATTGGATTCATAATAATTCATTGATTCCATATTAAATTGACTTATTGATACTACAACTACGAAATCGGTCGATATAAGATAAAATCCTTTCGCCATTCTATCTTCTGTATCTACCATAATAATTACACAAGGAGCAAACCTATGAATAATTATAATCCAATGGGTTCATGGGCAATACTGAATGTTGTTTTACCAAAGAAAAAACTCCCGAAACTATATAGTTTCAGGAGTTTAAATTTATCGCGGGGAGTGGATTTGAACCACTGACCTTCGGGTTATGAGCCCGACGAGCTACCAGCTGCTCCACCCCGCGTCCTATAAAACAAATTATATCCCACCTTGTCAAGCAGATATAAAATTTAATGTAAGTTATTATAAGTAAAGGGCAGATGGAGTATCTGCCCTGGATATTTGACAATAGTTCTAATTTGAGATTACAACTCGGTTGGAGTACCGCTTAGTGATTTATCCTCTTTTCGCATCATCGAGAATATCAATGCTGGTGGAGTAACCAGTGTTGTTATAATAACCATAATTACAACTGCTGAATATGTACTCACTGAAATCACTGGTTGCCCATCAAGCATAAGCTTGGCTCCAATGCCGGCAAAAATAAGTCCGACTTCTCCACGGGGAATCATTCCCAGTCCAATAGCAATCCTGTTTGTATTTTTATCCCAAATTGCAAGTGAACAGACCTGCTTGCCGAGTATGGCAGCAAATGTCAGAACTGCCGCAAAGCCTAAAATTTCTACCTCTCCGAAAGTTGTAAGATCAACCCGCATTCCCATTGTGACAAAAAAGATAGGAACCAAAAATACTGAAATTGGTTCAATGAGATCTTCGATTCTGTGTTCGCCGCGATCGTGGTAATATTTGAACCAGACTTCATCCAAAATCAATCCGGCTGCAAAAGCACCAACAATAGGGGCCAATCCAACCAATCCGGCTAAATAGGCCAGAAGGAAACAAACAAGTAGGGCGAATGATAATAGTACCCCTTTAACTTTGAGATAGAATCCAAATTTAAAAAATGATGGAAGAACCATTGTACCAATAACAATAGCTCCAATAATAAATCCAACTGCTTTGGCAATGATAAGAAGAATTGCTCCCGAAGAGATACCTTCCCCTGCACCGCTATTGACTGCCGATATAATTCCTGTTATAACTGCTAAGATTATCAGCCCCATGATATCATCGATAACCGCCGCCCCAAGAATTATCTTAGCCTCTTTAGTATTTATCTTATTTATATCTTTAAGAACCCGTGCTGTTATTCCGACTGAGGTTGCCGTTAATGTTGCTCCTATAAATATATGAACGTACATTGATTCTGCCGGAAGGAACCAGACTCCAACTCCCCACCCCAGGAAGAAGGGAACGATTACACCAAAAGTAGCAACCATAAATGAAGCCATCCCGACTTTCATCATCTCTTTTACCGACGTTTCCAGGCCGACTTCGAATAGTAAAATAATTACGCCAAGTTCTGCTAATATTTCCAGGGTCAGATTGTGTTTGAAAGGTTCGAAAAAATCAATGCCCAATAAGTGCATATTGCCAATAAGCATTCCGAGGATCAACTCGCCCAAAACAGCCGGAGCTTTTATCCGTTCAAATAAATCTCCGCCAAGTTTGGCTGCTAACAGAATAATAATAAGTTGTAGGAGAACATCCAGAACCGGACCGCCATGCCCGCCTTCTTCTGAGCCATAGGCAAAAGTATAATTATATATCAGATATGTCCCAATAATTATGACATATCGAAAAAAGTGCTTAGTATCAATTAATCTCACAATTTCTCCCGGCTAAATAGTTCATTACGATGGTGTCCCGAAATATCATAAAACACTTTCAATGTGCGAACAGGCAGAAAAGTATATGTTTTATGATTCTATTTCAAGTTTTTTATAGCATAGCTATTTTTATTAGGTCAAATATCTTAAATACATCAAAAATCAATAAAGCCAAGCCTATCTATAGCTTCAGATATTACTCTAATCTGTCGAAATAATATAAATAGAGTATGTATAAACATTAATTTAAAAATATGTGGGATGACTATCTATGTTCATCTTTATTGGCATTATAGTAGTAATAGGTGGTGTTTTAGGCGGTTACATAATGGAGGGCGGGCATATATTAGCTCTGAACCAACCCCTTGAAGTTTTAATTATTGGTGGTGCTGCATTAGGAGCATTATTAATCTCAACTCCTTTATCAGTTATTAAAGGGATAATTGGTCAGATAAAAGGAGTACTTGGTGGCGGATTAGCAAAAAAAGACTATTTGGAACTTCTTGTAATGATGTTTGAAATGTTTAACATTGCCCGTAAAGATGGTCTTATAGGACTGGAATCCCACGTTGAGCATCCCGAAGAGAGTGAAATTCTTAAGAAATATCCTAAGTTTCTTAAAGATCATCATGCAGTAGCTTTTTTTGCGGATACCATGCGTGTGATTATCTCTGGTGCTGTTCAACCGCATGACCTTGATGAACTAATGGATGAGGATATTGAAGCAATCCATGAGGAAGAGATGCGTCCATCTGATGCTCTCAATTCAGTAGCTGATGCTCTACCCGGGCTTGGTATTGTTGCCGCAGTATTGGGTATTGTTATTACGATGGCTGCAATTGATGGTCCTCCGGAAGTGATTGGTCATAAAGTTGGTGCTGCGTTAGTCGGAACGTTTTTGGGTATTCTAGGCTCTTATGGTTTTGTTGGACCGTTAGCTGCAAGCCTTAAGCATAGGCTTAATGATTCCAAACAATATCTAACCTGTATGAAGCTTGCTCTTTTATCTTTTCATAAAGGCGTGGCTGGTGTAATTGCTGTAGAATTTGCCCGCCGGAGTCTTTTTATGGAAGTTCGCCCGGGATTCACCGAGCTTGAGGAAGCCTGTAACGCCACTAAGAAACAATAATTATTATGTCTGACGAATCACAACGCCCAATAATAATAAAGAAAGTTAAAGGCGGCCATGGCGGCCATCACGGTGGAGCATGGAAAGTTGCCTTTGCTGATTTTATGACAGCGATGATGGCTTTCTTTTTAGTTATGTGGTTAGTAGGCCAGAAACCAGAAGTAAGAGAGTCAGTGGCTGGATATTTTAGGGATCCAGGTAAATTTCAGGCTGAAGGCAGCTCTGGTGTTCTAAAAGGTGCTAAGGGAATTATTCCTGATAAAACAGCATCAATTGGTCAGAAGAAAGCTGAACCTGAAAATGATAATAATAGTCCGACAGATTTGGAAATGAAAAAACTAAATAAAGCTGCTTCTTCAATTATATCAGATCTGGCAAAATTGAATGAATTTGATCGTTTGAAAAATAACATAAAAATACAGATGACCTCAGAAGGTCTCAGGATCGTCCTCAATGAATCTGCAAATTCTCCCGCCTTTTTTGAACCAGGCTCTGCTAAACTACTCCAGAAAAGTGCGGTCATATTAATGACAATAGCCCGTCAATTAGGTTCTATAAAAAACCGTCTTGTCATTGAAGGGCATACTGATGCTTCATATGCTGGGAATTCAAATTATACAAATTGGGAACTTTCAGCTGATAGAGCTAATTCTGCTCGCAAACTTTTGGAAGTATCAGGTCTTTTCGAGGGACAGGTTCGCGAAGTAAGAGGATTTGCTGATCAATTTCCAATGATAGACAATAATCCCAATGATCCTCGAAACAGACGGGTATCTATAGTCGTTCTTTATAAGTCTCGTGAAGGGGCTTATGATCAATTGGAAATTGGTGCTGATCTGGTACAGGAAGTTAATTCCGGCTAAATTATTGTTGGTTTATTTTTAATAAATTACCTATATTCGGCGTACAAATTATAAGCAACTACCCCGGTCATTTTGTGATCTGGGGGTTTTTGCGTTTTTGACTGAAGTTTATAATTCAGTAATTCGGTAAAGGAAACATTATGACGCTCAAGACAGCAAAGCCCTCTTCGACATTATCTTCAATTCATGAATTATGGTCTCAATATCCCTCTGTAATTGAGTTATGTAATATTATTAATGATGAGACCACCTCTTATAATGCTGTTACCGGATTAGTTGGGTCAAGCGGATCCTTTTTGCTCAAAGCAATTTCTCAAAATACGATTAAACCTATTTTAATAATTACCAAAGACACACCATCAGCAAATGATATGTATGATGACCTTTCAGAGTTAATTGGACCAGATGCTGTTGGACATTTCCCTGCACGCCAGATTTTGCCCTACGATTTTAAAGCTCCGCAGGGTGAAATTATGGGTCAGCGAATTTCCACTCTGGCAGGATTGCTGGATAAATCAATTTCAGTTGTTGTCTGTTCAATAAGATCACTGATCGAACCAACAATTACAAAAGAACATCTTTTATCGAACCGGATTTATCTTGAGACAGGCAAAGAGACTGATCTTGATGAATTGGTAGAGCAGCTAATTAATATGGGATTTCGAAGAGTTCCCATTGTTGAGGAAGTTGGTGATTTTGCTGTCAGGGGCGGGTTGATAGACTTTTTCTCGCCCGGATCGGAAGCTCCTGTTAGAGTTGAATTTTTTGGCGATGAAGTTGATACGATTAGGCTCTTTAATGTCTCTGATCAGCGTACTACAAAAAAGATAGATAAAATATCATTGCTTCCTAAACGTGAAATTCCGATAACCCAGGAAAGTCTCGAAGAATATCTTAACAACATTTCTGAAAATGATGCAGACTATATCCGTAGTCGATATCTCAATGATCCTGAATTGCCGGGTTTGGAATGGCTCTCAATATTGTTTGGAATTAGTCAGGGAAGTTTGATTGATTACATAGATGATAATTCAATAATCGTTTTTGATAATGAGGTGGTAATTGAGGATGAAGCACGATCTGTAATAGATGAGGGTATGGCACTCTATGCACGAATGAAAGATCGGATGGAGAAACTGCCGGAGCCGGAACTTTACTATCAGGATCCTGAAAAGATTTTTCTAAAACTGAAAGAAAAACATGTTGTTGATATTGTTCCATTCCGAGGAGGAAAATCCGGTATAATAGATTTTAATTGCAAACCACATCCTTCCTTTGGATCCCGATTAGATTTATTAACAGATACAACCAGTGAATTTGCAAAATTAGGCATTACCTATTTTATAGCTACCGATACTAAACCCCAGGTTAGCAGGCTGGGGGAATTGATTAGCGAGAGAGTTGGCGAGGAATTCAAGTTAAATATAGAAGTCGCCAATCTTAAAGGGGGATTTGTTTGCCAGTCGGGAAGATTTGCAATTCTGACAGATCATGAAATATTCAGCAGGTACCACCGGCGAACCAGAAAGAAAAAATTTAAAGAAGGAGTAGCAATTTCAGACTACTCCAGCCTGACCCGTGGAGATTTTGTCGTTCATACCGAACATGGGATTGCAAAATATCTGGGACTGGAAACTATTGTCGTCGATGAACGACACCGCGATTGCCTCTTGCTTGAATATGCAGAAAAAGACAGGCTTTATGTTCCCATAGAAGAATTCAACCGTGTTTCAAAATATTCCGGTAAAGATAGTGATCCGGTTCTCACTCATTTAGGCGGTGCAGGATGGGAAAAACTCAAAAAGAAAACCAAAAAAGCGGTCGTAGATATGGCCGAAGATTTATTGAAACTATATGCCCAGCGAAAATCAAAATCCGGTTTTGCTTTTGGAGAAGACACCGTCTGGTTGAAACAGCTTGAAGCATCATTCCCATTTCAGGAAACTCCCGATCAGGAAAAAGCTATTATTGATGTGAAAGGCGATATGAAAATTGATCAACCTATGGATCGTCTGGTATGCGGTGATGTCGGCTATGGAAAAACCGAAGTTGCAATTAGAGCTGCATTCAAAGCAATTGAAGGGGGTAAGCAGGTTGCGGTTTTAGTACCTACAACGATTCTGGCACAACAGCATTATCAAACTTTTTCAGAACGTCTGGCCGAATTTCCTGTGCGGGTTGAAATGTTGTCGCGTTTCAAATCCCGCAAACAACAGCTGGAGATAGTTGAAGATCTCGGAGCTGGTAAAGTTGAACTGGTAATTGGAACTCATCGGTTGCTCTCCAAAGATATTTACATTCCTGAACTGGGTTTGTTAGTTATCGATGAAGAACATCGCTTTGGTGTAAAAAATAAAGAAAAACTCAGACAATTAAAACACAATGTCGACACCATCTCAATGTCAGCTACGCCTATCCCCAGAACTCTGCAAATGTCCATGATTGGTGTGCGAGATATGAGTATTATAACTACCTCACCAAAAGACCGTCTCCCAATTATAACCGAAGTGACCGAGTTTGATCAGGATATTATAACAGCTACAATATTGCGAGAAATTAACAGGGGAGGGCAGGTCTTTTTTGTCCATAACCGAGTGCAAACAATTGATGCTATGTATGATTATTTGAAAAATATCGTTCCTAAGGCGGAGATTGCTGTTGCCCATGGACAGATGCATGAAAAATCTCTTGAAGGGGTCATGCTTGCCTTTTTAGCCAATCGTTTTAATGTATTGCTTTGTACTTCGATTATTGAATCCGGTCTGGATATTCCTAATGCCAATACGATTATAATAAATCGGGCTGATCGTTTTGGTCTGGCGCAACTTTATCAGATACGAGGGAGAGTCGGGCGAAGTAATACCCGTGCTTATGCTTACTTGTTAAGTCCTCCGGTTCGTAAATTAAAACGTGATGCGATCAAAAGACTTCGTGCAATCGAAGCACATTCTGATTTAGGAGCTGGGTTTGCTTTGGCAATGCGAGACCTTGAGATTCGAGGTGCTGGGACTATTCTTGGGGCAAAGCAATCCGGGTTTATCGAAGAAATTGGTTATGATATGTACAACCGCTTGTTGGAAGAGGCTGTTTCAGAATTAAAAGGACAAAAATCACAGATACTTCCTGAAGTCAAAGTTGAACTGGATCTGGAAATATTCCTAAGTGATAAATATATTAATAATCGCCAGCAGAAAGTGGATATATATCGGCGACTTGCTGATTGTATTAATATTGATGAAGTTGAAAAAATCCGTGATGAAATTAACGACAGATTTGGTTCGATGCCGCAGTCAGCGACAAATCTTTTTAATGCGACTGCTGCTAAAGTATTAGCAGCAATTATTGGAATCAAAAAGGTCAAATTAAGAAGCGGAAGAGCTAATCTCTTTTTTGATGAGAATGTTCAGTTGACCAGAGAGATGGTTGAGTCTCTTCGCAAAGCAACCGATTGCCCAATGGAGTTTTCGCTTATTGGCAGTGCCCAGGTGACAATTGATTTGGGTACTATAAAAGAAATTGATCGCCTGGCATATTTAAAAGGTATACTCGGAAAAATGTAATATAATTATTTAGTCTTTGAATATTTATTAATTAATTTTTTAAAATCTTCATCTTCTAAATAATTATTCCAATCTTTATCATCCAATACAAAATCTACTTCGATATCTTTATTTTCTATACTTTGTTCTAAATATTTCAGAGCATTCTTTTTGTCTGATATAAGGGCATAAATACATGCAAGATTATAGTTACTTGCACCTAATTTAATTCCCATTTCAAATTTTTCAATTGCTTGTTTATAGAATGACTCTGCTTCATCCCCTGATTTGGTTTTTGCGAACTGTCTTAAACAAGTTCCCCAGCTTTCATAAGCTATATGGTAGTCTGGTTTTATATCAATAGCCTTTTCAAATTTACCAAAAGCTTGTTTGAATAACGATTCTGCTTCATCACCAGTTAATGTTTCTGCTAACTTCCCTAAATAAGTTCCCCAATTGTCAAAGGCTATAAAGTAGTCTGGGTTTACTTCAATAGCTTTTTCAAATTTATCAAAAGCCAACTTATATAATGAATCAGCTTCATTTCCTGATTTAGTTTTTGCAAATTTTACTAAAGCAATTCCATAGTTGTTAAAAACCTCATGATCATTTGGTTTAATACTGATAGCCTTTTTGAATTTTTCAAAAGCTTGTTTAAACAATGAATCTGCTTTATCACTTGACTTTATTTCTGCAAATTTTCCTAATGCAGTACCCCAGTTGAAAAAGGCATTAAAGTAATCTGGTTTTATTTCAATAGTTTTTTCGTATTTATCAAAAGCCAACTTATATAATGATTCTGCTTCATCTTTCGATTTGGTTTCTGCCAACTTTGATAAATATGTTCCCCAGTTGTAAAAAGTTTCGTGATAGTCTGGTTTTAGTCCAATTGCTTTTTTGAATTTTTCGATCGCCAATTTAAATAATGATTCCGCTTCATTCCCTGATTTTAATCCTGCTATATCTCCTAACTCAACTCCCCAGTCGTTAATTAAGCCAGAGAGAGATATATTGACTTCATTATTATTTAATTTTTTAGCTTCAACTTCAATTTTATTGATCTTTTCTTCCACATATTCTTCATTTAAAATCAATTCAATTATATCTTTTTTCAATATATCTATTTTAGTTGTCTCATTGATATCTTCTGATGCCTCTTTACCCTCTTCAAATTGTTGAATTGCTTCGTCAACTTGTCTATTTGAGATTTCTAAACTCTCTTTTACTGCTTTTAATTCATCTTTATCATCAATATCTACAATATTATTTAGCAATATTTTTGTAGATGAAAAGGGCTTAATTATAATATCTGGTTGCTCTAATTTTAGTTCTGAATTTAATTTTAGCATAAACGAATCGGCATCATTTCCTTTAATAATATAAGCATTGGTATTTGGTTTATTGAGAAATTCTTTAACTCTTTTGCCTGGCTCTTCATCATTATAGGTAACCCAATACAGTCCATTTTCGAAACATTCTAATTCTTTTATGCTCTCAAAAATTGGATCATCTCCACTATATCCAATAAAGACCCAGGGTCTTTCATCTTTAATGGTATCGAATATTCTAAGTACAATTTTATTTACTATTGCCATTTCATCAATTGTATTTAGCACCCTTACTCCATCATATTGGCCATGCAGATACACAACTGATTTTTCTTTAAATTTTGTTGTTGTTAAATTTTTAAGAATTGCCAAATCGTAAGTCGGGGGGAAGTTATTAAATAATGCTAATGCTCTTTGCATTAAATTGTCAAAATTTACAGTTAAAACATAATCAACATAGCCATGAATCAATAATTGAGCGAGATATATATGTGTCACATTAATTTTTGCTTTGTCAATATATCCTTTTAGTAATTCTTTTCGTTCGATTGGTTCTAAAGCATCCATCAGTTTTGGATAAGTATGCTCATCATCTTTTAACAACTGAACTTTAGGACTCTCTTTATATTTCTCTAAGATGTCAGTAATAATCTCGTTTGCTAATGGAATACCCCCAGTGCGGGAAGCACCGGCACCTAAAAAGAAAATAGGAGCAGGTTTTTTATTAGGTTTATTATCTTTAGCCTTTTTTAAAGCATAAGCTAATATATCAATTGAAACATCTTCCATATTATACCTAATTTATTTGTGCACAGCGTTTTTTATAAATCTAATTCAAGTATAATAATACAATTTTAAGGCATCATCAATAGGAAATCTGATCATTTCCTCCATTTTTCAATTTCAGGGATAATGCCTTCTTCTATGTCTATGCCAATACCAAAATTGTTATGTCCGTATAGTGAATCCGTTTTTACCGGTTGTTGCCACATTGAGTTGTTTGTAATAAAGTCTATGGCTGCCTCGCCTTCATCATTAAACCATTTATACTGGTCGTTCCCTCCGATATCAATAAACCCTCCAAATGATTTGGCATAGCTATAATAGGTTGTCAGGGTAGTAGGTGATATTTGATATCCCTCACGATACGATCCTTCGCCCATACCAGGAGTATCTTTACCTAAGTAGTATTGATCATCTCCCAGAATATCAATCAGAAAAGCATTTGATCTTATTTGTGCCAATCCCATCGAAATCATCTTGGCTCGGTAAATATCATCACCGCCATAATTAATCAAAAAAGCATTGGTGTAATCCCATCCAAATCCTAAACCAGCACCAGCCGTTTCAAAAAGCTCATGACGATCATTGCCGTCTTCATCAATAAGAATCCCATTACAAAAGTGCGCTCCCGATCCTTGAGTAAAGTAGCAGGATTCATAAATATCATTACCGTTTCTATCCAAAGCTATGCCGGTGCTGAACCAATAACCGACTCCCAGAGTCCAGTTGCCGGAATAGTAATGATCATCACCGTGTATATCAATTATTGCTCCCAATCCTCCAGCCCATGAGTGACCATCGCTGCCATCACCACGCCGTCCGAATCCGGCTCCCTGAGCAGAGTTGCCATTGATTTTATTCTCACTGTGGTAATCGCCCCGGTTGTAAACTTCTGAAAAAGGCTCAGCAGTGTATTTGTCATTACCATCATAAGAGGCACAGACACCGATTCCTCCGCCAACACCTCCTAAACCCTGTCCATCGGCAAACAGATAATAATTATCATCACCCGTCTGATCCAGGCAAAGACCTATTCCAAAATACCCACATCCCTGTGCCGAGAGCTCGGCATTATATTTATCATTCCCTTTTCGATCCAAAAGAATTCCAACTCCAAGTAATCCCGCACCCTGTGAGAAAGTAGATCCATTGTAAGTGTCATCACCATCGGAGTCAATGACACAACCTATACCCAGAATTCCGGTCCCTGTATTAGGTTGGTAAGACCTGCGATTGTATCCATAAAAATCATCACCTCCCATATCAATCAAGACAGAAACAGGATTTAATAGAGACGAAGTTGCACCTGGTGTCCCCTGATAAATGCAATCTCTTCCAAAGTCAATCAATAGTAATGTATTGGTCGCATCGTATTCCATGTAGCCTCTTAATGATGGTTTGAGATAACCTTTGATAGTATTATCTTCTCTATCAATTTTATTTACAGGAGAAAATATTGCAATTGTACCATAAGGAGTTTCCAATTCCATCTCAAAATTATCGGGGATGTCCTTAATAAATCTTTTTAGTGCACTTTCAGCTTTCTCCGATGCTGCTGCTACTTTTATAGCTGCATAATGCTGAGAGGGGAGATCAATCGTCGCTGCGATATCATCAAGCTCAGGATAATAAATCATTCCATCAGATTGAGTATTGGCCAGATCACGGATCATAAATGCCTTTTCCATATCCTCATGATCACAATTACGGAAAGCAAGATTGCGCCATTTGATAGCATCCGATAGATTCAGAATCAATTCCGCTAAAATAACATTTACTGAATCCGGAAGATCTTTGGTCTTATTTTTAATTTCCTGATTAATATTTGGCCACTCGGCTTTGTTACCAAAAGTATAAAACTCAACCTGATTGTCTGCCATAGCAAATAATCTCTCAATTGCAATAGAGATGGGATTTGCCCCTTCAGGAGGGGGGAGAAGGTTGGCAGAATAACTTCTAAATCCTCCCAGTTTTCTGTCAATCCCAAGATTATAAACAAGTTTATATAAACCGTCGTCAGTACTGTCAGAATATTTCGGGTCCAGGTATTTCTCTGTTGCATTGCCCATCACAACCGCATAATCATATAATTTAAGCGGCTCTTTGAAAAGATCATCAAACGATGTCAACCTATGGGGAATATCAAGAGGGAAGCGATTCCAGTAGCCTTTGTAGTCATATCCCAGATCAGCCCTGGTAAATCCGACCTCATTTAAAATTTTACCAAGGATATCTTTCTTTGATTGAGCTATTGTATTGGATGACAGCAAAATTGATATTAACAAAATAGTTAAATATTTCATTATGACCTTCCGGTTTTTTGTAGTTTTATTTTACTAATTAAGTAAAATTAAAAGAAATGAGCTACTTGAAAATTATAAGGAGGATTTATGATCGCTAAGATATTATTTGTTATCATGGCATTATTATTACTGGGCTGTTCCAGTAAGGAAGACACATCTCATGTGGACACTTCTCAAGTGAAGAAGACTGGTGAAAGCACACAAACGGAGACAGCAACAATTTTTGAGAATGAAAAGCATTTCAAAAATATCAAACAGTTGACTTTTGGGGGACAAAACGCAGAAGCCTACTTCTCTCATGATGGCACCGAGCTAATATTTCAGGCAACAATTGATAGTATGGAATGCGATGCAATTTTCCGTATGGATATTGATGGTTCGAATGTTAGCATGGTTTCCTCAGGTGATGGGGCCACTACCTGTTCATTTATTGCTCCTGATAGTAAATCCATTATTTATGCGTCTACTTATAAAGGGGGTGCTCCGTGCCCTCCAAAACCGGATATGTCCAAAGGTTATGTCTGGGCTCTTTATAAATCTTATGATATTTATAAAGCCGATCCCGACGGTTCGAATGTAATACCCCTAACCGAAGAGCCTGGTTATGATGCTGAAGCTGTTTATTCTCCTCAGGGTGATAAAATTATGTTCACTTCGGTAAGAACCGGAGATCTTGAATTGTTTTTAATGAATCCTGATGGCAGCAATGTTGAACAGTTAACAGATTATCCCGGTTATGATGGTGGTGCCTTCTTTTCATTGGATGGAAAATGGATTGTGTGGAGAGCATCACGACCGGAAGGCGAGGCCCTTACTGATTATCAGGATTTGTTAGATCAAGGTTTGATCAGACCAAGCCATCTTGAAATTTATATTATGAATTTGGAAGATCGTAAACCGATTCAGTTAACTGACAATGATGCCGCCAATTTTGGACCATATTTTCATCCTGATGGAAAACGGATAATATTCTGCTCTAATCTGGCTGATCCCCAGGGTAGAAATTTTGATTTGCATATGATTGATATTGAGACAAAATGTATTGAACAGATTACTCATAATCCTACCTTTGATGGATTCCCAATGTTTTCACATGATGGTGATAAATTTGTTTTCTGCTCCAACCGTGATAATGCAATTAAAGGGGAGACAAATGTATTTATCTGCGACTGGGTAGATTAATAAGTCTTGATTATAAGCAAAAAAAAGCAGGCTGATTAGCCTGCTTTTTTTATTAAATATATTTTCTAATTAATTCCCACCTGAAAGAGTGTGAAGAAGCAAGCCGTTTTCTCCGGCAATCCAGAGATCAGTAGCACTCTTGGAAGTCACACTGTTAAGATTGAAATTATTTGGAGCAGGTTGAGCTTTCCATGTTGTGCTGCCATCACTTAAGCTGTCACCACCATTAGTGGTGTACAGAATCGTTCCATGATAACCAACAATCCATCCGGTAGTAGTATTTATGAACTTGACTTTTCCTAATCCATTTGTTGTGCCGGATTCCTGTACTACCCAGTTTTCTGCGGCATCAGTTGTTTTCCAAATAGTCCCACTCGCACCAACGACCCAACCAATAGAATCAGTTACAAATTGAACATCGAATAGATTGGTGGTCAATAGGGTATCAGTCATGTTTTCCCATTCTTCGCCACCATCAATAGTTCTAAGGATTGTACCCGACATACCAACAACCCAACCATTAACAGAATCAACAAATGATATGCTGTTAAGGATTGTTGAAGTCAATGGGCTTTGTCTATCCCATATAGAACCGCCATCAGAAGTTTTGAATATATCAACATCAGCGACAAACCATCCATTGAATGAATCTATAAATATGAAATCTTCGATTCCACTTGCGATAGGAGGAAGGTCGGCATCAAAAATTCTGGTTTCCCAGGTATCACCAGCATCATTAGTCTTAAGAAGAAGTCCGTCGTATGGAGGTGCACCCGTTGCGCCTACGCACCATCCGACACTATCATTAATAAATTGAACATTTGTAAACCATTCCGAAACAGCATTCTCCTGATTACGACGACGATAATTCCAGGTGTCGCCTCCATCCTGTGTTCTGATAATTGCTCCGGCGTTTCCTATAGCAAATCCCAGATTATCATTTACGAATGTCATATCAAGAAAAGAAGGAATATCAACAATATTAGTAGGGGTCAATTCCCAGGAAGTACCTCCGTCAGTTGATTCCAGTAATCCCAGAGTTCCAAAGGCAAAGTAATTATCTGATCCTATACTAACGATGTCATACAAATCATAATTAACTTCGCTATCCTGTTCTGTCCAGGTAGTCCCACCATCTATAGTCGAGAGGATAGTTCCATTTCTTCCGACAACCCAGCCGGAAGTAGAATTATTAAATTTTACCTTTAAAAGGTCAAACCCTACATTACTTGTTTGCGTGGTCCAATTGTCTCCACCATCGGTAGTGGTCAATATAGTTCCACTGTCTCCAACAACCCATCCATTAGATGCACCGGATAATGCTACAGAGTTTAGGTTCTTGTCTGTTCCACTGGTAATATTTCCCCAAGTAGTCCATAATGTATCCAGTGAATATAGCAGCGTATCAAGCTCATAGGAAATATCAACAATGCTTGTGTCTACAATGGAATCAACGACATAGGTAGTTTCTGGCGGATCAGGAATGTCATCTACAACTGTTGTTGTATCAAACAGAGTATCAAATCCGAGAGTTGTATCAGCATTAATGGAATCTGTTGCAAGGCGTTCAATAATATTATCATAGTCAATCCCTTTGACTATCGTTCCTTCATCACCAACTGCAACTACATTCCCTTCAGAGTAATCGATATCATAGAGATCAGCCATACCTGATACATTCACAGTATCCCATTTTCTTCCACCATCAAGAGAGAAAATTATGGTTGAATTGCTTCCACATGCAATGCCTTTACGACTGTTGGTAAATTTTAGTCCGAAAATATCATTGCTGGTTACATCATATAAGTCATCTCTCCAGTTATAACCACCATCATCTGTTCTAAGAACTTTACCGGAAGTTCCAACCATCCAGCCGGAATCGGAATCAAAAAATTCAACGTCCCAGAGATCTTCGTTAGTGAAACTTGGTAATCTGGTCCAGGTGTTGCCGCCATTGCCTGTGTAATGCAGGAATCCACCGGCACTAACAGCCCAACCTTCATTATCATCAAGGAAGAATGCACTTTGGAAATGGTTGCCTTCTAATTCAGGTGAGACAATCGACCATGAACTTGTCGTACCACTGCCACCACCAGATGGTCCATCGTTATCATCTTCACATCCAGTTACAAATAACAGTAATGAAAAACAAATGACTGTTATAGCTGTTAACACAGCAAATCTAGTTAAACCTTTAAAATTCAACGTAAGCTTACCTCCCAACATGGGTTTATCAATTACAATTGGGCTAAATTAAGACACGTTGCGCCTCATGTCAAATGAAATTGTAGCCCATTTACAGGATAAATTCATTCATGACAACTTATTATATCCTCTATATTTACAAATACCAGATCTATATCTTTATCATTCATATTTATATCCAAAATGAATGAATATTAATATTTAATAAATGACGGTTAATAGGGAATATTTGTTTGGTGATATATAGTTAAGAATTTGACAATAGATTCAAATAAATATAAGTAAAGAGTAGTCATTTATTTAGTGTTGACAATGCGATAAAATTGATTATAATAGTCCATAATAATAAATCATCATCTAACTAAATCTCACTAATTGGAGGATTTATGAAAAAGGTTTTATTCCTTTGTGCCAGTCTGGTAATCTTCGGGTTATTGTTCTGGGGTTGTTCTGACAATCAGGCTCCAACTTCTTCTGGCTCAACCGCTAACCTTAACATGGCTGCCAGAGTTGGTTCAGTTGATGTCTTAATAGGTTTTTCAGGAAATATGCCTGAAGCTGCTATAAATGCAGCCGGCGGATCAGTTAAACAGCTGTATCGTCATGTCCCGGTTGTGTTTGCATCAATTCCTGCTCAGGCAATAGAAGGTCTCAGACACAATCCTAATGTTATTTATATCGAAGAAGATATGTATAAAGACTTTGTCGCCCAAACTCTTGATTGGGGTGTAGATCGTATAGATGCGGAATACGTCCATGCCAATTTAAGTTTTGACGGCTCTGGTGTAAATGTGGCTGTGCTGGATTCTGGCGGTGATACTGATCATCCGGATCTAACCTGGGCTGGTGGTTACTCTGCTGTTAATAATGATCCTACTAATTGGAATGATAAAAACGGTCATGGTACACATTGCGCCGGAATTATCTCAGCTAATAATAATAGCGTAGGTGTTGTAGGTGTTGCTCCGAATTGTGATATTTATGCTGTACAGGTAGGAAGCCGCAGGCTTCTTGTTTCTGATATTATTCAAGGTATTGACTGGGTGATTGGAACTCATGGTGATTCTGATCCCAATAATGATATTCAGATTATGTCAATGAGTTTTGGTGGTGGCTACCATTCAGGTGAAGAAGCTGCTCTGCTTCAGGCTTATAACTTAGGCATATTACTGGTAGCAGCATCTGGAAATGAAAGTAGTGCAGTAAGTTACCCAGCCAAATACAGCTTTATCATGGCTGTAACTGCCTCTGGCTCCGGAGATACTTTTGGAAGTTACTCAAATACTGGATCCGAAGTCGAATTAATCGCTCCCGGAAGCAGTATTTTATCAACTTATAAAGGTGGTGGTTACAGTACTTTGACAGGTACTTCGATGGCTTGTCCAATGGTCTCTGGTGCAGCTGCATTAGCCTGGTCTGCTCATCCGGGATACAGCCGTGATCAAATTAGAAATCTTTTGAAAAATACTGCCGAGGATATTGGATTATCCTCAAGTCAACAGGGTTCGGGACTGGTTGATGCAGAAAAAGCTGCATTGGGAACTACTAATGGCAACAACCTTGGTGGTCCTACAGGTGGTGGAGATACATTACATGTGGAATCAATAACTTTTAGTAACAATAAGAAAAATCTTATGACTTATGTTACTATACATGATGAATCTCATACTAATCCAGTTTCAGGCGTAACAGTCAATTTAACCCTGCACCATGTTGGTGGGAATGATTATACCTTTGGTGGTACAACTGATGCCAGTGGACAGGTTAAATTTACTCTTAGAGGTATATCCTCAGGGCTTTGTTTTGATGCAACGGTAACAAGTGTTTCAAAATCAGGTTCTTTCTATAATTCTTCATCAAATCATGAGACAACAGATTCTTACTGTATTCCATAAGAATTGCTCTAATAAACATAAAAAACCGCTTTCATTAAGAGAGCGGTTTTTTTTATCTACACAGGTCAGTAAAGTGTATAAATATTTTGTAACTTCTTCACTTTAAAAGGTGTCTAAATAGTAGATGGACAGAAGTAGGAACCTTTTCTGGAAACTGGCAGAGCCTGAACACTTGAAAGTTCGGTCTTATTGCCGCAAACTGATGGGCAACCGTGAGGATGGTGACGACCTGTATCATGATGTGCTGGTGCATGCTCTTACAAAATTTAACAGCCTTCGTGACATAAATTCCTTTCGAGCCTGGCTCTATAGAATTGTCATAAACAATTTTAGAAACAGCATCAGGCGGCCCTGGTGGAAACGGTTGATACCGTTGACAAATGAGATCGAAGAAAATGGAAACAATGTGAGTCCGGAAAACGGATATGCTGCCCGACGACATCTGGAAAGAGCTTTTAAAGTTCTTTCACCAAATGATCAGGCGTTAATAACCCTGGTTGAACTTGAGGGGTGGCCAATTATCGAAGTTGCCGCCTTAGTTGAAAAGTCAGAGGGAAGCATAAAAGTCAGACTGTTCAGAGCCAGAAAAAAAATGAGGAAAGCACTTACTGCTTATTCCTCGGAAGTAAAAAAAACTGAAGCCGTGAAGATGTTAATAAGTGAGGAAAGTATATGCGTTGTAACGAAATCAGACGCAGAATAAACGATAAAAACTCCAACCTTGTCCCGGATAAGGATCTGCAAAACCATATCAGTACATGCCCAAAATGTGCCGCAATGGTTCAGGCGGAACTCGACCTGCGGAAATCATTCATGGCAGCAAGTGTAGCTGATGATCTGGAAACAATTCCCTGGTCTATTGAAAAAGCCAGAGTTGAAGCTGAAGCAGATCATATTAAACAACGACAAGCAAAAGGGTTTAATATCATGAAGACTATTTCAAAACAATTTACACTAAGACCAAAATTGAGCTTATCGCTTTGTATGGGATTAGCAGTTCTCTTGTTGATCACACTGATTCCATTTAAAATTGAAAGATCAATCGGTTACGAAGTTGCTATTGCCGGAGTAAATAAAGATCTGGCTATGGATAGTGAAAAGATCACTGAACTATTAAAAGCTATTGGTTGTAATGATGCAACTTTTGATCTGGGTGATTGCAAAGTTACCTGTGATTTGAAGATTTCTGAATTAAAATCTGAAGACGATGTAAAAATGGTAGTTGCAGCTTTTGATAAAATGGGCAATTGTGTTGTTGAAGATATTTCAACAGTTGAAGGTAAAGCCTCATGGAATCTAATTAAGCATGCCACAACTACAATTGATCTCAAAGAATGTAATATTGAAAATATTGATAATTTATGTGCCGACGCAAATGTCCAAATCGTTGTTGATCATTTGATTGCCGACTTGGGTGATTCTATGAATACATTTACAATCTGGAGCTGTGATCCTGAACCTGATGCTGATGGAAATATTCATCTGGAAAACATTTGTAATAGTGATTCTTTTCAAAATCATTTCGTAGAGATTTGTGGAGATATGCCAACTGGTGAAGAGAGTAAAGTAGTAACCATCGTAAATGGTGAAAAAATAGAATTTTCTCTGGATGATGAAAACTTAGAACAGAAATTGAAAGAATTGGGTCTGGATATTACTGTTTTAGATGCGGATGGTAAAGGGTGTGGCAAAGTCTGTAAGATGATCATTTGCGATACTTTAGTTTGTGGTGATTCAACTGATGCAGCAGCTAAATCAACTACTCCTGAAGAATTGCCTGAAGGCTATTCACTTGATCAGAATTATCCCAATCCGTTTAACCCGACTACAAATATTAACTTCAGTATTCCTTCAACAGAACATGTTACTCTTGAAATAATAAATGTTCTTGGTCAAAAGGTGAAAACATTAATTGATGAAGAACTGTCTTCTGGTAACCACACGGTAGAATGGAACTCAACAAATGAAAGCGGGGAGAGAGTCACTTCTGGAATGTACTTCTATAGATTGACTGCAGGTGACAATGTCACTTCAAAGAAAATGACGCTATTAAAATAAATGAGAGGTTTCATGAAAAAGCCCGACAGTTTATCTGCCGGGCTTTTTTTGTAGGGACAGGTCACTGATACTGTCATGTTTTGGACAACCATCACTTTAATTACTATTTTGTAAAATGGCCTAGATAAGCAATATGATTATCTATTTTGATCGATAAAGTGTAATTCCCTTTAAAATTTTGCAAATTCCATTTTTCAATTGGTACGTTTTTAACTACCTTTGGTTCACCATTAGATGTTTTAAAGGTATATTCATATTCGAAGGGTTTTAATAATAGCTTATTATAGTCAATGGTAATAGTGTCAGCTTGTAAATTTACTTTATTTACAAATTGTCTTTCTTGTTTTGCACAAGAAAAGTATTGGGGATGGTAGAATATATTCTTTGAATATTTTTTTGATAAACTACTATCTAATATATTAACTAGTGTCTCTCGTTCTGCAAGTGATCTGCAAACTATATACTCTAGTGAATCATTAAGATCTAAATGATTTGGTATTATTACCTCAGCACATCTTTTATTTATGATATCACTTTTATGACTTTGAGGCAAATAAGTATCGTGGTAAATCTTATCAAATTCTAAGTGTTGTAAATCAGTTTTATTACTATATATAATGCTATCATTTGATGAAAGATTTCCACTACTAAATAAGACGTTAGAGATTGATAGGATTTTTTTGGCATTAAATACCAAATAAACAGGTACTGGGCAATGAGCATTGTATGAGTTGCCTTTGTTATCATATGGGCAAAAACCTTCTTTGTGGAATAAGGGTGGAGTCTTGGGACGGAAATATAATCTTACGTGATCTTTAACATAATTTAAGGTATGATCCAACACTTCTTTTCCGGCACAATCTTTTTTTAGTAGATTATTATTTTCTGATTGAGTTCTGGATAGTAGTTTACCTGATTTGAGTATTGATTCTATATTGAGTATATCAGAATAATGGAAAAGGAAGTTAGTCCATTTATTTAGATATTTATCATTTAGTTTATCTATGAATTGCTCAACAAAAGGATCGATTACCATTTCTTAGTCAATTTTGATTATTTCGGAGTTCTTGATTGATTTACTAAATAAGTCTAAGTCTTTTACTTCTATGTTGAATGGTTTTAGCTGGATAGCTAATGGATTCTCTTTGTTAAAGATTACAATCTTTTGTAAATAATCAAGAGATAACAAAAATCTTAAAATGTAATTTGAGAAACCAAATCCCATATTTGTTATTTCCTTGGAAGTACATATACCTTTTTCACGAATATATTTCCAAATCTCTAACCAGCCACTTCCATATTCGTTACCTTTCCATGGTATAAATAAAACATCATCATTTTTTATTATAAACTCAGTTCCATCATTTAGTACATTAACACTAAAGAAATTATTTCCTTCTTGAAATTCTTTTTGCTTTTCTATGATTTTTTTCAAGTCATCTTCAAATTCAGAAAAAGGGTAACTCATTGGTTCAGTTTTCAGCCACTCTTTCATCATTTTAATATTTTTATGCTCAGGAGATAATGGTATTTGTTTTTCATAAATATAAATATCTATTGGAAGTTTACCCAACATATCTTCCATTAAGGGCTTAACAACATCCCATTCTAATTCACCATTACCACAACCTAAGCGTGGAAAAGCAATCGATGAAATTCTCATTTTTTCAAAAATATTAGTAAATTCTAACAAACCTTTTTCAATATACTCAATTTTGGATGCTTGTCTCCAATGTTTTTTGGTTGGGAAATTTAATACCCATTTGTGGGAAGTTCTGTAAATCCACAATTTACCTATATCAATTTTGCCGGATTCACATAACTGTTGATATTCCTTAAACATATCCGGGAATAGATGTTTAAAATCTTTCGCAATACCTTTTCCCATCGCTCCAACGGTATTCACAGTATTGACTAAAGTTTGAGCAGGTGACTCAAATATATTTCCTTTTGTAAATGTAAGCATAATAATATGAACCTAAGAATATGGTTAACTACCAATAATTAAACAAAATTTTAGCAACTTAACAATCACTTTTCAATAAAATTATTGTTCAACAATAGGTAAATCTTTTTCTAATTGCTTATCTACACGGTTTCCAAGCACATAATCAGCCTGCATCAAAGTATGAACTTCGCGGGTTCCTTCATAAATTGATGCTCCTTTGGAATTACGATAAAATCTTTCAACAGGGTATTCATCAGAGAAACCGTAAGCACCAAATACCTGAACGGCATTTGCTGCTGATTCTTCTGCTTCGCGACAGGCAATCCATTTTGCTAACGAGGTTGCTTTAGTGGAACGTAATCCTTGATTTTTTAACCAACCAGCTTTCATCCATAAATATCTGCTATATTCAAACCCGGCTTCCATATTGGCAATCATCTGTTTAACCAATTGATGTTCGGCAATCGGTTGCTGGAAAGTATGGCGTTCTTTGGAATAATCAATACAAGCATCACGACAGGCTTTGATCAAGCCGCATGATCCGGCAGCTACTGTATAGCGTCCCTGATCAAGACAGAACATAGCAATTTTAAAACCCTGGCCTTCTTTATAAACAAGATTTTCAGCAGGAACTTCCACATCCTGCATAGATATAAAGCCGGTATTTCCTGCTCTAACGCCTAACTTTCCATGAATTGCTCCGGTTGTTAATCCGTCGTAATTTCTTTCTACAATAAAGGCAGATATACCACTGTGATCCCTGTTTTTCTTTTTCTCAAGATCTGTCCAGGCAAAAATAAGAAAGCAATCGGCCACATCAGCCAGAGAGATCCACATCTTTTCACCATTGAGAATGTAAGAGTCTCCTTTTTTTACTGCGGTTGTCTGAATGCCAACTACATCAGATCCTGCAGCCGGTTCGGTTAATCCGAAGGTCCCGATAATTTCCCCTTTGGCTGCGGGAGTAAGATATTTCTGTTTTTGTTTTTCATTGGCCCAGGTTAGAATTGGTAGTGAATATAAGCCAATATGAACAGAGAGAATCACACGAGCAGAAGTATCAGCATATTCCATCTCTTCTGATGCCAATCCCAGAGATATATAATCAGTGCCCAACCCACCGTATTCTTCAGGAATGCAAAATCCAAGCAGGTTCGCTTTTGCCATCGCTGGTAAAATTTCGGGATTCATTTTCTGCGCTCGGTCAAACTCCGAAATGCTGGGTGCAATGACTTTTGAAGCTATCTCACGAGCAATATCTCTAACCATCAACTGGTTTTCTGTGAATGAAAAATCTATCATAAATTTTGTCTCCTTTTCTATATCCTGTTGAGTATATAGACCATTCCTGCATAGATGTCAATTATGCTCTTTATATTGAAATAAATATTACTTGTCCTGTTCACTGTTCTTGCTCATTATCGATTTTTTATTTATATTCCACCACTTTTTGAAAGGTAATAGAAGTGAGTGATTCGCATAAAATAAAAGCCGACCTGATTCCTTTTGCATCCGAATATAGCCGTGATGTTCGTTCATGGATAGATTCTGAACAAACTTTGTTTGATCTGTGTCGGAGTAAGGACTTCCCTCCCTCTTCTAAAATTGTTGATACCTGGCAAAAAAAAGATATTTCATCGTATCTACTAATTTCTGAAAACAAACCGATTGCCTATGGTGAATTATGGATGCGTAAGATTGAAAGAGAAATTGAAATTACTCATCTGTTAGTAAATCCTTTTAAACGAAGTCGGGGTTTAGGGTCAAAAATGGTTAGCCTTTTATATGAAAGAGCCTCACATTACCCGGGAATAATTAAAGTTGTACTCCATTTGCATTCTGAAAATGAGGATGCCCTGGGTTGTTATCTTAATGCTGGTTTTGAGTTGGTAAGTACTACTTTGGGAGTTCCGGGTTTGAGAATGATAAGACTTGTTAACAATCAAGATAGAACAATATTGTAATTTATAAATCCTACAGGGGAATTAATAATGGCCGAATTTAAAAACATTATAGTAGAACAAAAAGGGAAAGTGCTGATAGTTACTATTAGCCGAGAAAAAGCATTAAATGCTCTTAATCGGGAAACTATTGGAGAACTTCAAGGCGTCTTCAGCAACTATTGGTCCGATGAAAAAGTTGGTTGTGTGATTATAACCGGAGCTGGTAAAGCTTTCGTTGCCGGTGCAGATATTTCTGAGATAGCAAAATTGAATAGTGTTGATGGGACAGATTATTCTGCTTTTGGTAATCACCTGATGAAAACTATTGCTAATTTCCCGAAACCGGTTATCGCAGCCATTAATGGTTTTGCTTTAGGCGGTGGAAGTGAACTGGCATTAGCTTGTGATATTCGTTTAGCATCAGAAAAAGCAAAACTTGGTCAACCAGAAGTCAACCTTGGAATTATTCCCGGATACGGTGGAACACAAAGATTATCCCGTTTGGTTGGACCTGGGAAAGCGATGCAATTAATTTTGACCGGTGAAATGATCAACGCTGAAGAAGCACATCGGATAGGATATGTTGAAGCTGTTTATCCTCCGGATGAGTTAATGGAAAAGGCTATAGAGATGGCTAATGTAATCTGTTCCAAAGCTCCTTTATCAATCAAAATGGCCAAAGAGTGTATCAATCGCGGACTGGATACGAGCCTTTCTTTGGGAATTGATTTTGAAAGAGTAAACTTTGGACAGACCTGTGCTACCTATGACAAAAACGAAGGCTGTACCGCATTCCTGGAAAAACGCAAAGCTGAATTCCAAGGCAAGTAACGAAGTTACTTTTTCCGCAAAGCGCACACATAGTGTGTGTTTGAGGTGTCAGGAATCCTTTCCTGACACATATAAGCTAATTAAGGGGAGATAATATCTCCCCTTGTTTTTTATCTCGAGATGTCAGGAATCCTTTCCTGACATTATTCATCACCTCTTGTATTTTCATAAATAAATTCGGATATTAGAACATGAAAACAAATGACATTCCAATGAATCGCCTCTATAGTGACATAGTCACTTTTATTAATAAGTTAAGATTTTTTATAAATTTGTAAAACTATGGAATTAGTAGCTTTATTTTTTCTATCTTTTGGAGTTGGATTTTCCGGTGCCATGATGCCAGGTCCTGTCTTGGCTGTCAGTATTGCTGAGACTCCCAAAACCGGATGGAAAACCGGTCCAATCATTTCAATCGGACATGCAATTGCTGAAATTGCTGTTGTCGTAATATTGTCATTAGGATTGGTGACAATCTCTGAAGATTCAATTATCCCCAGTATTATTGGCATTGTAGGCGGGGTGGCTTTGATTCTTATGGGGATCATGATGGGTATCGATATTATCCGCAGAGGTATCTCCTATGAAACAAAAGAAAAAGCCTCAAGCCAAAAATTAATCACCAAAGGCATTACAACTTCGTTATCAAATCCCTATTGGTTTGTATGGTGGGTAACAACCGGATTAGCGTTTCTTACCAAATCATTAGAGTTTGGAATTATCGGTCCGGTAGTCTTTTATTTTGGACACATCATGTCAGATTTTGTCTGGTACACAATTGTTACGACTGTCCTTTGGAAGGGTAAAAAAATGATTGTAGGGAAGGGACTAAAAATTCTAATTCTAACATGTTCAGCTTTTCTACTCTACCTTGGAGCATGGTTCATATACGACGGCACACGTAGTATGTCTTAGGAAGAATTTATGCGTATTAAAATTAACATGGTTACAGAAAAAGATAAAGAATGGGTGCTTGAAATAGTCAGGGGATGGGGAGCCGAATTTATTGTAACTCGCGGTAGAAAAGTTTATCCCTCTGAAATTGATGCTTTTTATGCAGAAGACGAAAACGGAAAAAGAGTCGGATTAGTTACCTATGAAATTATTGACGACCAATGCGAAATTGTCACATTAGATGCTTTTGATAAGTTTAGAGGTGTAGGAACTGCTCTTATGGAAAAAGTAATAGAAGATATAAAACATAAAGGTTGTAAACGCCTTTGGTTAATTACTCTCAATGACAATCTTGATGCTATCCGTTTTTATCAGCGCAGAGGTATGACAATTGCAGCTATTCATCTCAATGCCATGGAAATTTCCCGTAAAATAAAACCATCTATTGCCAAAATTGGTATGCATGGAATACCTGTCCGTGATGAAATCGAATTCGAGATCTTTTTATAAGAGTAGCTACGCTACTCAGTCACCGAAACGGTCTTGCTTTTCTAATTCTACTTCATGCATGCATTCGTAGATCGGACCCTGAGGAGTCAATGTAGATTTAAACAGGCATAGCCTGTTTAATATAAATTGAGTAGGTTCTAATTTATATGATCGAAGATAATCAAGTAATTCATCAAGATCTTTTAGTGCTTTAATTCGTCCTAATGTAAGGTGCGGTTTAAAACGCTTTTCTTCCGGATCAAAACCAAGTTTTCTAATATCATATTCAACCTCTTTAACCATCCTCGCCATAATGCTGATCTGGTCATCGTCTGTTAAACCTGCCCAAATGACCCTTGGTTTATTAAGGTTGGGAAAACCGCCAAGACGATCAATTGTCAAATTGTATGAATTGTATTTCGAGGAAACATTGTCCATAATATTTTTAATAACTGGAACTTGTCCCTGATCTGTTTCTCCAAGAAATCTGACTGTGATATGAATATTATTAGGCTTTACCCACTTTACTTTACCCTCATGACTTTTTAAATCATCAATAATTTCACTGAGTTTCGATTCAATATTGGAAGGGAGAGGCAAGGCAATAAAAAGGCGCATTATTCAATGTCCAGAATATTTCTTCTTAGCATTTCAAGAGCTGAGTAAATTGCTCGGGTGCGGTTGGTTTCTCTTAATGAACCAAAATTAAATTCCTTAGCAAAGGTATCGTGAATCGAGGAAAAACCAATATACGTTAGGCCAACTACTTTTTCATCAGTGCCACCATCAGGACCGGCGATTCCTGTAACTGAGAGGGCGTAATCACTGTCGAATAGTTCCCGGCATCCTTTGGCCATAGCCATAGCGCATTCTTCTGATACAGCTCCATGTTTTTCAATGAGATCCTTATCAACTTTCAATTGATCAATCTTTACATCGTTAGAATATGAGATGATCCCGCCTAAAAAATATTTTGAGGAGCCGGGTGTTGCTGTAATCTGCATTCCTAACTGCCCCCCGGTGCATGATTCAGCAATAGCCAGAGTACGATCATTATCGATCAGTAATTGTCCAACTACAGCTTCAAGGGTATCATCATCTCGTCCGAAAATATATCGTCCGACACGAGCTTCAATTTCACGGATAGTTTTTTGGACGGCCTCATTAGCCTCTTCTTCGCTTTCAGAAGTTGCCAAAATGCGAAGTTCTATTCCTCTTGGGGAAGGCAAATAAGCTAATTTTACATTTTGACCCAACTTTAAACCATCGGTGACCATCTCAGCCAATTTTGATTCAAATATTCCGATTGTTTTAAGGCTGACAACTTTTAGTTTTCGATCCTGATTTATTTCTTTAAGATATGGAGCGACTTCATCGGTCATGATTTGCTTCATCTCAAAAGGAACCCCCGGTAATGATATAAAAATTCGTCCCTTTTCAGAGATACAAATTCCCAATGCCGAGCCATACTTATTAGGGAAAAGAGTTGCTCCTTGTGGCAGGAGAGCTTGATTCTGGTTTATTGCCGGCATTTCAAGTCCCCGTTTGGCAAATCGTCCTTTTAAATCTTCTAGAATCTCCTCATTAAATATCAAATTTCTTTTGAAGACTTTTACAATTGCTTTTTTGGTGATGTCATCATCAGTAGGGCCAAGACCGCCGGTTGTGATAATAATTTTTGCTCTTTGCAAAGCCAGCCTGAAACCTTCTTCCATAGCCGACATTGAGTCGCCAACAGAGCTTTTGTATTTTACATTGATACCCAGGCGGGTCAACTGTTGCGCAATGAATGACGAGTTAGTATCAACTCTGTGTCCCGTTATTAGCTCATCGCCAATTGTAATTATTTCACAGTCCATTTATATTCCTTATAGCACTTATTATTAGAACCGTCCCATTAGAAAAATAATTAAATGAGTACAGAAACATGCCTGGAGTCCGGCTACAACATCATCCATTGTAACTCCCCACCCTTTTGGAAGTCTCTCTGCCTGGGATGCCGGTGGAATTTTAAGAACATCAAAAACCCTGAATGCGACAAAGGCGATCAAATAATTGGTAAGCGAGAATGGAACAAACATCAGCGTTAAAAACATCCCGGCCCATTCATCCATGACAATCTTTTTAGAATCATGACCATAGATATCTTCGGCGAGAGTAGCACTCCAAACCGAAACAAACGAAGTTGCTACAAAAGTTACAAATAGTACTAATGGATTATCGCCAATAAAAAAGAAGGCGATAAGCCAGGCTGGAACAGTTCCTGTTGTGCCGGGAACGATAGGAGAATAGCCGGAGTACAATCCTGATGCGATTAGTTTAATGAAGTTGTTTTTCATATTAATTATTTTAAAACGGTCCTTATCATATAAAAATATTTAATGACATAACTAACACCCGTCCAGACAGTAATAATTGCCGTAATCCATAACATCAGGTTAATGTAGTAAGGGTAATCAAACAAAAAGAGGTCATAAGCCGGACTCTGAAAATGCTCAAGAATCATTAACAGGTTTACATATCCCAAAACCAACCCAATAAAACTCAACTGGAAAAATGTTTTAACTTTTGCCCACCAGCTTGGAGGTATAACCACGCCTCGATAGGCGGCTAATAAGCGCAAACCGGTAATTCCAAATTCTCGACCGACAATCAGCATCACCGGCAAAGGGGAGACGTAGTGTAATGCTATAAAAGATATAAGGGCACAGGTAACCAGGATTTTATCGGCCAGAGGGTCCATGAATTTTCCGAAACCGGTGACAATACCATACTTGCGGGCATAGTATCCATCGGCCAAATCCGTAAGTGCCGCGATCACAAACAGTCCTAATGCGGCCAGTTTGGCATAGAAATTCTCAAGTATAAAAAAATACATAAATACCGGGGCAATTATAACCCTCAGCAATGTCAATTTGTTGGGCATATTCATGGAAGGATAAGTTATGCTTATAATTATTGAGTGTCAATTAGGATTTACATTAGATTCGATTAGAATTGGAAAAGTGTGATGAATATATTAAATGTTCGCTATGAATAATTTTAGTGTAAATGTAGAGCAAAAAAAAACCCAAGCAGGACGGGTGACGCCTGCCTGGGCGGACGATATTAGGTAATCCACAGAAAGAGTAACACTTTCCGATTGCACTTTAATTATAGTGAAATATTATTTTTTGTCAAGGAAAATATTACATTTCATAAGCAAAAAATGTGATTAATTGGCTTTATTAGAGTACTAAAATTTAAAATAATCAATAAAATTTTGAGGTGAATTATACAAAAAATAGATGATTTATTAACATCGATGTTGATAAATTGTGTATAAATATGTTTGTATCGTCGTAATTCGTTACAATTCATAGGTATAGTTGTATGCGGAATTATAAAGTGATTCGATTAAATAGTCTGAAAAACTGCAGTAGCTGTACGCTGTTGATTAGCAACGAATTACGGCCGTGGAGAATTTTAATAATAGCTCATCGAGAAATTTGCTATTATTTGCAGAAGATCTTTTTCTTTGTAGTTTTTTGTAGGTCAATCAAATAGAAGATTTTTGTATAAAACACAATTTTTAGTAGATTGAGGATGACCAACTACTATATCTTGTACCCACTTAATAAATATTGTAATATACAGTTTATTATTTTTTCAACTAATGGATTGACAAGATTGAGGGAAATACTGAAGAAGCGTGTTTTTTTGACTGAAATTGAAAATTGTGCTTTTCCAACTCCCTTTTCACATTGCTACAGGAGGTAAGCGTTGAAAGTCCAGAGATATTTCACTTGTGAGGGAGAATCTCCTTATAGTCGAATAAATTTTACCAAGCGTTCTTCAAAAATAGTGAATCCGGATGGTTCGGTTGTTTTTGAACACAATGATATTGATGTACCAGAATCATGGTCACAAGTGGCTCTTGATATTCTTGCTCAGAAATATTTTCGTAAAGCTGGGGTTCCTCAGATAAATGAGAATGGTAATTTTATCCTTGATGATGATGGCAACAAGATAATTGGTGGTGAAAAAGATGCTCGCCAGGTATTTAATCGTCTCGCTGGTTGCTGGAAATATTGGGGAATTAAACACGGGTATTTTGACAGTGATGAAGATGCTGATATATTTCATGACGAATTATGTTTTATGCTGGCATCACAGATATCCGCTCCTAATTCTCCACAATGGTTTAATACCGGACTTTATCACTCCTACAATATAACCGGAGTTGCTCAGGGACATTATTATGTAGATCCTGACACGCATACTCTCAGCCAGGCAAGCAATGCTTATGAACGCCCCCAGCCTCATGCCTGTTTCATTCAATCGGTCAAAGATGATTTGGTTAATGATGGCGGTATTATGGATCTTTGGGTTCGTGAAGCACGCCTGTTCAAATATGGTTCCGGAACAGGGACAAATTTTTCGAATATTCGCGGGAGCGGTGAATCTCTCTCAGGTGGTGGAAATTCTTCGGGACTGATGTCATTTCTTAGAATCGGTGACAGGGCTGCCGGGGCTATAAAATCCGGTGGAACTACTCGCCGTGCTGCAAAAATGGTGACCCTTGATCTGGATCATCCTGATATTGAAGATTTCATAGCCTGGAAAGTTATCGAAGAACAAAAAGTGGCTGCAATGGTGGCCGGCTCCAGAGTTATAAGGGAACAACTGAAATCTATTGTGAATTCTGCAAAGATATCGGGCAATAATGGTGATTCAATATTTGAAACCAATCCTGAAAAAAATAAATCTCTGAAAAAAGCTCTTAAAACTGCCCGACATTATTCTGTTCCTACAACATACATTAAGAAGGTTCTTGATCTCCTGTCTCAAAATATTCATGATGTTGACTTTATTGATCTTGATACGAACTGGGAGGGGGAAGCCTATTTAACAGTTTCAGGACAGAATTCCAATAACTCAGTAAGAATCCCCAACAGCTTTTTTGATAAGCTCAAAGATGGGGGAGACTGGCAATTGTTAAGCAGAACCGATGGCTCTGTTATGAAAAACATACCAACCTCTGAACTTTGGGAAAAGATCTCACATTCTGCCTGGGCTTGTGCCGATCCAGGTGTACAGTACGACACGACAATCAATGAATGGCACACCTGCCCTGAAGACGGCCGTATCAATGGTTCCAATCCTTGCTCGGAATATATGTTCCTGGATGATACTGCCTGCAATCTGGCATCAATCAACGTAGCCAAATTTTTGGACGATGAAGGCAAATTTGATATTGAGGGATTCCTTCATGCTGCCAGAGTCTGGACTATTGTATTGGAAGTGTCAGTATTAATGGCTTCGTATCCATCACAGATAATTGCCCAGAAAAGTTATGAATTCAGAACCCTCGGTCTTGGTTATGCCAATATGGGAACGCTGTTGATGAGGCTTGGTATTCCCTATGATTCTCCCGAAGGATATGCCTGGTGTGGAACAATAACTGCTCTGTTAACTGGTCAGGCTTATATTACCTCATCGGAGATGGCCAAAGAACTGGGACCATTCCCCGGATATTACCACAACCGCGATCATATGCTGCGAGTCATCCGCAACCACAGAAGAGCTTCCTATAATAGTGATAAGTCTGAATACGAACGATTGACTATCAAACCTTATGGTATCAATCCCAATTATGTACCGGAAGAATTGATAACTTCTGCCCGGAAAGTATGGGATACTGCTCTTGAAATGGGAGAAATAAACGGCTATCGTAATGCTCAGGTTTCAGTAATAGCTCCTACAGGTACAATCGGTCTATTAATGGATTGTGATACTACTGGAATAGAGCCGGATTTCGCATTAGTTAAATTCAAAAAATTGGCGGGTGGCGGATATTTTAAGATTATCAATAAATCCGTTCCCATAGCTTTAAGGAAACTTGGTTACACCAGTGATGAGACTGATGAAATTATAAGATATGCTACAGGCCACAAAACATTAAAAAGAGCTCCATTTATTAATCATGAATCACTAACGGCCAAGGGTTTCACTGAATTAGAACTTGAAAATATTGAAAAATCTCTTGGGGATGTTTTTGATATTACCTTTGCTTTTAATAAATATTCATTAGGTGAGGATTTCCTAAAAGATACATTGGGTTATTCTCAAACAACAATTGATGAATGTGATTTCAATTTATTAAAAGAGCTTGGATTTACAAACGAGCAGATTGAACTGGCAAATGAGTATTGCTGTGGTACTATGACGCTCGAAGGTGCTCCGCATTTAGATAAAAGACATCTATCTATTTTTGACTGTGCCAATCGTTGCGGAAAAAAAGGGACTCGCTTTATTAGTTTTGAATCGCATATTACCATGATGGCTGCTGCTCAGCCATTTATTTCCGGTGCTATTTCCAAGACTATTAATATGCCGTCGGAAGCAACTATTGATGATGTCAAAAGAGCCTATCGTATTGCCTGGGAATTGATGAATAAATCGATCGCTATTTATCGTGATGGCTCCAAACTCAGCCAGCCTCTATCTTCAATGCTCTTTGATGATGATGAAGAAGATGAAGGTCTCACTGTTGAAAATGTTGCCGAGAAGATGGCCGAAAAAGTTATCTATCGATATATTGCCAAACGCCGCAAACTTCCTAATCGCAGAGGCGGTTATACCCAGAAAGCTGAAGTCGGCGGACATAAATTATACCTGCGAACTGGCGATTATTCCGATGGCACCCTTGGCGAGATATTCCTTGATATGCATCGTGAAGGGGCTGCTTTCCGCTCACTTATGAATTCTTTTGCAATTGCAATTTCATTGGGTCTTCAACATGGTGTTCCACTTGAAGAATATGTTGAGGCATTCCTTTTCAGCCGTTTTGAACCGAATGGAATGGTTCGCGGCAACCGTAAAATTAAAATGGCTACTTCTATCATTGATTATATTTTCAGAGAACTGGCGATTACCTATCTTGGCCGTACCGATCTGGTTCATGTTTCCGAAGAAGATTTGCGTCATGACGCATTAGGGAAACCTTCGGATGAATCGACTGAGTATGAGTCGGAAGAGGCGGTTAAGCATGGTACCGATGCCAGCCGGACTCCAAATGATATCCGAACAGATCATTTGAGAGTTGATTTAAATGATAATGATGGAACTAGCAGCCATGGAAACGGCAATGGAAAGAACGGCAACCAAGGAGGAAACGGTAATGGTAACTCGTTGGGGAATGAGACTACAACAGAAGACGATTCGGAGCCGGAGGCGGTGCTTGAATATGTCACAGCGACAGCAAGCACGAAAACAAAAAATGAACATAGGCTCCAGCAGGAAATTCGAACCGCACGCCTCAAAGGATACGAAGGAGATATGTGTACGGAATGCGGGCAGTTTACGATGGTTCGTAATGGTACGTGCCTCAAGTGCGACACTTGCGGCTCCACCAGCGGGTGCAGCTAAGAACAACTAAATTCTAATTCAGCAAATCCCTTTCAAGGATGAAAGAGAAGAAGGGTTTCGGTCCAGGATGACCGGAACCCTTCGCTTTTATTAATTTAATACAATATTCCAATCTATAGTTTTACTGACGTTGCCTGTAATAATGGGTGACAATTCCGCCTTTTTTTATTATATTACTATGGTTCGCTCATCTTTGTTACTTCCTATGAGCGACTTCAATGTAAAACATCATCGCGCGAGCCGTAATAACAGGAATTGGATTCCTGTGTGTTAATTGCGAAATGGAATCACCAACCAGGAGGTTAAGATGAAGACATTTATTTTAATGTCAAAGCTTGCGCCCCATGGTCCCAGCCTCATTGAAGTTGCATCCAAAGTGAAAAAAGGATCTGAAGTCGGGCGTAGATGGATTGAAACAGTGATGGATACCTGTCCTCAGGTAAAATTTAAAGCCCACTATGCTTTGTTGGGTGGCTATGATTTTATGGACATTTACGAAGCTCCCGATGAAGAAACCGCCGCAGAAGTCTCAATGTTATGTGGTTCCGATGGCACCTTTATTGCCGAAAGCTGGACAGCTATTCCAGACAAACGTTTCGTGGAAATTGCCAAAAGAGTAAGAAAACCAGAATTTAATCCTGAACATCAATCAGGAGTATGATTAAAACTCCTCAACTTGAAAAGGTATAAAGTTTTTGGTTCGATGATTAATAATTATATTTAGGACTCCACTTGTTAGCTCCGTTTTTCAACAAATCAAACAGATGCCAGACACTACAGAAGTCATCGCCTGGTCCCAGCATTGATGTACCAGAGCGGAATATTTTACCGTCATCTGTTTTATAAAAAGCAGATACACCGGGCCAGTAATCTCCTTCTTTGGGATTATAACCCATATCTGCGGCAAAACTACTTTCATGTCCGGACACCATTGTAAATTTCCAATTACGTGACTCTGCAAATTCTTTTTGTACTTTCGGTTCATCGGGTGAAATTACTACAAATGATGCTCGATCATCAAGATGATCAACTACGCCATTAAAACCATCGGCCCACAAGGTACAATAGGGACAGCTCTTTCCCATGTTATGAATAACGATTAATTCCGTTTTATTACCAAACAACTCTGATAAATTAATCTGTGTCCCATCGGCTTTTTTTAAAGAATAATCTTTAACCTCTTCATCAGGAATTTGTCTACGGAGTTCAGTAAGTTTTTTCTTATCTTCAAGAAGCTGTTTCTCCAGCGTTGCTGCTTGTTTTTGTAAATCATTAATATTGGCCTTGTTCATAGTAGTTCCTCTCTTTAGAATTACTTATTTAAAATAAGATACGGCCAGATTGCCCCATGACAATAACATTTTAAATTAATAATAAATTACATATAGCATTAACATCACAAATATCTTTTATTGGTCTATGCGAAGTATTAAAATATTGTACTCTTATCCTGTAAGAGTGGCTCATGCTCTGGCATTTTTCTTTTTTTTGGGATTAACCCTGACTGGATTAAGACTAGCGTGGTTGAAAGAGGGACAGTATTCGGATGAGTTTTTTGGTATTGTTAATGCTATAACTCCTACTGGGAATGTATTTCAGTTTCATCTAATATTTGGAATTCTTTTGACAGGGACAGCAGTTTTTTATTTAGCTTATATTTTCCTGACTGGAGAGAGCCGAAGACTATTTGATCTTTTCAGTTTCAGACAATATTCATTTGTAAAAAAAATATTATACTTATTTTCATTTTTTGCCAGCCTTGTGGCTCTGTTTACGGGGTATGCAGTTTACAGTGGGTTATATCTCGGTCCTGATGGTTACCTTTTTAACAGCATGCTGCATCATTGGTGTTTCAGATTGCTGGTGATTTTTATAATTCTTCACGCAATTGAAACATTAGTCAGTAGAAAGACATCTGTAAATGAAACATTATTTCAAAAGCTAAAAGATAATTCGTTACAAAAAAAATCGATAATAATTGCATGTATTATTTCTTTAGTTGTTATGATAATTGCTATCAAATTCATCAGTAAGTCTGATACTTTAATATGCAAAGAGCAAAACCGGACAGTGATAGTCGATGGTCGTGCTAACGATATCGAATGGTATGGTGTAGATTCAATGCAGGTGCGTACTTTTGGTGGAGCAAATTTTCAGTCAGGGGTATCAGAAGCAACCATTAAGACATTTCATAATAAGCACAAAATTTTCTTTTTGATAAAATGGGCTGATCCGACACGGTCGTATAATTGTTTTCTTGTTAAAACCGACACTGGTTGGGTGGAAGAAGTTTCGGGATACAAAAATATCTATGGTGAGAATATTTACTCCGAAGACAAGCTTAGCCTGTTTTTAAGTAAAGATATGAATTGTGCTTCCACCTGTCATATTGGTTCAGGGGATAAGATGGGATTACATTATACCAGTGATGATACTGCCGATGTCTGGCAATGGATGGCGGTCAGTACCAATCCGGCTCGCGAAGCTGATGATCGCTGGTGGGGAAAATATGAAAATGATATTTACGGCGGACAGCATTTTGAGAATAAAGCTTCAGGGGGATATAAGTCTAATCTCAATGTAGACTGGCAACAGCCATATTTTCTGCCAACAAATATATTATCCAGAAACTATATCTGGTATGGATCTGATAGTTATGAACCTTATCATGATGATGCCGACACTTTTTCAGTTGGCTATCGGATTCCTTCAGTATTGGTTGCCCCGACATTAGGTGACAGGGGAGATGTGACTGCCAGCGGGAAATGGAGTAACGGATTTTGGACAGTTGAAATTTCAAGAAATATTTCTACCGGATCACATTTTGATATACCATTCAGAGGTGAATTGTTTTTGGGATTAGCACTATTTAACAATGCTGACGTTAATCATACATATCATCTAAAACCAATAAAATTGGTTATAGAATAATATTATTAAGAATATATTTTAGTCAGCCACTTATGAATAGGCGACATTTCTTCCCATCGTTTAAAACAAAACTCTACAAGTTTTTTTGAATGAATAATCTTTGGGACAGCCATTTCCTCGTATGCATAAAAACCATTGTACAAAAGATATTCAACATTTTTATGTTCAGGATCAAATCCTCTTGGGACTCTGTTATAATGTTTCCCACCCAGAGAATATTTTTTTAGCTTTTTTACTTTGTTGACTGCCCTGTTAAATGCAGCTCCTTTTTTGTCATCTATTAGAGCTGCACGATAAATATTTAACATCATGGGATCAGGCTTATAAATGCCTGTCCCAATAAATATTTTTGTCGGTTCAAGATGGAAATAGTAACCGGAACCTGAGAACTTTTTGTTTTTGCCTTCCCAAAAATAAATCCCAAGATTGGTTTTGTAGGGGCTTTTATTTTTACTAAAACGGGTGTCACGATAAATCCTGAAAATTGATTTATCAATACGAGGATCAGCATTTATTTTTGGAGATAATTTCTTTAACCTATCACCCATCACCATCACAAATTGTCTGGCAGGGTTAAGAACATTTTCATCATAATCTTTCCGATGATTCTCAAACCAATGCCGGTCATTATTGATTTCTAATTCTGAAAAGAATGAGAGGCATCCTTTTGGGAAACCCTTGAAATTATTATCGTCAGGCATAATTGTCTTCCTAAATATATTTTCGCATTATCGGTCTTGTCTTTGAATACCGTGCCGCCTCTTTGAAGCCGGCCTTCGCATAAATCTGTATTAAACCTGTCCAGACAAATGGATCAGGTAATGGAGTATCTTTATCTGTTAAATCATACGGGTAAGCTTCTACAATGTTAGCTTTTTGAGTTTTTGCATATTTCACTGCTGCTTTAACAAGATTAACAGCAATATTTTGCTTACGGCAATCCTTGGCTATGAACAAACATGTAATAGACCAAACCGGCTGGTCATCAACTGGCCTCAGAGTTCTGGCTAAAGCTAAACGTGGAAAATATTCACGCGGTTCGATTGAACACCATCCCACCGGTTCAGAATTGTAATAGGCGATAATTCCGGGTATCTTTCCTTTTTTAATCAGGCTCTTCATCGCTTTTTTGTTTTTGTCACCTTTTTGAAAATCAAATTGTGATTTCATCAATCGCCAGTTCATACACCAGCAGCCGCCACAGGCTCCTCGCTGACCGAAAAGCTTTTCAAAATCTTTCCATCGTTCAAATGTAACCGGATGAAAACTTAGTTCACTTTTTTTAATCTTCATCTATGGCATACCCTTTGTTAATTTTACAGTAGAAATCATTCTCTAAAAAAAGAGATTGATCAAAGAGGCTATATGCTTCCTCTTTATTAGCTTTACTGATTTTATCCCAGATAGAAGATGCCACTATTTCACCAAAAATTACTAACCCACTTCCAATTTCTTTTGAATCAACGAATTTACATTCCAAATGTGCTTTGCAATTTTGCACCAGCGGAGCACGGATGATATCCGATTTAGAAAGTTCAAATTTTGATTTTTCTATTCGTTCAGTACCATGCCATTTGATACAATTATAGACTCTGTCAACTATTGAGCTATCCACAAAATTGACACCAAAACATTTAATCTGTTTAATATTTTCTTCGGTGGTGTTTCCCTTCGAACCTGAGAACATCATTATGGGTGGGTTAAATGATACCATTTGTAGCCAGCTTTTTGGCGCAATATTAGGCTCACCCTGTGAGTTACAAGTGGAGATTAGAACTATAGGCCCGGGGATAAGACTGGGAGACCATAATTTTTTATCAATGGGATAGGATATTTTTTTCATAAGAATCCGTTTTGTGTTAACGTAAATTATTTTAATAGATAATAAACTTGCGGCATAAGGGCAAGTCTCATGATTAAAATGTGATACATGAAACAAAACTTATATATTGCAATTTGGTTGATATTATCAGATCATCATGATGAAATAATTATTTTTTGTGGCAAGGATAAATGGTTAAAAATAAATTCATACTGGGAACACGCGGTTCTGATCTGGCATTGTTTCAATCCAATTTTATTAAAAAACATATTGAATCCAATTCGAATATTGAGATTGAATTGAGAATTATTAAAACAACCGGCGACATGATTCTTGATAGGCCGATTTCAAAAATAAACACACAAAGTGTGTTTACTAAGGAGATTGAGGAAGCTCTTCTCAACAATGAAATAGATCTGGCTGTTCATTCTTTAAAGGACCTTATGACTGTTTTCCCTGCAGGTTTAAAAATTGGTGCTGTAGGATTTCGGGAGGATTGTAGAGAATTATTAATTTATAATAAAAAAGCTGAACAGGGAGAGGGACTGATCCCAATTAAATCAAACTCTGTTATTGGTACCAGTTCTACCAGACGCCAATGCCAGCTATATAATTATAATTCAGCTTTCAATATTAAAGATCTTCGTGGAAATATCCCTACCAGAATTAATAAGCTCCGTGATGGATTATACGATGCAATCGTAATAGCTGCTGCGGGTGTTTACAGATTGAATCTTGATTTATCTGATTTGGAAGTTATACCTCTTGACCCTGAACAATTTCTTCCTGCTCCGGCGCAGGGGATACTTGCCATTCAAATTCGAGATAATGATAGTGAAGTAGAAAAATTAATTATTAAATTTGATTCTCCGGAAACAAGAGACTCGGTCTCACTCGAAAGAGGGTTGTTGGCAAAATTTCAAGCGGGATGTTCTTTACCACTTGGTGTATTCTCGGAGATTGATAATAACAATTACAGGCTCTTAGCAATTCTTGGAGAGAGTGAAAATATAGAACAGGGAAATATTAAAAGAGTTGATATGACAGGGGGAGATATCGAACAATTAGTAGATTCTGTATATAAACAATTAATTGTGAGATAGTAAAATATCTTCAATTTCTTAACAAAATAAAAGTTTATAGCTAAACTGAACCATTAATAAAACAGGCTACGCCTGTTAGATTTCTTCTGTTAGTTCAACAAACTTCTTGTATGGAATTGCTAAATGACTTTCAGCTTGAAAAGCTCCGTTAGCCATGCTGATCATTGATACTTTGGCTGCTGTCTCTTCATCGGGAGCTTCATAGATATCCACAAAATCATATTTTCCTAAAAAGGCATAATGACCGATGAATTTTACTTCCGGGCATTTTTCTTTAACCTGTTCCAGCCAACTACGCCCGAGTTTCGCTCTGTCTTTTACCTTAGAGCTTACTTCAGATCCTAATTTTGTAAATAAAAAAAATGTTTTCATGAGGATAACTCCTTGTTTATGATTCCCACCTGTTAACAGTAATATAAGTAATTACTGTCTATTTTAAAAGTCGATGAGCGATGTTTATTTAATAATTTGTAATGTCAGAATTAATTTATTAAGACAAATTAAGAAGGCAGAATCGCAAAAGAGTTCTGCCTTTGTATTATAATATATTTATTTTATGGGCATGCTGGAGGAGGGAAACCACCTTTAAAGACATAATTAACTAAATATACCAGATCAGCTATATTTACAATATCAAAACCATCTACGTTTGCTTCTTCTTCGCATTCATAATAATCTCCGCCTTTGAATACAAAGTTTACAAGAAAGGTCAGATCGGCAACATTAATTGCATCAAGGGGATCGTTATCCGCATTACCTCTGATTCCAGTACAGCAGGAGTTGTAACTTAAAACAGGAGAAGTAATATCAGGAGTATAAATAAGGAGACTGCCATTAAACGTTGGATTATAAGAACTGTATCCACTGATATCTACAATAACTGAATCCCCTGGTGTAATCGAGTTAGTTGTAAAATAAAATTTAATTATCGGACCATAACCTGCTTCGAGTTCAGGGGAAGTGCCGCTGTATGAGGCAGTCAATTCAAAAGTTATCTGTTTGACGTAAGTATCTGTATGAATTGATCCCTGTTCTTCAAAATAAGAGGTTCGGCATCCAGCAGTGGAGAAAGAATCAAAATCAAGATCAATGTCACCACTATATGAAATTGGAATTTTGAATTTATTTATTGGGACATTGTTTCTGGCATAAATAATTATTTCGTGAGTTTGATTTGGAGTTATATTTGCATCAATTCCTTTTAACGTATCAGCCAATGCAATAATGTAATTACTTTGAGTTCTTTCTCTGGTATCCTCAGCAGTTTCGGCAGAAAGAGTGACATCAAAAACACCTGGTGTTGTATAGGAATGAAAGGGATGTTGGATAAAAGAAGAATCCCCATCACCAAATTCCCAGGTCCAGTTCAGAACATCATATAGTGATGATCCTGTAAATTGGACATCAAGCGGGATATTGCCATGAGTTGTGTCAGCCGTAAATGAGACACCCAATGGATCAAGGCCATCCAATGTGGTTGCCCCGGTATTCTCAGGGTCAAGCCAATCACTTAAGCGGGTAAAGGAATTTGTCCCATAGCTCCAGGATTGTGAAAATTTCCCATAATAATCTGGGGCTGATGGTTGTGAACAGGAGGCTGTACCGCCATGAAGCTGACCAGTGATTCTATGATTCTGATCAAACAGAGGTGATCCTGAAGATCCGGGTTCGGTTGTGCCGTCATCCCAGGCATTAATTCTCCAATGACTGCCACCGGTTCCGCCGCCATAGTTTGCACTACTCGGGGGATTATTATCAAATGATATTTTCTTGATATCTCCATTGGGATGATGGATCCCAATCGATGAAGTTGAAGCTGAATTGATATTTGACCATCCCGCATAATAAACACTGTAGCTATCCGGAGGCATCTCCAGAAGTTCAAGAAGGGCAAAATCTGAATTAGCATTTGTCGCTCGTAATACTGATCCTGAAGTTGTCATCCAGGTAGGGCCATCGATATTATTGCAGTTTGGACTTTCATAATTAAACATAAACAACCAGGTCGCCTGACCGCCAAGGCAGTGATTGGCTGTTAGAAAATAGGGCGTGAAATCTTCCTGAACATTGTTAACCAGAGCACCGGTACACAGCCTAAATCCACCCGAAGTGAGAATCATAGCTACTGCTCGTTTGTCATCCTGCCAGTCATCCCCTACGGGACAATTTACATTATTGTTACATGATCCGGAGTTTCCAAAATCATCACCATCTTTCAGGAAATGACGATCAAACAAATTCCGGTAGGCATGAACTACTCTTTCAATTGAAATTACACCCTGAACCTCAGTTCCAACTGGCTCAACATACTCCAAAATCGTAACATCACCTTTAACTGGACCGGTTGCAAATTGCTCAAATTCTTTATTATTATCTTCAGTAAAAGCTCCGATGACCATACTCTGATTTTCGTTATAGATATAAAATCTTGCACCCGGAGGCATCCAGAAATTACGATAGACCAGGTTGATAGAATAGGCACCCTCAGATTCAATTCTCAATCTCCAGATACGGCTGCCATCCCCCAAAGTCTCCCATGTACCGGAATTATTCATATTATAATTGACTTCAAAAGGTGCTCCAAAACGCAAGGGGATTCCCTTTGAACTCTCAACTTCATCCTCGGCAATCATCGACGGAACATCGACTCTCCCCATAAAAACCGTATGAATACTGGTTTTTACAGTTCTCAGGAAACTTAGCGGACTTCCGCCTTTACTTACCTGAGCTGATGTATAATTTGCGGTAAGAAGAATAAATATACTTAATAGGACAAAATTGCGGAGTAATTTCATTGAATATTCCCATATATTATGAATCTCAAATAATATTTATCTATTTCTATAGATCGGCAGTAAATTCTTAACATCTACCGAACATTTGTCTTATAAATGACGGATAATAGTACCAAGCAAGATTATATAAGATTCTGTTTGAAATCTTAATTCTGTTATTAATAACTTAAACATTCAGAATAAGCAAACAGTTCCGATTTAAAATTATACGTATAAAGGAATAAATACTATAATTGCAATTATAATAAATATTTTGTATGCTTTTGGAAACAAAACTGAAAGAAGATATGAAAAACTTTATAACAAAATTATTCGGTTCCAAACACGAACGTGACGCCAAAAAAATGACACCGCTGGTGGAAGAGATAAATGACCATTTTGCAAAACTGGAAAATCTGTCCGAAGAGGAATTAATCGGGAAGACCGAGGAGTTCAGAAAACGGCTGGCTGATGGTGAGACGCTTGATGATATAATGCCTGAAGCTTTTGCAGTTGTTAAAGAAGCCTGCCGTCGTCATGTAGGTGAGAGCTGGGATGTTTGCGATCTTCCAATTACCTGGAACATGGTTCATTTCGATGTCCAGCTTATTGGCGGAATAGTTCTGCACCAGGGGAAAATTGCAGAGATGGGCACTGGCGAAGGAAAAACCCTTGTTGCCACGTTGCCTTGTTATCTCAATGCCCTGTCAGGCAAAGGTGTTCATATTGTTACGGTCAATGATTATCTGGCTCGTCGCGACAGCGAGTGGATGGGGAAGATTTATAAATATCTCGGTCTGACTGTAGGCGTTATCCAGAATGAAATGAGAAATACTGACCGTCGGGGCATGTATGAATGCGATGTTACTTTTGGTACTGCAAATGAATTTGGTTTTGATTACCTCCGCGATAATATGGCTCAGCACTCCGATGACCGCGTTCACCGAAATTACTTTTATGCTATCATTGATGAGGTCGATTCTATCCTGGTCGATGAAGCCCGTACGCCTTTGATTATTTCAGGCCAGGTCGAACAAAGCGTCCATAACCGCTATCTTGAAATGAAACCTACTATTCAGAAAATCGTCCGTAAACAGACCCAGCTTATTACTGATATGCTCTCCAAAGCCGAAAAGATGATCACCGACGGTCAGGAAGATGATGAATTTGAAGCTGGTATTCTTTTATTAGCTGCTCAACGAGGTGCTCCCAAGAATAAAAAGCTTTTGAAAATCCTCAAAGAACCGGGAATTAAGCGGCTGACAAGTGATGTGGAAGCATCATTTATGCGGGATAAAAAATTACATGAAATTGATGACCGCATGTATTATTTCATAGATGAAAGAGAACATAGTATTGCCCTGACGGATCTGGGGACTAAACAACTTGATCCCGCCGAACAGATACTTTATGAAATTCCTGATCTTTCGACTATGCTTTCAGAGATTGATGGAGACAAATCATTAAATCCTGAAGATAAAAAGAAAAAGAGTGACGAACAATACAAGCTACATGCTGAACGATCTGAAAAAGTTCACGCCATGAACCAGTTGCTCCGAGCATATTCTCTTTATGAAAAAGATGTCGAGTATGTTCTTCAGGATGGCAAGGTTATGATTGTCGATGAGTTTACTGGACGTGTTTTGCCGGGGCGTAGATATTCCGATGGTTTGCATCAATCAATTGAAGCCAAAGAGAATGTTAAAATCGAAGCCGAATCACAAACACTGGCGACAATTACCTTGCAGAACTATTTCCGCATGTATAAAAAACTTGCTGGAATGACAGGTACTGCTGAAACCGAAGCCCAGGAATTTTTTGATATCTACAAGCTTGATGTGATGGTTATTCCATCCAATAAGCCGATTGTTCGTGATGATTCCGAGGATAAAATTTACCGCACTCGACGGGAAAAATTTAATGCAATTATAGAAGAGATTGTCGAAAAATATAACGAAGGTCGACCGACTTTAGTCGGAACAACTTCGGTGGATGTCTCCGAAACTATTTCCAGGATGTTGAAGCGAACCAAATTAAAACATAATGTCCTCAATGCCAAACAGCATCAAAGTGAAGCAGAGATTGTTGCTAATGCCGGAGAAAAAAGCGCGGTGACAATTGCAACCAACATGGCCGGACGTGGCACAGATATTAAACTTGGTGAAGGGGTCGTAGAATTGGGCGGGTTGCATATTATTGGAACCGAGCGCCACGAAGCTCGCCGTATTGATCGCCAGTTGCGAGGTCGTGCCGGTCGTCAGGGTGATCCGGGTTCATCACTTTTCTTCATGTCTCTCGAAGATGATCTCATGCGCCTCTTTGGGGGTGATCGCCTCGGACTTATTATGGATAAGCTTGGGGTTGATGATGGTGAGGTAATTGAGCACAAGATGGTTACCAGCGCTATTGAACGGGCGCAGAAAAAAGTAGAAGCCCAAAACTACGCCATCCGTAAACATACTCTTGACTATGATGATGTCATGAATGTCCAGAGGTCCTGGATTTATGGCCGCCGTCTCTCTGCGTTGGAACGGGAATCTATCAAAGATGAAGTAGTTGAGTTAATCGGAGAAGTTTTGAAGGATATTGTTGCTCAGTATTGTCCTGAAAAAGATCATCCCGAAACATGGAACATGGCTGCTTTTACTGAGGAATTAAGAAAGATATTCCTTGTCGATTTCAAATTCAAAGATGAGGAGCTTCCTGGATTTACTCCTGAGGTTGTGCATGAAAAAGTATTGCACGCAACAAATGAAATTTACAAAATGAAAGAATCCATGTACGGCGAAGAGATGATGCGCCAACTGGAACGCTATGCCGTGCTTACTACCATCGACCGTCACTGGCGGGATCATTTGGCTGAAATGGATGAACTCCGTACAGGAATAGGACTGCGGGCATATCATGGCGGTATGGGTAAACCGATCGATATTTACAAACGGGAAGCCTTTAAAACTTTTGAGCAGATGGTTCTAACAATTGATCGTGAGATTGTCAATCTGGTTTATAAGATTCAATTGAAGATGCCGGAGAAATCGCGGCAGGAAAGTGGTCAGGGAGTGACTACTTCACATGCTGATGCCACCGGAATGGGAATCGCCTCCGGAGCACAGCAAAAAGCACAGGCACAGATGCAGAGTTCTGGTGGGAAAAGCCCAATGGCTGCAGCATCACAAGCGGGCAAGCAGGCTCAAACAATCAAACGCGCCCAACCCAAAGTTGGTCGCAATGATCCTTGTCCCTGCGGAAGCGGCAAAAAATACAAAAAATGCCACGGGAAAAATGCGTAGACTTTAAATTAAAAAGGCAGGATCGCTATGGGATCCTGCCCTACAACACACCTTGTGTGTAATTCTATATCATAGTAAATACAAATCCAATTGCCAGAGTCTCTTTCCAGCGGCCTTTAAGGCTGATCTCTTTATCATAAAGAAGCTGGGTATATAAATTCACTGTAATTATCTTGGTGATCGAAGCACTGATAATATTTTCCCAGTTGACATCGATCGCTTTCCAATAATCTTCAGCAGGATCTCCCTTAACAGCTTCCTCTTCAGAATAATAAAAATCCTTAAACAGGGTGAGCTTGCTGGTGTATTTTAAATTTTTATGGAATGACAACTCCGCATCAGTAACTGATTCAATACCTGCATCAGTTGATGAAGCCGTTTCGGTATTATACAGAGTGTCAATAAATTCTTTGACGTATAATTGGCGTATACCAAGACCAAGACGAGAGCTGATAAAATCTTTATCTTTTGAATATAGCTTTTTGGCCACACCGGCAGACTCAGTCAGTCTGAGAGGACTTAACCAGCGTTTGTGATCCGGGACAGAGCCATCATAAAATTGAGACTCTACTCTAATAGCAGCATAAGGATCAACGAACCATCCAAAAGTAAATTTGCCAACGTTTTCCCAATCAATCAGATCTGTAGATTTAACTGGTTTCTTCCAGGGTTTGTCAACATGATCGAGATTTTGAGTATGAGTCTGTCCAAATGAGAGCTTTAAGCTCGATCTGATATTAAATTTCGGGCTGAGTTGTTTTTCAGCAGAGCCATTTAAGTTTGATACCCAGTTAATCGAACCGGCTTCACCACCGGTCCATGAATCTGAATACGAAGTTTGTGTTACAGTGAAATCCACTACTAATGATTTGTTCCAACCGGTAAAAGTGCTGTCCTCGGCTGATACCATGGAACTCAATATTATAATCACAAATGTGAATACTAAATATTTTTTCATTTTTATATAATTCCTTTTATTAGCCTTCATTCACTTGATGCATGTGAACATCCTGTTGCGGGAACGGTATAGAAATACCTTTTTCATCAAAAGTAAGCTTAACCTTTTCAGTAATGTCAAAATATACCCCCCAGTAGTCGGCTGTTTTTACCCAGGGACGGCATACAAAATTAACAGAGCTGTCGGCTAATTCTGAAACAGCAATAGTCGGGGCTGGTTCTGCAAGTACTCGACTATCGGATTTTACGATTTCTTCCAGAGTCTCTTTGGCTAATTTGATATCATCATTATATCCTATTCCAAAAACCATATCAACTCTTCGATCTTCTTTGGCAGAGTAGTTGACAATGCTACCCCCGGTAACTTGACTGTTGGGGATTATCACTTTTTTATTGTCAGGGGTTTTCATAATTGTATTAAAGATGGAGATTTCTTCAATAACGCCTGAGTTACCTCCGGCTTCGACATAGTCGCCAACTTTGAAAGGGCGAAAAACAATAAGCATTACCCCTGAAGCAAAGTTTGATAATGATCCCTGCAAAGCAAAGCCAATAGCGAGACCGGCGGCACCGATTATGGCCACAAACGAAGCTGTCTGTACTCCGAGAGTACCCAAAGCGGCAATAAATACAAATGTTAAAAGTGAAATTTTGGTAAGTTTGAGAATAAACTTGGTCAAAGTTTCATCAGTGTCCGCTCGTTTCATCAGCCGTCCGATAATGCCGGTTAAGATACTGATAACAATACGCCCGATTACGATGATTGCTATGGCGCCAATAATTTTGATGCCATAGATTGTGCTCCAGTCAGCCAATTTTTCCCATAAATTTTCCATCATCATCTCCCATAATAAAAAAAAATATTAACTTTAATATTTTTTAGTATTTTTGATTATTATGTAACAGTAACAGTGTGATTATTTATATGTTCCATGATATTCAAAAATTCCATTTTTCGAATATTTAATAATGAGCTATCGATATTTATCAATTAATAAAAGTATCTAAACCACTACTTTTTATAGTAGGATTCATCTTCTCCAGGAAAGTTGACCTTGGTAACATCTGATATATATTTTTCAATAGCTTTGCTAATAACAGGTGTAAGATTGGCATATTCACGAAGGAATTTTGGTTTAAATCCCTCCTGTCGTAATCCTAACATGTCGTTAGTAACTAAAACCTGGCCATCGCAATGCGGTCCGGCACCGATCCCGATTGTTGCACAGGTAGTTAATGATTCCGTAATTTCCTGGGCAGTTTCAATCTCCAATAATTCCAAAACCATAGAAAAACATCCTGCTTCTTCCAGTGCCAGTGCAGACTCTTTGAGATATGTTTGAGAATCTTTCACTTTTCCCTGAATTCTGGGACCGCCAAAGCGATTGATTGATTGCGGTGTCAAGCCAATATGACCCATGACAGGTATTCCGCATTCTATCACGCGTCTAATTGTATCAACCATTTCAATCCCACCCTCAATTTTGACTGCTTCGGCGTTTCCTTCTTTGAGGAATCGTCCGGCGTTTAAAATTGCAGTTTCTTTTGATGGCTGAAATGACAAAAAAGGCATATCGGCAATTATCAATGCGTTGTTTGTCCCCCGTGAAACAGCAGCAGTGTGTGCAATCATAATATCCATAGTGATAGGAATGGTAGAATCAAAACCATGAATTACATTACTGGCGGAATCACCTACTAAAATTGCATCAATGCCTGCTTCATCCAAAAGCGATGCGATAAAAGCATCGTAAGCAGTAAGGACTGTAATTTTTTTATTCTTTGCTTTTTTATTAACAAAGGTTCTTACAGTGGTTTTCTTTTTGCTGTTAATACGTGACATAATTTTTATATGGCAGCCAGATCTCCGGCTGGTGAATAATATTTTTTTCCGCTTATCGGTTTGTGAATTTGATCAACCAGATCGTTAAAATGCTGAGGAGTGCTTTCAAAATCTATGTTATCTGTTTTTACAACCAGCAGGGGAGAGTCAGTGTAATTAAAAAAGAAATAATCATAGGCTTTGTTAAGAGCTTTGATATAGTCGGTATCAATTGATTTCTCGAAGGGGAAATTCCTTTTTTGAATACGCTGCATGATAACCGGCGTTGAGGCCTGCAAATAAATAACCAAATCAGGCTTCGGGACATCTTTGGTTAGGATAGGGGTGATTTTATTATATAAGGTCAACTCCCGATCAGGTAGATTTACCGATGCAAAAATAGAATCACGGGCAAACAAATAATCAGCAACAGTTCTTTTGGCAAACAGATCTCTTGTCTGAAGCTGCTGTTGTTGTTGAAAACGGGTTAGCAGAAAATATAACTGGCAGGAGAAACCATACCTCTTGCGATTTTTATAGAAATCAACCAGAAAGGGATTGTTGAAAATCTCATCCCGGATTTCTTCAGCATCAAGAGCGGCAGCCAGCATACCTGCAAATGTTGTTTTGCCTACTCCGATTACTCCTTCGACAGCGATATAATTTGGTTCAAATGTGTCTTGCAACATGATCCTTATACAAAATTATTTCTTTTGCGTCTTCTTCAATTAAAAATAGTGAGACCAGTTCTTTTGTGACCGGGTGAATTATGTCAGGGTCAATTTCCAGCAGGGGAACCATAGCAAATGGTCGATTCAAAAGTTCCCGATGGGGAATTGATAATTCATCGGTCTCTATAATTTCATCTGCAAATAATAAAATATCCAGGTCGAGTGTTCGCGGTTCTTTTTTGCCTTTACCTGTGCGGCCAAGATTTTTCTCAATAACCTCAAGAGCATTCAACAATTCATTAGGCAGGAATTGATATTCAATTTTAACAACCTGGTTCATAAATGGAGGATTTTCACCTTCCATTTCTTGTGGCTCGGTTATATAGATTCCGGAAGAGGCAATAATTTCCAATCCGGGAATTGTTTCCATTTTTGTCATTGCATTATTTAGATTCTGTTCACGGTCGCCCAGATTGGAACCTAATAAAATATATGCCGAGGAGTTCACTATGGCCTCATTTCTCTTTATCATTCTCATTCAATAGTTTTGACATATCCGCCTGATACCGGGTAATCTCAACTTCAATATACTTTATGTTTCCGGCAATCGGAGGAGTCATTTTTCTTACTTTTAAAGTAACACGATAAACAGGAAAACTGTCAAGTAATTTACCGGCTAAACTTGAAGCCAATCTCTCTAACAATGAATAAGCAGTATTTTCAACTTCCTTTTTAATAAGAACAAATACTTCTTCATAGTCGATAGTATCAGATAACTGATCTGTCTGTCCCGGTTCAGCTAAATCGACTTCCAGTTCACAGTCTACTTCATATTTGCGGCCGGTCTCTTTTTCAGCAGCCGTCACTCCATGGTAGCCATAGAATGACATCTCTTTTATTCTAATCAGATCCTTCATCTTTATCTACTTTTTTAAGAAGGCTGAGCCTTTTTTTTGAATACTCATGAGCTTGAGCATAAGTTTCTGCGGATGCTGTTGATGAGAAGCGGATGTATCCTTCACCACTATTGCCAAAAGCAACACCCGGTACTGTCTGGATACGAACCCTTCTATACAGCTGACGGGCAGTCGTTGTCGATTGTTTCCTGTTCTTGGTTTTTGCCCAAAGGAATGGAACTGAATCATATCCGGCAATTTCCAATCCAAGCGATGTTATCAATTTGTTAGCTTCGGATATATTGGTATTGAGTGTTTTGCGAATCTCTTTGAGAGGATTGGATGGGAATTGACGAATAGCAGTAGTTATAAATTCAATATAGTATTTCGGAATGTATATATTGAAAAATTTATTTGTTTGCCTGATACCGCTAATTATTTCACGATTTCCTACCGCAAATCCAAGAGGGAGAGATGGAAGTCCAAAAGTATATGAAAAAGAGCCAACTTCCAGCCCTACATTTTTACCACCTTTGACACTCAAAAATGAAACTGGTTTTCGACCGGATAGAGTTGCATAGGCAGCATCATTTATAATTGCGATATGTTCTTTTGAAGCAATCCAAATCAAATCAGTTATGGTCTTTTCATTTAATTCCGCACCAGTCGGGTTATGGGGAGAATTCAAAAACATCAAGCGAGCGATCCGTCCCAAAGGAGAAGTAATACGATCATAATCCGGCAGCCAGTGATTTTTGGCACTTATAATATAACTAATTGGTTGGCCACCGCAGGCAGTAACAAGACGATTATAAAGAGGAATCCCTAGTTCCGGCACAAAAGCAATATCGCTGTGATCGATAAACGAGAGAGCGATCTGCCACATAAGATTGGAAATACTTCCGCCGATATAGATTTCTTTTGATGGCTCCAGGTTGACACCATGATAACTCTGGTACCACTCCGCTAATTCTACTTTAAGCTGTTCGATTTCATTTTCAGAAGCTTGCTGGAGAGATTCTGATGTGATTTCTTTATCTTCCGGAAAAACTCCTCCCCAGTTAAATGTAGCCAGATCTAAAATTCTGACTTTTGGGGATTGAATTTTACGCCTCATACCAGGTATGAATGATGATATATCCGGGGGAAGTTGATAGAGGCGATCAGCCCGGTCAACTACCACTTTTTTAATCAACATTGTGGCTCTCTCCGTTTATTATTTTTGAGACCAGGTATCGTCAAGTTTCTGACGCATTTTTTCGAGTCTTTTAAAATCATCAGAAGGGATAGAGTCGATATTACCCAATTGACGGGCCAGATGTACTATTCGGGCATAATGCTCAACTGTTTCATGCCTGTAAAATGCTTCATTAAGTGAACGACCTATCGTAAGTAAACCGTGATTTCTCAATATAAAGGCATTATTGGCTTCAATAAAAGGCTCTAAACATTTTGGTACGGCATCGGTTCCGGGTGGGGCATAATCAGTTAAGGGAATTCCTCCTATGGAAACGACAACTTCAGGAAGAATATCATCAGCCAGGTGAATTCCTGCTACAGCAAAGGCTGTTACATAAGGGGGGTGAGAATGGACACAGGCCTTGATTTCCGGCCTGTTTTTGTAAACACAGAGGTGCATAAGACACTCACTTGAAGCCTTCTTAGTGCCCTGCAAGTGCTTGCCATTGATATCAACAATAACAAGATCTTCAGGTTTCAGGTTTCCTTTGGGCAAGCCAGATGGGGTAATCAGGATGCGATCATCATCCAATTTTACCGAAATATTGCCATCGGTTCCGGCAATCATTTTCTGCGTATGCAGTTGCCGCCCAATCTCAACCAACTCATTTTTCATCATAAATGGTGATGCCATAACTATATGGAAAGTAGCAACCATAATCAGAAAAGTCAATAACAATGAAATATGATCAAATAGGATAAATATTGAATAATTATCAAAAACTTGCGTAAAAAGTATAGTAGATATAAAAATTCAAAAGAATTGGAAACTATTTTAAAAAGTAGCAAGATTTTTTGAATCAACACTGCTCTTTTAAACGTTTAAAGAGTAGTTAGTAATTGAGCACCGATTAATATAGTGCTTGACATATAAATAGTTAATACCTATACTGATAGGCTAATGTCTGGAGGACCTTGATAATTGAATAGATCTGTTCATCCCTCATCTTCACCGGGCAAATGGGGGCGTACGATTTTAACAGCCGGATTTTTGCTATTTCTCGGAGTTATATTTGGAGTTATAGTTACGTCCGGGCTGGATCTGTCGCCAAATTCAAATGCACAGTCATATACAAATATTTCACAGACTGGCCAATATCCACTGGTAAATAATAATGGAGAGATGGAATCCCCATTTGTTTCGGTTGTGGAAAATGTCCAGTATGCGGTAGTTAATATTTCGGCTCGTACCCGTGAAGAGACAGTCCCCTGGTGGCATCGCCAGGCCGGTTATTCGACATCATCAGGATCCGGATTCTTTTTTCGTGAAGACGGTTATATCCTGACAAACAACCATGTAATTGAAAGCGCTGAAAAACTAACAGTACGTACTTCGACTGGTTTTGAATATGAAGCTCAATTGGTTGGAGCAGATCCTGAAACGGATTTAGCTGTATTAAAAGTCGATCCCGAAGAAGACATTACCGCCATTTCATTTGGTGATTCCGATAATCTGAAAGTTGGTGATTGGGCTATTGCTATCGGCAATCCTTTTCCTCAGCAGGGATTGGATAGGACTGTAACAGTTGGAGTGATTTCTGCCAAAGGAAGAAGCCGTCTTAATTTTGGAAACGATACCCCGGACTACCAATATTACATCCAAACCGATGCTTCAATTAATCCGGGTAATTCGGGTGGACCTTTACTGAATTTACGCGGTGAAGTAATTGGTGTAAATGCAGCCATATCATCTCCAACAGGTGGATCAGTTGGAATTGGCTTTGCCATTCCGATAAATTTGGCCAGAGCTATCGTCCCTGATCTGATCGCAACTGGAAAAGTACAAAGAGGCTGGCTGGGTGTATATTTAAATAATGTCACTGAGAATGAAGCCAAAAGACAGGGAATGGATGCTGTTAGAGGTGTCATGATTGATTCGGTTTTTGTTGGCTCTCCTGCGGAAAGTGCGGGTATCAAAAAAGGTGATATAGTAATTGGTTTTAACAATCAGGAAGTAGAAAATGCAAGTCAACTTTCGGTTTTGGTTTCAACGGTAAAAAATGGTCAAAATGTTCCGGTGGAACTTTATCGGAATGGAATTCGTCAGACAATTAATACGATGATTGGTGATCGAGATACCTTTTTAGCTAATGGTTCGGGACAGATACAGCCTGATGATTTTGATGTTTATGACTGGATGGGTTTGGAATTATTAACTTTTACACCGGACATTGCGGAACTTCTTTCATTTGAACATGTTCCAGGTGTATTCGTCAGGCGGGTTTATTCTGGTTCACCAGGTGACCGGGCATCAATTACACGAGGGACAATAATTCTTCAGATTGGTGATAAGACCGTTAAGACAATAAATGATGTGGAAACAATCGCAAAACAGGTAAACGGATCATCGAACCGTATTCCTCTTATAGTACAGGAGGCGGACGGAACGATAGCGCGAAGAGTTTTGCGACCTTAATAAAATACTGTCCTAAATTTAGGGCAGAGGATACCTGCAAATGCGGGTATATTATAACTAACTTCTTATAGGAAGGGAATAGTTGTAAGCTGTGGCTAAACAATCCCTAAAGTATCGCGACGAAGACAGGTCTTTGGATCTGTATCTCCGCGAAATCGGGGAAACCCCTTTGATCAACGCCGAGGAAGAAGTGCGATTGGCGCGAAAAATAAAGCAGGGCAGCAAAATAGCCCTGGAAAAATTAACAAAAGCCAATCTTCGCTTCGTGGTCTCGGTTGCTAAACAGTATCAGAATCAGGGTCTCTCTCTGGCGGATCTAATCAATGAAGGCAACATTGGCCTTATTAAAGCCGCTAAAAGATTTGATGAGACTCGTGGATTCAAGTTTATCTCTTATGCCGTGTGGTGGATTCGCCAGGCGATTTTACAGGCCTTAGCAGAGCAAAGTAGAATTGTTCGCTTGCCGTTAAATCGTGTGGGAACACTTCACAAAATTGGTAAAATCTCAAGCCGGTTGGAGCAGGGACTGGGGCGCAATCCTTCGCCGGAAGAGATAGCCAAAGAGCTGGAATTAACAGAAGGAGAAGTTGCTGACACACTAAAAATATCTAATTCGCATCTTTCACTTGATGCGCCTTTTTCGGTGTCGGAAGACAACTCTCTTATTGATGTCCTTGAGGATGAATTTCAGCCATCCCCGGATGAATCCCTATTAAGCGATTCTCTCCGTTTAGAGATAGACAAGGCTCTGGATTCATTGACCCCTCGCGAAGCTGAGGTGATCAATTTATATTTCGGGTTAAACCATGAAAAAGCGCTGACACTGGAAGAGATCGGTGCTCGTTTCTCACTGACCCGCGAACGTGTACGACAGATAAAAGAGAAAGCAATACGCCGTTTGCGTCATGCTTCCCGCAGTCGTTCACTCAGAGCTTATCTGAATTAGACCAAAAATATTAATAGTTGAAATTAAAAACCATCCCGCGCCCGGGATGGTTTTTTTATGAATATGTATACAGTTAAATTAATTACAAATTGGGGGAGGACCAGCCTTGAATATATAATTAACCATATAAGTTAAATCTGCTACATTAAGATTATTTCCATCCTCGCCGTTAGCATCACCAGCAGCCAATACTGCCGGGGCAGGACCTCCTTTGAAAATATAATTTACAAAATAAGTAAGATCGTTAACAAAGGGGCCTTCACTATCTCCATTAACATCACCACATATAAACTGAGGATAGACTGTTAAATTATAAGTTCTAATGTCAACTGCCCCAATCTCATCTTCTACCTCTGCAGTAAATTCAACAAAACCTGTGTCCAAAGGTATGCCAGATAGATATCCATCTGTTGAAAGTGAAAGTCCGGTTCCTGATAATTCTGAATACAGATCTACCCAGTTTAGATTTCCAGTTCCACCATTTACTACTAAAGGCACAGAATATTCTTTCCCGATTTGTGGATTCATTATATTTAAAGTATCGATCAAAAGTTCCGGATTCATATGAATTGAAAATAATTTATTATCAGTTCTACCTATTTCATCAGATGCAACGGCAGTGAAACTGAATTGACCATCAATTGGTGATATACCTGTGAGCATTCCAACAGGTGAAATTGATAAACCGGTACCATTAAGATCGTTATTCAAATCTGACCAGGTTATGTTTCCATAGCCGCCGCTATAAGCTAATTGTATATCCATCGCATATGAAGCTGTCCAATGGGAGATGCTATCCGTAGCAATACTTAAATCAGGACCGCTTGTATATCTGATTAACTTCACGGCATCAATTGCTGCTTCAACTTCGGAATCACCTCCGAGATCAGAAGCATCGAATTGAAGTCGTATTTGATCATTAGGGGAAACATGATTATTTATCCAGTACTTATGTTCACCCCATCCTCCCGAGGCATTTTCTACCGGCCCAAAGGTATTCACATTTGAGAAACTGTACCCATTGTCGTTTGAAATTTTCACTTCAAAGATATCAGTATAAGGGTAATTACCTGTGCTGTTGCAATACCAAAGAGCATACTCTACCAGAGTCATTCCTTCGGAAGCATCAAGCACAGGAGATCTTAATTGTGTTGTCCCTCCATCTACATCATCATGTTCCCAGGATACTTCTTCCGGTCCGGTAAAATAACAAAACCCTGAATTATCATAATCCTGTGGAGCCTGACCATAATATCCATACCCGCCGCCCTGCCTGCGAAGCCAGAATCCGCTGGGAGCGTCACCGAGTTTGTACCATCCTAGATGCGTTTCAAAATTATCATCAAATATTATTGTTTCTTCTAAAGCAACACCGGCATAAAAAGGATTTTCCTGATTACCAGCATAAATGAGTTCTCCACCAGATTCCTGAACTGTTAGATAGTATCGTATTTTGCTGTAATTTGAAAATGGTGGAAAAGATGCCTGATAAATATCTCCCGATACATTATCAATTGCCACTGAATTATAATCCCCATTATCAACTGCATAATGAAGTTGTCCTGTTCCCGTACTTATACTTCCATTTGCATATCCGGTAATGTTTAAATCAAATACATTGCTTGATTCGGGAAAAAGAAGAGATGGCACACTTTCCGGAAAATCGATAATGAGCATAGGGTCTGGAACATAAGTTTCGCTGGCAGTATAAACCATAGCTAAACTCGCTCTAGTTATTTTTGCCAAATAATTAAAATCACAATAAACAGTGCTGTCATGGGCTGAGTGAATTCCCCAGGTATAAATCTGTTCTCCCAAACTGATGGTATTGTAACCCAGTTGATCAAAAGCTACACCATCCCATTCCGCCCGACTGTTCACAGATTTCCCATGAATATTAATCGAGAATGAATCAGCAAGGTCTTTCCATAATTGTGAATAAGCATAAGCTTCATCTTCGCCATATAACATGCAAGTATCAACATTCTCTTCATAGGCGATACAATCAAGATTCAACATCAATGTAATACTGTCTTGATTTTTGAAAGCACGGTTGGCATAGTTCCAGGCTCCCCAAATTCCGGTCTCTTCAGCATCAAAAAGACAAAATACAAAAGTTTGTTTAGTATCAATATCTTTTAACACACGCGCAATCTCAAGAACTGCTGTTGTCCCGGAACCATCATCATCTGCACCGGGTGATGAGAGGGGATAAGAATCTCTGTGCCCACCGATTACAATTTGATGCATGGGAAACTCAGTACCAATTTTGTAAGCAATAACATTATGGCATAGTGCAGTCACATCAGGGTTCGCCCAAAAATTTGTTGCCCAAAAGGTATCGGTTACAACCGAGTCATATCCAAAATCATTAAGCTTGCTTATAATCCAATCACGTGAAGCATAATTTGAACTGGTTCCCATTAACCTGCCATCAAAAGCCTCAAGCTGCTCCATATAGGATTGACAGGAATCGGTTTCAATTTGAGAAATGAGCCAATTGAGATCTACAAGATTTTTTGCTGAGGATGCTTCAAGTACCGGAGGTTCTTTATAGATAAATTTAATATTTTGAGTTTGAAGCGGAGCAAGACCGGGCCATTTTTGTGTTTTATCCACCTCTGATAATTCAACATGAAACAACCTCTGGTGGCCTTGTTCAAAAATCAAAGGATATCGGCCAATATTAGAGGAATCAATTTTCATATCCAGCATAAGTTTGCTACGGTCAATATTTGCAGCAATTAGTTCATAGTTAAGTCCGGAGTTGGCTAAATCCTGAAATCGTTCATCTGCACATAAAACAAGGTATCCGCCAGTAATTCTTAATAATGGGCTGACACCTACTTTTGATAATGTTTGGGCGTCTTTATGGCTTTTGACTTCTACAAGGTAAGCATCATTTGCAATTACAGAAGTAAATAGGATAAACAACAAGAGTCCTATTAGTGACAAACATTTAACTAATTTCATAAATTTTCTCTCCATTTATTTAGCAACAATATTGCAGGAATGACTTTTTTGAAATGAAGTAATTAATAAATATTAAATTACATCGATAAAACTCTGATGTAATAATGAGTATTTAATTATAACAAAATAATTAATATTGGTCAAGGAAATTGACGCTAACATGGATCATGTGTTCTCATTAAAAAATACCGAATTATTAAAATTCGGTATTTTTAATATACTAGTAAGTAATTCTAATAAAATTCTAAACACTATATTATGGACAGGCTGCCGGTGGCGTGCCACCTTTAAAGACATAATTAACAAGGAAAACAAGATCATTTACAAGAATAAGTCCATTATCTGCTAATGCATCTCCTTCTTCAAGGCAGAATGGTGCTGGACCACCCTTAAACACATAATTAACAAGAAAAACAAGATCGTTTACAAGAATAAGTTGATTGTCGTGCAACGCATCACCACGGAGCAGACAGCAAGACTGATCACATGGATTGCGATCACATAGAACACCATCACCTTGATATTCTCCACCAAGTGCTTCTTCACAATTCGATTGGGTTGTATAAGAACAATTTTCCTCCTCATAACAACAGGCACCACTCTGAGATTGTGCCACTCCGCCGGTAACGACCAGAGAAAGATCCAATGGACCAACGCAGTCATGGATTATCGTGCCGTTTTCAATTACAAAGTTAGAACCTGCTACATCAATTGAAATCCATTCCGGATTGTAATCCATCATATCCCAATCGAAGATAAAATGTTCGTCGACTGAAACAGGTCCATCGTAAAGTGTGTCTCGGCCAATGTACAACAATTCATCTTCCATTGATAATGGTGGTAGTGGTGGGATACTATCACCCGGAGGTTGTTGTAATGTCCAAACGTCTGTTGCATAATTAACAACAAATGTTAACCAGCTTGTGGGAATATCCGGATCGAAAACTGATACATCAAATTCTATATGTACATTTTTAGCTCGGTTGTAATCTAAAGGATGATCATAAAACCAAATGTTATAGAAATCCCAAGTTTCCTGGTTGTAAGGAAACCATCCTGTTCCGGATATGCCATCCCCATAAAAGCCTACTCCTCCACTAAGTTCTGGTAGTAATGAAGATGTTTGATCAAGCCCTATCCAAAACATATTAGTTTGTGGATCCGCTGGTTCCCATGTATCGTTCCATGTCAATTCCTCCTGATCACCATAAGGAGCCCAAACAGCATTATCATTCCAATGATCCTGAGTTGATTTCCAACCCCATTGGGTAAACTCCGGATCAGATACATTTGCAGTCAACATCACCCAGTAAACAGATCCCGAATCCTGCATAAACCAACATGAATCCGGTAAACAAATATTGTATTGGAAATAGTAATAGTGATCATCAAATATAATTTCTCCAATTGAGGGATCATACCATCCTTCCATGGTAGGAGGGAAAAATTCTACAATATCAAAATCTGATATCTCACATTCACCAATTAGTGACCCCGGCTTACTGTAACCATCCGGATTTTGTGATGCAGGAATATTATCATAAAATCGGAGATTAAATGAAAGGATATCACCAACATCATCATTTCTCCAACCACCCCAGATATGATAATCCTTAATAGGTCCACTTTCCATACACATGAAATCTTCAGCGAGAACAACTGGGTTGGTCGCATTTACAGCCCACCCAGTTTCATCCGGTAATTGCGGAAAATGATGCTTATATGGATCGCCTTGTTGCCAGTCACAGATCTCCGGACAGTTTTGTGATGATGTTTCACCATTGACTAAAAAGATCGGGTAACCTGGCGCGGGCGGTGTCCAAATAATATGCCATTCATACCATGTTCCCGTCATACTTAAATGTACCCAATTCTCACAGCTATCTATGGGGTAACTATCGTCATAACAAATTGTAGGGATGCTTCCAGGTACACCGCCGGTGTGCTCTAAGCCAATGAAAAACGGGCCGGTTAAACAACATTCTCCAGGAGGAAATACAAACGTTCCAACAGAAGGGTACATGTAACTACCCTGGTCAGCAGTAACTGAAAAACGATATAGTTCAGTACCTGGTCCGAGACCCAACCAAGGGTATGTTGTCGTGTCGTAAATGACTATATCCACCTGAGCTGGCCAGATATCATTACCATCATCATGGAGAGTAAAACCAAAGTCTGTGATCTCAAAAGGATATGTTGGTTGCTGGGGACATGTCCCGGGATCAAAGTATGTACAGACTCTATCTCCTACAGATATGCCTTCATTGTAGCTTGCCAGTATACCTGAAGTTTTCGTCAGGCTACATGGACCTTTTGACACAAGTGGTGATTCTACTGCTCCACCCTTGACACGAGTAACCTCCAGCTTATCACTGGTTGAAGCCATTAACACTATTGCAAGTACCAGGATTACTCCAAGACTCACTAATATCATCTTTTTAACCATGTCCACTCCTTATAGGATTTTTATTTTATCTATACAGAGTTGTACAATTCAGAATAATCCATAGAGTTGTCCTTAGTATATCATTACCCTGTTATTAATAATATAGTAAATTATATCAAGGTTGTCAATTATGTCTACTTTCTGATGTTGGTTGGCAAAGTGGTTAATCAACTTAAAATGGATATTGTTGTATTATATGAAATATTAATGGGAATTAATATGGGGGATTACATTTATAAGAATGGAAAGCAACATACATATAAATACATATGCTGCTTCCCATTTTAAGATATAAAAATTTATGGACAGGCTACCGGAGGTGGACCTCCCTTGAAGATGTAATTAACCAATAGAGTAAGGTCATCGACAAGTATGATTCCACTACCATTGGCATCACCTTCAACATAACAATCAGGTTCCACTCCACCTTTGAAAATGTAATTAACTAACATAATTAAATCATCAACGAGGATCGCACCACTCATATTTGCATCACCTCGCAAACCGTCATGATTACAACATGTTGTTGGTGCACATGGAATGATATGATCCAACATCCATTTTTTGGCTTTGGTAACATTTGAAATTAAATCGACTGCAGATCCGTTTTCTACAGATGATAAAACAGTATAAATTTCAAGAGTGTCCTGGGCTCCAATAGTACCATCACCGTAATAAGTTATCATTGTACAGAAATCTGATTCATTTGGTCCATAAGAATGATTACCAGATTGGTTCATTATTTGATAGAGTTCTCCAGGTAAAAATCCATTATTTGGATAGACATAAGTATAATTGTCAGTATGGAATGCCCCGAAGAGATCTACGGAAGTATCTACACTACAAGAGTCGTTAATTGAAATTCCTAATAGGGCATGCCCACCATACCGATTACTATTTGGTTGACAGCCAGTGCCATTAAATTCCCATCCTTGCATATAAGCTAAATTTTCATCCGAGTTAAAGTAGCCAATATTATATGGATTATCATCAGAAGGAATATCCCAATCAATCAATTCACCAATCATCAAACCGAAATGATCCAGACCGTCATAGGAATAGACTTTCATCTTCTGAATAATAAAATTACAGCTATCAGTCTGTTTAGGAGCCCAGTATGTCATCGTAAAGGCTATTTTCTGATCACTGGTAGTTACCGGGATACTTTCAAAAATTTGATAATCACCCATATCAACAGTTTGTAATTGAGTCTGATCACCGGGAGCATATTGGAAAGTATTATTATTATACCAGGTTGAATATTCAAGCATGGTATCAATTCCATTTATATAACTGAATACAGGAGAACCATCGTAAAGATAAGTACCAGCTGTGGGGTCGCAATCGCCATAGTTTGTATAAGCAAGATCAGAGGCAATAGTTCCACTGTTGCCAACATTACCAAAAGAGCCTACTATTAAATCTGTACAACCAGTGAATAGCGTATCCCATACCTGATAATTTTCACAAACATCACCGATGCCATCACTATCGCCGTCTTCCTGACCTGGATTATACTCATTAGGGCAGTTATCATCGGGGCATGTATTGGCAATGTGACCTGGATTTCCGTAGCCATCGTTGTCGGTATCGGTACATTCATCACACAAATCACCAATTCCATCGTCATCTGCATCAAGTTGGCTGGGATTATAAACATCAATGCAATTATCAATTGAATCAGCTATACCATCATCATCCATATCCGGAACATAGGGTGTAGAAACATAAGCATACAGTTTATCGCCTACAATAGAATCAACCCTAATTGTAACATCAGTGGTGCCATAATAACCGTCACTCGAAGGATAGGTAGTTGGAGAAAATTCATTTTGATATTCTACTTCGTTTGTAAATGTAGCAGCTAATCTTGTTTCATAAGGGTACCACCACATAGCACTGTCCGACAAATCAAATTCGGGATTATAATACCGGTCTCTAACAGGGTGATAACCGGCGTCTTCGACAGCCACAGCATAATGAGGGGAATTTGGAATACCTTCATTTATGCGCCACCATGATGACCCAACCGAATCATGTACATGAGTTATTAATAATCCACTATTCATAGGTTCATGATCAAAAGATAAAAGCGGCCAGAAATAGCAACTGAAATCTGAACTCAGTTTATCAAACATGCTGGTGGATTGAGAATTACGAAATTCCAATAGAAAATATTCACCATCTAAGGGATTTATATTAATTTTGTATAGGGAACTGTCCTGATGCGTCTCTATATCATAAATTACCACATCTTCATTGGTCCCCTCAAGGATAACCGGATCAACCCATCCTATTTGCATCTTGCTCCATCCGCAAAGATGAGGTGTTTTGTCGGCAACCATGGAAAAGATTCCATAACCACCATAACCCATCAGACACCATTCATACACCGGGTGGTCATTGTTATCGTTGGGAGTGAAATATGTAGTAGTATCGAGTTTGTTATCATAATCGTATAAATCCGGAAGTCCCAGGTTATGGGTAAGTTCATGGCAAAATACTCTGATCCTGTTAAGGCTATCCAATCCTGAATATTGTTGAGGTAATTCTGGTATGCGAAGGGGGCGCAATTCCGGAGAGGTGTTCCAGGAAGAAACCAAAACACCATCAAACGGTCCGGCACCATAACCAGGGCTGTAATGTATAGCATGTGACCAAATGTCATTTGGATCATGAGAATCTTCTTCACCAGTCCCGGATCGAACAAAAACAACGGCATCAACGGCACCGTTATTATCTCCGTCAAATTGAGAATAATCAATTATAGGGTCAAGATCATACAAAACCGATTCAAAATCAAAACCTGTTGAATATGAACCAGCATCGTACCAATCGATAACCTGTCCATCAAACACAATTTGCCCATATGAGACATCTTCAAAGTAATCTGCTATTGAACCGCTTGGGAAATTATTTTTAGAAAAAAACATACTATCAAATGTTTCTTTTGGCCATGTGTTCTGGCGGTCTGACCAATCCACAAGAATGGCTAAAACTTTAACGGTATCTCCATCAAAACGATATGAAGTTATCGCGGCTGTATCTTCGCTTGTTAATTGGGATTCCTGCATCCGACCAAAATGTTTTTGCATTTTACTGTCAGGAATGTCGTAAATAACTGCATGATCCAAATCGACTGCATTTATCGATATAGTTGGGATTAAAATTAATGCTAAAAGAAATACACTAACAAAAGACCTCATATTTTTACCCCTTGTTCTAAAACATATTAATGAACTAAAATAATGAATACTCTGCATTTGTTTTATTTTGTTACCTAAATGGTTAGTATAACATGTCTAATATATCGTCATAAATATAATCTTATATGACGATTTTTACAAGATATTTATAATTTGATGTTTTTATCCATGAATAACTGAAATTCAATTTTACGATTTTCAGGGTCACGTGCAAAAAAATTGTAAATATTATATTTTAGGTTTACTTTAGGTTTGTCTGTTGCACATTCCTTTAGTAATTCATACATGCTGTCTACGTCCTCTTTGTTGTCATAAAAAAAGGTAATAATCCCATTTGTATCGACTTCACTTCGTTCACAAAATCCAAGTAGCATATTACCATGCTTCAGGATTTTGCAATCGCCCTGATCTAGCCACAATTCACAGCCAATTTTATTGATATAAAAATTAATAATATTCTCTAATTTGTTAGTCTGAAAAAATATTATACCATTCATAAATCAAATTCTCCAAGATTATTCACTTCTGGAGTATAGTAATAATTTTTGATTTAAATCAAGAACATTTACTAACGGAGTTTAATTATTTATCTTAGTAATCTATAAACAAAAGGATGAAGGATAATCCATGAGATTGAATCTTATCAAATCAATATTTATAATCATACTAACAGTTTTAATTATCGGGAGTTTATGGATGGCAGGATGTGATAGCAAACCAAGAGATTATTTGGCTCTACACAATAACTCACTGGTAGCAGATCTTCATAGTGATACACCCCTGCGAATGCAGGAAGGCTTTGATTTTTCAATAAGAGATACTAGCGGGCATATGGATATTCCTCGTCTAAAAGAAGGGGGAATAAATCTTCAAGTCTTTGCCTGTTTTATTTCAATTGATACACCTCCTGAAAAATGCTGTCCTATTGTTGATGAGCTTATTGATTCGTTGGTAGCCCAGGTCAACCGTAACCCAGATCATATTGCAATTTGTAAAACTGCATCTGAAGCAGAAACAATACTAAATGAAAACAAAATTGCTGCTTTTATTGGGGTCGAAAATGGTGTTGCTATAAACAATAGCCTGAATAATCTCCAGCATTTTTATGATCGTGGTGTACGATATTTAACTCTGATACATACTTCATCAAGCAATTGGTGCATATCATCCGGAGATACATTGCCAGCTTTTGACGGACTCACTGATTTTGGAAGAGAAGTTGTTAAGAAGATGAATGAACTAGGAATGATTATTGATATTTCGCATGCCTCGGTTTCAGCATTTGATGAAGTTATGAAAATCACCACTGATCCTGTTATTGCGTCTCATTCGTGTGTACATAGCATTTGTCCCCATAACAGAAATCTGACCGATGATCAGATAAAAGCGATAGCTGCCAATGGTGGAATGATCGGGATAAACTTTTTTGATGGATATTTGGCTCCGGGGAATGAATGGTTTAAAATTGGCGATTCTCTTAGCGATGAATACCATCAACTAATTGATTCAGCTCTAGCGCTGTATCCCAATGACAATAAAAAAAGAAAAAAGATGCTCAAACCTGTTTGGGATATTATGAAAGTTGAAACCGAAAAGCTAATGATCGATGTAAATACTGTCGTTGATCATATTGATTACATTGTGAAATTAGTTGGCCCTGAATATGTTGGCTTTGGTTCTGATTTTGATGGTGTGGGGAGTCTGCCTAATGGACTTGATGATTGTTCAATGATGCCTAATATTACAAAAGAACTGGTTGCTCGAAATTATTCGGATGATGACATCAAGAAAATTCTGGGCGGCAACTTTATGAGAGTATTTCAAAAGGTTTGTAATTAGATTATTTTAGATAATATTATTCTAACAATAATCTCTTATTTTGATCCATATTTTATCTTGATCTATTTAACCCATTATTGCATAATCATACCAAATTAACCCATTTACAGGAGGTTCGTATTATGACTTCCAGTGTTGTTGTGTCAATACTTGTTAGTGGTGCCGCTTATATGATTTTAGGTGCTCTTTGGTATTCGCCTGTTTTATTTGGCAAATCATGGATGAATATGGTGGGCAAAACAGAAGAGCAGCTAAGAAAAGATTTCAAACCGATCAATTATCTCTGGGCATTTATCGGTTCACTCATAGCTGCATATGGAATTGCCCGTATCATGATCTCATTTGGCGGAGAGACAATGCGCGATGGCATGATTATCGGATTGGTTGCCGGTATTTGTTTTGTAGGGGCTGCCTTTTTTATAAATGGACTTTTTGAGGTTCGTCCCAGAGGGCTGACGTTTATTAATGTATTATATCATCTTGTCAGTTTTATTGTAATGGGGATGATTATAGGAGCCTGGAATTAAAGTCTTTTTGTTATTTTTTAATATGAGGGAAGGGGATCTCATACTTAGATAATTCCTCTTGTAAAAGTTTTTCAAGCGATCCCTTTCCGTTATAAAAAATAAAAACCGCTTTCATGTTGTGTTCTTCGTAAGCTTTCTTTTTAAAAGATACCCTGTCAGTATAATATGGCATATGCCCATAACCGCAAATTTCAATAAACAGATTAAATTTTGGCAGAAAAAATCAGGGCGATACTTTTTCCCAGCCAGGAGTATCAATGGCTCATAATTAAATGAAATATTCTGAGTAAATAGAAAATCAGCACATCGCTTTTCATATTTGGATCTTACTTTAACTCCGGATTCAGTATCAAGAACCGGTTCAAATTTTCTCTTTCGAACAAGCCTGACTCCCGGACGAGGCGAGGGCTTGCCGGTTTTCATTATTCTTTTGCGTTTATACATTAACAGAAGAAAATATATTTATGATAAAGATGCAATAGTCGGGATTGAAAAATAAGATATTATTGTTAACATGGTGGTGGATCGGGACCACCTTTAAAGACAGAATTTACTAAAAACACAAGATCATTTATGAGAATTAGGCCATCAAGAGGCGGTTTGGCATCCCCCTCCTCAAAGCATTCAGGCGGTGGACCACCTTTAAATACATGATTTACGAGATAAACTAAATCATTTATCAATACTTTACCATCAGTCGGAGGAGAGACATCACCTCTTTGGTCGCAGCATGTTTCACAAGTATCGCCAACTCCATCGTAGTTATAATCTTCCTGATCCGGGTTGTATGTATCAGGACAATTATCACAAAGATCGGCAACGCCATCGATGTCAGTATCATCAAGACCTGCTTCAACACAAGCCCCGTTTGCTGTCACTATTTCAGATGGAGGAGAATAATGCCCGAGATTATCATCGGCGATAACCATGTAATCATAAGCATGATCGAGTTCTGTGTTAGTATCAATATAAAAAGTATCAGTCACACCAAAATCAGCAAGGTCTCCTGATGGGTTATCAATACGGAACATTGATCCGTTTGAAATAGAGTCACGGCGATAAATATGATAAGAACTTGATCCAGAATCTGACCAATAAATATTAACTCCAATTCCCATATATGGAACTGCCTGGATATTATAAACCGGCGAGGGCCACGAAGCAGCTTCCAGATCTATATCTTCTTGCTGATATGAATTTGTCGGAATTGTCTTGGAAAGATTATAAGACTCAAGATTAATTATATTGAAGAAGTAATAATCATACGGTTGGCCTGAAGAGGCACTTACATAGTTTTGAAAGTCGTCATACCAATTACCTGATCCATAAGCGGCACCAACAGAATTATATAGTCTGATTTCATTATCCGTATTGTTCACAAATCCAAAAAAATGTATATCCTGATCCGCAGGAACCGTCATATCAACATTATGAATATTACCAAAAATAGTACCTAAAGCAAAAATATCAGACGTAATTATTAATATAATAATACAACAGATTAATAAATTCTTAAATATTATAAAAAACTTATCCATATTCATTGATGCCTTTAACAGTAAGTAATCCGTATGACACCTCCAATATACTAAATATCGGTACTTTGAAAAGGAATATTAATGTAATTGAATACTCTATTTGATAGGTCTTGTTGGGTAGTTTCAAGTATAAAAATTGAAGGGAAATCTATTTTTGTTAAATATTGATGGCAATCATCGTAACATCATCATTTTGCTCTGTTTTTCCCCTGAATTTTTCCAAACCCTGTAAAACAGATGTACAAATTTTCTGAGCATTATCCTGGTGATTTACTTTTAGAACATCAATTAATCTGTCAATTCCAAATTCTTCCACAGACTCATTGATTGCTTCAGTAATACCATCGGTATATAAAAAGAGAGCAGAGTCATTGCTGATATTGATTTTTTGGGATTTGTAACTATTATTTTCCAATATTCCCAGAACAATATCGGCTTCTTTCATAAACGTTATCTTACCATTGTTCTCTATAACAATTGGGGGGAGATGACCGGCATTAATAAACTCAAAAAGACCTGAGGAAATATCTACTATCCCAAATAAAGCTGAAATAAACTGATTGGGTTTATTTAGATCACAAAGTACCTGATTAAGGCTAATTGCAAGTCTATCTAATGAAAATGAATCTATGTTTTTTAACTGAGCTCTTTCAATAGCCATAACATTGGCCATAAGCAGTGCTGCCGGAACCCCTTTACCAACAACATCGCCGATTGATACAAAAATTCTGTTCTCATCCAGTTTTAAAATATCAAAAAAATCACCGCCTACTTCACGAGCAGGATTGTTTTGTCCCCAAATAAATTCGAGATTTTCAAAGCTATCATTGGCAGGTAAAAAACTCTGCTGAATTGATTTGGCAATCTGAAGTTCTTCTTTCAGGGCAATTAGTTTCACTTCTTCATCCCGTAGTCGTGCTCCTTCAATAACTTGGGAACATTGAGTCCCTAAAATCCCCAAAAATCTTCTGTCTTTTTCAGAAAAAGAGGAATCACCACTTTTGTTAAAAATTGCAAGTACACCTATCAAACCATTGTTAGTAAGCAAGGGTGATGCTAATATTGATTTTATTCCTAATGAATTCAGATCAATATTGGAGAGTGGATTTTCTTCATCAGGCGAATTGATCATCAGGATTTTCTTATGCTTGATCATCCATCCTGTCAGGTTCATGTTGAAATGGATGGGCATTTCCTGTTGTGAATCATTTGTTTTCCGAATAAAGGTTTGTAGATTCTGATTTAAATCCTGTTTTGCATCTAATAAAAAAACTGCTCCCTGGCTGGCATCAATATGCCTGAGGCTTTTATCAATTATTATTTCAGTAATATCTTCTACAGCCATAGAAGCTCCAATAGCACTGGCAATATCATTCAAACTTGACAGCTCTGTGACAGCAGTTTGTAATTTTTTTATCTCAGCTTTTGGGTCCTGTGACATAGCGAATCCTTTTTGTATTCTCTAAAATAGAATATAAGTAAAAATATTACCAATAAAATATAAATTTACTTGGCATGAGGTTAAGTTTTTAAATAGATTGTTAAATATCAGGAAGGAGTTTTCAGTGAGAGTTATTGTATTACTTTTTTGTTTATTGTTATCATTATCAGCCTATACAAGAAACATAACTTTTGACGACTTGTATGGAATACCCCGATGTATTGATCCCCAAATTTCACCAGACAGCAGGCAGATTGCTTTTGTACTAAAGACCACCGATGTTAAAAGTAGTTCGAGCCAATATCATCTATGGGTTATGAATTCTGATGGGACTAATATCAAACAATTTACAACCGGTGACAGCAGGGATAGTCAACCAAGATGGACTTTGGATGGGAAGTATATCCTTTTTAATTCCAATCGTTCCGGTAGTTATCAGGTTTGGAAAATACCGGCAAATGGTGGTGAAGCAGTTCAGGTAACTGATATTGCAAGTGGTGTCTCGGAATATGAGGTAACTCCGAAAGGTATGGAATTACTAATTGTTTCAGAAACTTTTCCTGACTGCACTGATGACGATTGTTATAAAACGAAAATGGAGGAAATAAAAAATTCTCCAACTAAAGCCCGATTATATGATAAGCTTCTCTACCGTCACTATAGCAGTTGGGATAATGGAAAGGTATGTCGTTTGTTTTTAGCTGATCTTGCCACCGGGAAGCATCATCCTCTTTTCATCAATGACCATTCTGTTCCGACTGATGTGCTTGGCGGGTATCGCGATTATGATATTTCTCCCGATGGATCTGAAATTTGTTTTGCCATGTCGGTTGATTCGGTACCTGCTATTGGTGTAAATAATGATTTGTATCTGATCTCATCCAGCGGTGGACAGCCATATAAATTGACCGATAATCCCGGGTTGGATACATCCCCAAGGTATTCACCTGATGGACGATATTTACTCTATCATTCCATGGCCAGATTTGGATATGAATCGGATCAGCGAGATTTAATTTTGTTAAATAATGAGAAGGATAAATCTACCAATCTTACTTCGAATTTTGATTTATCCATCGGATCTTTTGTCTGGGATCCCAACTCCAAATTTGTTTATTTTACCGCAATAGAACATGGGCTAAATAATGTCTGGCAATTGGATATTTCATCAGGGAAAATAGAATTAGTTTTAGGTAATGCTGTTTATTCTGATTTAAGAATCTCTCCAGATGGAAAATATCTGATACTCAATGTCTCTTCTTCAGATAAGCCTTATGAATTATACAATTACGATTTGAGAAAAAATAAATTTAGTCGGTTAACATATTTTACGGATGATATTGTTGATAATCTTAATATGACCAAAGGGAAAGACTTTTGGTTTGAAGGTTCTATGGGTGATTCGGTTCACGGATTTGTTACCTTGCCTTCTGACTTTGATTCAACCAAAGCTTATCCAATGGTTCTCTTAATTCATGGCGGTCCACAGTGGTGCTGGTTAGGAGATTTCAATTATTACGGTTGGAATACACAATTGGTAGCAGCCCAGAATTATGTAGTAGTACAAATTGATCCTCATGGAAGCGTTGGCTATGGTTTGAAATTTAAGGAATATGTTTCAGGAAATTGGGGAAGAGGTGACTACGATGATCTGATGATGGGAGTTGATTTCATAATTCAAAACTATCCTTATGTTGACTCTTCCCGGATTGCTGCTCTTGGTCGTTCTTATGGTGGCTTTATGGCCAACTGGATCTGTGGTCATACCGATCGATTCAAATGTCTGGTTTCGGTTGATGGCACTGCCAATCAGATAAGTGAATATGGTTCTACCGAAGAACTCTGGTTTCCGGAATGGGAAAACAAGGGCACTCCCTGGGATAATTACGAAGAATATTACCGTAGCTCTCCTGTTATGTATGCAAAGAATTTTAAAACTCCTACTATGGTGATTCATGGCCAGTATGATTATCGGGTCGATTTAAGTGAGGGACTTCAAATGTTTACGGCGTTGCAGAGAATGGGAGTTCCATCACAACTTTTGTATTATCCTGATGATGGCCACAACGCCCGTAAAATTGGGAATTTGCGATTCACTTATGATGAGATTTTCAAATGGCTGGACAAATGGTTGAAGTAAAATTTTAAACTTATTATTTGTAACACTTACCTGATTAAATATTGATTAATTATAATTATTCTATTATTTATTAATTAAGCAAGGATATCTATAATCAATAATTCAATCGGGAGGTAATTATGTTTTATTCAAATGAATCTGAAACATCTGTGGCCTTAGAATTTCTTAATGATGAACAACGAGAAAAATTTGATGAACAGATCAAGACATTTGATATGGAAAAAATTGATCAGTTTCAGGGGATTGTTGATAAACTAACCGAAAACGCTGAGGCATTTGAAAATTACAAATCCGATCCAAAAGCATTCTTTAGAAAACAGGGAATAGAATCAAATGGAATTTTTAGACCTTATCCTCCTCCGGATGTTCAGGAAGAAACAAAGAAAAAATTCAGATGTCCAAAAGGAACTCATCAAACCGTAATAACCATGGTCAAACTTAAGGTTGCTGGATGGCATTGTGAATTAATTGACACTTTTGGCAAAGGGCGAGATGCTGATTTAGGTTTGAAATATTTTTGTTTTCCAATATTAGAAGAAGTCAATAGATACTGGGTTATTAAATGTGTTAAAGATGTATATTTGTAATGAATTAATATGTCGTATGTTGCTTATGTTATCTGCAATATACTAATAGCTATAACATATAATATGGAACAATAATTTATCTTTATATTGTATGAATTGCATGAAAGTTGATCATCGTATAACAATTTATTTAGTGAACCATAAAAAACAATTCGCTTTTTCCTTCTGAATTCTTATTATTGGTATTGGAATTAATTTTCAACAGAGGGAGTTGCTTTGGACCTGATTAAACAACTTGGTCCCCTTGCTTTTGCCAGCCGTCTTAAAAGGCTAAGCGAAAGACTGCAAAAGGATGTCTCAAAAGTTTATAACAACCAGTCTATAGAATTTGAGGCTCGCTGGTTTCCGGTTTTGTATGCCTTAAGAGGTCAAAAATGTATGTCGGTTACTGATATGGCTAAAACCCTGGGCCTTACCCACCCAGCTATAAATCAGGTGGCTGGAGTTATGACTCGACGGGGTTTGCTTTCCTCATCCAGGGATAAGAATGATGAAAGACGCCGATTATTATGCCTGACCAAAAAAGGAAAAGAGACTATCAAAACCCTTGAGCCAATCTGGGAAGAGATAGCAGCAGCAACAAGGGAAGTAATAGAATCGACTGGTAGCGATTTTCTGGAAAACATTGAGCTGATTGAAAAACAGTTAGAGTACGAAAGTATCTACGAAAGAATAACTCGCAGTTTAAAAAGAAGACAATTTGAAAATGTTGAAATTGTTGATTACAAAGCTCAATATAAAAAATATTTCAAATCGCTTAACTTACAATGGATAGATGAATATTTTTCGATTACTAAAAATGATGAAGAGATTTTATCAAATCCCGGCAGAATAATAAAAAATGGCGGTGTTATTATCTTTGCCAAAATTGATGGTACTGTAGTTGGAACCGGTACTCTTCTAAAACATGATAACAGCACTTATGAGTTAGCGAAAATGGCTGTTGATCCCAAAGTTAGAGGAATGCAGGCTGGTAAAAGATTGGCTTTGGCGCTAATTGAAAAAAGTAAAAAACTAAATGCAAATAAATTGTATTTATTAACCAGTCTAAAATTGGAAACAGCAGTAAAACTCTATCATAAAATTGGTTTTAATGAAAAGATAAAACCGGCCAATTTGGAATGCGATTGTAACTGTAACTGCTCTATATATATGGAATACAATTTTAATAAATGATTTTGATATGAACCATAAGAAACTCCATACCCATCCCATTCTTCTGATAATATTAATTCTCGTATTGATAAACATCTCTATTTCTGCCCGGATGAAAGCAGACTTTGAAAATAATAAACCATTGTTGCCAAATCTTAGAACAGGTGCTCCTATTCATTGTCTGGTAGCTCATAGAGTAGGGAGGATAGAGCTTGCCGTAGCTAACAATGGAACTTTCGGAATTTACTATCATCCCGGAGAATCAAGAGACTATTTTACTGGTGATCCAATTAATCATTCCTGTCAATATCCCAAGGGATCGGAGGTTTCCTATTTATATGGTGGAGCTTTTTGGATTGGTGCTATAGTTGGTCGCGATACACTTGTCTCTGTTGGAGCCGATGGCTGGCAGCAAGCCTATGAAATGTTTCCGGATGAAGCTGGATTCGGAGAAATAGAATACAGATCTATAAAAGATCCTGATGCTCCTGTATATAAGGATGCAATTTCTGAAGAGGATTATATCGCTGTCTATACCGACACTTTTACACAGGGAGTTGAACCGGACTTTTTTGCAAGACAACATATCCCATTGAATATTGAAATTGTGCAATCCTCTTATGCCTGGTCATATTCCTATGCCGAGGATTTTGTTTTGTTCGATTATAAAATAAAAAATATCGGATATACTTCCTTAGAAAAAGTTTATATGGGCATATATGTCGACTGCATGATTTGCTTCAATTGCCTAAGTGATGTTACTGGGTATATAGATGATCATACCGGTTTTCTTCACACCTACCCGGGGGAATATGGTGATTGCGAATTTATTGATACAACTTTTTTGGCCTGGATTGCTGATGATGATGGTGATTATGAAAGAATACATACTGATGGCCAGAAGCATCCCTGCCCCCATGTATCCGCCGCTCGTGTTATTAGAACCCCATCTACATCATTGGATGTCAGTTATAACTGGTGGATTGGTAACGGAAATCCGAACCTTGATTTTGGTCCCCGTGAGAGATCCGGTGTGGGTAGAAAAAAAGAGAATTTCAGGGATTTTGGAACAGGTGGATTTGGCACTCCTGAAGGTGATGTGAATAAATATTATGTCCTGAGTAATCAGGAGTTTGATTATAATCAGATTTATTCTAATACGATCCAACCCAATGATACTCTATGGACATACCCAAATCAGGAATTAGCTGCTGAATTTGCAGATGGTTACGATACTCGTTTTCTGCTATCATTTGGTCCTTTTGACATTGAGCCGGGACAAACCCTGCCAGTCTCATTTTCCTATATGATAGGCGAGTATCTTCATAAAAATAACAACAATGTAGAGAACCTATTAGTTAATCCCGGATTATATTACCAAAATCTTGATTTTTCAGATCTGGCAGAAAATGCAAGGTGGGCATCCTGGATCTATGACAATCCCGGAGTGGATACCGATGGTGACGGATATTTTGGTGAAGCCCATATATGCTGTACAGAGACAACAATTGTGAGTATTGATACGATTAGTACTGATCCCGATATCATTGATACTTTATGGGAAATTGGGAAATGTGATTCATTTTTCTATATTGGTGATGGCTCGCCTGATTTCAGAGGAGCATCACCGCCTCCTCCTCCTAAATTCTGGCTTACACCTGGTGAAAATTCAATTCATATTAGATTTAATGGGAACAGATCGGAAACCACAAAAGACGTTTTTCTAAAAGTATATGATTTTGAAGGGTATAGAATTTATATCTCCCGTGATGAAAGAGAGGAAAGCTACAGCGTGGTTGCTTCCTATGACAGGGAAGACTATAACAGGTATTTATACAATAATGGATTGAGGCAGTGGATACTTGAAGGAATCCCAATGACGCTTGAAGAACTTAGAGCATATTTAAATGATCCTGATTTGGAACCGCTCAATTATACACGTACCAATACCTATACAAATCCTTCTCTGCATGGTAGAATGTACTATTTTGAAAAACAGGATTACAATGTCTCAGATTTTGGCAAAGTAGGTTATATATCAAAAATATATCCTGAACAGGAATTCCCCTCAAGCACTAATCCTGATTCTGCCGGATTAGATGAACTTACAGATGATGGTTATCTCAAATATTTTGAGTATGATTTTATTATTTCAGATTTATTACCCACAGTTCCATATTATGTAAATGTAACAGCCTTTGATTTTGGCTCGCCTGAGTCTGAACTTGAATCTTTGGAATCTTCCAAAACGGGCGGTGCTCAATTTGTTTTTCCTGCAATTGAAAGTAATAGTAAATTTAATAATAAAAATGTTATTGTCTATCCCAATCCCTACCGGTTGGATGCCTTATATAAAGATAAGGGTTTCGAGGGTAGATTTAACCCCGGTAAGTCAGAAAATTATGTCAGATCTATTAATTTTGCAAATCTTCCCCATAAATGTACAATAAGAATTTATACTCTCGATGGCGATCTGGTTAGGGAGATATTCCATGACATGGATCCTTCCGATCCAAATTCAACCCATGATTCCTGGGATCTGATTACCAGAAATATTCAACTGGTTGTTTCCGGGTTATATTACTGGACAGTAGAAGAACCCAACGGCAAGACTCAAATTGGCAAATTAGCCATCATCATGTAGCCCGCCTTGCGGCCATCTTATGGCTGTTATTTATTTTATATTCTATTCATGAAAAGATCAAATATTGCTCAATTAAAGGGCAATAAACAAGTATCTCCATAGCCAACAGAAATAAGAGTAATGTTCACCTGAATCAGTGTCGAAACTGATGTTATTAAGTTATGTCTGATATTTTTGACAAATTAAATTGAGGTGAATATGCTACTTTCAAATTTTAGTAAAACAATTTCAGGATTAATACTGGTTCTATCATTAATAATTTGTGCCTCGGGCACTATTGCCCAACCGGTTTTGTCACCGTTAAATCCTGTTGATACAAATGATATTCCTTCAGGTATGGGATTTATTCCACCAAGAGTTGATCTTTCTCATTTGGGTCACGGAAAATCATTGCCCGGTCTTGCTGCAATTCAGTTGCCTGATCGATGGGATTGGAGAACTCAGGGTGTTGTAACTTCAGTAAAGAACCAGGGTAGCTGTGGTTCATGTTATGCCTTTATGTCAACGGCTGCAATGGAATCCCGAGTTGCGTTTGATGGCGGTGGGACTTTTGATTTTTCAGAAAATAATGCCAAAGAGTGTAATTTTCAAGACCCCAGTTGTAATGGTGGAAATTTTGAAATGGTAGCCAATGTCTTCTCACAGACAGGAACAGTTTTAGAAACATGCGACCCCTATTTTGACTCTGATGTCTCCTGTCAGACAGGTTGCAGTTATGTTAAAACTCTGTTAGGATGGAATATAATTTCTGCTAACTCAATTCCTGATCCTTCAGTACTTAAGAATTATATCTATACAGAAGGTCCCGCGTATACTTCCATATTCGCTGGCAGCGGCAGTGCTCCGGCATGGCAATCTGAATTTGGAAACTATGATGGATCTTATGTTCTTCGCTATACCGGAACATTAACTCCTAATCATGCCGCTTTAATAATAGGCTGGGATGATACAATCCCTCATGCCGGCGGTACAGGAGCCTGGATCGCCAAAAATAGTTGGGGAACCGGCTGGGGTGGAACCTGTGATTATGGTGCTGAAGGCGGATTTTATTATATTGCGTACGGCTCTGCAAGTTTTGGTAAATACACTTCCTATGTAAATGACTGGCAGGATGTTTCTGTCAATGACAATATGCTTTTCTATGACGAAGCTGGCTGGACATCACAATTGGGATATACTGATATTACTTTCATATGGGGAATGGCAAAATATACCCTCGCTGAAGATGCCTACATCAACCGGATTGAATTCTGGACCAACGATTCACCTACTGATGTTGATGTGTATGTTTATGATGATTTCTCCGGTGGAACGTTGAGTAATCTTCTGGCAAGTGAACTAGGTACAACTTTTGATTTAGCTGGTTATCATTCGGTACAACTAAGTTCTCCTCCGGAAGTATTGACAGGAAATGATATTTATGTTGCGGTTAAGTTTTCCAATGATACTTATGACAGGCCTCTTGTTGTTGATGGTCTGGGACCATCTGAAACCGGAAAAACATACTATAGTGCCGATGGAAACAGTTGGTCCGATTTAGCATCAGGTTCCTTTGGTGATGTCGGCATACGAGTAAGAACCAGTCCAACCCTGTCAGTATCTGTAGATGAAGATGGTGAGTTATTACCATATAGCTTTAACTTGAAAGACAATTACCCGAATCCATTTAACCCTACTACAACAATTGAATACACTATTCCGGTTAAATCCAAAGTTGAAATTTCAATATTCAACTTACTTGGCCAGAAAGTTAAAACTATCGTGAATGGTGAAAAATCATCTGGTGATCATAATGTCGATTGGGATGGCACTGATGCTACGGGCGATAAGGTATCCTCAGGTATCTACTTGTATAGAATAGTTGCCGGTGATAACAGACAGACCAAGAAGATGATGTTTATCAAATAAAATTAACAGCTGATTATTTAACAGGGTTGGTTCTCCCAACCCTGTTTTTTTATTCTAAATCATCATATACTATTATTCTTGGAGCTGCTTCTTTTGATGCAAAGTCTTCAAAACCATGGACATAAACAAAATAAGGATAACTGTCAGTTACTTCACTTTTAACAGTTAAAGGTATTGATGCACCAGGTCCTAATTTTTCAATAACACTTACATCAAATAGATTTTTTTCAGGGAAAAAGATTGAAATTGATTCTGTTTTTGATACATTTTGAAAATATACGATATCTAATTTCTTTGCTTGTAAGACGTAAGGATCGACAGAATAATCTTTCCCCTCTGGTGAAATCGTAATAATATGTTTTGAAATTCCTTTAATATAAGTACCCATAATCACTCCTACATTTTTGGTTATAGTTAATCTACGGAATCTGCTTTAAAATTATCCAGGAAATCTATGTATCTTTGGTCTTCTCTCAAGTTATCAAGTTCTTGCAAACTGTTAACTTCATTAATCGGGTAGCCTTTGTTGATTGCCTTTATAATATAAATTAAAGCCGAATCGCGATTGTCCAAGGCTTCATAAACTAATCCAATCCTAAAGGTTATATTCAGATCTTCTGTATTAATATTCTTAACAGATTTTGTTAATGATATTGCTGAATCATCCATTTTGATGGCGGTATAATATTGAGCTAAATCCATTAAAATTACCGGGTTGTTTGGTATTATTTTTCTCCGATTATTTGCATATTCTATTGCTTTATGATAATATTCATCAGCTTTTATACGATTATTAAGCCAACCATAAGCAGCAGCAATATTTCCCCATACCAGATAATCATTATCATCTAACATTAATGCGCTGTCATACATAATAATTGCATCTGAGTAATTTTTTCCAAGACTAAAGAGACTTCCCAAATTTGAATAGGCTGCATAATTTGGCATAATGTTAAGAGAATTATACCATAATCTTTTAGCATCATCCCATTTATCAAGAGCATAATACAAGCTACCAACATTATTAATTGCCTGGAAATCTTCAGGAACCAATCTATCAATTGTTGATAATGCATTTAGTGCTTCTTCCTGATATCCAATGTTGTAATAATAGACCCCAATACTATAATAACTTTTCCAATAATCAGGTCTTAATTCTACTAATTTCGATAGGGCTTTTTCGGCATTTTCATAATCATTTAAGCGCATATAAGATCGTGCTAGCGATCTGTGAGTAGAATAATTGTTTGGTTCAAAATCCAATGCTTTATTAAACTCAATTACTGCTTTTTGATATTCTCCTGTATTACTTAATATTTTACCCAGAGCAATATGAACTTGTGCAATTTGATCATCTAATTCTATTGCTTGTAAACAATATCTTTTCCCTTCATTAATCCACTCAGGTTCTCTCGTGATTAAATATTTTAGCCGGTAAGCTTCTCCCAGACTTGCATATGCCAAAGCAAAGTTTGGATCAGCTTCTATTGCTTGACTAAATAATAGGATGGCTGTATCAACATTGGGTAGATCAGGTAAAACATGATACTTTTGCAAATGTCCTAATCCATGAATGTATAAATCATATGCTTTCGAAACGGTTGTTCCACCAGCAGTGAGAATTTCCTGTTCCTCAGGTAATATTTCAACTTCTAACATTCTTGCCAGACATAAAACTGTAGAGTCCTGCAGGGCAACCACGTTTAGAATTGGGTAATCCATAATTGTAGATCTTATTTGTCTCTCTGTTTGAGTATCAACAAGATTCAGAGTTACTCGTATATTTTCATCAAACCGCTGTACACTTCCTGTTACAGCCAGGTTTGCTCCAAATGTTTTGCGAGCTTCCTTTGCACTGGTGATTTCTCTTTTGCGGACCTCACTGGCAGGTATAACCCATAGTGTACCCTGAAATTGTTCTAACTGGGTAAGTTTGCTGGTAAAGATCTCCATCAAGCCATCACAAAAAGTTTTGTTCTTGGGAATACTACCTAAATTTGTAAATGGTAATACTACCAGATGTTTGGCTTTAGGTACTGGTTCATCTATCCCTGTCCATACTTTTATCTTCTGTCGAAGAACGGGATTTATTATCAAACTTGTGACAATCAGAATTACAAAAGCCACACCTATAACAGTGAAAACTCGTTTGGAATAGGTTTTTTTCAGGTGTGTTGATTGAAAACTATCTGAGTCAAATCCCATTTCTCGCCGTATGCGTTTTAAATCAGCTTGCATGTCATCAATACTTTGATATCTGGTCTCAATATCTTTCTCAAGAGCCTTATCAACTATTAATTGCAGTGCCTCAGGAACTTCGGATTTAAATCTGGCGATTGGTTCAGGAGTTTTATTTTTAATAGCTTCAATAGTGGCAGGAATATTTTCTTTTTTGAAAGGATGTTGCAACGTAAGCATTTCATATAAAACAATACCCAATGAAAAAATATCGCTTCGATTATCGATGGTAGTGCCTTCAGTCTGCTCCGGAGACATATAAGCAACCGTTCCCATTGTAGTACCCGATTTAGTTATCTTGTCACTGCCTTCAACTATTGCCAGACCAAAATCAAGAATCCGAGGTCGCTTATTACTATCAATTAATATGTTTGCAGTTTTTATATCGCGATGAATAATTCCTGCTTTATGGGCATGCTTCAGTCCATCACATATTCTGATAAATAATTTTATTAATTCTTCCAGAGTTAATGGATCTTCTCTGATGATTTCTTTTAGAGTATGTCCTTCAATTAACTCCATAACAATGTATGGGCGATTTTTGTATTCAGATACTTCATGAATATGAATTATATGAGGATGATTTAGAGCTGCAGCGGCTTGTGCTTCTCTTACAAATCTTGTTTTATAATCCTGATCAGATGAAAATTGTGTAGATAAAAATTTAATAGCTACCTGTCGATTGAGATCTGTGTCCTCGGCCAGATAGACTTCGCCCATTCCACCTGAACCAATTAATTTCTCAATTCGATAATGGTTAATGTTGGTGCCGGATGCAATCATCTCAAAGGATTTTGTGTTTTCATCTTCGGGGTTCATACGCATCACTCCTGAACTCCCTGATAATATTTAAAATTAAAAAATAGAAACCTCAACGTTGTATAATAATATGTAGATATGGATTCGATTTGGCAATGATTATTTTGAATAGTGTTGATAGTAGATAGATTAAGCCTATTAATAAAATAATACTAATAGACAGTATCCAATCCTCTTTGAATTGGAATATTAATGGAATTATCTGTTTCGGATTTTCTTGAATCAAAGGAGCTATAATCATGTGAGTTTTCATAAATATAATTTGAACTGATTATATCAGCATCACTATTATTCTGAGAAAACTCAGGAGATAAATATTCAGTCAAATAGACATAAACTACGGGGAATCGACGTTTATCTAATACTTTATCAAGTCCGAGTAATTCCAAAATATAGTCAAGAATATCAGATATATATATTGAGTATTTATCAATGAAATCATGTATATATTTTTTGTAAAAAAAACTTCCCGGAAGAAGATCAATCCAATAGTCCCTAAGTATTAATTCTGCTTCAGCCAAATGATCTCCGGCTGTCATCGTATCAAAAATTACCGGACATGATTCATATTCTTGAGTAATATCAGATGATTCAGTTGTATCCACTGGATATTTTTCAATTAGTGTGTCAATTATATAAAGAGTATCAACCAAATATTCTGGTTCATACTCATTATTATCAACATTACTTTTTTCTGTTTTAATATCATCCTGTAAATTTTGTCCAGATGTATTACCGCCGAATCTTAATGGTTGTTTATAGTTAGTAGCACAACCAATAAATAAACAGAAAGTAAATGCTATGGTTGATACAACAATACATCTGAAAGATACATTAAGTGTATCCTTTATAAACCTATAGAATGGTTCTTGTTTTAGATGTAATTTATTGAATCTCATTATTTCAAGTCTCTAATTATATTATTGTTACAGGTCTTCGTTACGAATTAAGTAGTATTCTATTCAATAATTAATGTATCAAACATATCAGTAGTACCTCGATTTTTTCCTGCACACCCTAAAGTAAGAGAATTAATTTTGTCGAATCAAGAAAATAATACCTACTAGACCATTATAATTATCAAAAAGTCATAATATGTTCAGAGACTGAACAGAGAAATTCATAATTGTATTTAGTTCTTAGGATTATTTAGTCTTCTAGCCCATTGGGTAATCTTCTTCCATTTTTTCTTTTCCAATAAACTCGCTTTTTGATCCTGTCTTCTTTCCAAATGCCTAAGCTCCTTCTGCATTTTCAGGTAGCTGTTAAATCTTTTTGGATCAAGGGATCCTATGTCAATTGCACCTGCAATTGCACAACCCGGTTCTCCATTATGTCTACAGTCATTAAATTTACAAGAAGCAGTTAACTCCTCAATATCTTCAAATGTCTGTTCCAGACCTTCTTCATCACCCCAGAGCTGTAGTTCTCTCATTCCGGGAGTATCGATTATAATTCCACTATCAGGCAACAGGATCATTTCTCTATGAGTAGTAGTATGCCGACCCTTTTTATCAAAGTCTCGTACATCACCTGTTTTGAGTTGTTGTTCACCCAAAACAGCATTGATAATACTTGATTTTCCAACACCTGATGAGCCTAATAAAGTTATCGTTTCAGTTGGTTTGATATTTTCTTTTAGTAATTCAATCCCTTCACCGGTTTTGGCACTTACGGGGATTACCGGTATTCCAAAAGCAACAGCTTTGGCTTCTGCTATTTCGTTATCAGGATCATCGCAAAGATCTGTTTTGTTGAGAACTACTACCGGAGTCATCTCATTATCCCAGGCGATAGTCAAATATCGTTCAATTCTGCGAGGATTTCGACCAGTATCAAGACCGCAAACTATAAACAGTTTATCAATATTGGCTACCAAAACCTGCTCTATTGTATTGGTTCCGGGGACTTTGCGTGAGAATTTATTTTTCCTCGGCAAAAGATTATGGATAATTGCCTTGTCATCTTCAATTAATTCTACTGCAACCCAATCGCCAACCGATGGGAAATCAGCTTTTTCTGAAGTCTGATAGCGATACTTACCAGAAATTTCTGCGGTTAATTCTCCATTGTTGGAAATTAATTTGTATACACTCCTATGTTCCTGTGAGATCCTTGCAGGAATGAAACCAGAGTCTATATATTCTGCAAAATGTTGTCTAAAAAAATTATTCCAGCCAAAAGATTCGATATTCATTTCAAATATTCCTTTTATACATATCAAGTATAAGATATAAAATTTAGTTGTTGTTTGATTATAATCTTTAGATCAGAAATGTGATGCTAACAGGAATAAAAAAAGCCGCCCGGTATGGGAGGCTAAGACTCATAAGTATCAGAATCTTAAGCTTTAATCATTCCGAGGCATAACATTTCTGTGTCATAGTTCACAATGGCCAACATTAAATAATACCTCCTTCTTAAAGCTTAGTTTGTTCTTCAATTATTTTTAATAAAATGTAATCTTATAAAAAAGGCAAGCTAAAATTTCAATCTTACGAGGAAAACAATCCTGACAATCAAAAGTTGATTTTGGAGGTAGAATTAGTTTTATTACAAAATATATTTACACCGTATAATATGAATAAAAGAAATAGGAGGAACTAAAATGGGCAAAAACACGATATGTCATTTGGAAATTTCATCTACAGATTCTGTAGCATCAAGTATGTTTTATGAATCGCTCTTTGGTTGGAAATTAGAAATGGCAATGGGTGAGGAGTATATTTTCTTTAATCCGGAATCAGGTCCGGGCGGTGGTATTTCAAAAGTTGATGAAATAACTCCTGGCGGCGGAATTGTCTTTTATGTCGAGGTCGATGACATTGATGCTTATTTAGCTAAAGCAGAAGAGCTGGGCGGCAAAATGGTTAAACCTCAGACACCGATACCCGGTTATGGCGCCTATGGCCAGTTTAGTGATCTTGATGGCAACCTTATTGGATTATTTGCAAGTGCCAAGTAGAAGTTCAATATTGTTAAATTAATATGCAAAGAATTTAAATGCAGGATTAAGTAATTTTAATCCTGCATTATATCCTTTATTCCCAACCTTTTTCCCTTAAATAAAGAACTCTTGACTCTATTGAGCACCAATAGTAGGTTGAAAATATATATGAATCATTCAGAGATTGATTATAATAATTATTATGAACTATTTTAATGTTATGAAATACCAAAGTTGGATTATTAAAATATTTATCATTCTTTTTCTACTAATAATTGTAAGTGTTACAGTACTGGCGGATGAAAAGATCAGCCTTAAGGATTTAATCCAGGTTCCATCAGAGGAATCCAAAGCACTAAATGATCTTCAGGGATTTTTTGAACATCCACAGATATGCCCCCTTGATAAAAATATTATCTCTTTTGAATTACGTACAGACGATGGACTCAAACTGTATTGGTATAATATTATTCTTGATAGTTTGGTGGAATTAATTCCTCCTGATAATGATAAAGGGGAGAGTGGTATTTTTGAAGAATTCGGAATGACAATTAATAAAAGTATTTCAGAAAATTATGATCTCGACTGGTGTCCCAAAATTAGCCCTTACGGTGAAATTATTTGTGCCTATACTCATTCTATAAATCAGAATCAGGAAATATATATTTATTATCTCCATGAAAATAAACATGTTCTTCTATCAGATAATGATAATAAGTACAATGACAATAATTCTCGGTGGTCTCCTGATGGAAGTATGATTGCTTTCCAATCTGATCGATCAGGGAAAAATGATATATATCTTTATACCGCAATGGACAAATTCCTGAGCTTTCCCAAAAAATATAAACCTGTTTTATATAGCATACCTGGGAATAATGAAATTGTTAGGTCTGTGATATCCTGGAACGCGAATCTTCAAAGTGGTATTTTAGCTTTTACAGTATTTATGAATTTAAATAATGTTGAAATTTTTCAATCACTGGCATTTATCTCTTTGCCTGATTCTCAGTCAGTTTGGATGATGATTGATAAAGGTAAAGATAATATGATTACCCCATCCTGGGATCCGATCAATGGCGACAAGATCGCATTTTACTATTCTAAGGATGATGAGATTGGTAATGACGAAAAATTAAAAAAATATAATTTAACCATTCGGAATGTAAATAATAATGATCATAATAAAATTAGCATTAACTCTATTTCGAGTGTCCCTATAAACAAAGCTCCTGTTATTATTGATGATTACAGCGGTCCTCTATGGTTAAACAATTCTAAATATATTATTTATCTTCAAAAGAATAATGATATAGGTGTCTCATTACAATACGGGGATATTGCTGCCTGGGAAAAAGGAGAAAGCCCCTGTAACGGTGAATTATTGTCATCAGATAGTTATAGCAATATTCGATACCTTTCGATTGAAAAACAACAAATCACATTCGTCAGTGAAATAAATGATTCTACTTATATTGTAATAGGTAATTTAACAGGGGAGGGGGCAATACTACCTGAGAATTCAGATTATAAATTAAAGCGCCATCCTCATTATGCTGATTTTATCAATCAGATTTCGCAATCACCAAAAGATTCTTTTTTGAAAAAATATGCTTTCAACCCAGTTGGGGGAAAAGATTTCATTATTAATCGTCCTATTGTAGGAGTGGGGATTGGTGCGCTATTAATTTTTTTAACGGGTAGTAGTGATGATGTTCAGGGAAGTGTAAATGTATGGGATGATTTGCCCGATCCTCCCAACCCGGAAAACTAGGACACGTAGTGTCCTTTATTAGATTGATTATGAACAGAGTATTTAAAAATATTAAGATAACTTTTACAATTCTTATTTTATGCCTTTTTGCGTCTTCGTCCTGGGCTGCTGATCCGGTATGTACTGTACCCAATGACACCACTATTTTCCAATGCGCTCCTTCTATTGTGAGTTTACCGGTTGGATGTACAGATGCCGATGGTGATCTTGTTATTGGCCCTGTGATAGTATCAATTCCATCAGTTGGCACGATTGTTGGAAATAACTGGGAGTATACCCCTGCCGGTGATGAAGTCATTGATGTAACTATTCGTTGCGAGGATGCTCTTGGAGGATTTTGCGAATCACCTTTCAGGGTTACCTTTGTAATGAATTCACCGCCAGAGCCACCGACCTGCCCGCCTGATAGTTCACATTTTACCTGTGATATTTCTGAACCGATCACAATAGATGGATTTTCCTACAACGACCCTGATGACAATATTGATTCTTTGATTATTGTAATTGGAATTGATACTTTGGATTTAGTTGGGAGCAGCATCACTTTTACTCCTATTGCAGGCGATAACATTTTAAAATTTATTTGTATTGATTCCTGCGGCGAAAAAGATTCCTGCGAAACAACTGTCAGTGTCACTGAGAATAGTGGTCCTACTGTAAGCTTTAATCCGCATCCGCCCAACGATACTCTCGATCTCTTTTTATGTGCTGGTGATTTATATGAGTTATTTTATGAGGTAACTGATGCTGATGATAATATTGAATCTGAAATTCTTGGATCAGGCAGTCCGGGTACAATTGATACAGCATTGAATCGAATTCGGTTTGTTCCTATTACATCGCGAGTGTATCGAGAAATTATTGTAGTTACCGATTCCTGCGGTCTTACTGATGAAGACACATTATATGTGAAGGTAACAATTAACAGTCGTCCGGATGTAACTTTTGGATCAGATCAAAGCTTTGACCTATGTGAACCGGAACAGATTTGTGTTAATTATAATGTAACTGATAATGACCTGTTAGATATCATCACTGAAGAATTAATTGATGGTTATCCCACAGCAACTATTGATACAGCACTGAATGAAATTTGTATTACACCGGATTTTTCGGGTGATTATACGATACAGGTGCAGACTACTGATAATTGTGGTTTAAGTGATCTGGATGATATTATAATAACTCTTAATTTAAATGAATCCCCAGTCGCAGATTCAACTGATCCTGATGAGATATTCATTTGTAAGGATACAACTATAACCTATATGTTCACTGCGGTTGATAACACCTTCCCGACTTTGAATTGGAAATCTTTCTCACCTGGTTCAATTATCAATTCTGATGGTGAACTGCTGCTTTCTGTTGATACTTCCGGTACATATATCGTAACTGCTGAAGTAACTGATGCCTGTGATGCTAAAGATACTGTTTCGCATGTATTTGTTGTCATAAGAAATAGTGCTCCTATACCTGATACTTATCCTGTGGTTGATACTTTCATTTGTGAGCCGGTTCCAATATGTCATCAATTTGAAGCTACTGACATTGATGATCCTGATGGAGATGATTTTATCTGGACTCCTTTTGGTGTTAATGACGGGACATTCAATCCAAATTTAGCCGAATGGTGTTTTACTCCCGAAGAAAGTAGAGCTTATCAGTTGTCGGTGATGGTGGAAGATGTTTGTGGTGCGAACAATATAACTGAAGCAATTTATAATGTAACAATAAATAGCCCACCATCCTGTATTGTTGATGATAGTATTTCTTTTGATCTGAAGGATCCGCTTGTTTATATCACTGTTCCTCTTGGATGGAGCGATGAAGATTATGAAGCGGGTTATCATTCTGAGCCTACAATTGATTTGTATGGCAGCAATAATGTAGGGGATATATTCTATGATGCTGGTTCATATTACTGGGAGTTTTATGTACAGGGTGATGACACCTTTGATGTTGAGATTATCTGTACCGATTCGTGTGGGGCTTTTTGTATTGATACTTTCACTGTTATAATTGCCGTCAACGATCCCCCGATATTTTCTATCAAAAGAAATGGGAATACATCGCTCACTTCTGATACTGCTAATATCCGTCCTGATGAAACTCTAAATCTCTGGGTGACTGCAATAGATGAAGATGCGAATTTAGATATGGTTTTTACAATTAATACTGATCTATCTTCATTAAATCCAATTGGGACCTTTGATTGGAGTGAAGAAATAAATTACCCTGATAGCATCAGCGGTGTCCTTAGAGTCTGGCCAAATACAAGCCATATAGGAACCTATCCAGTTACGTTTTCTGCCAGAGATAATTATAATATATTTATTGATACTACAATATATATAAATGTACTTCCGGTAACAAATTTAGAGTTTGAATTTGATCCTGACTCAAGTACATATATAAATTTTCGTGAGGATCGTGAAACAATACTCTATTACCGGGCTGTTGATGATTTCCACACTTCTGATTTAATTGAAATTTCTGCAGAATCTTTACCACCGGGAGCGGTATTCCAATCAATCCTTGGTAATCCAACTCATGCAACTGTGACATGGACACCAGATGTCTGCGATCATGATCACATGGGTAATTTGGTTGCTGTTGCTTTGAGAGCAGTAAATGATTCCGGTGATATTTTAATCTCAGATGGATTCGATCTGATAGATGCTCCTAATCAAAAACCAGTAATAATTGCCAGCAGCCAATGGACAATAACTGAAGAAATTCCTGATACTCTGATTATCACAAGAACTGATCGCGATGGAGAGTGTGTGGGAGCACCCGAGCCAATCTTTAGCTGGTTAAATTTCACAGGAAATCCTAACAGTGGAATAGAACCAGAATTTAACATCTCAAATGATTCTGCTTTTGTATCATGGGATCCGCTTGATGGTGATCGAGGAGATTATACTTTATCAATCGAAGTTGATGACCAGCTTGGTGGTAAAGATACTATCGATATTGATATGACCGTATTGCCTACTTATAATAAGGTCCCTTACAATAAATCATTCCAGACCGATGCCACTCTCAGAGTTAATAATCCCGATGGTTCAATTACTCTGACTAATTATGAAGATGATCAGTTTTATTTTGAGATTACTTTCGAGGATGGGAATGTACTTGATACTATTTCAATCCAGCCCAATTTTGAGGATTTGAATAATAACAATATTACCGGTTGGAGTTGGGAAGTTACTGTAGTTGATACAAATTATTCTACCGGTATATTCACCTGGACTCCAAGCGATACTGATGCTGCCAATTATACTTTATCGTTTATTGCCCTTGATGGAGAAACGACCTCAGAGCCCAAAAGTGTTAATTTGCATATAATTGACCAATCAAATACTCACCCCCAAATATTCAGCGAATTTAACAGTTATCGAGTTGTTGAAAATAGCACTCTTTCATTTGACTTATGGGCTGTTGATATTGATTCTGATGACTCCCTTTTCAAGTATACAAGTTTCCCCCGACCTCCTATTTGGGGGAATGCGATTCTGACTCCATTTGATATCCTTACTGACACAGCAACATTTACCTGGACTCCCGGATTCTGTCAGGCAACGGATGACAGTGTTGAATATGAAATTGTTTTTACTGCCACTGATAATGATAGCCTTACTGATGATACAACTATAAACATTTGGGTGATTGATGCTGGAAATGAATTGGCCCAGCTGGGTATTCCATCATGGGATTCAATCTCAATTGCAGGGAACCAGACACCAATTGATTTGACAATGATTGCATCTGACAGGGATTGTGATCGTATCAGGTTTAGTGTTTTTGAGACTTCAACGACAAATACAATTGATAATATTATACCAGTGACATCTGACAGCATATTCGTCAATGACACCCTTGAGCTGAACGTTTATCTTTCACCAACTGCTGAAGGTCTTTTCTTTGCTACCCTTTATATTGAAAGCGATCATAATGGCAGTAACTGGACCCTTTCTGATAGCTTGAAATTAATATTTTATGTTGGTGATCAGGTTCCGCCAACTGGTGATTTTGATCCGGTAATTGTTAGTCAATGCACTGATGACTTATGCAGCCCGGTGATAACTCAGGCAGAGTTCAGTGACATTGGTTCAGGGATTGATTCAGTCCATATATCCTATAGACAAGGTAATCATGTTGTCCCAAGCCAGACTAAAGTTCTCATTCCTGTTACCAAAGCACAGACATTTAATGTTATTGATACTCTCCCGAATGAACTATTTACAATTTATGGTCTTGAAATTATTTATCAGTCATTTGATGGGGCTAACCCTCCTAATTCATCTTTTGATACTGTCCATCTGAGTTATGATTATCACTATGATTACGGCCCAACCAATGCACCGTATGGACGCGTAGATGATTTTGTACCACCAACATTGCGAACACTATTTTATAATGATTTTTCCGAAGGGCAGTCAGAATTAAACAAATGGACATTGTTTACTATTCCCGGAATTGTTGATTCTATTTACTTAAAACCGGATTCACTTTTCAAGTATGATATTAATAATTACGCTTTTAATGAAACCAGTTTTGGCTGGCGTATTTATAAACGAAGTTTGTGGGAAGCAGGAGAATCAAACGGAAATTATAATATTGTTACCCCAGACGAATCACTGGAACACAATCAGGCGTATTTTTATCGTCGTCTTGACAACAATGACATTGTTGAAAAAAATGAACGGCTCTATATACCTCATGGTAATGTGAAGAGCCTTAATGAAGTCAACTTTGATAATTTATTAAATTATAGCAATAAGCAAATTTGGCGTTTTATTGGAAATCCTTTTCCCTTCCCTATAAGTTTGGAGAAATTGTTTAGTCCATCGAGTATTTACAAAAATGGCATCAATAGTATTTACACCTGGAATTGGGAGTCCCAACAATGGATTCGCTTGCCGGCAACAGGGCAGAACTCAAAATTTAATATCCTTGAACCATATTCCGGTTTTATTTGCTGGCCGTTTAATCCGGGGAATGCTCATCTTGCCATTGATCCTGATTGGGTTTATGATCCGGAAGAAAATAGCCCGATTACTAAACCTTCAGAATGGGATAATTCTTTTACAATAAATTTGAACATATATTCTAATGGCATGAGTGATAATCTACAGTTTGGATTTAATAATGATGCGGATGAATTTGCCGGATGGGAAGATCATTTTAAATTTACTTCCGGCTTTGAGAAACGTTTCATTAATTTTGGGATAAATAATTTTGAATGGCCCTCAAACGCTGGAATCTATTCCGGTGATTACAGACCATTTCCTGCAGAGGGAGAAATTTGGCCATTGATGATTTATTCATCAGGTATTGAAAACGGCTCATCGGTTATATTAAATTGGAATATTGAAAATCAATTTGATACTGATTATGAAATTTGGTTGATTGATAAATACACAGATAATAGCATCAATATGAAAAACACCTCTTCATATTCATTCAAACAAGCGACTGATATTGAAGATGAAAGATTTGAAGTAATTACCGGAACAGAATATTATCTCGAAAATTATCTTAGCCAATCTTCAGGATTATTACCACTTACATTTAACCTATATCAAAACTATCCTAATCCCTTCAACCCAATTACAACAATTAAATTTGATCTTCCAAAATCCGGTGAGGTTGAATTGACTGTATTTAATGTCTTAGGGCAAGAGGTGGATCAGATCTTTAAAGGCCTCATGATCAAAGGTGAGCATACTCTGCAATGGGATGGAGTTGATTATAATGGTAGTCCCGTAGCCAGTGGAACATATTTTTACCGCCTTAAAACAGGCCAGCAAATTCAGACAAAGAAAATGATATTAATAAGATAAAATTATTATATTTTAGAATATGATTTTCAGATCATCACTTGCTGCAGGAAGTGAATTATTATACTCTTCAAATATTGTTCTATAATCTGAAATTATTCCAATTACTTTTTCTTTACCATTTTCAGTTTTAAGAATATTAGAAACCATCCACCAGCCCATAGTATAAATCAAAGTTGGCCTGTCTATCATATTATCTCTGACTATTTGTTCCAGTTCTTTATCTTGATAGTCCTTACTGAAATATTCACTCAGTAAACTGCTGGGTACAATAAAATAGGTTTCACTTAACCATTCTTTGTATTCATTTTCAGTGACTTTATCATTATCAATCGCCTGCATCATACTGTTAAATTGACTGATCCAATATGTAACTACAGTACTGTCCTCAAATATTTCTTTTTTAAAACCAGTCAAAGGATTACACTGCATGGCGATCCCTTCAGTAACCATCTGTTTTACCAACTGTGATTTTTGGGTTGTTTTCCAATCAAGATTAATCGGGGCATCTTTTGATTTTAAAAAAGGAGAAGCATAGATATGAAACAATTCATGAGCCAGAACATTCTCTGCATTAGTTACAGAAACAGTATTGAGCATATCAAATTTTCTCTCTCGTGGAAGATGAGAAAGCAGAACGCTGAATAGATCAAAACAGACTTCTCCATCGCGGGCAAAAGCATCACCGTTGCCATCCATAATAAAATGTACCGGGGGAATTTCATAGTCTCCTTTGGGGAGCCACTCAATAGCCAGATTATGGCTTTTGGTAAAATCTATCTGAGATAAAATCTCTTCTACCCAGGGTTTCATCTTATCTAAATTTAAACAGATTTCATATAATGTTCGCGACACTCCTCCCGGAGTAGGAAACCAGGCATAAGGGAGAGCCAATAATGTCATCTTATGGGTAGCATGATTTACATTCTTAAACTGTTTGTAATACAACTTATATGCAGGAGAATCCAAAAGGACGGTAAGCTTTTGATTAATCTCAGGAATATCATTGTTTTTATTCATTATGTCATCAATTGCTGCCGAACGGTCTTGAGATTTTAGGGAGTCAATACTTGCTGTAACTGCCTGATAGCCAGGATTTTTTTCTACAAGTAATTCCATCAAATCTAAAAGCATATAAACACTCTGGGCATCGAAGTTTTTGTCATTAGCCGCAGGTTTGTTATCACCACAGGAAATAAGGCTGAACAACAGTATTGATAACAATGTAAAATGAATGATTATTTGTTTCATTTTTACCTTTCAAAATTTCTAATTATAATCGTATAAAGTACGGAATATTATTTTTGATGCAACATTTATACTTAATCATGTTTGAAACATTTTACAATATGATCTGTATAAAAATACGGTGTCAATACAAAGGAAGTAGAGTTGGGTCTGTTTAAAAATAAACTCATTAAATGGTCACTGCGGATAATTATTGTTGTCTGTTTAATTTTTGCTTTTTGGCTTTCTGTTGCGGCCTTTCCACAGCCAGCATTTAAATACAAACAGCAGTTCGGGCAATGCACAGTCTATTCTGATATAGAGTTTACTGATAGTTTTACAGCAATCATGAATGATGTAAATGATCGTCTTTCTGCTAATGAACTTCACACTCCACAAAAAAATACACGTGTTTTTATATGCCACGATCAAAAAATATTTTCAGCATTTGCTACAATTTCACTATTAAATCCGGATATTCAGGGTTTTAACCTCTCCGTATTTGGGAATACATTTATATGTGTCCCAAAAATTAATGCTCTAAAAGAATCACATGGCGGTTCCCCAAAATACAATATTCGCGAAGGAAACATCGCGCACACCATTGCCCATGAAATTGTACATGAGTACACTATGGATGCGATCGGTTTTAGTAAATATCGAAAATTGCCCGTATGGAAAAGCGAAGGCTATGCTGAATATGGTGCCAATTGTGTGCATTTCCTAACAGACACCGTTCTTACTTTTGATAAAAGAATAGAAATTAATCTCGATGAATTCTGCTGGGACCCTACCGAAGCCTGGGTAAGGAGCCATTATCAGTCTGCCCTTATGATCGAATTTCTTCATGATATTGAAGGGTTAACAATCGAAGAAATCATGAATGACAGCATCCAATATGCAGATACTTACCAAGCCATGATGAATTGGCATAAAAGAAATATTCCAAACATGAATAATGGTGATGGTTGTTGATTCATTCCTGACTTTTACATTTCCAACAAAAAAATATTATTCTCTGTTAATTCTTAATTATAACTAATTTTGTGGACGGCAGACGTCCTCGTCTGCCCCTTGCTGTATAGCAGTCTCATACTGTGGACGGCATAAACCAGGCAACGCCTGCCCTTTACTTAATTATCCAATAGCATTATAATCAAATAACTAAATCATAAAAATTTTGTGAGGTGCATTATCTCTGCTAATAAATTAGATAAAATCAAATGGTATACTGATCCCAAAGCCAAAGACCATCCGGGAATTTTTCATTCCTATATGGCATCACTTGCCACAGCTTTGAATTATGTAGATAGAAAACTCGATCCTGTTTGGCTGATGGGGTGCAGTGCCTTTGCTTTCAGGATTTTTATCAATGAAACTTTCTGTCCCAGTGCGATGTCTATTTTTGAATGGAATGCAATCCTTCCCGATGCTATCAAGCAGTATGGCCATAAATGCCATTATATCAGTCGCATGTGGGACGAAGAGGATTTGGAAAAAGAACGCAGAGAAGAAGCCCACAAAGCTATCAAAGAAGCCATCGACAATAACATCCCTGCTATTGTTTGGGATATAAAAGAAACCGAGTGGGGCTTGATTGTTGGTTATAATGATAAATCATGGAAATATGACACCATGACCTGCAAGGGAATGTTCTCATTTCTTCCATATAAGAAATTAGGGAAAAACGGAATTGATATTCTTTCAGTAGCCATCCCCATAGAAAAAAGCAAACGAGACAAAGACGAAGTTATCCGTAATTCCCTAAAAGCAACAGTGGCTCATGCAGAACAAAAAGAATGGAACAAACGTCCGGAATATCAGGATGGGTTACCTGCTTTTGATTTGTGGGCACTTCTGCATGAGAGATGGGCTATGCTTATCGATAGTGGCCGAGCCACTAATATTCCCAAAGATATTCCATTTTTTGCCAAGTACTATGCCGGTCATTATTATTCTGCTCGATGTTACGCACGAGATTATTTAGATACTATAAAAGGGGCAGATTCTGCCTTAAACAAAGCGCATGAATCCTATACAAAAGTAGCTTCGTTGCTACAACCTGTTTGGGATAACTTTGAAGACAAGCCTGATTTGTCTGCTGATAAATTACGATCATTGTCAGCGACAATCAAATCCGCCAAACAATCCGAAGAAGAGGGGATAGGGTACATTAAGGAGTGGTTGGGAGAATGAGGAATAGAAATGTGTGAGATACCAGAACAATTCAAAAGAATTAGAAATTTAGATTTCTGTGAATTTAGTTATTTAAATAAAAAGTTATATGTTGTCGAAGATCACCCAACTGTTCTATTATGTTGGTATAAGGCACATAAAGAAAAACTTATTGAGAAAAATAGTACATTATTTCATATAGATCAGCATGCTGATTTTTGTTTTAAAGAATCAAATAAAGAAAAATCAAATAGATTGTTAGAACTAAGTGATGAGGAATTAATAGATTTTATTAGAAATGATTTGGATACTGATAATGCTGAGTTTATTGTTAATTCAATGTGCTCTAGCTTAATAGGTGATGCAATTTCCATTCATAAATCTATCGGAGACTATTATGGGGAGAAAATTAGAGGCCAAAGAGCTACAACTGATCATATCAAATTTACTTCAGAAGATAATAAAAATCATAAATTTTATTATGAAGAGACAGAAGATCTTAGATATGTTGGAGGTGATAGAGGGTTATTTGGTTGTAGGTATCACCATCAGGATACCAATAAGCTATTTCAAGAAAGTAAAAATTTAATCCTCGATATTGATCTTGATTTCTTTACTTATTCTTATGAGAGTACATTTCCTAGACATAGAGATGATATCATACGACAGATCGAATCAGATACTTTCACAGAATTAATTGATAAATCTAAAATAATTACAATCGCTTTAGAACCAAGATGTTGTGGTGGAATCGAATATTCACTTGAAATTCTCTCTTATTTAAACGAAGTTATGTTTCAACCAATTGGGTTTGAAGTGATGGATAAAGTACAGAATACATTCATAAAGTAAGGTATTGAGTCCTTCCAAAATTCCCCACTTTCTTTTCTACCATAACATTCATATATTAACCGGATGGATAAAGTAAAAACAGCCGTAGTTGGTGTGGGATCGCTCGGTAAACACCACCTCAAATGGCTCAATAATATAGACTTATCCGAGCTGGTCGGCTTCTATGAAACCGATCCTGAAAAACAAAAACATTTCGCCAAAGAATATCCAAACCTTAAGGTTTTTCAATCACTTGACGAACTCTCAAAAGAAGTAAGTGCGGTCTCAATTGTTGTCCCCACCGTCCACCACTTCGAAGTTGCCTCTCAATTAATCAGCCAGGGGCTGCATTGTTTGATTGAGAAACCGGTGACATCACTTTTGGATGATGCCCAGAAACTTCAGGATATGGCCGACAAGGCAGGTGTTAAAGTTGCCGTTGGGCATATAGAACGTTTTAATCCGGCAGTACAGGCGATTCTTGAACAGGGTGTTGAACCAGCTTTTATCGAGGCGCACCGTTTGGCAGCATTTGATCCTCGTGGAACTGATGTGGCTGTTGTCCATGACCTGATGATCCATGACATTGATCTGGTGCTCACGTTTATAAAATCAAAAGTTGTCGATATTCAGTCTTCGGCAGTGGCCGTTGTTTCTGATCAGGCTGATATTGCTAATGCTCGCCTTACTTTTGAAAATGGTGCCGTTGCCAATCTCACCGCATCACGAATTTCATTACACCAGATGCGTAAACTTCGCATTTTCCAGCAGTCCGGTTATTTCTCGCTTGATCTGGCAAAAAAACAGGCTGACTTATATCACTTGGTAAACCCAGGTGAAAACACTGAGGGATTCAGGGTCCCGATAGGGAAATCTGATCGTGAATTGGTCTATTCCAAAAAGACCGATAACGGCCAAGATATGCTTCAAATGGAATTGACCACTTTTTTAAAAGCTATCATTGAGGATAACCCGGTGGCTGTGACTCTGGCACAGGCGACTGAGGCATTACGGGTGGCAGTGGAAGTGGAACGAATTGGGCAGGAGGCTTTAAAACGGATACTCAATCACCCTCAAAAGAAAATTTAGATCAGTTAAAGAGGCTTAGCCTCTTTGTCTCAGCAGGTGATCCATCAGGGGATAATGCCGCTTCATTGGTGATGAAATCCCTTTTAGAAAATAATCCTGATACAAAGATTTTTGGTTTAGGACATGATAAACTCAAAACATTAGGACAAGAGCAGTTTGTTGATGGCAGTCGGTTAGCAGTACTTGGTTTTTTAGAAGTAGCGAGGCGGGGCCTCTTTTTTAGAAAGCTTATGTTGAGGAGTGTCAAAGAAATAGAAAAAAGACAGCCATCGGCTGTTATCTTAGTTGATTACCCGGGCTTTAATTTACGATTAGCAAAACGAATAAAAAAACTTGGCATCCCGATTATTTATTATATTTCCCCGCAGGTCTGGGCGTGGGGGAAAGGTCGTGTAAAAGAAATAAAAGAGTTAGTAGATCTGTTATTAGTAATCCTTCCCTTTGAACACGAATTTTTCAATAGTCATAATATTAAAAACGAATTTGTCGGCCATTATTTATTGGAGGATATTCCTGAATCTTATATCTCTACATCACCTCCTCAAAATAACAGGCTATGCCTGTTGCCGGGGTCACGGGTGCAGGAGATAAACCGAATGCTGCCTTCTATGTTGAAAACGGCTGCGATGTTTACCAAAAAATATAATGCTAAAGCTATAGTGGCTGGAATCAAAGGGATCTATGACTATGAATTCGCTTTGCAACCATACAAAAATGATAACATAGAAATTGTCTATGACAATCCCAGAAAATGCATCTATGACAGCAATGTGGTGTTATCAGCATCAGGAACCGCAACTTTAGAAACCGGAATAATCGCTCGTCCGATGGTTGTTGTTTACAAAACGGGATTTATTACTTATCAAATTGCAAAACGGTTAGTCGCCCTGGATAAAATTGCCTTAGTAAATTTAGTTTTAGGTGAAAAAGTTGTCCCGGAACTAATTCAGGGTGATGCCAGTCCTGAGAATATGTTCAACGAACTATCAAATTTGATTGATGATCAGAAGTATTACAATGATGTTCATTCAAAATTAATTAAAGTACCTAAGGTACTTGGTGGAATTGGTTCTTCTGAAAGAGTAGCTGAAGCAATTATTAAATTTATCAGGAGATAGCCTTGCTCTTTTTATATAAGATTATAACTACGATACTCTATCTGATTATTTATATTCCAGCCAGAATTGCTGTTGCAAGAGGAAGCATCAAATGGCGTGACAGGCTGGGACTGAAAAATCTGGATAGCAACTATGATCTTTGGGTACACGCTTCATCTGTAGGAGAAGTAAAAGTAATTTCTTTTTTGATAAACTACCTTCGGAAAAAGAATCCTGATTTAAAATACTTTGTTACAGTAATGACTGATGCTGGTTATAAATCTGCAATGAATCTTAATTATGAAAATTGCACTGTCGCGTATTTCCCTCTTGATCATTCTGTTATTGTTAAAAGAGTTTTAAAAAAAATACTGCCAAAAGCAGTGGTTATTGCTGAAACAGAAATCTGGCCCAACTTAAGCTGTGTAGTAGCTCTTATGGGAATTACTCAGATACAGGTTAATGCGAGGATGTCAGAAAAAGCTTATGGGAAATACAAATTACTTAAAGGACCTATAAGCAATATTCTATCATCTTATGACCGCTTCTTTTTCAAAACAGAAACAGATAAACAACGGTATCAATATTTTGGTGTCGATGATTCCAAATCAGAAGTAGTTGGGGATATGAAATTTGATGCCCCCCTGATACCTCAATCCAAAGGAAGAATCAGTGAAATCCGCCACAGGGCAGGTGCCAGCGATGATGACTTTGTTATAGTTGCCGGATCAACCCGCACTGGGGAAGAAAAACTTCTGATAAGAGAGTTAATTCACTCCAAAGCTGCTGCTGATAAAAAAACAAAACTTATTATAGCCCCTCGCCATATTGAGCGAGCCGAAGAGATAAAACAAATCTGTTTAGATGAAGATATAGCTTATTCCATTTATGGTCATGATGGCCAAAAAGCATCAATAGTTATTGTAGATCAAATGGGAATTCTCAACGACCTTTACATGATAGCGGATCTTGCTTTTGTAGGCGGAACACTAGTAGATATTGGGGGGCATAATATACTTGAACCTGTCTGGACGGGTACTCCGGTAGTTTTTGGGTCTTCACTGAGTAATGTGAATGAAGCGGCTGAGTATATCTTAGAAAATAACTATGGGATAAAAATATCATCTGCTAAGGAAATATTTGATATTATTACCAAGATGAAAAGCAGCCAGGCCACCTTCAGTAAAAAGACAGAAAACGACATTTCCAATTCACCAACTTCCAAAGCTGGTGAATATATTCTGAGCAGGCTCAAAAATGCTTGAGACAATCTGGAAAAAATTCTTGCGCCGTAACGGATTGTCATTGTGGATTCTTGCTGTCCCAATATTTTGGATCGCTTCAATATTCTATCGTATAATTGCTACTCTTAACAGGATTTCAAAAGGGGAAGCAACAAAAGTAGCTAAGCCTGTTATTTCATTAGGCAACATTACCGTAGGGGGAACCGGTAAAACTCCAATGGTTGAATTATTAGCAACCAGATTAATGGAAGAAGGATTCAAAGTCGGGATTGTCTCATCAGGTTATGGGCGCAAAGATAGTGTTTCGTTTATAGAACCGGGATATAAAGTTCAGAATTTGACAGTTGAAGTAACTGGTGATGAAGTTAAATATCTTTCCACAAAACTACCGGAAGCAATTTTCTCAATTTCTGATAAAAAAGTTAATGCCGCCCAAAGATTAGCTAAAGAATCTGATGTTGATTTGATTATAGTTGATGACGGTTTCCAGCATTATGCTCTTGATCGTGATCTTGATATTATCACCTATGATGCTGCTGTAGATGAAAAAGATTTGCGGTGGTTTCCGATGGGTAAACTACGAGAGTCTCTAAGGGCAATTAAACGCTCCGATGTGATAATAATTACCCGAGCCGGATTTGCTAAAGATATAACGCATATTAGAAAAAAGTTAAGTGATATTAATCCTGACTCAATAATTTTTCATGCTCAATTTCAGGCATCTGAATTAATCGGACACGAAAGAAATCTATCAGCCAAATATTTGAATGATAAATCAGTTTTTTTATTTGCTGGAATTGGGAATTTTATGCCTTTGGAAAAACAGGTTGATGCTCTCTCATCTGATCTGGATTTTGCCCTCGAATTGTCCGACCATCAGATTTATACCGAAAAAGGTCTTTTGGAGATCAAAGAATTGATTGATAATTTTGATTCTGATGTTATTATAACCACAGGCAAGGATTGGATGAAAATTGATAATTATGATTTTGGACGTGAAATATATTACCTCCAGCAAACAATTGACCTGGATCCTGGCGTGGAGAAACTAATTTCATTAATTATCGATAGGTTAGGACTAAAAAAGCGGAATGAATAATGGAACGTAACTATGATTTTCTCATAGTAGGTAGCGGAATTGCAGGCCTGTTTTATGCCCTCGAAGCAGCCCGGTTAAATCCTGACGCGAAAATTGCCATTGTTACCAAAAAAGCGGAAGAGGATACCAGCACCAATAGAGCCCAGGGGGGAATTGCTGCTGTACTGGCTACAACCGATTCGTTTAATGCCCATGTCAAAGATACTCTCACTGCTGGATGCGGACTCTGCGATAAAGAAGTAGTGGAAAAAATTGTAACGATGGCTCCTGATGCCATCAAAGATCTGGTTAATTATGGTGTTCAGTTTACAAAAAAAGAGGGTGAGTATTCTTTGGGACGCGAAGGTGGTCATTCCGCCCCCCGAGTTGTTAGATCCGCTGATTTAACCGGAGCCGAAATTGAGAGAGCTCTCCTGACTGCTTGTAGAGAAAAATCAGGACAAATTGATATTTTCCGTGATCATATCGTACTTGATTTGATAATCTGTGAATCTGAAGGGAAAAAGGTTTGCGGCGGCGGGTATGTATTTACAGAAGAAGAACGTTCTTTCTATTCATTTTATTCACCTGTGACCATGCTGGCTACGGGTGGTTCTGGACAGGTTTATTTCCATACCAGCAATCCCAAAATTGCTACCGGGGATGGTGTCGCTATTGCTTCTCGCGCAGGTGTTACAGTTGCCAATATGGAATTTATACAGTTCCATCCTACTACTCTCTACACGCCAGGAAGATGGCCGTTTTTGATCTCAGAAGCTGTTCGTGGCGAAGGTGGAATATTAAAATCTGTAGATGGACGGTTGATTATGGAGGGAGTGCACGAGCTCAAAGACCTCGCTCCGAGAGATATAGTTGCCCGGGTCATTGAAAAAGAATTAAAAGAGAGTGGTGAAGAATATGTTCTGCTCGATATCAGTCATAGTGAAGAATCTTTCATAAAAGAACGATTCCCAAATATATATCAGCAATGCCTGAATCGTGGATTTGATATTACTGAACGACCGGTTCCGGTTGTACCTGCCGCTCATTATTCCTGCGGTGGAGTTTTATCGAAATTGGATGGAGAGACAGAGTTGCCCGGTCTATATGTCGCCGGTGAAGTAGCTATGACAGGAATGCACGGAGCCAATCGACTGGCATCAAATTCTCTCTTGGAAGCAGTTGTTATGGCCAAACATGCCGCTATAGTCTCTTCTGATTTTGCCAAAAATACTGATATATCAAAAATGATTCCAATGATAAAGGGATTAGCGTCATCTTTGAAATATCCTTCGGAAAAAGTTCTCCTTGCACATGATCGTCGTGAATTGAATCGAGTTATGTCAGATTTTGTAGGTATAGTTCGTGATGTTGGATTATTGAATTTAGCTCTCAATAAAGTTCAGCAAATTAAATCAGCTATTGAGGATTATTATTTCGCAACACCGGTGACATACGACGTTGTTGAATTACGCAACCTGGCGACTGTAGCCGATTTGATAATCAGATCAGCCTTGTTAAGAAAAGAATCCCGCGGTTTGCAGTTTGTTGAGGAATTTCCTAATACGGATGATGCTTATTTAAAAAACACTCTTATACATGGAAGTATTAGAAAAGGATAACAATGGCTCCCCACAATGAAATGATGGTGATAATTGATTTTGGTTCTCAATACACACAATTGATAGCCAGAAAAATTCGAGAAGCACATGTCTATTGTGAAATCGTTCCCTGTACAGCAGATTTAAGCAAGTTTGAAACAGATTCAGTAAAAGGATATGTTTTATCAGGGGGACCATCATCTTTAAGCGAAGAGGATTCACCGCGTCTACCATCTTCATTTTTTGAAACGACTAAACCTATTCTTGGTATCTGTTATGGAATGCAGCTTATTGCTGAGCATTTCAAGGGTAAACTCGAAGCTTCGCAAGCAAGAGAGTACGGACGAGCTCATTTTATTGTAAAAGATGACAATTCTATTCTGGCTGGAATTTCAAAAAAATCAGTGGTTTGGATGTCGCATGGCGATTCAATTACAAAGATGCCGGAGGGATTCAGTCAATTAGGTTCTTCTGATACTCTTGAAATGGCAGCAATCGAAAATCATCAGCATAATATCTATGGGCTTCAGTTTCATCCGGAAGTACACCATACCGAAGAAGGTCCGAATATTTTAAAAAATTTCATTGAGATATGTAAACTTAAAAGCGACTGGACAACTGATGCCTTTATTGAAATGACTATCCGTCGGATCAAAGAGCAAGTAGGTGATAACAAAGTTGTGTTGGGGATTTCCGGAGGAGTCGATTCTACTGTTGCGGCAGTTTTACTTTCAAGAGCGATTGGTGAAAAACTGCATGCGGTATTTGTGAATAATGGCTTGCTCCGTAAAAATGAATTTGATGAAGTAATCGCGATGCTCCAAACTCTCAATATCAATCTTCACCCGGTTGATGTATCACAGGTTTTCCTTAGCCGTTTGGAAGGTGTTACTGATCCTGAAAAGAAAAGAAAAATAATCGGTAATACTTTTATTGATGTCTTCGAAGCTGAAGCACAGAAAATTGGAGATATTGAATTTCTTGCACAGGGGACATTATATCCGGACGTAATCGAATCAGTTTCATTTAAAGGACCATCTGTAACGATTAAATCTCATCACAATGTTGGTGGTCTGAAAGATCGGATGAAATTGAAATTGGTGGAACCGCTTCGTGAACTGTTTAAAGACGAAGTCCGTGAAACTGGAAAACTTCTCGGCTTATCAAAAGAGTTTATCGGCCGTCATCCTTTTCCAGGTCCAGGATTAGCTGTTCGAATTTTGGGTGAAATTACAGAAGAACAATGCGATCTTCTCCGTGAAGTTGATCATATTTTTATTGATGAATTGCATAAGAATAACATTTATGATGATATTTGGCAGGCATTTGCGGTATTACTTCCGATCAAAGCGGTTGGCGTTATGGGGGATGAGCGTACCTATGAACACGTGGTTGCCCTCAGAGCGGTAACATCGGTTGATGGTATGACTGCTGACTGGGCAAAAATTGATAGTGATATCTTAGCCAAAATTTCTAATCGAATCATCCGAAATGTAACAGGTGTTAATCGTGTCGTCTATGATATTTCTTCCAAGCCACCGGCTACCATTGAATGGGAGTAAGGGTGGCTTTGCTCCGTTTTTTTTCGATACGCTGCGTATAAGAATTAGATATTTAATTATTTATTTATGAGAATTATAAAAATGTTTTTTTGGCCATTAGTTTTAATCTCTGCTCTTTTTTTGTTTTTTGGGGTATACCTTTATTTCTCCCAGCATAAAATGGTCTTTTTCCCAATGAAAGATATTGTTATGACTCCGGATGATCTAGGCCTGAAATATGAGGATCTCTATATTGAAACTGATAATGGCGAAAAGATAAACGCCTGGTTTTTCTCAAATAACGATTCCACTGAAAATATTAATAAAAAAGTTGTTCTGTTTTGTCATGGCAATGCCGGTAACATCTCGCATCGTTTGGAGACAGTTGAATATATTCTCGATCTTGGGGCTGATATTATGATTTTTGATTATCGAGGTTTCGGAAAATCCGAAGGTTCGCCTGGTGAAAATGAAGTTTATCAGGACGCAATTGCCTGTTATAATTGGCTTATTACCAAAAAAAGTTATACCGCAGATCAAATTATTGTATTTGGAAGGTCGCTTGGCGGTGCAATTGCTGTTGATTTGGCCAGCAAAGTCAACTGTAGCGGTCTTATTGTCGAATCATCTTTTACTTCTGCTAAGGCTATGGCTAACGAAATGTTCCCTATTTTCCCGATGAGTCTGATTCTGAAATATAAACTCAATTCTATTGATAAAATTAGTAAAATAAAGTGCCCTATTTTGGTAACACATTCAACCGAAGATGACATAATTCCGTATAAAATGGGAGAAGAATTGTTTAAAGCTTCAGTTGGGACAAGAAAATTTGTAAAGCTGCAAGGCAGCCATAATGATAGATTCTACTTTCAGGCCCCGGAATACCGTAATACTCTCATAGAAATGTTAAATGGGAACTATGCCGGATGGTAAATATATTGACAAATCTCATAATGAGGTATATGTTCCCCGAGTAAAATTTAGAAAGGTATTTTTTGGCGATTATAGATAGTAAACAACTTAGCGAATACACCCAGATAGTAAAAGCTGACCTGGACGATTTTGATCAAAAGCTTCACGATCATTTACGTGGTGATTCTCCTTTAATAACTTCTATTGCTCAACATTTATTGCGTACCAAAGGCAAAAGAATTCGTCCGGCATTTTTGTTCTTATCTTCGAGAGCAGCAGATAATTTCACCGAAAATACTGTTGATTGTTCATTAGCGATAGAGTTAATCCATACGGCTACGCTGCTTCACGATGATGTTGTTGATGAATCCGAACTCAGAAGAGGGCAGGAAACTGTCAATTCCCAATGGACAAATCTTATCTCGGTTTTGATGGGAGATTATCTTTTTGCCAAAGCTTTCAGAATTATGGTTGAACCGGAATCTGTCGAACTTATGAGAGCAATTGCTCGTGCAACCGAAAGAGTTTCGGTTGGAGAACTTCGTCAAATCGAGGAAACGGGCAACTATTCACTTTCCGAAGAGGAATATTTGACAATTATTGCTGATAAAACAGCTTCTCTTTTTAATGTCTCATGTGAAGTTGGACCAATATTAGGCAATGGTAGTAAACGGGAACGTCATAAATTTGCTCAATTTGGTGAAAAAATTGGCATTGCCTTCCAAATAGCTGATGATCTTTTAGATTTCACTGGTGATCCTGCTGTGACAGGTAAAGAACCAGGCAATGATGTCATTACCGGAAAAGTTACTCTGCCACTTATTTATGCTCTTAAAAAAGTAGGGAAAGATTCTCAGAAAGAAATTATTTCATATCTACAAAATAATAAAGAATCGGTAGATTTTGAAAAAGTTTATAAGTTTGTCAGAGAAAATGGTGGTATTGAATATGCATACCAGCGAGCTCATCAAATTGGTGAAGAGGGTCTGGAAGCAGTATCATCTTTGGAAATGTCTGAGTATCGGGATTGCCTGGTCAATATGGTGCAATTTACTATAGCCAGAGCCACTTGATCATTTTTCACTGGCATTTATCAATAATATTTCTATTATTTCACCCTGAACATTTAATTATTGGAAATGTATAACAGACAATATGTTTGGTTTGAAAAATCTGTCAATTGAACTGCTTACCGGATCACCGGTTCTTACAACTTTTGCCTTTTTGGTCCTTGTATCATTGGCAGTTTATCTCTATATCAAAACCAACCCTCCTTTACCAAAATATATTCGCATCATTCTCAGTTCATTGAGAATAATTGCCCTGATGGCTCTTTTTATTGCTCTTTTCCAGCCAATTCTCAGTTATACAAATGAATATTCACGCAAGAGAAAAGTAAGCCTGATGCTCGATTATTCTTTAAGCATGGAAAAAGTTGAATCAGGTTTGTCACGCAAAGCCAGAATGGATTCTTTATTATCACAAAATTCATTTAGCTATCTTAATGAGGTTGTAGACTTATCGACATTCTACATTGGTGAAAATATATCTGACAAAGTTACTGAAGTTATTCCTGATAAGACATCTCTTGGTGATGTTTTTTATGATCTTCAGAGAATACAATCGGTTGATCCTGATGACTATTGGATTTTATTGTCTGATGGCAATTCAAATTCTGGTCGGGATATGAATAATGTTGCCAGAAATTCGGAGACACCAATTATCACTGTAGATATAACCGGGGGACAGAACAGTTTTGATGTCGGAATTGATAATATTGAATTTAATCCCATTGTTTTTGTCGGACGTCAGACTGAAGTAAAAGTTAAGCTTGCCTGGCATGAAGCCCGCGGGAAAAATATTGAAATCTCACTTTTGGATTCATTAAAAGTACTGGCTAAAAAATCATTTCCAATTAGCCAGGATGAGGGCTTTGGCGAGATCACTCTAAAATATGTTCCTACTGAACCAGGACAAAAACTGCTTAATATTTCAATTCCTGAAATAACCGGTGAAGAGACTGTCGGAAATAACCAAAAATCATTTTCTACAAAAGTATTAAAAAGCAAACTGATGGTTTTGATTGCTGTGGATAAACCAGATTATGAAGTCAGTTTTCTTAAAAGATTTTATGACCAATCTGATAAATATGAAGTTGATTTGATTGTTACCGGAAATAAAGCCGGGAATCTTTCGGATAATTTCCCTTCAAGACAAACCGAACTCAATAAGTATGACCTGGTTATTTTATATGATCCTGATCCGGTTAAGTTGGAATCCAGAAAAGATATTATCACGTCCTATCTAAATGAAAAAGGGGGTGCTCTTTGGGTAGTAATGGGAAATCAATTTACCAATAGAGGGCCAGTCAAATGGTTTAATGATATTCTACCTTTTTATCAATCAAATCAGGATGCAATTCATTACATAGATTTTCATGGTGAGCCTATTGAGGAACAGCTTTTCCATCCTGCCGTCAGATTTGCTGAAAGTATGTCGGCAATCAGGGATGCCTGGGCATCTTTACCACCATTTGAATCGTTAGTTGCCTGCGATGTAGAATCTCCCGATGGTGTTATACTGGTTAGATCATCCTTGCGAACTCACAAAGGTCAATTGCCAGTTTTGGGTTATCGCCGTTTTGGACCTGGGAAATTATTAGCCCAAACAAGCCTGCCTTTCTGGTCATGGGGTTTTATCAACCTCGGCTTGGGTGAAGATGATCTGATTTATAATCGTTTTATAGAGGGAGTAACAAGCTGGCTTACAGTTGCTGATGATCTTGCGCCGATTCGTATCACGCCAACAAAAGATGTCTTTACCCGAGGAGAGAATATACGATTCGAAGGATTTGCTTATGATCCCGGATTCAGGCCTCTTGCTGGTGTAACCGGGATGGTTCAATTAAATAATGGCGAAAAATCAGATTCGTTTGAGATGGATTTGATAAATGTGTCAGAGGGTAAATATGAAGCAATTTTTGAAAACCTGACTCAGGGTAGATACAACTACGAAGCGACAATTGATAAAGATGGTCGTAATCTGAAAACCGAACAGGGCACTATCCTGATAGAATCGTTTTCACTCGAAGAATTCAACCAGAGTGGCAACCCGGCTGGATTGAGTGCGGTTGCACAGCTTTCAGGCGGGAGTTATTTTACTTATCAGGATTTTGATAAAGCTGTAAATACAATAGATACGTCAATGGTACATTTAACTTCAGATGAAGAGTTTTCATTCTGGAATAAATTCTGGTTATTATTGATTATGGCTGGAGCTTTATCTGCTGAATGGCTGCTAAGAAAAATGAATCAGCTCATATAATTAATTCATCTAATCTGATTTTTGATTATCTTTATTATATAATTCTACCACATTCTTAAGATCAATTTTCTCACTCAAAGCTATTTTTTCTTCACTTAAATCAGTGATACATTTTTGAATCTTTTCAGCTCCTTTGATGATGTTACTCAAATACTGCTTCTGATTATCGCTTAGATCTTTGCATTCTTCATGCAGAACCTCAGCATACCCCATTATCACTGCCAGGGGATTGTTTAACTCATGGTTCATACTAAGGCAATGAGCGATATAAGGTTTCAGCTTCTGATAGATTTGCAACTCTTCGTTGGATGCTAAATCCTGTTTTGATTCTTTTGTAGTCGTATCTGACATCATCCACCAAATGTGATTGAATTAATAATCTCTATAATAAAATTATCGGTTTTTTATCACTTTTCATTACTTTGGTTATTGCTTGAAGCGATAATGTTAGTGTATATTTGGTGCTATTAAAATATATAGAAAGATGAGGATATGAAATTAGCAGTTATTGGCGCCGGATTGATGGGAAGAGCAGCCTTATATGATTTTGCTCGTATTGATGAAGTTGAACAAGTCGGCGTGTATGATATTGATGAAGAGTTAGCCGCTCAAATTGGAAAAAAGTATGGCAACGACAAACAAGTTACCGGAAAATTAGATGCTGGCGATGAAGATGCTGTTGCTGAAATTTTATCTGACTATGATGCTGCAATCTCATGTGTGACATACAAATATAATCCCGGAATTACTAAAGCAGCAATCAAAGCCAAATGCCATCTTGTGGATCTGGGTGGTAATAATGATACGGTTAAATCCCAATTAGAAATGAACGACGAAGCTGAAGAAGCCGGTGTCGTAATTGTTCCTGATTGCGGGCTTGCCCCGGGGATGGTTGCTGTACTCGTAGCTGACGGCGTAAATAATTTTGATAAAGTTGAGTCGGTAAAAATCCGTGTCGGTGGATTACCTCAATCACCACGCCCTCCATTAAATTACCAAATGCTTTTCTCTGCTGAAGGATTGATCAATGAATATTGGGAGCCATGTCTGATTCTGGAGGATGGAGCCAAAAGGATTGTAAATCCGATGACTTCGGTGGAACTGCTTGAATTTGATGGTCTCGGTAAATTCGAAGCTTTTTATACTTCCGGCGGGACCTCGACATTGCCAGAAACATATCTCGGTAAAATAGATTTTCTCGATTACAAAACAATCCGCTATCCCGGACATTGCAATCTCTTTAAACCAATGCTGGAAATCGGAATGGCTTCACGCAAGAAGATCAATGTCGATGGTCAGGATGTTGAGCCAAGGGCTTTGCTTAAAGCGGTTCTGGATAATAATCTTAGCTATGATGAACCGGATATGTCTTTGATTCGTATCGTAGTCGAGGGTGAATCCGGGGGAGATGAAAAGATCCGAATTTATGAAATTGTTGATCGTCAGGATAAAGCTACCGGGTTGACCTCAATGATGCGGATGACTTCATTCCCAGCCGCTATTGTTTGCTGGATGGCTGCTGCCGGACATTTGACTTCCAAAGGCTGCAAACCCCAGGAGATGGTTGTTCCACCGGAGATGTTCATCAAACAGCTGAAAAAGCGTTCAATTAATTTAATAATAAAAGATTCGTGAGTTACGTAGGGCGGTTCCGCTTTACGGACCCGCCTTCTTAATTTTGTGGGCGGCAGAAGTCCACATCTGCCCCTTTTGTCATCCCCGGCTTGATCGGGGATCCATGCTTTTGTAGATTTGTTGACATTTCAATTTCTGATCTGTCGTATTAAATGGAACAGTCTTGTAGGGCGGTTCCGCTTTACGGACCCGCCACAGACCTTGCCTTGCCACTAAATTTGATTATAGATTTTGTAAGATGAAACCCTTGTGGTTTCGACTTTATTAATTGAACAGTAAACCCACCGCAAGGCAATATTATTGCGTTCAGTGGGCTACCCAACTCTGATAAATCTTATTTTTATAAACCACACAAGGTGTGCGCTTTATGGTAAAACACACAGGGTGTGTTATTCTTCTGTGCTTGGTTGGATGCCCCAGTGGAGTTTGTTGCGCAGAACTTTATAAAAAGAATTTTCAGGGAAGACTATAAATTTAGAAGTGAATTCCGCCCGCCTGATGGTTACTTTATCAGTATCCATCAATGGTTCCATAACCTGACCGTCAAGTGTAAGCCCTGCCACACGATCCTCTGAACTGACAGTCAATTCCAATGTATCATCAGCATCAAAAACCATTGGACGAGTAGTAAGCGAAAACGAAGAAATCGGCGAGACAATAATCCCCATCATTTTGGGATGCATAATCGGTCCTCCAACCGCAAGAGAATAAGCTGTCGATCCGGTTGGAGTTGCAATCACCATACCATCAGCACGGTATGAAACAATATCTTCACCATTCACTCTAAACCTGATTTCAATCAAACGACTGATTGCTCCTTTATCGACTACGATATCGTTCAGAGCGTAGGGTTGAGCCAATTCCTGTCCACTGATAGATGCTTTCAGGATCATGCGTTCTTCGACCTGGAAATCATCATTGGCAATTCTATCCAAAGCATTTTTCATTTCGCGGGGTTTTAATTGTGTAAGAAAACCTAATGAACCGAGGTTAATTCCCAAAAGGGGTGTGCCGGCATCGCCAACAGCACGCGCTGATGCCAACAGAGTGCCATCCCCGCCCATAGAAACGATAATATCAACTTTAGGAGCAATTTGATCATGTGGTAAAGAAGCCTGATTAAAACCAATCTCTTTAAGCTCATCACTCACAACTACTGTGTGGTGATTCTCTTTTACCCATTGAAGAAATCTGTTAATAGATTCCTTTGCACCTGGCCTGTTGACATTGGCTATTAATCCAAATCTCATAATAGTATAATAAAATGAAAAGGGGGATAAAGGCAAGTGAAAGAGAATTATTTATTCTCAATGACTTTCTGAGTTTCTATCGTTTTTTTTTGACCGTTGCCTTTTTTTGTCAGGCGAAGCTTTTGAAGAAAGCCGTTTTTTGGTGCAGCCATACTCTGAATTTCATTTACTAGCGAATCAACATCCAGGCCTATATCTTTGAGAAGAAGATCCCGGTTTCCGTGAGTAATAAATTTATCGGGAAGGCCAAATGCTTTGAATTCTCCGTTATAGCCTTTGTTCATTAAATAGCACCCAATAGTTTCTCCGAAACCTCCGCTTAGTTGATTTTCTTCGGCAGAAAGGATTACTTTTGCAGAATTTACAACATTATTCAGAATAGTCAGATCCAGAGGTTTTACGAAACGGGCATTTATAATTGAAAGTTCAATACCATCATTTTTTAATTTTTCTGCTACCTTTTGCATTTGGTCAACCATAGTTCCGACCGCCAGAACAACAATTTCATTTTGTGGTGTCAGATATTCCCACTCGCCCCATTTAATCAAATCAATCTCTTCATACATTTCGCAGGGGATAGATCCTCTTGGATATCTGATACTGACAGGACCATCAAGTTTATTGTCAGAAGTATAATGCATCATTGCTCGAAGTTCGTTACCATCTTTGGGAACAGCCACAGTCAGGTTCGGAATCATTGATTGGAATGACAAATCAAATACACCGTGATGGGTAGGGCCATCGTCACCAACCAAACCAGCTCGGTCAAGACACATAACAACGGGTAGATTTTGCAGGGCAATATCATGGATAACCATATCAAAAGAGCGTTGGAGGAAACTGGAATAAATAGTTAGGTATGGTTTAACACCATCAGCAGCCATCCCAGCGGCAAAAGTAGCGGCGTGACCTTCAGCAATGCCGACATCATAAAAACGATTGGGGAATTTATCAGCAAATTTTGTAAGTCCGGTGCCCGTTGTCATTGCGGCAGTAATAGCCACAACATCGTTATTCTTCTCAGCCAATTCACAAATGGTATCACCAAAAACCTGAGTATAAGCCGGGAGTCCTGAAGATTTTGCCACTGCCTGACCGGTAATCTTATCGAATTTCCCGACTCCATGGAATTTCGACGGATTTGCTTCGGCTGGTTCATACCCTTTCCCTTTTACTGTCCCGACATGAAGCAGAATAGGTCCACTAAGGCTTGTCACTTTCTTAAGGGTCTTGATAACCAGATCAAGATTATGTCCGTCAATTGGTCCAAAATATCTGAAGCCTAATTTCTCAAAAAGCATTCCCGGAGTTATCAAAGCCAACACTGAATCTTCAATATTAGAGATTGCTCGGCGAATTTTGTCTCGGCGTTTGAATCGTCCGGTCAATTCCCAAACATCATTGCGGAGTTTATTGAATTTCTCATCGGCCATAATATGAGTAAGATAATGAGACATCGCTCCGACATTTTTGGAAATAGACCAGGTATTGTCGTTGAGAATAACCAGTAAATCTTTTTTTGAAGTACCGGCATTGTTGAGTCCTTCGTATGCCAATCCACCTGTCAGTGCACCATCACCAATTATTGCAACAACTTTATTATCTTTCTTTTTATTATCACGAGCAGCAGCAAATCCTAAAGCAGCTGAAATTGATGTAGAGGCATGACCTGCTCCAAAATGATCATATTCGGATTCACTTCGCTTGGCAAAACCTGCTAAACCGTCATGTTGGCGAAGAGTCATCATTTTATCCCGACGACCGGTTAGAATTTTATGAGTGTAAATTTGATTACTGACATCCCAAACAACCCGGTCATCTTTGAGATTGAGAACATAGTGAATCGCAAGGGTAAGTTCAACAGACCCTAAATTTGTTGCAAGGTGCCCGCCGGTATGAGAAACAAATGAAATAATCTCCTGCCTGAGTTCTTCAGCTAATTCGGTCATCTCAGTAAGCGATAATTTTTTTAAATCATCGGGAGATTTTATTTTATCTAATTGCTTCATAATACTAAATCAATCATTTGTTCCTTTGGCCAATATAAGTGGCCAGGTCTTTTAGCACATTATTGTCAAATTTATCAAAACATGCAACCGCATCTTCAATTAATTTATTTGCATCCTTGCGAGCCTGTTCAATTCCAACTACTCCCGGATAAGTGGCCTTTTTCTTTTTACTATCAGAACCAACATTCTTTCCCAAAAGTTCTGAATTTCCTTCAACATCTAAAATATCATCAATAATTTGAAAAGCCAGTCCTGTTTTTACGCCATAAATGGTTAACCGCTCCAAAAGGTCTTTGTCTGCATTTGCTAATATTGCTCCCAATCTTACAGAACAGCGAATTAAAGCCCCGGTTTTACGGGTATGAATATTTATTACTTCGTCTTTGGATACTTCCTTGCCCTCGGCTTCAACATCAGCACATTGTCCGCCAATCATTCCTTTTGTTCCCAGTGCTTCTGCCAGTTCCATGCAGGCCTGAGTTGATCCCGCCTGGGCTAGCAAGTGAAAGGCAACATCATGTAAGGCATCACCAGCCAACACTGCCGTAGCTTCACCAAATTTTTTGTGACAGGTTGGTATTCCTCGCCTGAGATCATCATCATCCATACAGGGGAGATCATCGTGGATAAGGGAATAAGTATGAACCATTTCAAGAGCAGCCATTGCAAAATGAATTGGAAGATCATCACCTTTAAGATTCCCACCACAATATTCATATGAAGATAGCGCCAAAAGTGGCCGGAGTCGTTTTCCTGGTGCAAGAACCGAATAACGCATAGCTGAATGTAAAGATGATGGAGCCTGATCTATTGGCGGAAGATACCTATCCAAAAGTTCATTTATAAACAGGCCGTTGTTTTTAATATAATCACGCACTTCAATAGTTTTCGTAAAAGTCACTATTATTCTTCTCCGATGTCAAACTCGACTTCAGAGAGGATACCGTTCTTTTCACAGATTTGTTTGATTTTCTTTTCAGCTTCTACAAGTTTCTTGTTACATGTATTGGCTAAATCAAGACCCTCGGTATATAGTTTGATTGATTCTTCGAGAGTAGCTTCCCCATTTTCCAACAGGTTTGTGATCTCTTCCAATCGCTCTATTGCAGATTCAAAATCAGTATGTTTTTTTTTGGATGTCATTTTTTATGCTTTAATATACTTTCAATAAATGAAACAACTGCACCATCCTGAAGTTTTGTCTCCATTCGATCTCCCGGTCTAATCTGTGAAATCGAAGAAACTAAATCCCCTGAAGGATATCTTCTTGTTACAGAATAACCCCTTCCTAAAACTTTCATTGGAGACAAAGCCTCCATCTGCGACACCACTAAAGATAGGCGGTTTTTGTACTTTTCAAAGAAGTTTTTTCCAGCATTTAACAGCATTTTCGTCTGTTGATCTGTTGATTGTTGATGCATATTAACAAAATCAAGAGGTCTTTTAAAAACGGGCCTTTTCAAAATTGATTTCAGATTATTATGAGCATCGGCAGTCATTGAATTAATTATTGAAGTCTGCCGGTTTACATTGCTTCTGATTTGTTCTACAAATTCTTTTTGAGACCATACCGCTAATTCCGCCGCAGCAGAAGGAGTAGGAGCTCGAAGATCAGCCACTTTATCCGATAAAGAAAAATCAATCTCATGTCCAACTGCAGATATTATCGGTATTTTTGAAGTGGCAATTGCTTTGACGGTTATTTCGGTATTAAACGGCCAAAGATCCTCAAGAGATCCACCGCCACGCCCCACTATTAGAAGATCAATATCATCTCTGGTATTAAAATATTCTATCCCTTTGGCGATAGTGTTTTCCGCACCGTCACCCTGGACTTTTGCTGGAAATATTATTAATTCAACATTGGGATTACGTCTTTGGGAAATTTGAATTATATCCCGAATTGCTGCTCCGGTAGGTGATGTTACAATACCCATCTTTTTAATATAAGGCGGCAAAGCCACTTTTTTTGATGGATCAAAATACCCTTCGGCAGTAAGTTTTTCATCTAATTGTCTGAAAGCCAACTCAAGTTCGCCTACTCCAATCGGTACCATTTTGCGACAGTTTAATTGGTATGTTCCCCCTTTTTCCCAGACAGCAACATCACCAAATGCTAATATTTTTTGACCATTCTCTGGCTCAAATTTTAATCCACTTCCAGCTGATCGCCATATTGTAACTTTTATAACCGCATTTTCATCTTTCAGGCTGAAATATCTGTGCCCTGATGAATGATGAATGTAATTAGAAATTTCACCTTCAATCCAGATTTTGTTAAAGGATTCTTCGAGAACCCTTTTTATCATACGAGTAATTGCGGTAACTGTGTAAGCTTTTGGTTGATCAGGCATAGAGGAGTATAAAAAAGTTTTTAATTCAATTCAATCATTTAGACAAAGATTTTAAAACAAAATCTGCAAGTTCAGTAGTGATACCTTTCAATAAAGACAATTCTTCAGGTTTAGCCTGTTTGATTCTCTCCACTGATCCGAATTTTCTTAACAATAGTTGCCTTTTTGCCGGACCAATCCCTTTGATATCATCAAGAGCTGATTTAATAGTTCGTTTAGTCCGTACTTTTCTGTTATAAGTAATTGCAAAGCGATGCGCTTCATCACGGATTCGTTTCAAGAGCATTAATGCTGGAGAAGTTTTTTTGATAACAATCGGATCGGAAACTTTTGGTACAAATACTTCTTCAAGTCTTTTTGCCAGGCCAATAACCAATTGGTCCTCAAGATTCAATTTTAGTAACTCAGAAACGGTGGATGAAAGCTGTCCTTTTCCGCCATCGACTACAACCAGATCAGGTAATTCCAGTTCTTCATTGATTCTGCGGCGAAAATATCGGGATACAATCTCCTGCATCATTTTGAAATCATCCTGTCCGGTCACAGTTTTGATTTTAAAATGGCGATATTCTTTTTTCTTGGGCTGCCCGTTTTCAAAAAAGACACATGAGCCGACACAATCTGTCTCGCCGGTATTAGAAATATCAAAACAGACCATCGTTCTTGGGGATTTATTAAGATGTAGAGCTTCTTTAAGAGCGATCACCATTTTACTGGTACGTTCCGATTGTTTTTGTTTCTGAATCAGAAGTTCATCGATTAATAATCTGGCATTACGAAAGGCCAGTTCTACCAATCTAACTTTCTCGCCTATTTGTGGAGTAATTATTTTTACTGATTTTCCTTTTTGTTTTCTTATCCAACTTTTAAAAAGTTCAAAATCCGGAAATGTGTATGGCAGATATAATTCCTGAGGCAGGTTTGGCTGATTATTGTAATACTGAACCAGGAAATTCTGAAGGACTATGTCATCCTTATTTTCACTATCAGCTACTAATTGAAAATCCTGACGACCAATCAATATTCCCTCTCTGATCTGCATAACAATAGCGATAGCATAATTACCCTCTCGTGCCAGTGCTATAATATCACGATCAATTATCTCACCAACATCAACTTTTTGTTTTATCATAACCGATTGAAGGGCTTCGATGCGGTCGCGAGATTCAGCCGCTTCTTCGTAATCCATTATAGCCGATGCTTCTTTCATCTTCTCAGTTAATTGATCAATAAGTTTTTTT